>Ga0302320_10001668_pt1 | contig 53210 bp, 39 predicted proteins | sample Bog_T0_3_FD_202130 | JGI IMG/M metagenome (GOLD analysis project Ga0302320, IMG submission 202130) | Peat permafrost microbial communities from Stordalen Mire near Abisko, Sweden - Bog_T0_3 | ecosystem: Environmental > Terrestrial > Soil > Wetlands > Peat | place: Sweden: Abisko, Stordalen Mire...
CCATCCTCACCGCCACGAGCGGCGACACCGGGGCGGCCGTGGCGCACGCCTTCCACAACATCCCCGGCTTCCAGGTCATCGTGCTGTTTCCGCTGGCGGAGGTCAGCCTGAGCCAGCGCAAATTGATGACGGTGCTCAAGGGCAACGTCCGCACCGTGGCGGTGGACGGCAAGTTCGACGACTGCCAGGCGATGGTGAAACAGGCGTTTGCCGATCCGGCGCTCGGGCGGATTCCGCTGTCCTCCGCGAACTCCATTAACATCGGCCGGCTGTTGCCGCAAAGCGTTTATTATTTTTATGCGGCGTCGCGCGTGGCCCGGCCCGGCGAACCGGTGGTCTTCTCGGTGCCCAGCGGCAACTTCGGCGACATGATGGGGGCCATGGTGGCGAAGCAAATGGGGCTGCCGGTGAGAAAGATCGTCGTGCCGGTCAATGACAACGATGCCTTCCCGCGCTTTCTGGCCACCGGCGTATATCAGAAGATCGTGCCCTCGCGGAACTCGGTTTCCAACGCGATGAATGTGGGGCACCCCAGCAACCTGGCGCGGCTGGTGTCCGTCTATGGCGGCCAGATGGATGAGACCGGCGTCCTCCACCGGCCGCCGGACCTGGCGGCGATGCGCCGGGATTTGTTTTCCAGCTCCATTTCCAACGACCGCACCCGCGCCACGATCCGCGAGGTGTGGAACCAATATCAACTGCTGCTGGAGGCGCACGGGGCGGTGGCGTGGACGGGCTTCCGCGACTGGCTGGCCGCCGAGCCGCTCGACGGCGGACCGGCCGTGGTGCTGGAAACGGCCAACCCGGCGAAGTTCCCCGAGGAAATTGAGAAGACCATCGGCTTCTCGCCCGACGTGCCGCCGGCGATGGAGGCCATGAACAAGCTTCCGGAGGATTACGACCGGCTGGGCCCGGATTACGGGAAGTTCCGGGATTACTTGCTGGCAAGACATGCGGTGCCGGGGTGAGGGCCAGAGCACGCTGCCAATGCTAGGGCGCGCCGGCGGACGATGGAGCGTCAACCAGACCATACACGACCCTCGTGGCGGGCAGAAGACTGCCCGACCTACCGGACGCTCAGGCTGTGGGAGGTGCCAATAAAACCATCTGAATCTGCTTGCCGCCGGTCGAACCCTGTGGCAAAACCAAAAACGAGTGAATAACGACGGCACAATGACCACGTCGTTCGACCGGCTCACCGCGATGGATTGTCGAAGCAAAAACAATGGTTGGCAGACCTTCCTTGAACATTGGGGGTTTTTACTGGGAGCGGTGCTGGCAGGCATCACCTTCGAGGTCATGGAGTTCTTCGTCAATTTAAGCGGTACACCTTGGCGCTCTTTTTTAACGGCAAGCTTCGTTTTGCTGTTTTCCGGGGCCGCCTTGATTTTTTATGCGAAGTTGCCATTTTATCGGAGCGGACGATTTTTGACGTTTGGAATTAAGTCGGTGCCGGAACGTTTGACCGGGCATTATCGTTGGGGATGGCGGGTGTTTCTGTTTGGGGTGGTTCTGTCATTGTGTTTGTTGTTGTCAAAACCATGAGTCCAGCGAACGGCGCGCACGGTGTGACGCGCCCGACCGGGCGGCGGCTCAAGCCGAGCCGACCACCTGGGACCAGGACGGTCCGCCCGTCGCGCGCAACCGGTCCGTCAGGCCGGCCACAATGTTTTTGGCCAGACTGGGGCCTTGGTAGATCAAACCGGTGTACACCTGAACGAGCGAGGCGCCGGCGGTGATTTTTTCCCAGGCGTCGGCGGCGGTGAAGATGCCGCCCACACCGATGATGGGCAGCCGGCCCCGGGTCTGGCGGTGCAGATGGCGGATGATCTCCGTGCTGCGGGTGCGCAGAGGGGCACCGCTCAGGCCACCGGCTTCGGCGTGAATTCTCTGCACGGGCGGAGCGGACGAGGCCGGCCGGTCAATGGTGGTGTTGGTGGCGACCAGGCCGGCGAGGTTGCGGGGGCCGGCCAGTTCCAAGATCTCATCGAGCGCGTCAAAAGACAAATCCGGGGCCACCTTGACCAGGATGGGTTTGCGCCCGGGGTTCAGGGACTGCAGGGCGGCCAGGATTTCATCCAGCGCGGCCCGGTCCTGCAGGGCGCGCAGGTTCGGGGTGTTGGGGGAGCTGACGTTGACGACAAAGAAATCCGCGAGGTCGCGCAAGACGCGGAAGGAGGCGGCATAATCCCCGGCGGCGTCCGTCAGCGGGGTGAGCTTGGATTTCCCCAGATTAATCCCGACGGGATGGGCGGGCCAGCGGCCGGATTTTTTCCAACCGGCGAGCCGGGCGGCCAGGGCTTCCGCGCCGGAGTTGTTGAAGCCCATGCGATTGACGATGGCATTTTCCGACACGATACGAAACACCCGCGGCGGCGGGTTGCCCGGCTGCGGATGCCAGGTCACGCCCCCAAGTTCGCTGAACCCAAAGCCCAGGGCCGCCCAGGCCGGGACGGCGGCCGCCTCTTTATCCATGCCAGCCGCCAAGCCCACGGGATTGGGAAATTTGAGACCGAACAATTCCACCGGCAGCGCCGGGGCGCCCAGAACCGAATGCAGCGCCCCGCAGGCCAGCCGGCTGTGGCTCAGCCGGCCCAGCGCGGTCAACGTGCGGTTGTGGGCCGTTTCCGCCGCCTGCAGGAACAGGCACGGACGCACCACGCGGCGGTAGATCCAGCTCATGAATTGGCGGCGGACGCGGGTTCCGGGTGTTTCGCAGCCTCAGGAATTGCGACGGATGCCGCCAATTTGGCATACGTGGCCAGGGCGAGCAATGGCCAGGCGTTGCGGTACATGTCGTATTTCAAGTAGAACACCTTGGGAAAACCCGTGCCGGTCGTTTCGTGTTCGGTCCAGGAGCCATCCGGGTTCTGGGTGCGGACGAGATGCTCAATTCCCCGTTTGAGCGCGGGGCTGTGCGGGTCGTCGAACGCGCACAACCCCATGACGGCCCAGGCGGTTTGGGAGGCCGTGCTGGGGCCCTGGCCTTTGAAAACCGGGTCGTCGTAGGTGTTGCATCGTTCCCCCCAGCCGCCATCATCAAGTTGGACGCTTTCCAGCCATTCGCGCGCTTTGAGGACCCAGGGTTGGCCCATGGCCACCTTCATCGCCCGGAGTCCGCGCAGCACCTGCCACGTGCCGTAAATGTAATTCACCCCCCAGCGGCCATACCACGAGCCGTCCGTCTCCTGCTGGGAACGCAGGTAGTCCAACGCATCCTTGATCTGGGGATGGTCGGCGCTCCAACCCTCATACCCCAGCAGTTCCAAGATTCGTGCGGTGATATCGGCGCACTCGGGATCAAGCATGGCGTTGTGATCGGCAAAGGGAACTTTCTCCAGGATGTTCTTCGTGCAATCCTTGTCGAACGCGGCCCAGCCGCCGTCCCGGCATTGAAAGGCCATCATCCATTTCAGGCCGCGCTGAAAACATTCGTCCCGCTTTATGGGGTTATCGGTAGGGATCTGGCGGAGGGCGAGCAGAACCATCGCGGTGTCATCCACGTCCGGGTTCCACTGGTTGTTGTACTCAAAAACCCAGCCGCTGGGTTCCACCGCCACGGGGTTCTTATGGTACCAGTCGCCCCGGATGCGAATTTCCTTTTCCATCAGCCATTCGGCGGCCCGTTTCAGCCGGGGATCCTCCTCCGGCACGCCCGATTCGCGCAGGCAGATCAGGACGATGGCCGTGTCCCACACAGGGGAAAAGCAGGGTTCGATGCGGACGCTGTCGGCCGTTTCGTGCTGCAATTTTTTCAATTCCAGCGCCGCCCGGACAACCTGAGGATGATCGTCGGGATACCCCAGCGATTTGAGGGCGATGAGCGAGTTGAGCATGGCGGGGAAGATGGCCGCCAGACCGTCGGAGCCCTCCAAACGCTCCAGCATCCAACGCTCGCACTTTTTCAGGGCGGTCTTGCGAAACGGATGGATGCCATGATCGGCGAACCATTCTGCGAACTTGTGGAGCCGGTCCAGCCACAGGAAGAAATTGCGCAACGACAAATGGTCGGGATCGGGGGCCAGCGCCAGGTCGCGTTCGTGGTACCCGTCGGGAAACAACTCGTCGAGGGTCGTCTTGACCGGGCGGACGGGTTTGAAATGGTTGATGATAGCCAGGGGCACCAACATGGCGCGAGACCAGTTGCTCATGTCCCAGAATTCGACCCCGAACCATTTGCCCAGGAGCAAGACCTCGCAGGGAATGGTGGGGACATATTCCATGGGAAAGAGACCGATCAACGCCAGATACAGTTTGGAAAAGGTGTTCATCCGGGGAACGCCCCCCAGTCGCAGGGCCACTTCTCGCGCCTTGAGCATCCGTCGGTCCGTGACCGGGACCCCGGCCAGTTTGAGCGCCAGATAGGCTTTGATCGTGGCGTTCACCTCGGACGGGCCCCCGTGGTAAATGTTCCAGCCCCCATCGGGCAACTGCATGGAAAAGAGGTGATGCACCGCCTTGCGCTGCCAACCGGCATCCACACTGCGATCCCAATGGTGAAAGACCACCATGTCCGAAACCAAGGTGGAATCCACGATCAATTCGCCGACCCAATAGCCTTCGGGTTTTTGTTCACTGAGGAGGTAGGCCTGCGACCGCCGGAGGGCGGCATGCAGGTTCAGCAAAAAATCGTCAGGGTATCGGGCTGCCGGGAACATCTGCGACGGTTGCACCTGGGAACTGCGTTCAATCACCCGTCCACTCTGCAAATTTGCCCGCCGGGTGTAAAGATTTTAGTGGTTGGACGACATGCAATTACAGCTTGACGGGGGAGGGATAAGCGTTGTAGAGTATTCCCAATCAGGAACTTGGTAAACTGACGGCAAATTAAACAACCTATAAACTTATGACATTAACCAAACGCGACCTTGTGGTCCGCATCAGCGGTGAAAGCGATCTGGTGCAACAGCAGGTGTTCGATGTGGTGCAAAAAACCCTTGATTACATTGCTGAAGCCCTGTCCAAGGGGGACAAAGTGGAACTCCGAAATTTCGGGGTTTTTGAGGTGAAGGTCCGCAAGGCGCGGGTGGGCCGCAACCCCAACTCACCGGAAACGGACGTCAACATCCCGCGCCGGGCCATGGTGAAATTCAAGGCGGGCAAGGAAATGCGGGCCGAGGTGCTCAAGCTCTCCCCCAAGTCTGCCAAGTCGGCTGTGGCTGCTTAGCTCCGGCTGGCCGTCACTCCGGTTAAGCCCGGGTCTTGGCTAAACCCGCCCCCAAGTCGCGCCCGCCAGACTTGGGAGCTCCGACCGCGAATGGTTACGGTCCGGGGCCGGCGAGGGTTTTGATTTTCCCCGGAAATTGCTTCCCTGTCCGGCCCCGGGCTTTTATCCTGCCCGCATGGAACGATTGCCTGGATTCCGTGATTTTTATCCCGAGCCGCTGCCGCATCCCGATGTGTGGAGCGCCGACGCCCGCCAATACATTTTTGACAAATGGCGGACGACCGCCCGGCGTTATGGTTTCCGGGAATATGACGGGCCGCCGCTGGAGCCGCTGGATTTGTACACCACCAAGAGCGGGGAGGAGATTATCGGCCAGCTTTACAACTTCACCGACAAAGGCGGCCGGGAAATCTCCCTGCGGCCGGAAATGACGCCCACGCTGGCCCGCATGGTGGCAGCCCATGAGCGCAGCTATAAGAAGCCCGTCAAGTGGTTCGCGGTGCCGCAGTTGTTCCGCTATGAACGCCAGCAAAAGGGCCGCCTGCGCGAGCACTTTCAATTCAACGCCGACCTGATCGGGGAGACGGATCCGGCGGCGGACGCCGAATTGATCGCCCTGCTCATTGACGCCCTGCGGGCCTTCGGCCTGACCGAGCAGGATTTCCTCATCCGGTTGAGCAGCCGCAATGCCTGGCATGAATTTTTCCGGCAGGGCGGCAATGCGGCCAAGGACGAATACGCCTTTTTCCAGGCCATTGACAAGCTGGAACGCTCCTCCCCGGAGGAAAACGAGCAGAAGCTCGGGGCTCTGGGTTTTTCCCTGGCGGGGGTCAACACCTTCATTGAGAAAGGCGGGCCGACGGCGGAATTGCAAAGCATCCTGGACAATCTCGCCGCGCGCGGGTTGCGGGAGTTTGTGCAGGTGGATTACCGCGTCATCCGCGGGCTGGCGTATTACACCGGCGTGGTATTTGAAGCCTTCGACCGCAAAGGCGAGTTCCGCGCCATCGCCGGCGGCGGCCGGTACGACAACCTGGTGAAACTCATCAGCGGGGGCAAAGCGGACCTGCCCGCGCTCGGGTTTGGCATGGGCGATGTGGTGTTGCTGGAGCTGCTCCAAGCCCGGAACCTGCTCCCGAAATTTGACACCCACATGGATGTTTATGTGCTGATCGAGGACGAACAATTGCGGCCGGCTTCACTGAAACTGATCCAAGATTTACGGGCGGCCGGTTTTGCCGTGGATTACCCCCTCACCCCCGCCCGGGCTGATAAACAATTCAAACGGGCGCAGGAATTGAAAGTGCGGCACACCGTCCGGTTGGAAAGCGAGGCGTACGTGCGCATCCGCAACTCGGCCAGCCGGGATGAAGTGGTCGCCGGCATGGGCGATGTCAAAAATCACCTGAGCTAAGAAGCATGCCGGATCCCACCCAACGCTTTTCCAACCGGGTGGAGAATTACGTCAAATACCGGCCTGGTTATCCCCCGGCCATCCTCGATTTGCTCACGGCCAAATGCGGGTTGACCAGGACCGCCGTCACGGCCGATTTGGGGTCGGGCACGGGGATATTAACCACATTGTTGCTCAACAATGGCGGCCGGGTATTTGGGGTGGAACCCAATCCGGAGATGCGGGCGGCGGGGGAACGTCTGTTGGCCGGATGTCCCAACTTCACCAGCGTCGCGGGCACGGCGGAAGCCACCACGCTGCCGGAACACAGCCTGGATCTCATCACCGCGGGCCAGGCGTTCCATTGGTTTGACCGGGGAAAAGCCCGCGCGGAATTTCTCCGCATCCTCAAGCCCGGCGGCCGGGTGGCGCTATTATGGAACGACCGGAACATCTCGGACCGCCCCTTTTTCCAGGCGTATGAGCGATTGCTCATCACCTACGGAACGGACTACACCGCCGTGAACCACAAGAACGTGGATCAAGAGATTATTGATTCTTTTTTTGGTCCGGATGGGCATGGCCAGGCCGCCTATCCAAACGACCAGACGTTTGATTTTGCAGGCCTGACAGGACGGCTGCTCTCGTCCTCTTACGCCCCGGAGGCGGGTGATCCGCGCCACGAACCAATGTTGAGGGCGTTGCAATCTCTTTTCGCCGCGCATCAAACCAATGGAACGGTGACGTTTGATTACGACACCACCGTGTATTACGGCCGGTTGTCATAACCCCCCCCTTGTTTTCCGAACCGTGCCGGAGGGCGAGCGCGCCCGGGCGATGCTTTTAATAACGACCAGTTTAATACTTTATTGCATTTGCAACGAATTTTCCACCTCACCCTGATTCAAAGGTCTGACTAGGGTTGACCCAGCCGGACTTAGCGCGACTCAGCCGGACTCACCCAGACCGACCGCCACGTCTTCCTCAAGGAAGACGCCCATTGCACCATGGCAATGCTGCGGGATTCAGATTTGTGCTGCTCTGCAACCCGCGCTGACCTTTCACCGGGCACCGCCCGGCAGCGCCCCCGGGAATAAAACGGGCGGCATCAGGACTGATGCACCGGTTCCGGGTATAAAAGGGCAGGAACCTCCGCTTGCACTTCTGGCGGCCGGTTCCAATTAACCAGTTCGGCACTGTCCTCCCATAGTTTAACGGCCAGCGCCGGGTCGCATGGGATGTCCCCGGGTTCCCGCTCGGTCAGCTCTTGAATGTACTTGCCGGTAATGCGCTGGAGAAACGGATTCATGATAATCCCCGCCATGGAACGCCCGGACTTTTCCACCGTTGAAATCTTCGCGCCAAAACAACGCGCCACCGAATGCAGCGTCTTGGACTGCCAAAGATATTGCAGCAGGCCGGGCCAGGAGCGGGTCAACAGCGTCCCGGGCGTCAACAGAGGGTCAAAGACATTCACGTTGACCAGCAACGGGCTGGCCGGCGGCGACATTTCCGCCAGCCGGCGGTTAAGTTCGGAGGCGAACAACAGGTTGCACAACTTGGAGGCCCGGTAACGCCGCCAACCGCTCAGGCGAAATCCCTCGGGACTTTCCGGCCAGGCCAGCCGGCGGGCCTCCAACCGGTCCCAACGTTTCACCCCCGCCGCGGAATTAAAGGGGTTGCGGGTGCCGCTACTGGCAATCACGATGCGGGCGGGCGGTGTCATCTGCCCAAGCAGCAAGTTCACCAGCAGAAAATGCCCCAGATGGTTCACCCCGAAATTTTGCTCAAAGCCATCGGTGGTGTAGGCGATCCCGGAAGCTGGCGCCACCCCCTCATTGCATATCAGTGCCCGCAGCGGCGGGATATGGCCGTCGCGCAACTTTTCGGAGAGGTTCTCGGAAAAGAACCGGATGGAGCGCAGGGAGGCCAGATTCAACAGCATCGGCTCAACGTGGGCTTTGCATTTGGCCAGCAATGCATCCGCTGCGGCGGCAATCCGGTCCCGCTCATGGCCCGCGATGATCACACACCAGTTTTGGTCCGAGCAGGCCAGGGTTTCAGCGCAGGCAAGGCCCAATCCCTGATGTCCCCCCGTGACAACCACGGTTTGCTTTGCCCCCGAAGAATAATATCCATTCATAGTTATATGTGCTTCCCGGCCTGCGCCCGGCCCTGATCAATTCAAACCCAGTTCACTGCGGATGGTGGTCATCAATTCGGTGGTCGAAAATGGTTTCACCAAGGTTCGGGCCACACCCAGGCTTCGGGCGAGCGACAATGAATCCCCGGCGTAAATGCCGGGGCTGCCGCCGGACATGGCCATGATTTTTGTGTTCGGATACAACCGTTGGAAGGCCATGATCGTCTCCATCCCCCCCTGTTCGGGCATGATCATATCGGTGATCATCAGATCAAACGTCATACGTTCCGCCAGTTCCAATGCCATCCGCCCGTTCGCCGCCACCACCACCTCAAAACCCGCCTGGCTGATGGTCTCGTAAAGCACTTTCAACACGTCCAAGTTGTCATCCACCACCAAAATGCTGGGCTTTCTTTGATCGTCCGCGGGCGGAACCGGGAGGGTCACCGGCCGGCTGGTCGTCGAGGCGCCGGCCAGGTTCATCCGCAAGTTCAACGGCGATTTGGTCCCGCAGCCCGGCGGCGGCCCGCACAACGGCCGGGTCCACGCCGGTCGGGACGGAGATTTCTTCCCCAGCCCCGCGACTTCGTGGGGCTTAGGCGCGGAGCTGTATGTGACCGCCACCGCCAGCCCAAACCGACGGCCGTTGACATTCCGGGCACCGCTGTTGTTGTTTGCATTAACCTTCATTCTATCCTGTTTCAACTATATCCCTTCCTCCGTTTCTGTGAATATCCCATTATATGGCAGTCGCCGGCGCCGGGAGGACTTCCCGCCGTGATATTACCCAAGTCTGGTTAACTTTTGTTAAAAGCCCTTGAGAGGACGGTGAAAATGCCGGAGTGCTAGTGATAATTATTCTCTTGTTTACGAACCCCCGGTGCCGGGGAAGCTGATCGGGTGGTCCGCTCTGCGGGCTGGAGAATATTGCTCCGCGGGTTAAATGAAACCGGCCGGCGAAATTACCTGCTGTAGTTCAACCAATTGGTCATCACCGCGTAGCCAAAAGTCATTTCCGCACGGTCGTAACCGCGATACCATTTGGAATGGCCGTCGGCGAAGAGGACATTCTGGCCCAGGCTGTGGATCTGCCAAAGTTCATAAGGCGACCCGTTGGCCGGACCGCCCACGCAATTCTGCGAGTAATCGTCCTTGTCGGCATCCAACGGATCAAACGGGGCGGTCGTGTCGTGGGCACTTTTAATGCCCGCCGTGTCGCCGCCCAGAACGTACGCCGACGGGAAGCGGATTTTGGTGGCGTTGACCGCCGCGAAGGTGCCGGTCTCGAGATACGCGGCGTTGCAGCCGTTGAAATAATTGAACGGCCCCTGTTCCGCCAACGGCAATTGCACGTTCCCCGGACACCGGTACACATTCGTGTTGGCGGTGAAGGGGAAAATCTGCTCCATATAGCCGGGCTTGCCCGTGACCGGGTCAATGGTCCCCCAGTAGATCGACCCGCCGGATTCAGGATAAAAATCCCCGTTCTCATCCGCAAACATCCGCATACCCAGGCCGATCTGGCGAAGGTTGGAATTGCAACTGGTCGTCCACGCGCGCTGCTTGGCCACGCTCAGCGCCGGCAGCAGCAGCCCCGCCAAAATCGCGATGATGGCAATGACCACCAGCAATTCAATGAGCGTGAAGGCGCGGGGGGGATTGACGGCAGACCGGGTGTTCATGCGTTCACCGCCCGTTGGGGCTGTTGGGATAACACCATAGTTCATTGGCGTTGGGCTCGCCCATCTTTTCCGTCCAGGTCGTGAGCGCCATCAACTGGGCCGAGCCGTCGAAAACGCCGAAGATGGTAACCTTGCCATGCCGACCGCTGACATTTTCATCGGGGCTGCTCGCACCGTCGTTGAAGAGTTGCACGTTATCATCCTTGGTGGCATTGTTGCATTCCCAGAAGGCCACGCCCATAGGGGGCAGTTGGGCCAGTTTCAAACAGGGATTGTTGGCGCGGGAGTAACCGCACACGGCCCCGTTCATCACATAGCTGGAATCCTGCTGCGGCCGCATTTGAAACAACGAACTGTTGGTGTTGTCGCTCGGACAATAAAACAACATTGGACTATGCAGATACTGCCAGAAACTGCCGGTTTGCTCCGGGAACTGCGCCGGGCCGCTGGCGGTGGGGTCATACGTATAAAGCCAGCCTTGGGGAGCGGGGGGCGTCTGTTCCCCGGACGCCCAGTTGGCCCATGGCATCTCCCCGTTGTTGTCCGACACCACCAGGTTCATGCCCACGCCGAGCTGCTTGAGATTGTTCAAATCCACCACCCGATAACCGCTTTGCTTGGCCTTGTTTAAGGCCGGCAGCAGCAGCGCGGCCAGAATCGCAATGATGGCAATGACCACCAGCAGCTCGATCAGGGTGAAAGCCCCGTTTGGCGGGTTGGTGGCGGCGGCTTCTTTCATGCAAATTCAGTTTTTGATCAGCGGGCCTCTGATGCCCGGCTTCACGATGGTCGTCCCATGTCCAGCAATTGTGCCCATCCAACCTTGAAATATAGCACGATTTATGAGGAATAGACGAAGAATCGGATTGGAGGTTACGCTCCCGCTTCCGGCCCCCCCAATGGCCGGCCCTGACTCCTCGTCCTATCGGGATAATTCGGCTCGATGTGGATCAGCACGTCGCAGACGGTGGGCAGCCGTTCGCGAATCCGGTTCTTCACCACGTGGGCGATTTCATGCGAACGCTGCACCGTCATCTGCGGATCCACCTCCACATGCATGTCCACGAAATACTGGTAGCCGGCCTTGCGGACGATGCATTTTTCCACGTCCGCCACGCCGGGGGTCTGGCCGGCAATCCGCCGGATTTGATCCACCAGCTCCCGGCTGGGCGCCGAGTCCATGAGTTCATTCAAGGCCGGGCGCAGCAGATGCCAGCCGTTCCACGCGATCACCGCCGCCGCCGCGATGGCCGCGACATCGTCCGCCGCCTCAAACCCCGGGCCGCCGATCAGCGCCACGCTGATGCCCACCCCGGCCGCCACGGACGTGATGGCGTCGCTGCGATGATGCCACGCATCCGCCTTCATGGCCGTGCTGTTCACGGCACCGCCCTCGCGCGCCACAAAGCGGTACAACAACTCCTTGACCGTGATCACCACCAACAACACGATCAGCGTAAATGGCTTGGGCGGCAGGTGTGGCCCGTGCAGCTCAATGAACGCCTGCATGGCGATCCACAAGGCCGCGCCCAGCAGCATCGCCGACACAATCGCCGCGGCGATGGGTTCCGCCTTGCCATGGCCGTAGGGATGCTCCTCATCGGCCGGGGCCGCCGCCACCACCAGGCCGCGCCAGACGATGATGGAACTGAAAATATCCGCGAAGGACTCCACGGAGTCCGCAATCAACGCCTGAGAATGTCCAGCGATGCCGGCAAACAGCTTCGTTACCGCAAACAGCACGTTGACGGCCATTCCCAGGAAGGTGGCCCGCAAACTGCGTTGCAGCCGGTTGATTGGCACGCCCCAGTGTTGAACGCGCCGGCACAGGTGTCGAATGGAAAATGCAAGCATGACCTCCCAAGGCCGCAGGTGGACCGCAGGTGAGGCGGCTGGGCGGCACCTTATACGCATCTTGTGGTAGCGGCGGGCATCCTGCCTGCCGTAGAGCCGGGCGTCCCGCCCGGCGGAAAATCGCACCCCGGCCCGGGAAGGTTGAGTTATTTCCGAGCCCGGTTGAAACCCGGGCGTTGGACCAGGCGGCAAGATGCCGCCAGCTACGGCAGGCGGGACGCCCGCCGCTACAAAAAAGCCGGTCCGTCCCCGCTGTAGCAATTGAAACCGATGGATGCGTATAAGGTGCAGGGCTGGGCGGCCCCCCGCACGCCCCCAAAAAAGCGAAACTGTGATTTTGGTTATTTATGGTTGTTTATCGTTATTTTCATCCAAATATTTGGTCCTGTGCGTCTGCCACCCCTGCCTTTCCTTCTGAAATGACCCGCGAGAATGAAACAAAAACATGGATGTTTTTGTTTCAGATTTGATTGGGGTTGAAGGCATTTCGGCTACCACCATTTCGGCAATTCTGTTGCCCCGCCGCCTTGATCGGTTTAAAACATTTCCCATGAACCAGCAGAACCCAACGCCGGGATCGGAAATCATCCTCTACCAAACTGAGGACGGGCGCACGCGTCTCGAAGTCAAACTGGAAAACGAGACGGTTTGGCTGACGCAAAAGCAACTGGCGGAATTATTCCAAAAGGACGTGCGGACGATCAATGAGCACATCCAAAACATTCTTGCGGAAGGGGAGTTGAAGGAGAATTCAGTTATCCGGAATTTCCGGATAACTGCTGTTGACGGCAAAAGCTACGACACAAAGCATTTCAATCTTGAGGTCATCATTGCCGTCGGTTACCGGGTGAAATCCCATCGCGGCACGCAGTTCCGGCAATGGGCAACGGCGAGGTTGAGTGAATACATTGTGAAGGGTTTCACGATGGACGACGAGCGGCTGAAAAACCCGCCCGGTAAAGGCCATACCGATTATTTTGACGGCCTGCTGGAACGCATCCGGGACATCCGCTCATCCGAGCGGCGCTTTTACCAGAAGGTGCTTGATATTTACGCCACCAGCGTGGATTACGCGCCGGACGCGGAAATGACCCAGAACTTTTTTGCCACCGTTCAGAACAAAATGCACTGGGCCACCCACGGACACACCGCTGCCGAGGTCATTCACAAACGGGCAGACGCAAAGCAGCCATTCATGGGGCTCAAAACCACCCGTCCCGGCGGCATCATCCGAAAGGAGGACGTGACCATCGCAAAAAATTATCTGACCGAGGAGGAGTTGCAAACCCTCAACCGGATTGTGACCCTTTACCTGGAGTTTGCCGAGTTAAAGGCGATGCAGCGTCAGCCCATGACCATGCGCGATTGGATTTCAAAACTCGACGAGTTTTTGAGAATTTCCGGCCAGAAGCTGCTGGATCATGCCGGCAAAATTTCCGCCAGGTGGCAAAATCCAAGGCCGAGCAGGAATATCGCCAATACCACGCGTTCATTAATACCCAGCCCCGCACGGTAGATTTGGACTTTGAAAAGGCCGTCAAACAACTTCCCAAGGCCGCGCATTCCAAGAAGTCGGCCAAGAAGCCCAAACCGCCGACAGGATTGACCACAGCGGTTTTTCCGACCGTAGGTCAAGTGTAAGTCAAGTTATTGGTCAAGCCGATTTCAGCCGGTATCCGGCAAGCCAAGGGCGGATTTAAGAACCGGCGTGGGGACGGCTCGTCCCCATCGTTTGTTTGATAACATTGAAGACGCGGGGACGAGCCCCAATTATCGGTTTTCGCGCGTACTTGAATCAGCCCGGGGTGACCGCCGTGGGGGGCAAATCCCGGCGAAAACCGCGCTGCTCAACGAGACGATCCCGCAGGCGCGGGATCCCGATTTAAAAGCGGTGATCCCGCGACGGCGGGACACTCCATATGATCTGCGCTCGGCGACGGGGGCAGCGCAGCGCACTGTCCCTACCTGGAGGTCAGGGCGGATTCAAGAACCGGCCCCTAATCCAGAAAGGCGGTGAGCGGGCTGGTGGCTTCGGCGGTTTGCAGCGGGGCGGCCAGGCCGGATTCAAACGCCGCGCGGCCCGCTTCCACGGCCATTTTGAAGGCGGTGGCCATGCGGTTCGGGTCGGTTGCGACGGCGATGGCGGTGTTGATGAGCACCGCGTCCGCCCCCATTTCCAAGGCTTCCGCCGCGTGGCTGGGCGCGCCCAAGCCCGCGTCCACCACCACCGGCACCGTGGCCTGCTCGATGATGATGCGCAACTGGTCGCGCGTCTGCATCCCCCGGTTGGAGCCGATGGGCGAGCCGAGGGGCATGACGGTGGCGCAGCCGATATCCTGCAGCCGTTTGGCCAGCACCGGGTCGGCGTTGATGTATGGCAGCACGGTGAAGCCTTCACGCACGAGGATTTCCGCCGCCCGGAAGGTTTCCACCGGGTCGGGCAGCAGGTAGCGCGGGTCCGGATGGATCTCCAGCTTCACCCACTTGGGCAGCCCGGCGGCGGCGGCGAGGCGCGCCAGGCGGACCGCCTCTTCCGCGTTCAACGCTCCGCTAGTGTTGGGCAGCAGCAAATACCGCTGCGGATCAATGAATTCCAGGATGTTTGCGAAGGGATCGTGCCGGCCGGACAAATCCGCCCGGCGCAGGGCCACGGTCACCATTTCCGCCCCGCTGGCCGCCAGCGCGTCCCGCATCGCCTCCGGGGAGGAAAATTTGCCCGTGCCCAAGATGAGCCGGGAATGAAAGGTCCGCCCCGCAATGACCAGCGGCTGGTTGGCCAACGAACTTGTCATGCCAGGGACTTGTTCTTGGAAATGGTGTGGGTCGCGTGGCCGTAAAAGGCCTCGGCGCATTCCATCATGGTCTCCGACAGCGTCGGATGCGGGTGGACGGTCAGGGCGATGTCCTCGGCGGTCGCGCCCATTTCCATGCCGAGCACAGCCTCGGCGATGAGTTCGCCCGCATTGGCCCCGGCGATGCCCACGCCCAAAATCCGGTCCGTTTCGGGATCAATGAGCATCTTGGTCACGCCGTCGGTGCGGTCAAACGACAGCGCCCGCCCGGAGGCCGACCAGGGGAATTTGGCGACCTCGTATTTGACGCCTTTTTCCTTGGCTTCGGCCTCGGTCAATCCGCACCAAGCCAGTTCCGGATTGGTGAAGACCACGGCGGGGATGACGATGTTTTCAAAGACCACGTCTTCGCCGTTGATGTTTTCGACGGCGATGCGGGCCTCCTTGTGGGCTTTGTGCGCCAGCAGGATGCCGCCGGCGATGTCGCCGATGGCGTAAATGTTTGGATCATCGGTGAGTTGGTGTTTGTTGACTTTCACAAACCCCTTTTCGTCCAGTTCCACCTTGGTGTTGGCCAGGCCCAGGTCGGCGCTGTTGGGCACGCGGCCCACGGCGACCAGCACCCGGTCGTAAAGTTCCTCGAGCTTCTGGCCGTTGAATTCCATCTCCACCTTGATTTGTTTGCCAGCCGTGGACATTTTGCTGACCCGGCCCTTGAGGCGGATTTCCTTGAAGGCCTTTTTGGCATTGGCCACCACCGGCCGGGCCAAGTCGGGATCGGCCCCGGCCAGGATGCTGTCCATGGCCTCCACCAGCACAATTTTGCTGCCCAGCGCGGCGTAGACCGTGCCCAGCTCCATGCCGATGTAGCCCCCGCCGACCACGAGCAGATTTTCCGGCACATCCTCCACCTCCAGCGCTTCGGTCGAGGTCATGACCCGCGGGTTGCCCAGGTCGAAGGCCTTGGGCATCGCCGCCAGGGAACCGACGGCCAGCACCGCCTTGTCATATTCGATGAACTGCTGGCCCTGGGGCGTCTCCACCCGCAGGGATTGGGACCCTTCAAAGACGGCCCGGCCCTGAATCACCTGCACCCCGCGCATTTTTGCCAGGGTGGCGATCCCGCCGCCGAGTTTTTCCAGGATGGATTCCTTCCACGCCCGGAGCTTGGCCAGATCCAGCACCGGTTCGGTGAACGTGATGCCGCGGTGCGCCGATTCCCGCGCGTTGTCAATCTGGTGGGTGGCGTAGAGCAGCGACTTGGAGGGGATGCAGCCCCGGTTCAGGCAGACGCCGCCGAGCCGCTTTTCGCGCTCGATGAGGATGACTTTTTTGCCGAGATCGGCCGCGTAAAAGGCCGCCGCGTAACCGCCCGGGCCCGCGCCGACCACCACAATTTCCGTTTTAATTGGTTCCATGAAAACAAAATGCCCTTAAAGCTTAACAGATTCTTCCTTGAAGTCCACCAGCGCCGCCGCCAGGTCCACGGCGAACCGCGCGGCGCTGCCGCCGTCAATGACCCGGTGATCGTAGCTCAGGCCCATGGGCGTGAGCAGGCGGATTTCCACCTTTCCGTCACGCACCACCGGCTGGAGCGCGCCCCGGCCCAGGCCGAGAATCGCCACCTCCGGTTTGTTGATGATGGGCGTGAAATGCGCCCCGCCGATGGCGCCCTGGTTGGAGATCGTGAACGTCCCGCCCTTGAGTTCCTCGGCCGTCACCTTGCGGTCGCGCGCCTTGGCGGCCAGTTGTTCCAGTTCCCGAGCAAGGTCCAGCACGCTTTTCTTATCCACGTCGCGCAGCACCGGGACGATCAAACCCTGCTCCGTGTCCACGGCGATGCCCAGGTGGAAATATTCCTTGAAGACAACTTCATTTGCCGCCTCATCCAGGCTGGCGTTGAAAATGGGGTGTTTTTTCAACGTCTCCACCACGGCTTTCAACACCAGCGGGGTGAAGGTCAGTTTGACGCCTTTGGCCTCGTAGGCGGCGACGTATTGTTTGCGCAGCTCGTTCAGCCGGGTGAAATCCAGGTTGTCGAACTGGGTGACGTGCGGAATGCTGTTCCAATTCTCCAGCATCCGCCGCGCAATGACCTGGCGCAGGGGCGAGATGGATTTTTTGACCACCGGCCCCCACTGGGAGAAATCCACGGACACCGGGGCGGGTTTGGCCGGGGCGGCGGTTGCGTCGGCGGGCCGGCTCTTGGCCGCTTCCGCCGTGGCCATCAGGCGTTGCAGATAGGCGCGCACATCGCCGAGGACGATCCGGCCGCCGGCTTCGCTGCCGCGGATTTTGGCGAGATTGATGCCCAGTTCCCGGGCCACCTTGCGGAGCGAGGGCGAGGCCAGCGGTGCATGGACCGAGAGACCCGCTTCCGGCTCGTCTTCACCCGCCGGGACCGGCTCGGGTTCGGGGGCGAGCACCTGCCGGGCCGCGGCGCCCGGCCGTTTGGGCGCCGGGGCGGCGGTCGGGGCGGCGGCGGGTGCGGCCGGCTCCGGGCCGCCGGTCAGGGTGACCAGCCGCTGCCCGACGCTGATGCGGTCGCCGGCCTTGACGTGGACCTGGCCCACCACGCCCGCCGCCGTGGAGGGGATGGAGGCCACCGCTTTCTCGTTTTCAAGCTCGAGCAAGGGCTGGTCCTTCGCCACCATGTCGCCTTCTTTGACGAAGACATTGACCACCACGCCGGAATCCGCACCTTCGCCCAGTTTTGGAAGTTTTACGTCCATATAATTACCGGCCCCCAACTTGCCGCAAAGAAGGGCGGTTTTCCAGCAATAAATTATTGCCAATAATTACTTGTAAGATCGCATAATGTTTGGTATTTTAAGTAACATGACCCCCCAAGGCCGGATTTTAACCGGGTGCTGTCTGGCGGGGCTGTTGGTTTTCACCCGGCGGCCCCCGGGCGTCTGGGCGGCGGAGGCCGACGGTGTGGCGCGGTTTCACCAGGACATCCAGCCCATTCTCAGTGAGTATTGTTACGATTGCCATGCCGACGGGGCGAACAAAGGCGGGGTGGCGTTTGACACGTTCAAGGCCGACAACGATATTCTGAACAACCACGACCTGTGGTGGAACGCGCTGAACTATGTGCGCTCCGGGCTCATGCCGCCGGGCAAAAAGGCGCGCCCCTCCGCCGCCGAACAACAGCGCCTGACGGATTGGATCAAAACCTCGGTCTTCAAGTACGACCCCAAAAACCCCGATCCGGGGCGGGTGACGTTGCGGCGGCTCAACCGGGTGGAATACCGCAACACCATCCGCGACCTGATGGGCGTTGACTTCGACACCGACACCGAATTTCCGGCGGATGACACCGGTTACGGCTTCGATGACATCGGGGACGTGCTCACGGTCTCCCCGATGTTGCTGGAGAAATACATCACGGCGGCCAAGGACATTGTCACCCAGGCGGTGCCCACGGACGAAAAGACGATTCCGGAAACCGACATTCCCGGCAGCCGGTTTCGTCCCGTTGGCGCCGGCATGGTCGGTGCCGGGCCCAACGACAACCAGCGGCGGCCGGGGCAGGGCCAGGGGCGGGGCGGGGTGGGCACCTCGTTGTCGTTGCCTTACAGCAAGCCGGCGGTGGTCGGCACGACCTTCGATCTGTCCCACGAAGGCAGCTACCAATTGATGCTCCAACTGGAGGTCAAGGGCGCCTTCGATTTTGATCCGCGCAAGTGCCACGTCGTCTTCAAGCTGGATGACCAGGAACTGGTGAACAAGGAATACGGCTGGTATGGTGACAAAACCTTCCCCTTTCAGTTTGATGAAAAACTGGCGGCCGGGTCGCATCACCTCACCTGCGAAGTGCAACCGGTGAACCCCAACGCGCCGGGCACCAACACCCTGGCGATGCGGATTGTTTCCGTGAACATTCACGGACCGATGGAAAAGCAATACTGGGCGCGGCCGAAGAATTTTGACCGGTTTTTCACGAAAGCCGCCCCGGACCGCGCCGCCGAGCGGGACGAATATGCGGCAGAACTGCTGCGTGCCTTCGCCGCCAAGGCTTTCCGCCGCCCGGTGGATGACAAAACCGTGGAACGGTTGACGGCCCTGGCCAAGGCCGTTTACATCGAGCCGGGCAAAACCTTTGAAGCCGGGATCGGCCAGGCGATGGTCGCGGTGCTCGCGTCGCCCCGCTTTTTGTTCCGGGTGGAGGAGAGCGCCCCGGGCGCCTCCCCCGCCGCCGCCTGGTCGCCGGTGGATGAATACTCGCTGGCCGCGCGGCTCTCCTATTTTCTCTGGTCCACCCTGCCGGATGACGAATTGACGAGGCTGGCCGCGCACCGGGAATTGCGCAAAAATCTCCCGGCCCAAGTCAGGCGGATGCTGGCGGACCCGCGCTCCGAGGCGCTGGTGCGGAATTTCACCGGCCAGTGGCTGCAGACGCGGGATTTGGGCGGCGTGGCGATTGACGTCCGGGCGATTCTGGCGCGCGACAATGGCACGGAAAAGCAGCTTCACGAACAAGCGGCCGGCTTCCTTGCCAGACAGAATGCCGCGCAGCCGCCGCCCGGCGCCCGGCCGCCCCCGTTCGCCCGGGACGTCAACCCGCCCAAGTCGCTGGATCAGCCCACCCGCCAGGCGATGAAGAGCGAGGCGGAAATGTTCTTCGCCAGCATCCTGCACGAGGACCGCAGCATTGATGATTTGATTGACGGTCATTATACCTATTTGAACGAAAAGCTCGCCGCTTTTTACGGGCTGACGAACCTGGGCCTGACCGGCGACGAAATGCGCCGGGTGGATTTGCCGGCCGGCTGCGTCCGGGGCGGCGTGCTCACCGAAGGCGCCGTGCTGGTCATCACCTCCAACCCCGACCGCACCTCCCCGGTGAAACGCGGCGTGTTTGTTTTGAACAACATTCTGGGGACGCCGCCGCCGCCCCCGCCGCCGAACGTCCCGGCGCTGGAGGCGGCGGAACAGAGCGGCACGAACCAGGAAGCCACCTTGCGCGTGGCGCTGGAAATGCACCGCAACACCCCGTTGTGCGCCTCCTGCCACGCCCGCTTTGATCCCATCGGCCTGGGCCTGGAGAATTTCAACGCCATGGGCCGGTGGCGCGACCAGGAGCGGAACCAGCCGATTGACCCCTCCGGCACGCTCATCACGGGTGAGACCTTCACGGATGTGCGCGAGTTGAAACACATCCTCCTGACCGGTCATCGCGAAGACTTTTACCGCTGCCTCACCTCGAAATTGCTCACCTACTCCCTGGGCCGCGGCCTGGAGTATTACGACGTCGGGACGGTGGATCAAATTGTCCACCACCTCGAGGAGAACCAAGGTCGTTTCTCCGCCTTGTTGACGGGCATCATTGACTCCGCGCCTTTTCAGGAACGCCGGAACCACGCCAATGCCGTTTACGCCGATTCGGTTGAGACTCCCGCCCATAATGACGCCCCGCAAATCGCCACAACTAAAACTGCCCCATGAAAACACCCGGCCACACCCACAACGCAAACCACACCAACGCCCGGCTGGCGGGCTTAAACCGCCGCCGGTTTCTGCGCGGACTGGGCGCCTGTCTGGCCTTGCCGGCGTTTGAGTCCCTGCACCCCTGGGGCCTTTGCGCCGCGCCGGCCGCCGGGCCGGCCGGCGACGCCGCCGCCAAAACCGCGCCGGTGCGCATGGCCTTCCTATACGTTCCGAATGGCATCATCCCCTCCGGATGGTGGCCCGAAGGGGACGGCGGGGCCGGTTTTCAACTCTCCCCCACCTTGCAGCCGCTGGAAAACGTCAAACAAAAGGTGCAGGTCATTTCCGGTTTGGAAGACCTCAGCGCCAACGCCGGCGCCGATGGCGGCGGCGACCATGCCCGCGCCGGCGGCACCTTCCTGACCGGTGTGCGCATCAAAAAAACCTCCGGCTCGGACATCCATGCCGGCGTCTCCATTGACCAAGTGCTGGCCCGGCAAATCGGCGACCAGACGCGCTTTCCCTCCTTGGAATTGAGCTGCGACGCCGTCCGCAAGGCGGGCGATTGCGACTCCGGCTACTCCTGTGCCTACGAATACAATCTCGCTTGGAAATCCCCCAACCAGCCGGTCACCCCCGAGACCAATCCCCGGCTCGCCTTTGAACGGCTCTTTGGCGCCGGTTCGCCGTCGGAACGCGCCGCCAGCCTCAAGCTCCGCCAGCAGGAACAGCATTCCATCCTCGATTTTGTGATGGCGGACACCAGTTCCCTCCAGAAGAAGATGAGCGGGCGCGACCAGCAGAAGCTCGACCAATACCTCACCAGCGTCCGGGAGTTGGAAACCCGCATCGAACGGGCGGAAAGAATGCCGGCGGCCAACCCCCAGGTGGAGACGCCTGCGGGCATTCCGCCGGAATTCGCCGAACACATCCAGCTCATGTACGAAACCTTGCGGTTGGCGTTCCAGACCGATTCCACCCGCATCGCCACCTTGTTGATCGCCGCGGAGGGCAGCAACCGGACGTTCTCCGAAATCAACATTGCCCAGGGCCACCACAGCCTGTCGCATCATCGCAACGATCCGGACACGGTGGAGAAAGTGAAGCAGATTGATTTGTGGTACGCCCGGCAGCTCGGGAAGTTCCTGGAAAAAATGGAGGCCACCCAGGATGTGGACGGCAACTCGCTGCTCCACAATTCCATGATCGTCTATGGCTCGGGCAACGCCGACGGCAACCGCCATACGCACACCAATCTGCCCATTCTGCTCGCCGGCGCGGGCGGCGGCACGTTGCAGACCGGCCGCCATGTCAAAGTCGGTCCCACGCCCCTCACCAACCTGTTCCTCAGCATGGCCGACCGCATGGGCGCCCAGGGGTTGGAGCGCCACGGCGACTCCACTGGCCGGCTGACGGTCATATAAAACACGCGATCGGCCGCGGGACAAATCTGGCACCCCTCCGGGGTGCGGGGCGTTTTTGCTCCCATTATCCGGGGGTATCGCTGCGCTCAAACCCCGGCTACTGTCTGGCAACCCTCCGGGTTGGCGGAATTTGGCGCCCCCTGCGGGGGGCGGAGGTTTACTGGCGTCGTCCGGCGGTGTCGCTGCGCTCAACCGCCGGAAATCACGCCATCAACGAAATGCACCCCGGAGGGGTGCCAGAACGTTAACTAAAACTCCCATGGCTCCACCTTTTACAGCCTGCACCATCACGTTGTTTTCAGCACCAAGGAACGGCGGCCGTTCATCCGCACCGAATGGCGGGCGCGGCTCCACGAATATCTCGGCGGCGCGGTGCGCGGGTTGGGCGGGGTGGCGGAAGCCATCGGCGGCGTGGAGGACCACGTTCATTTGTTGCTCCGCTTGAGAACCACGGTTGCGCCGGCCGATTTGGTGCGGGAATTCAAAAAAGCCTCGTCCGTCTGGGCGGCGGAACATTTTGAGCCCGCCTTTGGCTGGCAGGATGGTTATGCCATTTTTTCCACAAGCTGGACACATTGCCCGGTGTTGCGGCAGTACATTGCCAAACAGGAGGCGCATCATCGCAAGACGTCCTTTGTGGATGAATTGAAACGTTTGTTGGAAAAGAACGGCGTGAAATACGATCCTCAATATTTATTGTGAAGTTATGCCATTGCAACGCTGAATCTGGCACCCCTCCGGGGTGCGGGATGTTTTTGCTCCCGTCATCCGGGGGTATCGCTGCGCTCAACCCCCGGCTACTATCTGGCAACCCTCCGGGTTGGGTGTCCGGGGCAACCTGAAAGGTTGCCAGATAGTAGTCCCGCAGTCGCGGGACGGACTACCGGCGGCGACGCGAAGAACGTTACGTGGTTTTCCGCACCACCGAGTCGCGTTGGGCCCAGTCGGGATTCGTGCCGGGGAAATCGAGGTTGTAGTGCAGACCCCGGCTTTCCGGGCGCAGGGCGGCGCACCGGACGATCAGTTCCGCCACGATGGCGATGTTGCGCAATTCGAGGAGGTCGCTGGTCACGTTGAAATTCCAGTAGTACTCATGAATCTCCTGCTGGAGGTTCGTCAGGCGCGCCTGCGCGCGCTGCAGCCGCTTGTTGGTGCGCACAATCCCGACGTAGTCCCACATGAGGCGGCGGATTTCGTCCCAGTTGTGGGACACGACCACCAGTTCGTCCGGATCGGTGGCGTGGCCGGGCTGCCAGAAGGGGATTTTAAAATCGGTGGCCGGCGGGGGTTGCGCCAGGACCCGCAGGGCGGCGCGGTGGGCGCAGACGAGGGCTTCCAACAGGGAATTGCTGGCCAGCCGGTTGGCGCCGTGCAGCCCGGTGCAGGCGGCCTCGCCAACCGCATAGAGCCCGGCGATTTCCGTCTCCCCGTCCACGTTGGTCACGACCCCGCCGCATTGATAATGCGCGGCGGGCACCACCGGGATGGGTTCCTTGGTGATGTCAATGCCGTAGCTGAGGCAGGTTTGGTAGATGTTCGGGAACCGCTCCATGAGGAACCGGGCCGGTTTGTGGGTGATGTCCAGCAGCACGCAATCGGCGCCGCTTTTCTTCATCTCGCGGTCAATCGCGCGGGCCACCACATCGCGCGGGGCCAGCGATTTGAGCGGATGATACGCGTCCATGAACTCACGCCCGTCCAGAGTCTTGAGCACGCCGCCCTCGCCCCGGACGGCCTCGCTGATGAGAAAGGACTTGGCCCGGGGGTGATACAGGCAGGTGGGATGGAACTGGACAAACTCCATGTTCGCCACCGCCGCGCCCGCGCGGAAGGCCATGGCGACGCCGTCGCCCGTGGCGATGTCGGGGTTGGTGGTGTAGAGATATACTTTTCCGCAGCCACCGGTGGCCAGCAACGTCACGGGGGCGGTGAAGGCCCGCACGCGGTTGGCGGGCTTGTCGAAGACATACGCGCCCAGGCAGCGATTTTCGCCCACATAGCCCAGCTTCTGGCTGGTGATGAGGTCAATGGCCATGTGATTTTCAAAGATGCGGATGTTGGGCTGTTCCGCGACGACCGCCAGCAGGGCCTGCTCAATCTCCCGGCCGGTCACATCTTTGGCATGGAGAATCCGCCGCTTGGAATGGCCGCCCTCCCGGCCCAGATCCAGCTCCCGCCCGCCGGGTTCGCTGGGGATTTCCCGCTCGGTGAATTTCATGCCCAGCTCAATCAGTTCCGCGATTCGCGCCGGCCCCTCGCTGACGATGGTGCGCACCACGTTCTCCTTGCACAAGCCCGCGCCGGCGACCAGGGTGTCGTTGACGTGCAGCTCGAAGGTGTCCTCTTTGCTGGTGACCGAGGCGATGCCGCCCTGGGCGTAATTGGTGTTGGACTCCGCGCGGTCCTTTTTGGTGACAATCGCCACCCGCCCGTGCGCCGCCGCCTGCAGGGCGAAGGTCAGCCCGGCAATGCCGCTGCCGAGCACCAGATAATCAAATTGTTTCATGATCGAGCAAACTCGGTCACAGCCGCGCGTTGTCGATCAGCCGGGTTTTGCCGAAGAACACCGCCAGCGCCATGTGCGTGCCGCGCCGAACCTGGCCGGCCGGGCGGAGGGTGACCGGATCAAAGAACTCCACATAATCCAGCCGCGCCAGCGGGGCGACGGTGAGGAACGCCCGCAGGTCCGCCTTTAACCGCGCGGCGGAAGCCGCTTTGCGTTTCACCGCCAGCCGGGACGCCTGCAAGGCGTGAAACAGAATGTTCGCCTGTGTGCGCTCCGCCGGCGTCAGGTATTTATTCCGGGAACTCAGGGCCAGCCCGTCGGTTTCGCGCCGGGTGGGGGCGACCACAATTTTGACCGGAAAGTTCAGGTCGGCGGTCATGCGCCCGATGACGGCGGCCTGCTGATAATCCTTCTGGCCAAACACGGCCACCGTCGGTTGCACCAGGTTGAACAACTTCGCCACCACGGTCGTCACGCCCTGGAAATGCGTGGGCCGGGCCGCTCCCTCCATCCGCGCCGCCAGCCCGGCCTCGGCCACGTAGGTGCTGTACCCGCCCTCCGCCCGGCCCGGGTACATCTCCGCATCGGCCGGGGTGAACAACACATCCACGCCCGTGGCGCGGCACAGTTTGACATCGCGCGGCAGGTCGCGGGGATAGTTGGCCAGATCCTCGGCGGGTCCAAACTGGGTGGGGTTGACATAGATGCTGGCCACCACCCGGCCGGCCGCGCCGACGGCCTGACGGGCGCGTCGCACCAGGCTCAGATGGCCGTCGTGGAGGTACCCCATGGTGGGCACCAACCCGACCCGCAACCCGGCGCGCCGCCACTTGAGCGCCAGCCGTTGCATGGCGATCGCGGAAGAGACGATTTTCATTCCGGGGGAAGTTACTCCCCCCGCATGGGCAATCAATGCAATTATGTGTGCGGGATTTTCCCTTCCCCCTCCCGACCGGTCAAGGTAGGCTGGCCGGATGAAAATGTTGTTTATCGGCGACATTGTCGGCGAACCCGGCCGCCGGGCGGTCAAAATGCTGCTGCCGCAGTTGCGGGAGAAGCACGCGCTGGATTTCATCATTGCCAACGGCGAGAATTCGGCGGGCGGCTCGGGCATTACGCCCCGCACGGCCGGAGAGATTTTCGCCGCCGGGGTGAATGTCATCACCTGCGGCGACCATCTATGGGACCAGAAGGAGGTCATGGAACTGCTGCAGACCGAAAGCCGGTTTCTGCGCCCGCTGAATTATCCGCCGGGCACGCCCGGTCAGGGCGCGGCCCTGTTCCCGCTGCCCGGGTTCCCGCCGGTGGCGGTGATGAACGCCCAGGGCCGGACGTTTATGGCCGCCTTGGAAAATCCGTTTCCGCTCGCGGCCGAAGCGGTCGAGCGCCTGCGCCAGGAGACCCACATTATCTTCGTGGATTTTCACGCCGAAGCGACCTCGGAGAAAATCGCGTTCGCGCGGTATCTGGACGGCAAGGTCAGCGCGGTGGTGGGCACGCACACGCATGTGCAGACCGCTGACGAACAGATTTTCCCCGGCGGCACCGGGTTCCTCAGCGACGCCGGGTTCACCGGCCCGCAGGAGAGCGTGCTGGGGCGGGAGATCGAGCCGGTCATCAAACGCTTTCTCACCAACATGCCGCAGCGCTTTGACGTGGCGAAAAACCGGATTGTGCTGCACGGGGCGGTCCTGACCATTGACGAGACCAGCGGCAAGACCCTGGCTATCCAGCGCGTCGCCGAAGCGTTGGCGGACTGAAGCGCCCGCGATGGAACCGCTCACTCACACGCTTTGTCTGGCCTGCGGCCTGTGCTGCAACGGCGTGCTCTTTGCCGATGTCCGGCCCGAACCTGGCGACCCCTCGCCGCTCTTTGCCGGCCGCCGGCGCGTGGCGCAGCCCTGCCCGGCCTTCTCCACCGGCGATTGCACCTGCGCCATTTATCCGGCCCGCCCCGTCCGCTGCCGGCAGTTTGAATGCCGGCAATTGCTGGGGGTGCGCGCCGGGAAGACGACGGTGCCGGAGGCGCTGCGCAAAATCCGCCGCGCCCGCCAACTGGCGCGGAAACTGGACCGGGGGCTGTGCGCGCTGGGGTTTGACAACGTGAAACTGCCATTGCGCCGGCGGTTTGCGCAATGCCAGCGGGCGGCGGAAGCCGGCGGGCTGACCGGCCCGGAGCTGGCCCGGCTGGCGGATGTGCAACTGGCCATGCACCAGCTCACCCGGCTGCTGGCCGGGGACTTTTTCGGATGAGCAGCGGGCGCAAAGGCGAATACGCGGAATTTGCGGCGCTCATGTTCATTCAGTCAGCGGGCATGGCGGCCTGGTTTGTGCCCCTGGGCTCGGTGCTGGATGTCCACGGGTTGGGGGCCATCAAACCGTATGCCTTTGCCGCCTCAGCGGTGGCGGCCTTCATCTCCCCGCTGATTTTTGGCGCCATGGCGGACCGCCACGCCTCGCCGGTGAAAGTCCTGCGCGGGCTGGCCCTGGCCACCGCCGCGACCATGGCTCTGACCGGCGCGGCCATCCAACAGCATTGGAACCCGTGGCTGATTCTGGCGGTGATCCAGTTGCAGTCCCTCGGCATGGCGCCCATCTGGAGCATCGCCGCAACCATCGTTCTGGCGCGGCTGACCGATGCGCGGCAGGAATTTGGCCCCGTCCGGGTCATGGGCACGTTGGGTTGGGTGGCCGGTTGTCTGCTGATCAGCGGCCTGAATGTGGACACCTCGGCGCTGGTGGGTTACACCGGCACGGCCATCTGGCTGGGGGTGGCCGGGTTCACCCTGTTTCTGCCCCCGATGGAGGCCCCCGCCGGCGCCTTGAACCTGACCTGGCATGAACGACTCGGGCTGGACGCGCTGACGTTGCTGAGAAACCCGCAACACCGGGTCATGTTCATCACCGCCGCCCTGTTGACCCTGGCCATTGCGGCGTTCTACCCGTACGCGCCCACGAACCTCCGTGAACTGGGTTTCCGCCACACCGCCGCCTGGATGGCCCTCGGGCAGAGCACGGAAGTGCTGGCCATGTACGCCTTGGGCCACCTGCTGCTGCGCTGGCCGCTGAAATGGATTCTCCTCGGCGGACTGGGATTTGGCGTGTTGCGCTTTGTCTTCAGCGCCTTCAACACCCCATTCTGGCTGCTGCTGGGGATCGGCCTGCACGGCGCGTCGTTCACGCTGGTCATCATCCTGGCGCAAATCTACCTGGAAAAGAACGTGGAAGCCGCCTGGCGCGCCCGGGCGCAGGCGCTCTTTACGCTGATGACCAGCGGCGTGGGCAATCTGCTGGGCTATCTCGGCTCCGGCTGGTGGTTCCACCTCTGCACTACGCATGGCGCGACCCACTGGCCGCGGTTCTGGTACGGTCTGGCCGCGAGCGTCGGCGGCGCGGCGATTTATTTCGTGACCCGCTACCGCCCCCGAGTTGGGGCACCCGGCGGCTCCTGAATTAGACGATTGCCAATGATAACCGGCCGCTGCGCCGTCAGTGGATGAAAAGGTATAACCACGTTTGACAGACATAAAAGTCTGAAATACATTTTTTGCATGCCGGATACGACGAAACGCAAATTGCGATCAAATCTCTGTTAGGTGGCTGCGCCATGACCACAACCAAGAAGATCGCCATCGGTCCCGGACTTTTGGTTTCATTAGTCGGTATTGTCTCCTTGCTCACCTCGTGCATGACGCCAACGGTCTCTCGCGTGCCAATTCCGGGCAGTTCTCTGTCAGCAGTTGTCACTGCAGATTTGGCTGGCTGTTACGATGTTCAACTTTATGAGAATGGCCAACCTATTCCAAACCAGCTTCAGTGTTTGGGAACATATGCGTCAATGCATTGTTCGTTTTTAGGTTTCTACCAGCTCAAATATTGTCACCATTTCTTGGACGGACGGCTACTATCATTACCGCACGGCAGTGGATGTTGACGCTCGGCGGTTTGTCAGTTTCTAGAATGAAGCGCCAGTGCGATGAGCGATTTTACGCCGCCCGCAAATCGCCCGAGCCAAACGCCATCTTGTCCGTCGTGGCTTTAGCGAAGTGGACGGCGCTTTCGTGCCCAGTTGATCGTCCCCATCCAAAGCGGTGTCGCTCCCGCTCGGAGCGGGATTGCCACCGCACTGCATAGAGATTTTCCGCGAACCGCCGGCTCATTAACTGGGGGACTCCCTCACTTTATGACTCCTTTACGGAATTCAACGCATCCACCTGCGTCCCGCGAGGTGGGACTACGGCGGACAGGAGGGCGCAAAGGGGGGGCTGTTCCAGAGCCTCCTTACGGGCGTGTTGCCCAAAGACAAACGCGGAACAAACAGCACGCATTCCATCCGTCGGGCGCACGAAAAACCCAGCAATTACATTGGTTTCAACATTGCTGTGCCCGAGGACGGGCACGCTCCGGGACTTGGGCAACACGCCCTTGCGTCGGCTGCCACGGGTTTGGGTCGGGTAATACCCCATGGCTGAGACTCGCCTGGCAGGGTAATCTGTAAGAAAAAAATAAAGAAACACCGACGGCCATGAAAACTCTTTTTGTCAATGAAACAATGCCCAAGGTCGGACGATCGGAAACCGTTCAGGCACCCGACGGCCGGCAAAATGCCAACGGAAGGAAATTGCAGGGTAACGGTGCGTTCCTAACGGGATTGAGCTGGTCGCCGAAATCAGGCCGGAGTCCCGTGCGCGGCATGGATGAATCTCCTTTAATGAGGTCGCAACTGGGATGAGGGCAAAAAAAAATAATGATCATCATCCGGGAATTGAGATAAAATTTGACCAGGTGACATTGCCGCCCGGCGCGCACGGAGACGGGGGAACAACCGAAAAGGATTTTGTTTTTGCCCGGCAGTGCGATCAAATGTTTTTAAAATCTTGGGGATCATGCTGAAGGTTGAGAAGTTATTCGCCCGCAGCCTGCCCACCCTGACATCGCGCTTTGACGATTGGATGACCGGGTGGGCGCGCCCGCGCGCCGGCGCGAACGAGCCGCCCCTGCGGGCGGATCTGTTCAGCATCCAACAACTTGCCCGCCATGCCCGGTGGCTCGCGGCCAGTCAGGCGGTGGTCACCCGGCCGGGCTCCAACTGGCTGCTCCGGCGGTTGCGGCAAAACGAGGAGATTCTCCGGACTTTCAACAAGGCCTCCGTCGCCACCGATCCCGCCCGGCGCATCACCCCCGCGGCCGAATGGCTGCTGGACAATTTTTACCTGATCGAGGAGCAAATCCAAATGGCCAAACGCCATTTGCCGCCGGGCTACAGCCAGGAGCTGCCCCGCTTGTTGAACGGCCCCTCCGCGGGGCTACCGCGCGTTTATGACATCGTGCTGGAATTGATCGCGCATGTGGATGCCCAGATTGATGCGGAACCGCTGAGCGCCTTCATCGCCGCTTATCAAACCGTGCAGTCGTTGAAACTCGGCGAACTTTGGGCCATTCCGATCATGTTGCGCCTGGGCTTGATTGAGAACCTCCAACGCGTCACCACCCGCCTGGGCATCGCCCGGGCGGATCGCAACCTGGCAAATCTGTGGGTGGATCGTTTGCAGGCCATGGCCGAACAGAACCCCGCTCATCTGGTCATCGTGGTGGCGGACATGGCGAAATCGGAACTGCCGCTGTCCAGTTCGTTCGTGGCGGAATTTTGCCAGCGCTTGTCGCGCCAAAGCCCGGTGTTGCATCTGGCCCGGAGCTGGCTCGAGCAGCGGCTGGGGCAACTGGGATTGTCCATCGAACAACTCGTTCACTTGGAAAGTCAAAATCAGGCCGCCGACCAGGTTTCCGTCAGCCACAGCATCACCAGTCTGCGGTTATTGAGCGCCATGGACTGGAAGGAGTTCGTGGAAAGCCTGAGTCTGGTCGAGGCGACCTTGAAATCCGACCCGGCCAACGTCTATGGCGCCATGGACTTTGCCACCCGCGACCGCTACCGCCATGCGGTGGAGCATCTGGCCCGCCACAGTCAACTTTCCGAGGCGGAGGTGGCGCGGCACGCCATCCAACTGACCGCCGACAGCGCCCGGCAAAATGGCCCCGGCGACCGGACGGCCCACGTGGGCTTTTTCCTCGTGGATGACGGGCGGGCCCGGCTGGAGCGGCAGATCAAGGTCAAATCCTCCTGGCGCACGTTCCTTCAACGCAGCATCCAGCGCTGGCCGCTGGCATTCTATGCCGGCGGCATCGGCCTGCTCACGCTGCTGGCCGGGTTGGCGTTTATGCGGCAGGCGGCGGGGCTGGAACTGCCGGGTTGGAAATTTACTTTCTTCACGCTGGTTTTCCTGCTCGGCGCGAGCCAGCCCGCCGTGGCGCTGATGAACTGGCTGGCCACCCTGCTGGTGACCCCCTGCCTGCTCCCGCGCCTGGATTTTTCCACCGGCATTCCGGAGGCCTGCCGCAGCATGGTGGTGGTGCCCACGATGCTGTCCAGCGTGGCCGGGGTGGATCGCCTGGTCGAGACCCTGGAGGTTCATCACCTGGCGAACCGCGACGACCACCTGCACTTCGCCCTGCTGACGGATTTCCGCGACGCCCCGGCGGAGATTGTGCCGGGGGACGACATTTTGCTTCAACGCGCCCGGGATGGCATCGAACGATTGAATCGCAAATATGCTGCTGCCGACGGGCGGACGCTGTTCTTCCTGTTTCATCGCCCGCGCCGCTGGAACCCCGGCGAGAACTTATGGATGGGTTACGAGCGCAAGCGGGGCAAGCTCATGGAATTCAATGCGCTCCTGCGCGGCGGGGCGCGCGACCGGTTTTCGGAAATCACCGGGGCGACGACCCGGCTGCCCGAAATCAAGTATGTCATCACGCTGGACACCGACACGCAGTTGCCGCGCGAAGCCGCGCGGCAACTGGCCGGCACGATGGCCCATCCGTTGAACCGCCCCGTCTTCGACGACACCCGGGGAATTGTGCGCGCCGGCTACAGCATTCTCCAGCCGCGCGTGGGCGTGAGCCTGCCGAGCGCGCGCCGCTCCTGGTTCGTCCGGCTGTTTGCCGGCGATGCGGGGATTGATCCCTACACCCGGGAAGTATCCGATGTTTATCAGGATGTGTTTCACGAAGGTTCGTTCATCGGCAAAGGCATTTACGATGTGGACGCCTTCCAACGCGCCCTGGCCGGTCGTTTTCCGGAGAACACGATTTTGAGCCACGATTTGTTGGAAGCCTGCCATGGCCGCTCCGCGCTCGTCTGCGACGTGGAATTTTACGAGGCCTTTCCCTCCCGCTACAACGTGGACGTGGACCGGCGGCACCGCTGGATTCGCGGCGATTGGCAGATCACGCAATGGCTCCTCCCGCGGGTGCCGGGTCCGGGCGCCCGGCGCATGGCCAATCCCCTTTCCCTGCTGTCGCAATGGAAGATCTTTGACAACCTGCGGCGCAGCCTCGTACCGCCGGCCCTGCTGGCGCTGTTGCTCGGCAGTTGGCTGCTCGTGCCGGACCTGGGCGGCACCGGCCTGGGGCTGGTGGTCGGGCTGATCGCCCTCCCCGGCCTGCTGGCGGCCTTCGTCAGTGCGGTGCGCAAGCCGCCGGATTTGCCGTGGAGCGTGCATGGGCGCGCGACCTTGGGCGCGGGCACGCGGCAGTTCGGCCAGGTTTTTCTGGCCCTGGCCTTTCTGGCCTACGATGCGTACATCAGCGTGGATGCCATCGGCAAGACCCTGGTGCGCCTGCTGGTGACCCACAGGCGGCTCCTCGAATGGCAAACGTCCAGCGACTCCGAACGCACCTCGCGCGCCGACCTCGCCGACTTTTATGCCGCCATGTGGATTGCGCCGGGCCTGGCGCTGATTGCCGGGGTGGCGCTCGTCCTGCATCATCCGGCGCAGCTCACCTTTGCGCTGCCGCTGCTGCTGGTCTGGCTGGCCGCGCCTTGGATCGCCTGGTGGATCAGCCAGCCGATTGTCGCCGCGACCCCGGAATTATCGCTGGAGCAACGGACGTTTCTGCGGCGCACCGCGCGCCTGACCTGGCATTTTTTCGACACCTTCGTTTGCGCCCTCGAAAACTGGCTGCCGCCGGACAACTATCAGGAAATCCCGGCGCCCACGATTGCCACGCGCACCTCGCCCACGAACCTGGGCCTGGCGCTGCTCGCCAATCTGGCCGCGCGCGATTTGGGATACCTGCCGGCCGGCGGGTTGATCGAGCGCACGCACGCCGCGCTCGCGACCATGCAGCGGCTGGAACGGCATCGCGGTCATTTCTACAATTGGTATGAAACCCGCACCCTCAAACCGCTGCAACCGCTCTACATCTCCAGCGTGGACAGCGGCAACCTCGCCGGCCATTTGCTCACGCTCGCGGCCGGTTTGCGGGAACAGGCCGGTGAAACGATATTCACCCCCCGGATTTTTGCCGGCCTGCGCGACACGGTGAACGTGCTGCAACAACTGGCCCCCGGGGACAATCTGCTCGCCGAACTCGACGCCGACCTGGCGCTCGCCCCGGCCGGCCTGCGCCCGGCGTTCGTCTGGCTGCAAAGCGCCGCCGACCGGGCCGCGCATATCTGTTCCCGGCTGGCGAACGAACCGGCCGCCATCAGCCAGTGGGCAAAAATATTGCAGCGCGATTGCCAGGCTCATCTGGCTGAATTGCTGTTCCTCGCGCCGTGGCTGGCCCTGCCGGATTCAGTTCCGGGCAGCCCGGGGGCGGAGGTTCTGCCTTTCCAACCGCCGGCCGGAAAGTCAAAGGCGGCCAACAATCCGGACGCGCCCTTTCCCCAGCCCGGCGGAGAACTCACCTTGCGCGACGTCTCGCGGCTGGATGAACCCCGGGGTTCCCTCCTGAAAGCGGGCGGGGAAGGCGCGGACCTCGCGCGCTGCCTCCGTGAAGCCGCCGATCATGCCCGCCATCGCCTGGCCGCCCTCGAAGCGTTGGCGCGGCAATGCGACGGACTGGCCGCCATGGATTTTGCGTTCCTGTTCAACGGCGCGCGGGATTTATTCGCGACCGGCTATAACGTCACCGAGCGCCGGTTTGACACCGGGTTTTATGATCTGCTCGCTTCCGAGGCGCGCTTGTGCAGCTATGTCGCCATCGCCCTGGGGCAGGTGCCGCAGGATCATTGGTTCTCGCTGGGCCGGCTGCTCGTCGGTCTGCAGGGGGAGCCGGTGCTGGTTTCCTGGAGCGGCTCGATGTTCGAATATTTGATGCCGCTGTTGGTGATGCCGAACTATGAAAACACCCTGCTCGACCACACCTGTCACGCGGCGGTGGAACATCAAATCGCCTATGGCCGCTTGCGCGGCGTGCCCTGGGGCATTTCCGAATCCGGCTATAACCGCAGCGACGTGCAATTGAATTATCAATACCGCGCCTTTGGCGTGCCCGGGCTGGGCCTCCAGCGCGGGCTGGCCGAAAATTTGGTGATCGCGCCCTACGCGACGGTGATGGCGCTGATGGTCGCGCCGGTGGCGGCCTGCGAAAATTTGCAGCGGCTGGCCGCCGACGGCCGCGCCGGCGCTTATGGTTTTCATGAAGCGGTGGATTACACCCCCGAGCGGCTGCCCCCGGACGAATCCAGCGCCACCATCAAATCCTTCATGGCGCATCACCAGGGCATGAGCCTGCTGGCGCTGGACAATTTATTGTACGACAACCCGATGCAACGGCGCTTCCTCGCCTGCCCCCTGCTCAAGGCGGCGGATTTGCTCCTGCAGGAGCGCGTGCCCAAAGCCGCGGCCGGCCTGGTGCTCGACGATTTGAAACTCGAAGAGACGCGCCCCCCGGCCGGCGAAGGCGAAAGCGTCATGCGTGTGTTCACCAATCCCGCGACGCCCGCGCCCGAAGTGCATCTCTTGTCCAATGGTCGTTATCACGTTGTCATCACCAGCGCGGGCGGCGGTTGCAGTCGCTGGCGCGATTTGGCGCTGACGCGCTGGCGCGAAGACGCCACGCGCGATTGCTGGGGCCTGTTTGTCTATCTGCGCGACGTCGGCACCGGCGAATTTTGGTCCACCGCCCTCCAACCCACCCTGAACCTGACCAAAGGCTACGAAGCCATCTTCACGCAGGCGCGGGCCGAGTTTCGCCATCGCCAGGCCGGCCTGGAAGTTCACACCGAGATCAGTGTGTCGCCGGAGGACGACGTCGAGTTGCGCCGCATCACCATCACCAACCGGTCGCCCGTGACCCGGAGCATTGAACTGACCAGCTACTCCGAAGTGGTGCTCGCCCGGCCGGACGCCGACGCGGCGCACCCGGCGTTCAGCAATCTCTTCGTGCAAACGGAATTCGCCGTCAAATCTTCCGCCCTGCTCTGCACGCGCCGCGCCCGGTCCGAAGCCGAAAAGCCGCCCTGGCTGCTGCACCTGCTGCAGGTTCAAGGCGCCGACCCGGGCGAGGTTTCCTGCGAAACGGACCGCGCCCGCTTTGTCGGACGCGGCGGCGGCCCCGCCCGCCCGGCGGCGCTGCAATCCCTGGGGCCGTTGTCCAACACCGTCGGCAACGTGCTCGACCCCATCATCGCCCTGCGGCGCACCGTGACGTTGCCCGCGTTTGGAACGGTCATCGTTGACTTGGTTTTGGGGGTGACCGAAAGCCGCGAAACCGCGCTCGCCCAGGTGGAGAAATATCAAAGCTCCCGCATGACCGACCGCGTCTTTGATCTCGCCTGGACCCACAGCCAGGTGACGTTGCACCAACTCGACATCACCGAGGCGGAGGCCCAGCTCTACGGCCGGCTGGCCGGCGCCTTGATTTACGCCGACCCCGCGCGGCGCGCCGGCGCCGGCGTCCTGCTCAGCAATCGTCGCGGACAAAATGGACTTTGGAGCTACGGCATCTCCGGCGACTCCCCCATCGTGCTCCTGCGCATCAGCGACATCGAGAAGATGGAAATCGTCCGGCAGCTCATCCAGGCGCATTCTTATTGGCGCATGAAAGGACTGACCGTGGAGCTTGTCATCGTCAACGAGGATGTTTCGGTTTATCGCCAGTCGTTGCAGGACCAGATCACCACGTTGATTTCATCCGGCATTGAAGCCCAAATGCTCGAAAAACCCGGGGGCATTTTCGTCCGGCGGCTCGAACAAATCCCCAACGACGACCGCGTGCTTTTGCAGGCGGCGGCGCGCGTTTTCCTCGACGATGAGAAGGGCACCCTGGCCGAGCAACTGGAGCACCGGAGCGTCTTGGAGCCGTCGGTGCCCCTGCTGCGCACCCGCCGCTTCTGGTCCGCCGACGTGGCCGCGCCGCTGCCGCCGCGCGAATTGATTTTTGACAACGGCCTCGGTGGTTTCACCCGCGACGGTCACGAATATGTCATCACCCTGGCACCCGGCCAAATGACGCCCGCGCCCTGGGTCAACGTGCTGGCCAATCCTTTCTTCGGCACGGTCGTTTCCGAAAGCGGTTCGGCGTACACCTGGGTGGAGAACTCCCATGAATTTCGCCTGACTCCCTGGAGCGACGACCCCGTGGGGGACCCCACCGGCGAGGCCGTCTATATTCGTGACGACCAGACCGGGCAGTTTTGGTCGCCCACCCCGCTGCCGGCGCGCGGGGCTACGCCTTATGTCATCCGTCACGGCTTCGGCTACACCGTCTTTGAGCACACTGAATTCGGCGTCACCTCCGAGTTGTGGGTGTATGTGGCGATGGACGCGCCGGTGAAATTCTCCATTTTGAAATTACGCAATGTCTCCGGCCGCCCACGCCGCTTGTCCGTCACCGGCTACCTGGAATGGGTGCTGGGCGACCTGCGCCCCAAGTGCCTGCTGCATGTGCAAACCGAAGTGGACCTCAAGACCGGCGCGTTGCTCGCGCGCAACTATTACAACACCGAATTCCCGGACCGCATCGTGTTTCTGGACGTAAATGAACCCACCCGCACCCTCACCGGCGACCGGAAGGAATTCATCGGCCGCAACGGGAGCCTGGCCCAGCCGGCCGCCCTGAAGCGCCAGCGTCTTTCCGGCAAAGTGGGCGCGGGATTGGACCCCTGCGGGGCCATGCAAGTCGCGTTTAATCTGGGCGCCGGGGAGGAACGCGAAACCGGTTTTCGCCTCGGGGTGGGCCGCAGCACCGCCGATGTGCAGACCCTCATCCGGCGCTTTCGCCGGGCGGACGCCTGCCGCACCGCGCTCGAGGGCGTCTGGGCCTATTGGAACCGCACCTTGGGCGCCGTCAATGTGGACACGCCCGATCCCGCTGTCAATGTGCTCGCCAACGGCTGGTTGTTGTATCAAACCCTGGGCTGCCGCCTCTGGGGCCGCACCGGCTTTTATCAATCCGGCGGCGCCTACGGCTTCCGCGACCAGTTGCAGGATGTCATGGCGCTGGTCCATGCCGAACCCGCCCTCACGCGCGAGCATCTGCTCCGCGCCGCCGCGCGCCAGTTTCGCGAGGGCGATGTCCAACATTGGTGGCATCCCCCCTCCGGTCGCGGCGTGCGCACCAATATTTCCGACGATTACCTGTGGTTGCCCCATGTGGTTTGCCACTATGTTGCCACCGTCGCGGACACCGGCGTGCTCGACGAAAAAATTCCGTTCCTCGAAGCCCGCCCTGTCAAGCCGGACGAGGAGTCCTACTATGATTTGCCCAACCAGTCCGAAACGACCGGCACCCTTTACCAGCATTGCGTGCGGGCCATCGAGCGCGGGCTCAAATTCGGCGTCCACGGCCTCCCGCTGATGGGCTGTGGCGATTGGAATGACGGCATGAACCTGGTGGGCAAAGACGGCCGCGGTGAAAGTGTCTGGCTCGGCTTCTTTCTGTATGACGTCCTCACCCGGTTTGCCCGGCTGGCCCGCGCGCGGAACGACCCCGCGTTCGCCGACCTTTGCCTCACGCAGGCGCAGCAACTGCAAGTGAACCTCGAGCGGCACGCCTGGGACGGCGAATGGTATCTCCGCGCCTGGTTCGACAGCGGGGAGCCGCTCGGTTCCGCCACCAATCCCGAATGTCAGATTGACTCCCTGCCGCAAAGCTGGTCCGTCATCAGCGGTGCCGGCGAGCCCAAGCGCTCCCGCCAGGCGATGGCCGCCGTAACGAGGCGCCTCGTCCGCCCCCACGATGAATTAATCCAGTTATTCGATCCCCCCTTCGACAAATCATCCCTCAATCCCGGCTACATCAAAGGTTACATTCCCGGCGTGCGCGAGAACGGCGGCCAGTACACCCACGCCGCCATCTGGACGGTCATGGCCTTTGCGTTGATGGGGGAACACGACCGCGCGTGGGAACTGTTCCGGCTGCTGAATCCCGTTCACCACGGCGGAACGCCCCAAGGCATGGCCACCTATAAAGTCGAGCCCTACGTCGCCGCCGCGGATGTTTATGCCGGGGCGCCGCACACCGGGCGGGGCGGTTGGACCTGGTACACCGGCTCCGCCGGCTGGATGTACCGGCTGCTCGTTGAGACCCTCCTGGGCGTCAACCTGGAAGGGGATCAACTGCGGCTGACGCCCCGCCTGCCCAAAGACTGGACGACCTATAAAGTCCATTACCGCTACCGCCAAACCGTCTTCCACATCACCATCAGCCGGATGGTTTCCGAGGCAGCCGCAGCGACTCAACTCATTCTCGACGGCAAAGAACTGGCCGCAAAAACTATTTCCCTGGTGGACGATGGCCATGAACATTTCGTGGAGTTAAAAATTCATAGCCGGTGAGATCTGCCGGGACGGGAACCAGCCCGCAAAGCGTGCGATCAGGACAGGGCAGCGCCTGGCGCGGGATTGCCACCGCACTCCTTTACGGAATTCAACGCATCCACCTGCGTCCCGCAAAGCGGGACTACGGCGGACAGGAGGGCGCGAAGGCGGGGTGGGGTTTTAGCCCCGCTGGCAGCCGGGCGGTAATTCATCACCGGGCAGGGGTGGGACGTTGGGGATTTTGGCCATGACGCGGTCGAACGCCTCCAGGTTCGCCCGCTGGGCGCGCGTTTCCATGTCGTCGCTGCCCTTCCAGGCGGCGATCTTGGGCGGAAAGCGCCAGGGCGACAATCTGGTCAATGGGAACGTGTTCCCGCTCCGCCGCCGCGAGGGCCTGGCGCGCGAGGTAGTCCGGCACATTGGCTTAAATTTTTGTCATTTCGTTTGCCTCAAGATTTCCAAGAATTCAGCCGGTCGAATCACTCGGACTCCGAATTGCGCGGCCCGGCTGACGTCCCGGACGTTGTGCGTTACAAGATCCAGGCTACCAGCACGTTTGTATCCATTACGGCGTGAATCATAGAATTCAAATTCCCGGCGCTTTTCTTCGGTCCGGGAAGGGTACGAGGCGGCGAGGTCCTGGGCAAGCCGCCAAAAACGCCGCCAAAAACGCGGGTCGCGGCCGGCGCCGTCTTCAACGAGGAATCGTTTCCGGCGCAAAGGGGGCCATTATTGAGCCTCCTTACGGGCGTGTTGCCCAAAGCCAAAAACGGAAAAAACCGCGCGCATTCCATCAGTCGGGCACACGATATACCCAGCAATTGTATTGGTTTCAACGTTGCTGTGCCCGAGGACGGGCACGCTCCAGGGCTTGGGCAACACGCCCTTACGTCGGCGGCTACGGGTTGGGAGGCGGGCTGCGGGCGGCGGCGGCCGCGCGATTTGATTCGTGACCCGCTACCGCCCCCGATCACCTGGAAAAGAACCCCACCGGTATAGCATAACTGGCTTGCAGGCCAATATGCAGCTATGGAGTGCCGACCGCTAGAATTAAGCTGTAGCTATAAAATGCAATGCAACGTAGAAGGCGCTCAACAGAATACCAAGGATTGGCCAGGTCAGACGCTCTTTACGGATAAATGCCGCCAGCGCCAACCCAAGAGTAATAAATGGCTGAACATCACAAATGTAGAGTTCTACAGCAGTTGCAAGTCTTTCGCTCAACACGAAGACCTGAGCAATGGAAAAAACGGAAAAAAGCACGCAGATAACACCACATAGCGGTTTGCGCTTTTTTAAAGAACTCAGCGACCGACCGTTGGAGTCATCTGTTTTCATTGAGTAATTGCTCCATGACGCCCGCCACGTTGGTACCCGTCAAGACTATCCGGCTGTTAGGTTGACCGCGAATACGTCAAGCGAATTCAAAAACGATTTCGTTGAGAAATCCTCAAGCACTGCTCATAATTCCTGTCAAAGTCCGACTTTCTTGAACCGGTAATTCACTTGTTTAAAGTGAAAATCCAGGGAACAGAGTTTTTCCAGTTCGCCGGCCTGGAAGTGTTGCGCCACCTCGGGGTCCGCCCGGAGCACGGCCAGAAAATCCGCGTCGTCGCGGCCGGCGTGCTTGACCTCCCAGGTTTTCATCGCGGCGCGCTGGACCAGGGCGTAGGCCGCCTCGCGGGTGAGCCCCTTGCGAATGAGCGCCAGCAGCACCGTCTGGCTGTTCCACATGCCCAGGGACAGCCCCAGGTTTTTGCGCATATTCTCAGGATAGACCTTCAGCCCGTCCATCAGCCGGGTGAGCAGGCCGAGCATGTAATCCAGCAGCGTGCAGGAATCGGGGAAGATGATCCGTTCCACGCTGCTGTGGCTGATGTCGCGCTCGTGCCAGAGGGCGACATTTTCCAGCGCGGCCAGCGCGTTGCCGCGCAGCACCCGGGCCAGGCCCGTCAGCCGTTCCCAGGTGATGGGATTGCGCTTGTGTGGCATGGCGCTGCTGCCCTTCTGGCCGACGGTGAACGGTTCCTCCGCCTCCAGGACCTCGGTGCGCTGGAGATGCCGGAACTCCACGGCCCAGCGCTCGAGGCTCGCGCCGATCAGCGCCAGCGTCACCTGAAATTCCGCGTGGATGTCCCGCTGCACCACCTGCGTGGCGATGGGCGCGGCGCTGAGCCCCAGGGCTTTGCACACCTGCTGCTCCACGCGCGGCGGCAGATGCGCGCTGGTCCCCACCGCCCCGGACAGCTTGCCCACCGCCACCACCGCCCGCACCCGCTCCAAGCGTTCCAGCGCCCGCCCGAATTCATCATACATCAGCGCCAGCTTCAGGCCGAACGTCGTCGGCTCGGCCTGGATGCCGTGGCTGCGGCCGATGCACGGCGTGAGCTTGTGTTCCTGCGCGCGCCGGGCGATGCTGGCCCGCGCGGTCTTCACATCGGCGATCAGCAGGTCCGCACTCTCCTTCATCTGCACGGCGTAACAGGTGTCGCCCACGTCGCTGCTCGTCAGGCCGAAATGAAACCAGCGGCTCGCCACATGATTGATTTTTTCCGCCACCGCGGTGGTGAAGGCGATGACATCGTGGTTCAACGTTTTTTCCAATTCGCGCTGGCGCGCCACCAATCCGGGCAGGTTGGTGATCCAGGCCTCGCAGCCCGCCTTGATCCGGTCAAAATCCTCGGCCGGCACGATGCCTTCCTTCACCAGGGCCTCGCTGGCGAGCAGTTCAATTTGCAGCCAGATGCGCAGTTTGTTCTCATCCGTCCAAATGCCCCGCATTTCCGGGCGTGAATAACGCTGAATCATGAGCTTAGTTTAGGAATTCCCCGCGCCCACGTCGAGCCTGCGGTTTCGGCGCAGCGACATCGCGGCCGCGCGGAGGGGAGCATCGACGCACTACCCCCCGATTGCAAAGCGGTTGGAGCGCGGCGTTTACGCCGCTTCAATGTCCGCAAGCAGCTAGGCCAATCAAACCGCTCATACCCATTCGCGCCTTGAAGCGGCCTCAAGGCCGCGCCCCGGGGCAGTGCGCCCCGCGCGGTGGGGGGACTTGATTTCTCCCTTGCGTTCCCGGATCATTGTGCTATCATTGATAGCAAAGCGGGATAAAATGAATTATGCCACAGCTCATCGTCAGACAAATCGAGGAACAGATCGTCCGGAAATTGAAACAACAAGCCGGGGCGCACGGGGTTTCCATGGAAGAGGAACACCGGCGTATCCTGCGGGAATCTTTGCTGGGAACGGGCCGTAAACGAACCTCCTTCAAGGAAGCCCTGCAAGCGATGCCCGACGTCGGCGAGGACGCGGATTTTGCGCGCGGACCACAACTGGAACGGCCGATCGGGTTATGAGTGGCTGTCTGCTGGACACCAACGTGCTCAGCGAGCTGCGCAAGGGCGACCGCTGTGACCCGGGCGTGCGCCAATGGTTCGCGGCCGCCCCCGATGAGGAATTGTTCGTCAGCGTGCTGGTGTTGGGGGAAATCCGACAGGGGATTGAGCGGATTCGCCAGCGCGATCCGGCCCAGGGCCGGGCGCTCGACCAGTGGCTGCGGTGGGTGGCCGACCAATTTGCCGACCGGCTGCTGCCGGTGGATGAAAAAGTGGCGGACCAATGGGGACGGCTTGGGTTGCGGCAACCGGTCCCGGTCTTGGAAGCCTATTTGGCCGCCACGGCGCTGGTTCACGGATTGACCATGGTGACCCGGGACGAAGCGGGCTTCCACCCCACCGGCGTGCCGGTCCTTAATCCGTTTATCAAAACCGGGTGATTTAACCCAGACACTGCCAGTCTGATACCCAGCAAGGGGAGGTGGTGGGAACTTGCCCATGATTTCCCGCGGGCGGGCCTTCCTGTGCCCGGGACGGGCACGGTCCGGCCGCGGAGTTAAATCAAATGGCAAAACATCGCGTCGCGCAGCTTGGGCTCAAACCAGGTGCTTTTCGGCGGCATGATGCCGCCGGCGTCGGCGATGGCCATCAGATCCTCGATGCCCGTCGGAAACAGGCTGAAGGCGCAGGCGTAGTCGCCGGCGTCCACCAGCTTCTCCAACTCTGCCGTCCCCCGGATGCCGCCGACAAAATTGAGGCGGCGGCTGGTGCGCGGGTCGTCAATCTGGAACAACGGGGCCAGCACCTGGTGCTGGAGCAAAGTCACATCCAGCCGGCTGATCGGGTCCAGGTTCGCGGTGAGTTCGGGGCGGAATTTGAGCGTGTACCATTCGCGTTTCAGATAAAGTCCCAGTTCATGTTTGGCGGCGGGCCGGGGCTGGCCGGGGGACTGGATGGCAAACACTTCGGACAGCCGTTCCAGCAGCGCCTCCGGGGTCAGGCCGTTTAGATCCTTGAGCACGCGGTTATAGGGCAGGATCTGCATCTGATCATGCGGAAAAATCACGCTCAGGAAACGCGCGCTCTGGCCCGCCCCGTGGCGGGACTGGAAGACGCGCGCGGCGGCCGCGCAGCGGTGATGGCCGTCGGCGATGTACAGGGCGGGGATGTGCGTGAACGCCGCTTCAATGAACGCCTGGTCGGCCGCCTCCGCCACCACCCAGGCGGTGTGGCGCACGCCGTCGGCGGCGGTGAAATCCACGGCGGGCGTCCCGGCCACCAACCGGGCGAAGAGCGCATCCAGCGCCGGCACCGCCCGGTAGGTCAGAAACACCGGACCGGTCTGGGCGTTAAGGGTTTCAATGTGCCGCACCCGGTCATCCTCCTTGTCCACGCGGGTCAGCTCGTGCTTTTTGATGACGCCGGCCAGATATTCCGCGCAATCCGCCGCCGCCACCAACCCCACCTGGCTGTGCGCCCCCATGATCTGCCGGTACAAATAGAAATTGGGCTGTTCGTCCACCGCCAACGCCCCCGCCGCGATCAAATCCATGAAATTCCGCCGGCCGCGGCCATAAACCTCGGGGGAGTACAGGTCGGTGTCCGGGGCCAGATCAATCTCCGGCTTGCTGACGTGGAGGAAGCTCAGGAGATTGCCGGCGGCCACTTGGCGGGCCTCGGCGGAGGACATGACATCGTACGGCAGTTCGCAAATGCGGGCGGCGAGTTCGGGTTTGGGGCGGAGGGCGGCAAAGGGTTTGATGGTGGCCATAACTTTAAAGGTTGAGCATACGGCGGGCGGGGCGGAAAGGCACGTAAAATTTGCGGAATTAGGGCTTGCCATGGGCCGCGGTGCTGGTATGATTTGCGACTCTTTAACGAAAGAATTTATGGCTAAAATTTGTGAATTGACCGGCAAAGGCGCGCGCAAGGGCAGCATCATCTGGCGCAGTGGTAAATCGAAGAAAAGCGGCGGCATCGGCACGCACATCACCGCGATCACCAAGCGCAAGTTCCAGCCGAACCTGCAGCGGGTGAAGGCGCTCCTGCCCAGCGGCGAAGTGCGGTATATGCGCGTGGCCGCCACCGCGCTGAAACGCGGTCTGGTCACCAAGGCTCCCAAACGCACGTGGAAAAAGCCGGAAACCAAGGCCGACGCCAAAACCGAGACCAAAGCGGCCGGCAAAGCCACCGGCAAGGCCTGAGCGGCTCCGGCCCGACTAAACCTTTCAAAACGTCAGACCGGTCCGCCGGTTTGACGTTTTTTATTTGCCCTTGGCGTACTTCATGGTCGCCCGTTTCAGTTCGCGGTCGGCTTCCCGATCCCGCAGGTCGTCGCGCCGGTCAAATTCGTGTTTGCCCTTGCCCACCCCCAGGGCCACCTTCACTTTGCCATTCTTCCAATAAAAGGACAGGGCGATCAGGGCGTTGCCCTTGACCTCCGCCAGGGCCGCCAGTTTGCGGATTTCCGCCTTGTGCAACAGCAGCTTGCGGACCCCCTTGGGCTGGTGATTTTGGCGGTTGCCGTGGTCATATTCGTCAATGTGGGCGTTGTAGAGGAAGACTTGGCTGTTTTCCACCCGGGCAAAAGCGTCGGCAATCTGCCCCTTGCCCGCGCGGAGCGCCTTCACCTCCGTGCCGTGCAAGGCAATGCCGGCCTCGAACGTTTCGAGGATGTGATAATCACGCCGGGCCTTGTGGTTGGTGACGATGTCGGCCATGATTCATTTAAAGCGTCAACGGTGCAACAGTACAACGGATCCGCCGTTTGCACAAATCCGGCTGCGCCAATAAAAAAGCCGGAAGCGGGCTTCCGGCGGGCTAAAAGCCTGGTGCAAAATGGGTTAAGCGGATCCGAACCACCTGCTCAGCGTTTTTTCTTCTTCTTGCTGGGGCGGACGACCTCGACCAGTTCGGGCAGTTCCCAGCCGATTTTGTCCTCCAAAATCTCGCGCAGGGCGATGTCCGCGAGGCCCTGGCCGGCGACTTCCGAGACCAGCGGACGGCTGAAGCCCCCCCCGCCCGCATTCAACTGGCGCACCCGGCGGGAAATGATGTTGACGAGGACATTGGGGTTTCCCACCTTTTCGTTGGCCCGTTTGCAGAGTTCAGAATTCACAGTTGTTTATTAAATTAGTTGGCCAGTTTAATTCATTCAACGGTGGTTGCAATAAAAAAACACAAAAAATCTGGCGGGCGAAAAGCGGGTCGGTGGCCGCCGCGGGGTCGCCGGCAAAACCAGCCTGCCAGCCACGCCCCGGAGTGTCAGAGAATATGACAATGCCGATCATCCTGACCCCCCCCGGCTTTTAAAATTCAGCCGGAAATTTTGGTGTAGCCACCTATTATTTTGCGGGTGAAATTGGGCAGCCCTGCCACGCATATTCCAGCGCTTCCGGCAGGGTTTGGGCAATCACCGTGCCGTCCACGTGGCCGGCGTTTTTTGCGTAAACCAACTGATAGTGATAGCTCTTGTCCTTGAGGGCGGCGGCCATGTGCTGGTTGGCGATGACCCAGTTGCGGAACCCCGAAGCGCTGTTCGTGGCCCCGAGGTCATGCGCGGAGACGTGCAGCCAGACCCGCAATGGCTTGGCGGGGTTTTGGGGGATCAGATTCTCATGATATTCCCAGGCGCCATGAGGTGCGGCCGGTCCGCGTTGCAACATGGTGAACGAACCCGAATAGGAAACCACGCGGTGATACCACTCCGGGTGGAACCACGCCATGGTGAAGGAGGCCGCGCCCCCCGAGCTGCCGCCCAGGGTCATGCGGGCGTCCGGATCCTTGGTGATGGTCACCCCGGCCTCTTTTTCCGCGCGGGGCAGGACCTCCGCCTCCACAAACTCGGCATATTTGCCGGAGACGGTATCGTATTCCAGGCTGCGCTCGGGACCCCCGGGCATCACCATGACGGCCACCATCACGGGCAGGCGCTTCGCGGCAATCAGGTTGTCGAGGATGTTCGGGAGCTGGTGGTTCTGGGCGCGGTAGGCGTCGCAGGAAACGATGACCGGCGCGGGCGTGCCCGGTACGTATTGGGCGGGCACATAGACGGTGACCGCGCGCTGGAATCCGCCGTTGTTGCCGGGATAAAACTTGCTGTCCGCCGAGTCCATCGTGAAGTTGATGACTTTGCCGTGCGGCACGCCTTCGCGGGCGGTCTGCTCCGGTGCGGCCTGGTAGTTGGGCCCGACCGAATAATCGCCATCGCCCAAGCCGGCGCCGTAAGCCGGGAGATCGTTAAGCCTGGCCAGCTCGGCGATTTCTTCGGTCGTCGCGGGCTGGCCGCCGCGGCGGGCTCCGGCGGCGGGCCCGTTCGCGCCCCGGGGCGTCGCGGCGGCCGGGGCGTTGGTCGGGTCGGCGGCCCGGGCCGGAACCGGGTTGAACGCCAGGCCAAGCAACCCGGCCGCACACGTCATTGTGATAATGTTCATAAGGTTTAATCTCCCGCCCAAGCGGGGCGCCGGAGCGTGCCGTTGGCATTCTCCGTCAAGCAGAGCCCGCCCGCGAACGAATGGTTTCAGGTTCGTTCTCATCTGGTAAAGTCGGTGCGGCGGAAATCGTTGGAGTCCGGGATCAGCCAGTGGAACTCGTGGCATTCATCCATTTTGAGCACCGCCTCCTGCGCGGTGAATTCCAGCACATGCCCGCCGCCCTGCTGGTCGGCGGTGAGGAAATGCAAATGCCAGCCGGCCAGCGCCACGCCTTTCGCGGACGGGGGGCTCCAGAAACCCACCATGGTGCCTGTCACGTTGGTGAACTCGAACAGGGGCTGGGTTTTCGCCAGGATGGCCAGTGGCACGTAAGGCTTGCTTTGCCGCGGAATGCTGCGGGTCTTCACGTGTTGGAAGACGCCTTCCAATTTGACGGCATAAATGAGGTTCTGGGTGGGCAGGACGTCCAACGGGGATTGCTGCAATTGCGCATAGGTGGTGCCGGCGGGCAGTTTCCGGCTCAAATCGCCGTGGAACGATTCGACCTCGAAGAAGGGCGAGGTGATGTTCAAATCCGTGATTGAGTCCACGTGCCCATCGCCGCGGATGACGTGGAACTTGCCGTCGAGCAGGACAACTTCACCGTCGAAATGGTCCACGGTGCCCAGGCCCAGGTTGCCCAAGGGCGCCATTTGGCGGAGCGGCACTTCGCCGTCGTAAAGCCCATGGTAGAGCGCGTCATAGGTGGATGCCTGGCTGACGACATGCGCCCGGGCGTCCGACGGGCGCGAGGGGCCGCAACCGGCCAGCAGGAACGCCGGCAGAATCAAAGTGGGCAAAAGTGACAATTTCATGGGGATTGAATGCTCAGCCGGATCGCTTGCGGCCTAAGGATTTCCGGCCGCTGGTGCCAGCGTGCCTGGTTTCCACTGGCGGGCCAGTTCAATGTCCGCCGCCGCCTTGTCGGCGAATTTCGGAATGTCCACGATGCCCACCCGGTTGTAAAGGAGGGGTTGTTTATATTGATTGGTGTAGGCGGTGGCATAATCCCGCCAGGAGCTCAGCGCCGCTTCGAGGTGCTGCACCGCCGCCGTCTGGTGCGCGTTCGCGGCGGTGGCGTCAAAGAGGGCCAGCTCGGCGGCCCCCTCGATTTTGGCGGCGTAATATTGTCCCAGTCTCGCCTGCGCTTCAATGTCGCCGAGGGTCAGGCGCAGCTCCTTGTTCCCGCCGGCGCGCGGGCGCAACGTGTCCAGCCCCCGCAACGCCGTTTGCGCCTCGGCGCGCAGCCGGGCGGCGACCTGCAACGGCGTCCAGCCGTCCATCGGCTCGTGCTTGAGCCAGTGGTCGCGCCACTGGCGAATGTTCAGGTCGCCGCTTTCCGGCATGCCCTGGCCCCGCATGAAATCCGCGACGGTGTAAAAACCCTTGTAACTCGGATGACTGCTGCAGGCCTCGGGCAGCCACTGGAAATCATTGGGTTCCCAGATAAACCGGGTGATTTCCGGCACCACCTGGGACGCCGCCGTCCACGCCGCGAGCAATGGCTGGCTGGAGACTTCCGGGAAGCGCGCCGCGAGCGTCTGTTCGAACAAAGCATCCGGCAGGGCGGGATCATAACTCAGCCGGCCCCAGAGCATGAAACTGAACCACTGCTTTTGCATCACGAGCTGGTGCGGCGATTCCGGCTCCCGGTCCATCGCCTCGCGCCCCCAGTTGTAACCATCCGGCCCCATGTAAAAACCCGCCAGCTTGTCGGGGCCGGGCATGGCCCGGATGAAACTGCGCGCATACTGCGGATCGCCCCAGCGGAAGCTGTAAATGTCATCGTTGCGCACCGTCAGCCACGTGCGGAGTTGCGGGCCCAAATCGGGCAGCAACGGTTTGATGAGCGGCGGGTTGGTCATGCCATACATGTGCGCCCCGGCATATTTGAAACTCAAATCAAACGGTCCGGGATAATTGGTCCATTCGCGCTGAATCTCGCTTGCCTCCGTTTGATGCAGACGATGGATCAGGCGGAACGGGCGGTTCGGCTGGTCCTTCAACGCATCGCGGATGCCCTCGCCGTAAGCCTGCCAGAGCCATTGCTCCCGGCTCAATCCTCCCATGCGGCTGCTCATGTTCTCACCCGCCGTAATGCCGATGCCGGCCAGCAAAGGATACGTTCTCACCGTCTCGCGCACGCTGGCCCGAAAATAACGGAGCATCTGGCCGTCCGGCTCGCTGCGCTTCAGGCCGTCCTTTCCTTCCTCCGTGAACAAAAAGGCGTTCCACGTAAACCAATACACGCCAATGCCGCGGTCGGCGGCCATCTGCATCACGTCCCGCCAGAAGGCGATTTTCTCGTCCATCGTCATCCGCCTGACCACCTCGGCGTTTTGCAGCATCTCCGGCCGGAACATCTGTTTGTCGTTGAGCGAACCACGTTCGTTGAAATCGCTGCGGCGCCCGCGCAGGACGTCGTCCAAGGCCACGTCCGGAAACTCCGGCACCTTCACGATGCTCGGAAAGGGGTTGAGGTTCCACAGCGAAAGCACGTTGAACCGTTGCCGGGCCATTTCATCGAGGAACTCGCCCCAAAACTGGCGGTCCCACATCTCCGGCAGGTTCGCCTGCGCCGCATCCGAACTGTCCGAATAGCTCGGGGTGCGCAAATCCAGCGGAAGGTTGAACTTGATTCCGCGCTGCGCCACATACGGCCGATGTTCACCCGGCCCGAGGTCCGCCACGGTTCCCAGCCGGATGGCCTCGGCCACGTCCAATCCGCCATACATCCCACCGATGGCGTCACCGCCAATCACCCGCAGCTTGGTTCCCGCGTGGAGAATCCGATAGGATTGCGGCCAGCCGTTGGATTCAATTTCGAAGTGTACGTCAATCGCGGGGGCGTGGCCATGGGTGGCGCGCTCAATCTCGGCGGCGGCAAATTGCAGCGGCGGCGGATCCGGCTGGTCCCCGCGAGCGTTCGAACCGGCCGATGGCGACGGGCCCTGGGCGTGGGAATTGATCGCGGCCATAAAAACGGCCAGCAACACGGCGAGACGCAGCCGCCCCCCCTTGTTTCCTGCCCAACGCCACCGGCACCCAGCCCCAGGGAACCAGCCATGGACCGGCCGGCGGCAAACCCCGGCGGTCCGGCCGCGGAATGGTGAAATCACGGGCCAAAACAATTGGCAGGCCGCGGTTTGCAGCGGCGCCGTGTCGGCGGATGATTTGAGGCGCGACATATCACCGTTGCAAATCACCGTTCTCAGCCACGCCCGGTTCGTCGAGGAGTTGGATGGAGGAAGCCGGTCCGAGGTCGGGATCTTTCCATTGGCTCAACGCCCACACGATTTTTTTGTCGGGAGACACCTCCAGGACCTGCACTGAGCCGGGCCAGTTCTTCGCGTCTCGGATGTCGCCGGGGCACCAGTTGCAAATCATGGTGTTCCCATTGGCGAGGCGGCTGACTTCCTGAAAGATGAAAAATTTATAGTCCGGTGCATCCTGCTGGGTAAATTCCCACACCACCTGGCCGCCCGGGTTTACTTCAACGATCCGGTTGTGATAACCTGCAATCAGCGTGTTGCCATTTTTCAGACGCGTGGCCGACCACGGCCCGTTGATGGCGTAGGTCCAGATTTCCTTCCCGTCGGCGTCGTATTCGGAAACCTTGTTGTCCAGCAGATGCGCGGCGAGGTAAGTGCCGGCGGCCGTCTGATGCACCCGGCGGAATTGCAGGTGCGGACTTCCATTGGTGCGGGCGGCCGGCAGCGTCAATTCCTTTTCCGTCGCGCCGGTTTTGATGTTGATCAACCTCAATTTTGGGGGATGGCCATTGACGGTGACCAGCACCCGGTCCAGGCCAATCGGCTGCACGGAATGAATTTCCGTGCCTTTGGGCGCCGGGAAATTCCAGATGATTTTTTTGTCCGGCGTCACTTCGCTGGCGCCCACCTTGCGGCAGAAAACGATGTTGCGGTTGGACAGCATGGTCGCGTCGCCGAGTTCTTCCATCGTGCCGTCGGGATCGTAGGACGGCACGGCATACGACCACGCGACCTTGCCGTCGCGCACCACGAAAAGCGTCTGCTCCTTGTTGCGGCTGTCCGCCTCCCCGGTGCAGAGGAACGGATGCTGCGCCAGGCCCTGGCCCGGCAGGACGGCGGGCGCGTAGGCAACCGTGGAGGTGGCTGCGGCCAATGACGAATTTGTCTGCGCCCGGCCGATGACAGCCAAGAGTGTCAAGGTGAACAGTACGAGGATTGATTTCATGGATTATTAATTTGCCGGGGCGGGCGGCGGACATTGTTCGCCGCCGCGGCCGGCCGCACCGCCAATTCCGCGCGCCGGAGAATAATCCATGCTCGCGCCCGAGCCAGATCGGAGCTTGCCTGGCTGATGGCAATCGTCATCGGCATGGCTGGATTATTTGCCAACCGCCCATGGGTTGCAAGCAATCCTTGCTGCCGGCCGGCGGTGCCAGAATCTTCAAAATGCGAGGCGCGTTCAGGACATTGCTGGTGTTCAGTGAAACTCCCGGCAAAGAGGGTCTGCGCGGCCTCAAAATCCTGAGGGCCCTTCAAAACTGCACTTCGAGTTTTTGGCCGGTGAAGGTGATGGTCTTCTGTCGGCCGTCCGGCAGCAGCCGCACGTTAAAAAGGCTGCCCGCCGCGGGCGGTTGGCTGCGCGGGTCAAGCGCCAGGGTTAACCGGCGACCGGCATCGTTCCAATCGCAGCGCGTCCAAACGGCTTTATCCGCGAGGTAATCCAGCGAGTGACCATCATCGGCATAAAGCGTGAATTCACCATCCGCTCCCCCATAAATCTGCAACGTCATCGGCCCGGAAACTTGTTCGCTGGTGAACTGCCGCACCGGGTCGAGCGGCAGGATGGTTCCGGCCCGGACATAAATCGGCATGGTTTTCAAATCCACCGGGCGCACGATTTCGCGTCCGCCGGCGAGCTTTTCGGACGTCCACCAGTCATACCAATCACCCTTGGGCAGATACGTCCGCCGCGCCGTGGCGCCCCGTTCCACCACCGGGGCCACGAGCAGTTGCCCGCCCCAGAGGAACTCGTCGCCCCGTTTGGCCGCCTCGGCATCTTCAGGATAATGCAGCCACAGCGCGCGGATCAACGGCAGGCCGGTGTCGTGCGCCTCCCGCGCCAGGGTGTAATTATAAGTCAGCAACTGATAGCGAAGATTCAAATATTGACGGCAAATGGGTTCCACTTCCGGATTGTGGAGCATCTCCGGCAGCGGATATTGATCACCCTCCATCACCCCGGCATCGCCCGTATTCCAGCCCCACGGCAGGCGCGTGTGCCAGGCGCGTCCGTGCGAGCGAAATGACGGCGTAAACGTTGAAAACTGGAACCAGCGCACGAACAGTTCGCCCGAGGATTCCGCCGAGTTGAGAAAACCGCCCGTGTCCGTGCCCCAGTAGGGCGTCAAACTTAACGACGTGTTGATGCCCACCGCCACCTGCGCGGCCAGCGTCTCCCATTTGCCGGTCACATCGCCGGACCACAACCAGCCGCCATATTGCGTCATGCCGGGAAAACCATTGCGATGCAAACTCCACGGCCGCTCACCGGGCCGGTCCGCGAGCGGTCCCTGATAATACATCCGGTGCCGCGCCAGCCGCTGCGGAACATCGAACCAATCGCCTTCATCCGGCCACCAGCCGTCGGCCCCGGCGGCCGCCACGCTGCGATGGCGCGCCCAGTAGTTTGCTATCTGACCCGGCCCAACCTCCTCGTCGGGGGCCGGCGGAATCGTGCCATGCAGGTCAATTCGAGGCGGCACGATGTGAAGCACGACCTTGAAATTATTCGTGTGCAGATCATGCAACACGGCGGCGGGTTCACGTGTGAATAATTTGGAATTAAACTCCATCGAATTATTGCCGTTGTTCCAACCGGTCGGACAAAACCCGGTGCCGAGATAGATGAGGGCGTCGCAGGGCAGTTGTTTCGCCCGAAAAGTCCCGGCCTCCTGCACCATTTCCTCCGTGCTGGCCAGCGTGCGATGGGATTGCATGTAACCCAGCGCCCAGAGCGGCGGCATGACGGGGGCCCCGGTCAGGCGGATGAATTCTCGCATCGCCGCGGCCGGTTCACGGGCGTCCATGATGAAGACATCCGCCAACCCGGGCGTCGCCCCCTTTTCCGGCCGGACGATGCCGCGCGGGCCGCGCAAATCAAATTCGCCCCGCGGGGTGTTAAAGAACATGGCCCAGCCTTCCGTGCCGATCAGAAAAGGCGCGGCCACCCGCGCGCCCAGAACGCGCAGGTTTTTGGTTTGTTGCCCGTTTTCCTCCGGATAAATTCCGCCGCGCCGGTCGAACTGTTGACCGCCTTCGCCCAGTCCAAGGACCGGGCCGTCCCCCAGTGCAAAGGTCAGCGCGCCGTTGGTTTCAAAGGCCATCTGCTGAATCAGCCGCCCGGATTTTTCAATGCGCACCGTGAGCGGTTGCGCCTGCACGCCGACCTGCCAGCCACCCGTATCAACCCCTTGGCCCACCGACCCCCGACGCAATTTCAGGGTGGATGCGACCGGTTTAAACGGCTGGAGATAAGCATTCGCCGGAACCTCTCCGGCCTGCCCATCCGCGCGGAGCGGTACCATCGAAATGCGCAGTGTCTGATCGCTGATGGCGGTGAGTTGCGCTTCGACCGCCGCTCCGGCCAGGGTCAGCGCGCCGTCATCGCCCAACTTGGGGGAGGCGACCTGGGAAACGCCCACGGAATTGGCCACCCAAAGGCCGCCCGCGATGAGGAGGATCATTTTCATTGAAATATATTTTTGTTCACCCAAGGGATCACTCATAACCTGGTACGTTTCCGTGATTTCATAAATACCCGCCCGGACCCTCTCCCGGGAAATGGCCCTGGAATATATCCCTCGCCACCCCAAACGAACCGCCCTCAAATCTCCGCGAAGCGGTTTAGTTCAATGACATTTATGATTAATCCGCTTTCTGTGCAATTTTAGCCATATCCGGCAACTTGAAATTTAAGCCGTCCCAGAATTCCGCCTGGCCCGCCTCATTCACCCGCGCCGGCACCCCGACGGACCGCAGCGCCGCCACCGCTATGATCTCGAACCCCGCCGCATCCGTGATTTGCCGCCGCCAGATCTCCGGCACCGAACGCGGCGCCTCCGCCAGCGCGGCCACCGACACCCGCTCATGCAGATGACGCAGCACAATCACCGCCGCCTCCCCCGGCGAATTCTCATGCCGGATGCGCGGATAAAACTCCTCCCACAACTGGCGCCGCCAATCCAGCGCCATCGGAGTGCGCCCGTCCCCGGGCGCAGCAACATCCGCAGACACAGCCAACGCCGGAAGGTAGCCTGCACCCCCCGTGCCCCGGTCTCCCATTAGCACCGTGGCTTCAGCCCGGTGCGACCCCGACGCCTCGTCCCCCCCAGGCGTTTCAACGGCTT
>Ga0302320_10001669_pt1 | contig 53156 bp, 42 predicted proteins | sample Bog_T0_3_FD_202130 | JGI IMG/M metagenome (GOLD analysis project Ga0302320, IMG submission 202130) | Peat permafrost microbial communities from Stordalen Mire near Abisko, Sweden - Bog_T0_3 | ecosystem: Environmental > Terrestrial > Soil > Wetlands > Peat | place: Sweden: Abisko, Stordalen Mire...
GCCTCTGATGGCTCTTTATGCCGGCTCGCTCTTCTATTTTGTCGCCCGCCTCGTCTGGTCGCTACATTCCACAACCATGCTCGTTCGAAATGCCCATCCCACCCTGTTGACACCCGAACGGGAAGAAATCTGGCGTTGCTGCAAACAATCGTTCTCCCTGGGCCATGTTCGCCTCTTGAGTTCGCCCTCGATCTCCGGCCCGGTAACTCTCGGCTTTCGCGAGCCTGTTCTGCTCGTGCCGCCGGAGTTCTCGGCCTCCTGCACATCCCAGGATTTCCTTGCCGCGCTGGCCCACGAATGCGCGCACATCAAGCGCCGCGACTACCAAAAGAACCTCTTCTTTGAGGTGGCAACTCTCCCCGTCGCCTTCCACCCCGCCACCTGGATGCTCAAATCACGAATCGCGCAAACTCGCGAGATGATCTGCGACGCCATGGCCATTGAACAGTCGGTTGATTTGCGCAGCTACACCCGCTCCCTCCTGCGGCTCGCTTCCGCGATCGCCACCACCGCACGCGCTTCCGCCTCCCACGCCATCGGTATCTTCGATGCCAACATCTTGGAGAAGAGAATCATGATCCTGAACAGCAAGAAGCAGCACCGCAGTTCCGGCTTGAAATACGGGCTCGTCATCCCTGCAACTCTTTTTCTGATCGCCGTCACGACTGGCGCGGCAGCAATGGCTGTCGTGGTTGAGCCGCAAGCCTCCGACCAAACAACCAACCAGGCAAAGCCGTATGGCCACGTCTATCACGTCGGCAAAGATGTAACCGCACCCGTTGCGCTCGCGTCCGTTGAAGCCGAATATCCGAAATCTGCTTCGAATCAAAACGGGAAGTTCGACGGAGTCTGTCTGCTCGGCCTGGTCGTCGATGCGAACGGTATGCCCCGCGATGTGCACGTCCTACGTTCTCTCCGTCCTGATTTTGATGCCAACGCCATCAAAGCCGTCGAAAAATACCGCTTCACCCCAGCAATGCGGCATGGAAAGCCGGTTGCTGTCTCAATAAACATTGAAGTGAACTTCAAAACGTACTGATTGCCTGAACGCCGGGCAGGATCTAACCCGCGCCACATCCTCAACCTGCCCGGCACAATCCCAAAATCGCCTCGCCAAACCGCTCCACCTTCGCCGGACCCATCCCGCTAATCTCCAGCAGTTGCTTCGAATTCCCCGGCCGCGCCTCCGCCAGCTCGTTCAGCGTCCGGTCATGCAGCACCACATACGCCGGAACCCCCAGCCGTTTCGCCTCGCCGGCCCGCCACTCCCGCAGCCGCGCCGCCAGCGCTTCACCCTCCGCCGTCAGCTTCACCGGCTCAGCCGCCCCGTCCGTACCCTTCGCCCCAGCAACCTTCCTCGCAGCCTTCTTCGCCGCCTTAGCCTTCTTCGTCCCCGACCCCGCGCCCGCCCCCGCAAACTCCTCCACAATCCCGTCGCTGATCAGCAGCGCCAGCGGCGTGCTTGCCCTCACCTCCAGCCCAGCCTCCGTCAGCCGCACCTTGCGGAATCGCCGCACCTCTCCGTCTTTCTCCCACTCGGCATCCTCCATCCCGATCAACCCCGCCCGCACCATCCCGTCCAGCAACCCGCCAAACTCATTTCTGCCCAGCCGCCCCGCCGGGTCCACCGAACGTTGCAGCGTTCCCGCTGCCTTGTAGTCCACTGGCCGCAGCTCATCCACAATCGCCTGCACCAAATCCCGTTCGCTCGCTGTCGCTCGCCGGAACTGCCTCAGCACCGCTCCCGCCGGATCGCACACATCGCAGATCCCGCACCCGCGGCTCGCATCCTCCACATCCCCAAAATGCCGCACCAGCGCCGCCATCCGGCACTCCTGCGACGTCGTAAACCGCAGCACCTTCTCAAACTGCTCCACCCGAAACTGCGCCTGGATCCCGTACGTCTTCTTCCACCCCGGCCCGCCGGCCACAACATTCCCCCCAAAATCCACCCGCGCCCCGCCGTGGATCTCCAGCTTCTCCAGCGCCTTGTCAAACTCCTCTTCCGCCAGCCGCGACTCCGCCCGCAACTCTTCCACAAGCCGCGGCTCCTCTCCAAGAGCCCGAAACACCTGCTCCAGGTGCGCCGCCGGCGGATAATCCCGATTCAGAAAAAAGTCATGCGTCCGCTGGTCCGCATAAGAGTGCATCAGGTAAGTCCGGCTCAGTCCGCCATCCCGCCCGGCTCTCCCAATCTCCTGGTAGTAGCCCTCCAGCGTCCCCGGCAGCCCCGCATGAATCACCGTCCGTATATCCGCCTTATCGATCCCCATCCCAAACGCGATCGTCGCCACCACCACTTCCAGTTCTCCCGCCTGGAATGCCGTCTGTACCCGCTCCCTTACCTCCGCGTCCAGCCCCGCATGGTACGCCGCCGCCGGCACAATCCGCGATAACTCCTCCGCCAGCCTCTCCGCCTGCTTCCGCGAAGTCGCATACACAATCGCCGGCCGCCGCTCCGCCCTTGCGAGCAGCCCACAGATCGCCGCCGGCCGTTCCGGCATCGACACCTCCACCACCTCCACCGCCAGGTTCTCCCGCCGGAATCCATGAATGAACTGGACCGGCTTCTCCATCCCCAACTGCGCCACAATGTCCGCCTGCACCGCCGGCGTAGCCGTAGCCGTCAGCGCCAGCACCGGCGCCGGCCGCATCGCCGGCAGATACTGGCCCAGCATCCGGTAGTCCGGCCTGAAGTCGTGCCCCCACTGCGAAATGCAATGCGCCTCGTCAATCGCAATCAGCGCCAGCGGCCGCTTCGCCAGCATCTCCGCGAAGCCCGGCACCCGCAGCCGCTCCGGCGCAATAAACAAGAACTGCAAGCTCCCTTGCAGATAATCCACGCAAGCCTGCCGCGCCGCTCCCCGGTCCATCCCCGAGTGCACCCGCCCCACCCGCAGCCCCAGCGCCGCCAGCTTCGCCGCCTGGTCTTCCATCAGCGCAATCAGCGGACTCACCACCAGCGCCGTCCCGCCCCGCGCCAGCGCCGGCAACTGGTAGCACAGGCTCTTCCCTGCCCCCGTCGGCATCACCAGCAGCAGGTCCCGCCCTTCCACCGCAGCGCGGCACACCGCCTGCTGCCCCGGCCTGAACCGCGCAAACCCAAACACCGAGCCCAACAACGCGCTCAACTCGTCCGATTTGGAAGAAGTCGTCAAAAAAAAGAAGTCCCGCAGCGCATCGAAGCAGAGAAACTCCCAGCGCTCCTTCCAACTTTACAGGAGGCAAGCCGACCCCTCATTTCGCCCGCAAGCGCTTTACTGGGGCTGTATGCGGTTTTTGTGGCTGGTTGCAGGTGTTTGAAAAGGAAGGGGTTAGGGGTGTTTTACTGGGGTACTTAAATTACATTTCCGCCCCGATGTGCGCGGGCAGGTTGTTGAAGGGAAATAAGTTAGTTGCGTTTTACAGGAATACAAACGGGTTTTTGAAGTTCGTTTTGGGGTTCCTGGGGCGAATTTGTCCGGGTTTGGGCGGACATTTTGGCGGGTTGATCGCCGCGGGACCTGGCCGCGGCGCATTGGGGACGGGCACCGGAAAAACGGGCTTCCCTGAGGGCATCGGGCAGAATGAGGAGCAGGAACCGAACCACGTCCGTGACGCTGGTGTCCCACTCGGTGGCGATCCTGCGGGTCTGGCGATACAGCTCGGGGCTTACGGCTACGGTGATGCTTCTTGCTTTCTGCATGGTCTGGCGTTCCTGTTTGTGGCTTGTCTTGGGAGACTGTATGGGCTGGTGTTGGCGTGGACGTGTCTCTGAATTCAAGTGTGCGCCAGTGGGGGGTAATTCTCGGCAAAACGGGTTCATGGGGGCGGGGAGTTGGGGGTTTCGATGAGTTGCGGGTGGACGCGAGCGAAAGACGCGGAACGTCGACTTCGAGGGCGACGGAAGGGAGGGAAAGGTCTGGTTTTATTCGGACTTTTTCATTGAAATTTGGTCGAAAACAGGGTGTTTTTGACGCGAAAATGCGCGAAATACGCGGTTTTTTGGGTGGTTTGGAGGAGGAGGAACGTAGGAACTTAGGGACGGGGGAGGGGCGGCTAGGTTGGGATTCGTGCTATCCCACCCCGTTACCTCCGCCACTCCCCCCAGTCCATTCCCCGCGCCCATCCCCGCAGGCACGCGGTAAACTACCCTTGACTCCCATGCCCCTCGCCCTCGCTGACTTTGTCCATCGCTGGAAGGCCTTCGCCCAGACCGAAAACGCCGGCGCGCAATCCCACTTCCTCGACCTCTGCGACCTCCTCGGCCAGCCCCACCCCGCCGCCGCCGACTCCGCCGGAGAGAACTACGCCTTCCAGAAGCACGTCGGCAAGGCCCGCGGCGGCAAAGGCTTCGCCGATGTCTGGCTCCGCGACCACTTCGCTTGGGAATACAAGGCACCGGACAAGAACCTCGCAAAGGCCTACGCCCAGCTCAACGACTACCGCGAAGAACTCGGCAACCCGCCCCTGCTCGTCGTCTGCGACCTCGACCGCTTCGAGGTCCACACCAACTTCACCGCAACCTCCAAGCGCGTCTACGCGTTCAACCTCGACGAGCTCAACCGCAACCAGGTCACCGCCACCTGTCGGTTTGAATCATTCCTGCCCCTTGCGCATACATGCGTCAGCAGGCAATGGATTTGCGCCAATTCACGGCCTGATAAGTTACGCAGCCTGTACTCATAGGGGATCATGCCGTTAACTCGATTTGGCTATTAGGCGAGTCAATCTGCGTGCTAGTCGCAATCTGTCTTTCGTTTCGCACTGCCACACGGTCAAAACTCGCCAGCCGCACTTGCGCAGTTCGCGCCTTACGCGGCTGTCCCGTTCACGGTTCTTGCCGATCTTTCGTTGCCAGAACTCGACGTTGGACGTGGGAGCACGACCACGAGCGCAACTGTGTCCGTGCCAGAAGCAGCCATTGACGAAAACAACTGTGTTCCACTTGGGCAGGACGATATCCGGGGTGCCGGGCAGCTCCTCCACGTGGAGCCTGAATCGGTATCCAAGGCCATGCAATAGTTTTCTGACTAGAATTTCCGGCGCGGTATTCTTGGCCGCCACCGCAGCCATCGCGGCGCTTCGTTGTTTCGGCGTTAGGGTATCCACAAGATGTGACCCCGCTCTATAAAGTGCGCCTTAACCCTTGTCCTGACGGTGCTCTTCATCGTGGTGGACATTGCAAAGAGTAATCAGGTTTTCCGCTGTGTTCTCGCCTTTGTCTATATGATGCTTGACGTGGTGCAGTTCAAGCATTTTCCTCGGGTCATCGCGCGAAAACATGGCCCGGCTCCAGCCGCATCGAACACATTGATGCCCGTCCCGTTGAAGCACTTCAACTCGCACGGGGTCGGTGAATTGGGGGGGCAGAGACATCCGAGACGGTCAGAGGCCTTCTCATCTGCATGTTTTGAAAGGGCACGGCTCCAGCGGTACTGGAAGAAACCGTCAAGACGGTCGGGCCTGAGTGTCGGCGTGAGAACTGGCCTCCAGCGCTGACTTGCTAACTTGCTATGCCGCGAAGCGGCGCTAACTTGCTGCTCTTCAATAAAACCGTCTTGCACCCAACGCCCGCTCATTCTTTCGGCGGCTATGAAAGTTTGGCTCTCGGCACCTTAGCCGGTGAGGGACGTTGTCGATGTCCGACCTAACTCTATGAAATTACCTTTATGCAGACATGTTTTCGAGAAACATCTCAAAACTCAAAAACCTGCACGCCATACTTCGGTGCTGAGGCGTAGACTCTGGCCGAGAGGCGGTTGCAACGTGAATATCCGCGGGCTCTGCGCGAACAAATGAACCCGATAGATGCACCAATTGGTAGGCCTCTCGCAAGAGAGTTCAAATTCATTACGGCTAATGAAGAACGGCGTCCGAGCGGCGCCATTGGTTGTCTTCACTTCAATCAGACGAGTGACGCCATCCAAGGCAAAGGAGTGGATATCATATCCAGCGCCATCGCCATCCTCTTTTGAAACCCACCTGATCTGCTCTACGAGATCGGAGCGCCCTGCCTGGTTTAGCCTATTCCGCTCGGATTGGAAGACGAACGCCTCACCCGCCTCGCCCAGCGAACGATTGCGTCGATCCCGCTCAACGGGATCAAACTTTTGCACCAGCCTTAATAGCTTTTTCGGCTTCTCCTTCGCGCCTGGAAGAACTGACGGCGCATTCACAAAGACGTCATCAGCAAGGGGCGGGCCGGGAGCCGTATGCGCGAGGCTGAGAATATTCAGGTGTTCGCTCAGGTACCGGTCAATCGCATCAAAGATCGCGCCTTGATAGTTGGGCTTTGGAATATAGCCCGGTATCCATGGAAGTCCAAGTTCATCCAAAACGGCGGAAATGTTCTGGTGCTTGAACTCAACTGAACGGTGCGACCGTCCCAAACTCGCCATAAGGGCTGAGCAATGGTGGGACTTCACATATTTTTGCCCTGATAGTTCTTTGCCCAGCATTGTGAAATAGTCCGCAACAATGGCGTCGAGATCATCCGCACTCCAGCCGGTCCCGTGTTTCAAGGTCTGGTCCATCGAGTAATGCGGCTCCTACACGTGACTCTCAGATGCCAACAGCGAATCAATGTCCAGTTGACCTAAATCGACGGTCCCATCCAAGTCTCGACCGAGTAGCTCCTCGAGACGGCCGAGAGATGCCCAGAACTCAGTCTGAGCTGCACGCGTTGCCTCTAATGCATTCAATAGATCGGCACGTCGAAGAGTTGAAGTTGATTTCCGCACGAGAGGCCCCTCCAAGTGGCTGCCATGACAAAATACCGGCGCGTTAGCCTAATGGACTCTATTTTCTAATTCTAGCGAAACTACCTGCGCTTCATATGCGGCTGCGCATCGATGTCCACACCGACGACATCGAATCCAGCCCGAGCGTAACCCACGCCCGCCCCGCCGGCGCAGCAGAACAAATCGAGGAGCCTGGGCTTGCGGCGGGTGCCGTCTGCTAATCGGCCGGAATCCAGCAGGGGGGCCTTCATCATCAGTTGTTGTCTCCGATCCAATTCGAATGGGTTGCCGCTCGATTAAGACCTTGTCCGTCTCGTACACCCATCTGGCAAAAGTTTAGCGAATATTCAGGCATTCACAAAGAGGCAATTCTGTGGAGAACAAGGATACAAACCTCTATTTCCACTTTTCACCCAACTTCCCGAAGTGAATTCGGGTTAACCATCTCCGCCAGCGCCCATTGCACCTCGACCGAGCGCCTTCGCCGTCTACGGCGGGCCGCCGGGAACCGAGCCTGCCGAAGAAGACGATCCCCGCGTCAAGGCCATCGCCGACGCCGCCCGCGAACTCCTCCGCCTCCGCGATGCCTGGCTCAATCCGCCCAAGATCGATCCCGAGGAACTGAAGAACCGCACCCTCACCAACCTCTATAACCTGCGCGAAAAGGGCCAGTGCGCCTGGCTCGACAACGCCCACCGCGCCCTCGATGAAGCCGTCTTTGCCGCCTACGGCTGGCCCTCCAACCTGACCCGCGATGAAATCCTGGCCCGCCTCCTCGAACTCAACCACCAGCGCGCCGCCGCCCAGCCAACCCGCTGACCACCCTGTTCCCCGTTCCCTGTTCCAGCCCCCCCACAGCCGCGCCCAAACGCGAAAAACAGATCCTAATTGCAACCCTCCAGGCCGCCAACCGGCTTGAAACCAGCTAGATAGCACCCAAGAAACCGAGCCCTGCAACAAACAGGTGAAATTAAATGCCAACCACTGCCCAATATGCGCAACCCTGCAAAGTTCATTTTTTCGAAATCGAGCACCTGAAAATTGAACAAACGACGGAAATCACAACCTTCTTTGCATACGTTTCCGCACCAAACATAACCTTGTTTGCATACGTTTGCCACATTTCACGCACCTTGCATGCAAACGTTTGGCCGCCCAGGCGCAACCTTCCAGACCAACCCGCGCAACCCAAATCTAAACCGAAAGTTGACTACCCAGTAACCCCTATGCCCTGATCCCTGTTCCCCGATCCCTGATCCCTGATCCCTGTTCCCTGCATTCCCCCACCGGGATCGGAACCTGCTCCACAATCTCCAGCCCGAAACCCTCCAGAGCCGGAATGTGCATCGGCGTATTCGACAGCAGCCGGATGCGCTGAATCCCCAGGTCCGAGAGAATCTGTCCCCCCAGTCCGATCGCCCGCAGAATCCGCCCCGACCGCGCCTGCGAACCCTCCCGCGCGCGCAGCTCGGGATGAAGAATCAGACGGCCTCCGCTCGCCGTCCCATGCGCCGCCGCCGCTCCACCGGGCTCAAAGGATTCGCTCGCCACCGGCGCGCGATCCACCGCAAACCCCTGCGACGTGTTGTGCAGATACAGCACCACCCCGCATCCCTCTTCGGCAATCATCCGCATCGACTGGTCGAGTGTCTCGCGGCAATTGCAGTCCGCGTCGAACACATCGCCCGCGGTGCATCGCGTATGAACCCGCACCAGCACCGCATGTTCGCAAGGAGTCGCCGCGTCGGCGGGCGACAGCACACCCAGTTCGCCCGGCGCCTGCGCCTCCATCGGCCCGCTTTGGAATGCCGGGCAATCCTCGCACAGATCGCCGCGCACCAGCGCGATGTGGCTCTCGCCGCCGTTCACCTGGCTCTCGTACGCGATCATCCGGAACTCACCGTAGCGCGTCTGGATCCGGCTCTCCCCCGCACGAACAATGTAGCGCTCATTCCGCAGCCGGTAGCGGATCAGCTCGGCCACCGTGAGAATCCGTAGCCCGTGTTCCTTGCAGAATGGAATGAGATCCGGAATCCGCGCCATCTCCCCGTCGTCGCGCATGATCTCGCAGATCACTCCCGATGGGTTCAGCCCTGCCATCCGTGCCAGATCGACGGATGCCTCGGTCTGCCCGGCGCGCACCAGCACCCCGCCCTTCCGTGCCCGCAGCGGAAACACGTGCCCCGGCCGCGCCAAATCTGAATAGGTCGCCCCGTCCGTGATCGCCGTCCGAATCGTATGTGCCCGATCCGCGGCCGATATCCCCGTCGTCACGCCCTCCCGCGCCTCGATCGTCTCCGTAAACGCGGTGCCAAACCGCGACGAGTTCTGCTGCGTCATGGGAAACAGCCGCAGATAGTCGGCGCGCTCCTCCGTCAGCGTCAGGCAGATCAGCCCGCGTCCATAGCGGGCCATGAAGTTGATGGCCTCCGGAGTCACGAAGTCGGCGGCCAGGGTCAGGTCGCCCTCGTTCTCGCGGTCTTCATCGTCCACCACAACCACCATCCGCCCCGCGCGGATCTCCTCCAGTGCGCCCGGCACGTCTATAAATGGAGCTTCGAATGTACGTTGTGTCTGCGGCATCTCTGATCTTCCATTCTCTCTTATGCGTCACCTAAACAGCAAAAGCGCCGCCCGAAGGCGGCGCTTCTGTTGAACAGACAGGAGGAAAAACCCTACAACGTCGATTCAATCTCAAAACCCCAAGCCTCCAGAAGAGCCTCAGGAATATACTTCGAGTTCTTGTTCCGCCGAGCCCACTCCCGCAGGCGGGTAGACCGGATGTACTGATCCGGGCTGAGCTTGAACTCCTTCACAATCTGCTCGAAGGAGGTCACTGTAGGCACAACCGGACCAATGGGCTCCGGTTTGCCCCAATTCGGATTTCCACGACGTTTTGCCATCGATTTGATGTCCTTAAGAAAGGGGTCAACTGCGTTAACATCCTCGGACACCAGCTGGGGGAACTGAACGGTCCTGAGGCAACTCTAGTTTCTTATTTTACGGATTTTTTCTTCAAAAATCAATAGCAAAATGACCGTTTGCCCAAATTCATCGCTAGCCCCTTCAAAGGACCGGAGTTGATCGGTATCTGCATTTTAATCAACCGCTTACCCAGACGCCAGGAGACCGTCCATCCATACCTGCAGCAGCTTTGCAGCCTCAGAATCTGCGAAAAATAAATGCCGGGAAGCAGATACTCTTATGACAACATTGCCGCTCCCCAAAGCCACACCCGACCAACACCCTGATTTCCCTCTTCAGGCAGCCCGATGACAGGCCGAAGCCGGAGAGCAGCCTAGGCGAGCCAGGCGTCAAACTTCCCTGCCCGGATGGCCCCCGCCAACGCCTCAATGTCCGCCGCCAGAACCCGGTCCTGCTCAAGACGCGGCACAATCGATCGCACCGCCAAATGCGCGCGCTGAACCTCCCGGCTGGGCTTCAGCGGCTTGCGGAACTCCAGTCCCTGCGCCGCGCACATTAACTCAATCGCCAATACCCGCTCGGCATTCTCCACAATCTGCCTAAGCTTCAGCGCCCCCGTCATCCCCATCGACACATGATCTTCCTTGCCGCCGTCGGTGGGAATGCTCCCTGTGGACGAAGGATGCGAGAGCACCTGGCACTCGTTGATCAGCGCCGCGGCCACAATCTGCGCGATCATGAAACCCGAGGAGAGTCCGGGATCGGGCGACAGAAAAGCCGGCAGGCCTTCGTTGATGTCGGGATTCAGCAGCCGGTCGATGCGCCGCTCCGTGATGCTGGCCAGGTCGGTAATCGCAATGGCCGCATAGTCAAACGCATAGGCCAGCGGCGCCCCGTGAAAATTCCCCCCTGACAACACCGCTCCGCCGTCTTCTGTTTTCGATGAGCCGGCCGGAAACACCAGCGGATTATCCGTGGCAGACCCCGCCTCAATCTCCAGCACCCCCGCCACATGATCCAGCGCACCCCGCACTGCGCCGTGAACCTGCGGCATGCAACGCAGGCAATAGGCATCCTGCACCCGCGAATCGCTTTCACGGTGAGCCTCGCGAATCTCCGAGTCCTCCAGCAGCCGGACCAGATGACGGGCGGCGGCAATCTGCCCGCTGTGCGGCCGCGCCAGATGAATCCGTTCGTCGAAGGCCGTGGGCGTGCCCATCAGCGCCTCCAATGACATCGCCCCCGCCAAATCCGACAGTTGCGCCACGCGGCGGGCGCGCGCTGTGGCCAATCCACCCACGGCGGTCATGGCCTGGGTTCCGTTCAGCAGGGCCAAGCCCTCCTTGGCGCCCAGGGCAATCGGTTCAAGCCCGGCCCGGCGCAGCGCCTCCGCCCCAGCCATCCGCTCGCCCTTGTAAATCGCTTCGCCTTCCCCAATCACCACCAGCGCCAGGTGCGCCAACGGGGCCAGATCGCCGCTGGCGCCCACCGAACCCTTTTCGGGGATCACCGGATGCACCCCGGCATTCAGCAACGCCACCAGCAGCTCAACCAGCGCCGTCCGGCAACCGCTGAAGCCCTTGGCCAGCACATTGGCGCGCAACAGCACCATGGCCCGCGATTCGCCCTCGGAGAGCGGCTGGCCCACACCCCCGGCGTGGCTGCGCACCAGGTTGGTCTGCAACTGCGCCAACTTGTCCGCCGGAATCCGCACGTCCGACAATTTGCCGAAGCCGGTATTGACGCCATACACCGTTTGCCCGGCAGCCAGAATCCCTTCAATCAGCTTCCGGCTCTCAACCATCCTCGCCAGTGCGGCGGGCGCAATCGCCACCGGACAGGCAGCAAGCGAAACAGCTTCGATCTCGGCCAGGCTGAGCGGCTGGCCGTCAAGAATTACGCAATCCATGAGCCCGATGGTAGGCCGCCACACGGCCAAGGTCCAGATGGATTGCACGGTTGTTCATTCCATCAGTGCTTCATTCAACTATGCTGGATGTCTATGGCAATGGATTCCACGGCATTGATGGATAGCTTCGGCAGAAAGCTGCTTGACGAACTTCAGACCAACGCGCGCCTCAGCCTCGCTGAGATCGGCCGGCGTATCGGCCTTTCCCCCACGGCCACTGCCGAGCGCATGAAGCAGATGGAAGAGGTAGGTATTCTGCACGGATACACGGTGGAGATTGACCGCGAAGCCCTTGGCCTTGAAGTGATGGCCTTCATCCGCATGAGTTGCGGAGGCCAGAACTACCATCGCCTGCTGGACTACGTGCAAACTCTCGAAGAGGTGCGCGAGTGCCACCACCTCACCGGCGGCGACGATTTCCTGCTTAAGGTCACCACCACGGATATGGCCCACCTTGAAGCCCTCATTGAAGCTCTGCTGCCCTACGGCAACCCGGTCACCAGCCTTGTCCTCTCCTCGCCTGTCGAGCGGCGCAAGTATGCTGTCACCGGCAAGCTCACCACCGTTGCCCGCAAGCCACCCCTGCGGCGGCGCTAGTCTCTGCACGCAATTGCCCGGCAGAGTTGTCCATTCTTAAGGGGTTCGATTTATAGTGAAGACGCCCTGGTTCGCCGGGCGCTGCATTTCCCCCGTTGCCCGTTGCGCATCCCACGAGAGGAAACCTCCATCGCCATGAGATTCACCCGCAGAGAGTTCTCCAGGCTTGCCGCCCTCAGCCTTGCCGCCCGCCTCGCCCCTGCAGCGCAAGCACAGGCGCCCGCAAAAAAGACCGGCTACGCCGTCATCGGTCTGGGACGCATCGCCGGCCACTTCATGCCCGCCGTGCGCAGCTCCGCCAACTCGCAGGTCACCGGCCTGGTCAGCGGCCATCGCGACAAGGCCGACAAGATTGCCGCCGAGTACGGCGTCCCGTCCAGCTCCATTTACAACTACGACAACTTCGACGAGATCGTCCGCAACCCCGCCGTCGACGCTGTCTACGTGGCGCTGCCCAACTCCATGCACGCCGAGTACACCATCCGCGCCGCCAGGGCCGGCAAGCATGTGCTCTGCGAGAAGCCCATGAGCACCAGCGTGGCCGACGCTGAAGCCATGATCGCTGCCTGCAAGGCTGCCAACGTCAAGCTCATGATCGCCTACCGCTGTCACTATGAGCCCACCAACCTCAAGGCCATCCAGCTCATTCGCGCCGGCGCGCTGGGCCAGGTACAGGCAATCGCCAGCACCTTCGGCGGCAACATCTCTGCCGGAGAGTGGCGCCTCAACAAAAAGCTCGCCGGCGGCGGCCCGCTCCTCGATCTCGGCATCTACTCCCTCAACGCCTGCCGCTACCTCACCGGCGAAGAGCCCGCGCGCATCTCCGCCTTCGCCTCCACCATCGACCACGACGGCCGCTTCAACGATGTGGAAGAGAACCTCGCCTGGACTATGACCTTCCCGTCCGGCATTGTCGCCAGTTGCAGCACCAGTTACGGCGCTTGGATGCCCGACTACTATCGCGTCTATGGGTCAAAGGGATGGCTCCAGGTGGACCATGCTTTTACCTACGAGGGTCTGCAGCTCCGCGCCGAGTTTTCCGGCACAAGGATCGACGAGCTCAACCCCGCCCGCGACCCTTCTCACTTTGTCGCTGAAGCCGAGCACTTCTCCCACTGCGTCCAGAACAATCTGCAACCGAAGTCGCCCGGCGAAGAAGGCTTGCGCGACATGCAATGCATGGCGCAAATCTACCAGTCCGCCGGCCTTCCCACTTAACCAACCTGCTGCAAACTAACCAAGCCCGAGGATTCTCCGGTTCCTTGCCGCATCCTCCCCACCGCCCACAAAATCGTCAAACGCATGATCCGTCACGCGAATGATGTGCTTGCGAATAAACGGAGCCCCTTCCGCCGCGCCTTGTTCGGGATGCTTCAGGCAGCACTCCCACTCCAGGACCGCCCAGCCGGAATAGTCATACTGCGCCAATTTGCTGAAAATCTGGCTGAAGTCCACCTGCCCGTCGCCCAGTGAGCGGAACCGGCCCGGCCGCTCCACCCACCCCTGGTAGCCTCCATACACGCCGGAACGCCCGTTGCCGTGGAACTCGGCGTCTTTCACGTGGAACGCCCGCACCCGGTCGTGGTAAAGATCGAGGAAAGCCAGGTAGTCCATCTGTTGCAGAACCATGTGGCTGGGATCGTAGAGAATGTTGGCGCGCGGGTGGTGGCCCACCACTTCAAGGAACCGCTCAAAGGTCGCCCCGTCGTGCAAATCTTCGCCCGGATGCAACTCGTAGCAAAGGTCGACACCGGCCTCATCGAAGAGGCGCAGAATCGGCAGCCATCGGCGGCCCAACTCCGCGAAAGCCTCTTCCACCAGTCCCGCCGGCCGCTGCGGCCAGGGATAGAAATACGGCCAAGCCAATGCCCCCGAAAAGGTTCCATGCGCATTCAGGCCCAGGTTCCGGCTGGCCTTGGCTGCAAAACCCAACTGCTCCACCGCCCACGCCTGCCGCGCTTTCGCATCGAGGTTTGCCGGAGCAAATCCCTCCAGCAGCACGTCGAAGGCCGGATTGCTCGCCACCAACTGCCCCTGAAGGTGCGTTGACAACTCCGTGATCGCCAGCCCCGACCCGGCCGCGATGCCGCGCACCTCGTCGCAATAGGCCTGGCTTTCCGCGGCCAGCTTCAGGTCAAACAGCCGCCCGTCCCAGCTGGGAATCTGGATTCCCACATATCCCAGCCCCGCCGCCCAATGCGCCATCGCTTGCAGACTGTTGAACGGCGCTGCATCGCCCGCAAATTGTGCCAGAAAAATTGCCGGTCCCTTGATCGTTTTCATCTGTTCGCTCTCCTCAAAAATGCGCGGCGGCTTTCCGCGTACCACGTTTGAGTGTATTTACCCCGCCGCCAAAAGTCACCGCGTCCCGGCAGGCCCGCCTATGCGATCGATTGCAGGTAGTCGTAATCCGCCTTGGCTGCTTCCAGCGCGGTGAATTTCACGAAAGGCGGCTCTTGTTCCACGAAGATCTGCTCCACGCCCGCCGCCGGAGCCGCCGCAAGAATCTTCCGGTAGTCCATGTGCCCCTTGCCCAACTCCGTGGACTCCGGCATCTCTTTCACATTCAGCTCGGTCAGCGGATGCCCCACCGCGACAAAGTCCTTGATGTGCAGCATCTTCACCCGGCCCTTGTACTTCTTGAACAGTTCAATCGGCGAAGCTCCCCCCAGGTCAGCCCAGCCGCAATCGAGTTCGATCTTCACCAGCGACGGATCGGTTTCTGCCATCAGGATTTCATACGTCGTGCGCCCATCGGCCCACTTGTGGAACTCCATGTTGTGGTTATGATAGGCAAGCTGCAAGCCTGCGCTCTTGGCCTTGCTTCCCAGGTCGTTCAGTTCCCCAGCCATCTTCTTGTAGTCGTCCTGCGTAAGAGCCAGGATCGCCTTCACGTAGTCGTCGATGCTCTTCATACCTTCCATCTTGAAGATGACGCTGGAGACCACGTATTGAGAGCCAAGGGTCTTTGCGACATCGAGAAACGCCTCTCTGCTTTGGCCCGGCGCGGGAAAGATATGCGAACTCGGGCACTTGAGCCCCGCGTCGTCCAGCGCTTTGCGGAACTCCGCCGCGCTCTTTCCGGCCAATCCGGCGCTTTCCACCACTCGGTATCCGATGGCGGCGATCTTCGCCAGCGTCCCGGCCAGGTCCTCGCCCAACTCCTTGTTCACCGTGTAGAGCTAAATGCCGGTTGACTTGGCGAGTGACTTGGCCTGCAGTTGCTTGGGCAGCGATGCCAACAGCGCTGCGGATACAGTTGTGGCAACGCCTTGCTTCAAAAATCTGCGGCGTGAAACAGGATTCATCGTCAACTCCATTCTTCTTTTCCAACATGTGAAAGTGATTCGCCTTGAGGCAGCCATCGTAACATTCCGCTGCTCCACCTGGTTTCTGCTTGCCCGGTGCGCTTAGAACTTCACCCAGTTCGCCAAGCGGCTGCTCTCCATCGTGCGCTCGATAAACCGCATCCCGCGCACCCCGGCCACAATCCCCGGCAACGTCGCGGGCAACGGGTTCTTTTGTCCCGCGCGAAACGCAATCAACCCGTCGGCAAACTCGCGGTACAGAATCCCAAACGCCTCGATCAGTCCCTCCGGATGCCCAACCGGTAGCCGCGTCACGGCCAGTGCATCCCCGCTCAGGTAATTGGCTGCCGCATGACGAATCTGCTCCGGCCCATCGATCCACTTCACGCGCAGCCGGTTGGGATCCTCGTGCCGCCAATCGATCGATCCGTTTTCGCCATAGACGCGAATCCGCAGGCCGTTGCCCTCGCCGGTAGCCACCTGCGAGCACGCCAACGTTCCGCTGGAGCCATTGCTCAGCTTCAGCAACTCATTGCAGTCGTCGTCCAGCTTGCGGCCAGGAACCACCGTGCGCAGGTCGGCATTCAGGCTGGTCACTTCAAGCCCAGTGATGTATTCAACCAGGTGGAATGCATGAACCCCGATGTCTCCAATGCAGCCGCCCGGCCCGCTCTGCGCCGGGTCGGAGCGCCACACAGCCTGCTTGTTTTGGCCGGTAGTCTCAATCGGCCGGCTCAACCAACCCTGAAGGTACTCGACCGCGACCTTGCGAATCGGACCAAGCTCTCCGCTGGCGCACATCGCCCGCGCCTCCCGCACCAGCGAGTAGCCCGCATACGTATGCGTCAGCCCGTACGGCAGTCCCGACTTCACGACCGCTTTCTCCAGTTCGAGCGCCTCGGCATAGGTGGCCGTGGCCGGCTTGTCGCTCATCACCGGAAAGCCCGCCGCCAGCGCGGCTTCCGCCACCGGCAAGTGCAAATGGTTAGGCGTCACAATCGCCACAAAGTCAATCCCATCGGGCCGCTTCCGCTCCGCCTCCATCATCTCCCGATAGTCCGTGTACGCGCGCTCGGGATCGATGCGATACGTCTCGCCGGCCGCGCGCGACCGCTCCGCCGACTGCGAAAATGCCCCCGCCACCAACTCGATCTTCCCATCCAGCTCGGCGCCCATCTTGTGCACCGGACCAATGAACGCGCCCGGCCCGCCGCCAACCATGCCCATCCGCAACTTCCTCTGTGCTGCCATCCTCGGTTCCTCCCTGGTACTCGTTACAGGTTGTACGCTCTCTTTACCAGCCCCACAGTCAGATCCCGCGCCAGTTCCACCGCCTCGTCTTCATCCATGCGATGCTCCGCCACCAGCCGCGCCAGAAAACCGGCGTCCATTCTGCGCGCCACGTCGTGCCGCGCCGGAATCGAAAGGAACGCCCGCGTATCGTCATTGAAGCCCACCGTGTTGTAGAAGCCCGCCGTCTCAATCGCCTGCTCGCGGAAACGCCGCATCCCCTCCGGGCTGTCGAAGAACCACCACGGCGGACCGAGCTTCAAGCAAGGATAATGCCCGGCCAGTGGCGCCAGTTCCCTGCTGTACGCCGTCTCGTCCAAGGTGAAGAGAATGATACTCAGCCCAGCCTCGTTGCCAAAGCGGTCCAGCAGCGGGCGAAGCGCCTCCACGTACCCGGTAGGCTGGGGGATGTCTGCCCCCATGTCGCGTCCGTAGCGCGCGTAAATCTGCGCATTGTGGTTGCGCACGGAACCCGGATGAATCTGCATCACCAGGCCATCTTCCAGGCTCATGCGCGCCATCTCGGTCAGCATCTGGGCGCGGAACAGTTCCTGTTGCGCCGCCTCCGCGGTCCCGGCCAGCACTCTCTCGTAAAGCCGCGATGCCTCCGCCTCTCCCAGGTTTGCCGTCTGTGCCGTCACATGCCCGTGATCGGTCGCCGTCGCGCCCAATGACTTGAAGAACCGGCGTCGCGCCTCCAGCGCGCGCAGGTAGCCGCGCCAGGTTGCCGTGTCCTCGCCGGTCAGCTCTCCCAGCGCTTCAATTCCAGAGCGGAATCCCGCAAACGACGGGTCAACCACCGCATCCGGCCGGAAGGTGGGAATGATTCTTCCCGCCCAGCCTGAAGTGCGAAGATTCGCATGATCGGCAAGAGAATCCAGCGGCGAATCGGTCGTGGCCAGCACTTCGATCCGGAACCGCTCATACAGAGCGCGCGGCAAAAACTCCGCGGTCGCCAGTTTGGCCTCAATCACGTCGTAGCTCTGGTCCGCCGTGGCCGCCGACAACCGCTCGCTAATCCCAAAGAGTTCCTCCAACGCGTAGTCAAGCCAAAGCCGCGTCGGCGTCCCGCGAAAGAGATAATAGTGACTGGCAAAGATGCGCCACACCCGCCGCGGATCGGCAATCGTCTTGCTGCCGATCTCCAGCTCATCCATCGTGATTCCCTGGCTATAGAGCATGCGGAAAACGTAGTGATCCGGCTGTACAAACAAGGCCACCGGGTTAGTGAACGGCCGGTTGTGCGCAAACCACGCCGCCTGCGTATGCCCGTGCGGACTGATGATGGGAAGCTCGCGAATGCCTTCATACAACCGCCGGGCGATCGCTCGCGTTCCCTCTTCGGCGGGAAACAGCCGGTCCTCATGCAGCAGCGTCATACCCGCCCCCTTTGTCGTCTTCCAGTATCGTTCATGCCGGCGCGGTATACTTTCCCTGCTCTCGAAAAAAATCGCGCCTGCTCCAGGGCAGCCCGTGAGCCGTCGCTGCGCGCGAAGATCGGAAATCCAATGACCTCCTCCAAGCCAGATGCGGCATTGCATCCCTTTCGTCTGGATGGGCGGCACGCCCTGGTCACCGGAGGCGCCAGCGGCATTGGCGCTGCCACGGTCAGGGAGTTGGCCCGCGCCGGAGCCTTCGTTTGGATCGCCGACATCAATCTGCAAGCAGCCGAGGCGCTCGCCCAATCCGTCGGTTCCGCGGAGCTACTGCATCTCGACGTGACCAGCCCGGAATCCATCGCCAACTCTGTCACCCGCCTCGACCGCCTCGACATTCTCGTCAACAATGCCGGCATCGGCCACGTCGGCTCGATTGAAGCCACCGAACCCGAAGACTTTGACCGCCTGTTCAACGTCAACGTTCGCGCGGTCTATTTAGTAACACGCGCATTTCTGCCGCTCCTGCTGGCCGGTGGCGATCGGGACATAGTCGGCGCCATCGTCAACCTCGCCTCGGTAGCCGGCCTCGTCGGCGTCAAGCAGCGCTTTGCCTAATGCGCCACCAAGGGCGCGGTCATAGCCATGACCCGCCAGCTTGCCGTCGATTACCCCCAGACCCTGCGCGTCAACGCCATCGCGCCCGGCACCGTCGACACGCCGTTCATTGAGGGCTACCTGGAGAAGTTCCACAAGCACAACAAGGACGAGGCACGCGTCGAGTTGCGCGCCCGCCAACCCATCGGACGGCTGGGCAGGCCTGAGGAGATCGCCTCCATGGTTCGCTACCTGGCTTCCGATGAAGCCGCTTTCATCACCGGCTCCGTATTCACCATCGACGGCGGCTGGACCGCCGCTTAGCCCGATCCAACCGCAAACCGCAGCATCGCCGCCGAGGAGCACCTCATGAAACTGGTTTCATTTTCCACGCAGGGAACCGCGCCGCAGGCCGGTATCCTCTCTGACCCGGCCGCCCCAATCTCTGGCTTGTCCATCGTCGGCCTCCTGTGGGGAGACTTGTCCGTCCCTGACCGGGCCGGCTACCCGACGGTCCTCGATGTGATCGCCTCCGGTCTCAACCTCTCTGACCTGAACCAGAAGCTCAAGCGGACGCACCCGTTCTTCCGGCGCGACCAGGTGCGCCTCCACGCGCCCCTTGCCAACCCTCCGCGCGTCTTCGCCATCGGCCTCAACTACCGCGACCACGCCATCGAATCCGGAATGGCCATCCCCACCACCCCGGTGATCTTCTTCAAACTCCAGAGCTCCATCATCGGGCCGGGCGAAGCAATCGTGCTGCCCAAAAACTCCACGCAGCCCGATTACGAAGCGGAGATGGCCTTCGTGATCGGCAAGGGCGGCTATCGCATTTCCGCCGCCGCGTGGCGCGACCATCTCTACGGCTACACCATCGTCAACGATGTCAGCGCGCGCGACGTGCAATTCGCCAGCTCGCAGTGGTCGATGTCCAAGAGCTTTCCCACCTTTTGCCCCATGGGCCCCGCCATTGTCACCGCCGACGAAATCGCCGATCCGCACAAGCTGGCGATCGGACTGAGCATCGACGGCGTCGTGCTACAGAGCTCAAACACCCGCGAGCTGATCTTCAAGATCCCGGAGCTGATCGAGTATCTGACGTCGATTACGCCGCTCGAGCCGGGCGACGTTATCTCCACCGGAACGCCGTCCGGCGTCGGCCTGGGCCGCACGCCCAAGCGCTGGCTCAGAGCCGGCGAAACAGTCACCGTCACCGTCGAAGGTCTCGGCGCGCTCACCAATCCGGTGGTTGCCGAATAAACGCTAGCACCGTGACCGCGTGATTTTGTAATCGTGCCGATGAACTTGGGTGCCCCACCCTCGCCGCGTCTTTGTTTTTGCGGCTAGGGTGGGAAACCTCACACTCAACAGCAAAGTTAGAATTCATACGGTCAGAGACCTAGAACAATTCCGGCGCCAGTTGATCGGGAGTAGCAGCCTGGCTCGCCGGATGTTTCGATCCAAGCCACCCATAAAGCGCCACCCCGATGTAGCAGAGCAGCGGAACGATATAGGCAACCTGCAAGCCTCCGCGGTGGACCGACAGAATGCCCATCGACTTGGTGATCAGCGCGCCGCCCAGCAACGACATGATCAGGATCGATCCCGCCGTCTTGGTATTGTCCCCCATGCCTTTGATCGCCAACGCGAAAATCGTGGGAAACATGATCGACATGAACAGGCTGGTAGCCAGCAGGCAGCACATCCCGAACCACCCCGGCCAAACTACCGCAACCCCGCACAGCACCACGTTGACCACCGCATAGCAAATCAGCATCGACCGCGCATGGAAGTGTTTCATCAGCCATGCGGAGCTGAACCGGCCCACGGCAAAGGCCGCCAGCGTTCCCGTCAGCATGTAGCCGCCTGGCTTTTCGCCCAAGCCGGTCGAGAACTTGACGTAGGGAATAAAGTAGCTCCACGTACCGATCTGTGCGCCCACATAGAGGAACTGCACGAACACGGCACAAGCAAAACTCCAGCACAATAGACGTCCGTGCTCGGCCTTCACCGGCGCGGCCCCGTCCGCGGGCCCCTCGCCGCCCAGCACAGGGAACTTGGTGAAAGCGATCATCACCGCCCAGAACAAGGCCAGCGTGCCCAACACCATATACGGAGACACCACGCGCAGAATCTCCGAGTGCAGATACGCCTGGTAGGTGCCTGCGGCCTTCATTGTGCTCACCTGCGCCACAGTCAGCTCAACGCCGGAGAAGATAAACACCGTGCCGATGAGCCCGGCGGTGATGTCTCCCAGCGGATTGAAGGCCTGCGAAAGGTTCAGGCGCCGCTCGCTCGAACCCGGATCGCCAAGTTCCGCAATAAACGGATTGGCGCCGGTCTCAAGAAACGACAAGCCGCTGGCGATGACGAATTGCGCCACCAGGAAAAATGCGAACCGGCCTGCATGTGCGGCCGGAAAGAACATCCAGCATCCCGTGCCCAGCAGGATCAGCCCGGTAATGATGCCGGTCTTGTAGCCGAACCGCCGCATCAGTATTCCGGCAGGAATCGCGAGCAGCGCGTAGGCCACATAAAACCAGAACTGCAAATCGGCCGCCCCGGAGCGGTCGATATTGAACGACTTCATAAACTGAAGGATCAGAATGTCGTTCAGGTTATTGGGAATCGCCCACAGAAAAAACAGCGGCGTCACCATCAGAAATGGCAACATTCTTCCCGCGGGAATCAAAGGAGCGTGAATATCTTCTGCTGCGGAAGGATTCCCTGGACCGGCTGACCCTGTAGACATGCTCACGTGCGCTTGATCCTCTCGACGGTGGGTTCGGCGATTCGGGTTGTGGCCAGCCATGCGAGGATTTGAGAGCCGCTGGAACTGGCGCAGAATCGCTTCAGCAGTTCTACCAATCTTGGGGTCCGATGGCAAATTGCAGGCTTGCGGCCCTGGCCTTCAACCGCCTGTCACAACACCCGCGCCAGCCACTTCCCCGTATGCGAGTGAAGATTTTCCGCAATCTGTTCCGGCGTGCCTTCCACCACAATCCGTCCCCCCGCTTCGCCGCCCTCGGGACCCAGATCCACAACCCAGTCGGCGCACTTGATCACGTCCAGGTTGTGCTCGATCACAATCAGCGACCCTCCGCCGTCAATCAGCTTGCGGAATGCCGTCAGCAGCTTCGACACATCGTCAAAGTGCAGCCCGGTCGTCGGCTCGTCCAGAATATACAGCACGCGGCTGGCCTGCGAGGGCTTCGCGTTGGCGTTGGCCGCGCGCACCTGCGACAAGTGCGCGGCCAGCTTCACGCGCTGCGCCTCCCCGCCCGATAAGGTCGTCGCTGACTGCCCCAGCCTGAGGTACCCGAGACCGATCTCGTCCAGCACCGCCAGCTTCTCCAGCAGCCGGGTCTGCCCCGCGAAGAACCGCAGCGCTTCCTTCACCGTCATCTGCAACACATCGTGGATGCTCTTGCCCTTGTACAGCACATCCAGCACCTTGGCCTGGTAGCGTGTTCCGTTGCAGTCCTCGCAGGGCAACTCCACATCGGCCAGGAACTGCATCTCCACTGTGACCGTGCCATCCCCCTCGCAGGTGTTGCACCGGCCTCCTGGAACGTTGAACGAGAAGTGCCCAGGCGTCAGCGAAAGCCTCTTGGCCTCCGGCTGCGCGGCATACAACTCTCGAACCAGGTCAAACCCCTTGATATAGGTGATGGGGTTGGATCGCGGCGTACGGCCAATGGGCGTCTGGTCAACCAATACCACGTCGTTCAATCGCTCCACTCCGGTCAACGACGTGAAGAATCCCGAAGGGTCGGCGCCATCGCTGTGGCCCAGCGCCCGGGCCACTGCCCGGTATAGAATCTGGTGCACCAGCGTGGATTTGCCCGAGCCGGAAACCCCCGTGATGGCCACCAGCAAGCCAAGCGGAATCTCCACGTCCAGTCCATGCAAATTATTGCCCGTGGCCCCGCGCAACACCAACCGCTCTTTCCCCGGTACGCGGCGCCGCGTGGGTACAGGAATCGAAACCTGCCCGGAAAGATAGCGGCCGGTCAGCGAATTGGGATTGGCCTCAATCTCCGCCAGCATCCCTTCGGCCAAAAGCTTCCCGCCAAACTCGCCCGCGCCGGGTCCGAGATCGAGCAAATGGTCGGCGGCGCGCAACACATCGGCATCGTGCTCCACGACGATGATGGTGTTGCCCAGGTCGCGCAGCTCCTCAAGAATATGGATCAGCCGCGCCGTGTCGCGCGTGTGCAGCCCGATCGAGGGTTCGTCCAGAACATAGAGCGCGCCCACCAAGCGCGAGCCCAGCGATGTGGCGAGTTGAATGCGCTGGGCCTCCCCGCCGGAGAGCGTGGAAGCGAGCCGGTCCAGAGTCAAATATTCCAGCCCCACGGCGTCAAGAAAACTCAGCCGCTGCCGCACCTCGTGCAAGATCGGCCCGGCAATCTCTTCCTGCATCGGCGACAGGTTCAGCGCGTCAAAAAAAGCCTTGGCCTGGGCAATGGTTAGCGCCGTCGCCTGGCAGATATTCTGGGCGTTGATGCGCACGCTGCGGGCCTCGGCGCGCAACCGCTGGCCGCGGCAATCCGGGCACTCCGCATAACCGCGGTATTTGCTCAGCATCACCCGCACATGCAGCTTGTATTTCTTGCGCTCCATCTGCGCAAAGAAGCCATAGACGCCCTCAAAGCCGCCCTTGCCGCGCAAAACCGTCTCCCGCGCTGCTTCGGGCAGGTCGCGCCAGGGAACATCCAGCGGTACGCCCAGCTCCGCTGCCTGCTTGCGCAGTTCGCTATACCACGGCCTGTATTTGGGCCGGTTCCACGGGTCGATGGCCCCGTCCGCCAGCGTCAGCCCCTTATCGGGAATCACCAGGTTCAGATCGAAGTCCACTGTGTTGCCGAAACCCTGGCACCTGGGGCAAGCGCCGAACGGATTGTTGAAGCTGAACAGCCGTGGCTCCGGCTCCTTGCCCGGTTTGTGGCAACTCTTGCACTCGTAATTGCCAGAGAAGCGATGCCGCGGCCGCGCCGCCGTCTCGTCTCGGGGAACCTCTTCGAAAATCACCTCGCCGGACTCGCGATACGCAATCTCCGCCGCGTCCACAATGCGCGCCCGGTTTTCTGCGTCAACAACAATCCGGTCCAAAAGAATAAACACTGGAAGTGTGAAGTCCAGATCGAGCAACGATTCCGGAGTGGAGAACTCGAAGATGCTTCCCTGCTGATAGAGCCGGTTGAATCCTGAGGCGCGCAGTTCCATCAGCCGCGCCTTCAGAACCTCCGTCAGCGGCGAATCGGTGGCACTCTTGGCGACCGCTTTGCTGCTCTGCTTGGTTGCCTTCCGCACCGGCTTGGCTTCTGGAACCGCCGGCGGGGCCTCCTGCCGCACCGGGAACAGCACATTCAGCCGCGTCCCTTCACCCAGCGCCAGCGTGGCCTCCGCAATCTCGTCCATCGAGTCGCGCTTCACCAGCCCGTCGCAATGCACGCAATGCACCGTGCCGCAGCGGGCGTAAAGCAGGCGCAGATAGTCGTAAATCTCCGTGGCCGTGGCCACGGTCGAGCGCGGATTGCGCGTCGAGTTCTTCTGCTTGATGGCGATAGCCGGCGCCAGTCCGTCGATCAGGTCAACATCCGGCTTTTCGATCCGCTCAAGAAATTGGCGCGCATACGCTGAAAGCGATTCCACATACCGCCGCTGCCCTTCGGCATAAATCGTGTCGAAGGCCAGCGAACTCTTGCCCGACCCCGATACGCCGCTGATCACCGTCAGCTTGCCGTGAGGGATCTCGCAGGAGATGTTCTTCAGGTTGTGTGTCCGCGCGCCGCGGATGATGATGGCGTCATTCAAAGGGAAGGCACCAGGAAGAAGTCGTCCGGCTGCGACCCTGGCCCCTCAGCGAGGCTCAGAGCACAACCGGCCATTCTTCATTATAGTGCCCGCCCGGCGCTGGGAATACCGGACAGTGACTCCGCCCGAAAACCCGCTTCGACGCGCCGCCGCCAGGCCGGCATCCCCATGGGGCCACCCCCCTTTGATTTGGCGGCATTCAGCTATATGAATTCAACGCTCGACTTGTCAGCCCATAGCCTTCAATCCGCCTGAGATGCCGATCACTTTGAGAACAGCGAACTGTTCTCCTTATCAAACTTGTTTTCAGTCTTTGACGATTGTGCCGCGGCTTTGTCGGCAACCTGGTCGATTGCCTTTTGCGCCGAGAGGTCAGTGGCCGTCTTCTCTTCCACTTTGATCTCTACCGGGTTTTGGAATTGCTCAGTCATTGGTTATCTCCTGCTCCCACTATCCCCTGCCGCGCGGCGGAGTGCTGGTCTGTTCTGCTCCCCCGCCGAATCTCGCCATCGCCCGCCATCCGCCGCCAGCCAGCCATCCGACCCGAGACCTCTCCCGCTAAACTGTTATCTGAGGTATTCCGTGCCGCGTTTCGCTCTTTTCGTCTTGCTTTGCACCTCCGTTTCAGCACTTGCTCAAGATCCCGGACAAGCCCCTGCGCCCGAAGTTCCCGCCCCGTCCGTTGCCGCCCAGCCGCTCGCTCAGCCCGTGCTCGATGCCGAAGCGGCCATCGTCAAGGCCGACTGGAAGACCGCCGAAGCCGCGCTTGCCCCGTACCTGATTGCCCGTCCCGGCGACGCCAAGGCCCTCTTCGATGCCGGCTACGTTGCGGACGCTCAGAATCGGCTCGACGATGCCGCCGCCCTCTACCGCCGCGCTGTCGAGGCCGATCCCAAGTCTTTTGAGGCCCATCTTTCCCTCGGTCTGCTCCTCGCCCGGCAACAAAAATTTACAGAAGCCCGGCCGGAGTTGGTTGCCGCCACCGCGCTCGACCCAGGCGAGGCAGCTCCCGAATTGAAAGCCCGTGCCTGGCGAGCGCTGGCCCGCATTGACCAGGGCTCCGACCCCACCGAAGCCTCAAACGACCTGCTTGAGGCTCTCAAGCTCACGCCGGAGACCCCCGACGACACCCTGCTGGCCGCCAACCTGGCCGATCAGGCCGGAGAATTCGAGGAGGCCGAGGCAGCCTACCGCCGCGTCCTCGCCAGGGACCCAAAATCCTCCGGCGCCAATGCCGGCCTGGCCCACATTCTCATCGCGCGCAAGCGCTTTCCTGAAGCCGAAACCCTGCTGCGCGCCGCCCTCGAGCAGATTCCCGACGATCCCGCCCTCACCGCGCAACTGGCCGCGGTTCTGGCCGCTCAGGACAAGGCTGAGGCGCTGCCGCTGCTCCAGAAGCTCCATCAGTCCCAGCCGGAAAGCTCAGCCATCACCCGTATGCTCGCAGAGGTCCTCGCGGAATCCGGCGACGCGGCCTCCTCCGACACTCTGTACGCCTCGTTGCTTGCCGCCAGCCCCAACGATCCCGTCCTGTTGATCGTCCACGGCCAGAACCTGACCCGCCTGACCAGGTACCCTGAGGCATTGGCTGCCTTTGACAAGGCCACCCGCCTGGATCCAACCAGTGCCGAAGGTTGGAGCGGTCTGGCCTATGCGGCTTCAAGAACCAACCAGCCCAACGTCACCTTGCATGCCCTTACCATGCGATCAAAGTATCTTGCGGAAGTCCCCGGAACTTACTTCCTTTGGGCGACCGCCTACGATACGCTTCACGACAAGACGGCCGCTGCAAGCTACTACCATCACTTCCTCGAGTCGTCCGCCGGCAAGTTCCCCAACCAGGAGTGGCAGGCTAGGCAACGTCTCAAATTGCTCGAAGGCCAAAAATAAGCGCGCAAGGATTCAAATCGACAAGCGGTCATTCCCCAGCAAGCCCTCGAGGTATTCGAATTGTGAGTAAAGCAGCTTTTTCTTGTTGCGCATCCTGGAAAAAGTCCGCATAATCACGGCCTGGGGTAAGACCACAACCGCGGAGGTCTCTCATGCGGCATTTGGTTCGATTGGCAGCCTTCTCGCTCCTCACCGTGGCCTGCGCGCCCGCGTGCGCTTCCGGCCTCGACGGCAAGACCCCCGATCAACAGAGCATCGACGCGCTCGAAGCCAGGGCGCAGCAAGCCCCGCCCCGTGAGCAGTGCTTCCTTTATGCCGAACTGGTGCACCAGATGACGGAGGTCAGCGTGCGCCAATATGCCGCCGGCGACGTTGAAAAATCGGCAAGCCTGCTCCGGCACATTCAGCAGTTGGCGCACAACATGCATCTCTCCATGGCCGATGACAACAAGCGGCTCAAGAATGCCGAGATTCTCCTGCGCCACACCGCCTTCCGCCTCACCGAAATGCTCCACGCCAGCAGTCTTGAGGACCGGCCCTTGGTGGAGGAGACTCTGGTCCAGGTGAACCAGGCCCAGACCGACGCCATGATGCAGGTCTTTCGCAAATAGCCGCACCAATACACCCGGCGAAAACCAAGCGCCGCCGCGCCGCAATCTCTGACGGGTTCACCCTCTCAATCCGCCTCCGGCTCATTCGGCAAAGATCCCCGGCTCTTTCCCCGCCGGCAGCACCTGTGCTTCAATGAGAGCGCTGGAGGTTGAGAGCCGATGCGTTGCCTTGCAGCACTTCTGGCCTGTCTTTTGCTCACCTTCCCTTTGCCTGCGCAGAAGGAAAAGCGGGAGCCGCTGACCCGCGCGCAGAGCGATCAGATCGCCGACGCGGCCGGCGTTCCGGACGAGCGCATCAAGCTCTTCACGAAATTCCTCGAAGAACATGCCACGGTCATCAAGGGTCTGACCAACCGCGCCAAATCCGCTGCCCGTGTGCAGCGGCTCGACGACGAACTGCAGGACTTGACCGCCCTGATGGACGAACTGGGCGTCAACCTCGACACCTATTCCGACCGTCATGCCGATATCCGCAAAGCCTTGAAGGAACTCACCGATGCCACCCCGCGTTGGCACGGCATTCTGCGTGCCCTCGCCGGCGAGCCGGGCTTTGACCTTTCCAGAAAAGAAGCCATCGAGAGCGAGGAAGAACTGGCCGACCAGGCCACGCGTCTGTTGACCGAGCAGACGGAATACTTCAGAGTGCACAAGGATGAGGTTGGCCAGGAGCGCACGGAGCCAAAATAAGCGTGGATGACAGATTACACATGACAGATTACAGATGACAGATTGCAGGCTGCGGATTGCGGTTCGCGGCGTACAGATTCCAGATGAGGGAGTGCAGCCGCGAGACGTGTGTTCTCGGCTATGACGAGCGGTGAACTGTCATCTGTCACCTGTCGGCTGTAATCTGTTAAGAGTGGCTGCCGATCTTGTTCCCATCTTTCAGGAAGAGTACCGGGCGTTGCGCCCCAGGGCGCCGATGCCGCCCTTCACCGTTCGTTTTCGCCGGTTCACCTCGCTCAACACCACCATCCGCCTCCGGGAAGGGCACCTTCACGTAAGCCTCTCCGATCTGCTCGAGGGAGCGCCGGAAAGCGTGGCGCGCGCCATTGCCCACATCCTGCTCGCCAAGCTCTACAAGAAGCCCATCGATGCCGCGCAGAACATGCGCTACAAGCGTTTTGCCTCCAGCGCGGCCGTCGCCCGTCAAACGGAAGTCATTCGCGGAGCACGTGGAAACAAGCGCTTCTTCGGCCCCGAGGGACGCTTTTATCATCTTGAAGAAGTCTTTGACTCCCTCAACTTCCGCTTCTTCAGCGGCCTGTTGGGCCGTCCCCAACTCACCTGGAGCGAAGGCATGGCCAAGCGCGCGCTGGGCCATTACGACGCCGCCCACAACACCATCGTGGTGAGCCGCGTCTTTGACCGCCCGTCAAGCCCAAGGTATGCGGTCGAGTATCTGCTCTACCACGAAATGCTCCACCTCAAACACCCGGTCCGCATGAGAGGCCTGCGCCGCTGCGTCCACTCCCGCGAGTTCAAAGCCGAAGAGGCACTCTTCCCGCAACTGAAAGAAGCGCAGGCGTTCATCAAGCGGCTGTGACAGCTTGCGGAATAACTCAACTCCGGCACGAAATGCGAAAGGGCACGACCGGGGTACCGGGGTGCCCTCTGGGCCGGGCCGCGTGCCGTAAGCGCAATAAAATCAACAAGGCTTTAGCCCCTGCGGGCCTCTGATCTGCCGATCTGACCTCAATCAAGGCCTTTTTTCGCACGCCCTGTAAGCCCACAGAACTGAAGCCGTGCAGGGCCACGCCCGCCATCCGGGCCTACGCGGCCTTCTGTGCCAGCGCAGCCTCCTCAGGCCCGTCCGCCGGCCGCGAGGCGGCCCACACCACCAGCGCAATCCCCACCACCACTGAGCCCGCACTGGCCAGTTGCGCGTTCGATAACCCCCAAAGAACCTTAGGGTTGCGCCGTATAAATTCAACCAGAAAACGAGCTGTCCCGGTCAACGCCAGGTACTCGCCCAGGATGGCGCCTGTGGGTCTCCGTTTCCCGCCCCGCCACCACAGCCATCCGCCGATCAGCAGACCCGCGGCCAGTTCGTAAAGCGGCGTCGGATGCACCCTCACAAACGTCGGCTCAATCCCATCCGGAAAGCTCATGCCCCACGGAAGCTTGGTTGGCAGGCCATAGCAGCCGTCGCCCGATAGAAAACATCCAATGCGCCCGATACCGTAGCCGACAGCTGCCGCCGGAGCCGCCAGATCCAGCGTCCGCAATCCCCCAATCCGCGCCCGCCAACCCTGAATCACCAGCGCGGATATTCCAAAAACGAGGCCCCCGAACCACGCAAATCCTGCCGAATCCCAAAGCACACGCCAGCCCTGCTCGTGGAATTCGATCGGAGTATCGATCACGTGCCACAGTTTGGCTCCCACAATCCCGGCGACCACGGTCACCGCCACCATCCCCACCGCATCGGCGGTGATGCGAGCCCGGCGGAAACTGCGGTCCATGATGTAGGCTGCCGCCGCGGCGGCCAACCAGAGCATCAGCCCGAAGGTGGGCACATTCAGCCGCAAGAGGTGAAGATAAGGCAACATATTCCCTTAAGTATAGACGCGGGGTCGCCCCGCTTGCGCCCGCTTTCCGTAAAGCCTGGTGGATCCGGCCACGATTTTCACAGAGCCTCTCCACCGATGGGCGCGGATTCGCGCGATACTGTCTGCATGGCTACCACCACCTATCAGGGCCTTGAGGTCCTCTACACTCGCCAACAAATCGCGGAACGCGTCCAGGAAATGGGCGCGCAGATCACCCAGGACCTGGGAGGCGAAAGGCTGGTCATGGTCGGTGTGCTCAAGGGCGCGGCGCCTTTCCTGGCTGACCTGGCGCGCGCCGTCCAGGCAGACGCTACCTTCGACTTTGTCGCCGTATCCAGCTACGGAAGCGGCCAGCGTTCCTCCGGCGCGGTCAAGCTCATTAAAGATCTCGACGAGCCCATTGAAGGCAAAAACGTGCTCGTGGTTGAGGACATTCTCGATACCGGCTTGACCCTGTCCTACCTGCGTAAAGTGCTCCTCCAGCAGCATCCCAAGTCGTTGCGCATCGCCACCCTGCTCGACAAGCCCTCGCGCCGCCTGGAAAAGATCGAGGCCGACTACGTGGGCTTTTCCATCCCCAATCTCTTCGTCATCGGATATGGCATGGACTACGCCGAACGCTACCGCAATCTTCCTGACATCTGCCTGATGACCCCCGACCATCCGGAGTAGCGCTCGAAAGCCCGTTGCCGTCAGTGTCTTCACGCACCGCCCACAGGACGGTCTGCGCAACGGCCGAATCGCCGGTGAACCCGCCCGCTCTACTTCGCCTTCGTTCCCGCCTTGGCTGCGGTTTGCTTCTTTACCTCAGCCAACATCTCTTCCACTTTGTCTTTCGCTTGGTAGTTCGGAGCCACCGCCAGCAGTTTCTCCCAATCGGCCACCGCCCCCGCGCCGTCCGCCTTGCCCTTCCACTTCACCAGGCCGCGGTTGAAAAGCGTATTCGGATTGTTCGGCGCATAGGTCAGCGCCTTGTTGAACTCCGCAAGCGCCGTATCCGCGTTTCCCATGTACCAATAGGCCGTCGCCATATCCGTGCGCACCGCCGCGTCGGCTGGCTTGGCCTTGAGCGCGCGTGCGTAGTAGTCCACGGCGATGGAATACTGCTGGGCGTCGTAATAGACATTGCCAATGCTCGTCAGCAGATCCGGATTGTTGGCGTCGGACTTGAGCTTCTCCACCATCGGCGCCACCTGCGCGTCGGCCATCTCTCTCAATCGAGCGGGACTCGGCGCCTGGGACGCCGCATTGCCGCCCATCGCCGCCGCGGCCGGCGCACTGGGACCGCTCGCTGCCGGGCTCTGCCACCCGCGGATCAGCCAGCCCCCTGCAATGCCCACCATCAGGCAAATGCACGCCAGGATCGAAGCCTGCTTCAGTGTCCATTGCTCAATTGGAGTTTGATTTGTGTCCGTCATGGCTCGCTGCTCCTTCAATCCCGTGTTGATCGCCCTGCATGGTAAGCACGTCGGCTATCATCTTTTGCACTGCCGCCTTGCGGTCCGCGCTCAATTGCGGATTGGTCTTCAACAACTGCTGCCACGCTGCCAGCGCGCCCTTGCCGTCCTGCTTTCCCTGCAACTTGATCATGCCCAGGTCGAACAGCGCATTCGCGTCCTTCGGGTCATACGCCAACGCCTGGTTCAGTTGCGCGATCGCCCCATCGGAATCCCCATCCCGGAACAGACTCGATGCGAACTTCGTGCGAGTTGCCACATTCTTGGGGTCCATCTGCACCGCTTTGCCGTAGTAACCGGCCGCTTGCCTGAACTGGTGCGTGGTGTGGTAAATAGCTCCCAGTTGCAAAAGCACAGCGCCGTTGTTCGGATCGCCCTTGAGCTTCTCGAGCAAAGGCGCCGCCTGCTTGTCCGCCATCTGCCTCAGGTCACCCAGGCTCACCGCACGTCCGCCGCCTGTTGCGCCACCCGCGGCGGGTGCCGCGCCGGCCGTGGCAGGCGGCTGCCCCTGCTTGCCCGCCATCGGCTGCATCTCCTGGAGATTGGCCATTGCCCCCCCGCCCATTGCCCCCATTGGCGCCGCTGGCCGCGGAACATTCGCCGTCGGCTGCACCGCGGATGCGGCTGGAAGCGATCCCCGGCCGAGATATCCGATCCCCAAACCCACCGCCAGGCAGATCGCTGCCATCGCGTAGACCTGGCTCGCCTGCAACGGCTGACTCGCTGCCGGTGCCGTGGTTGGTTCGTTTGCCATGCCGTATTCTCCCCTGGTCCGAATTGCTTCTGATGAGACTCATTTGATCGTAAACGCCGGCGCCAAACTGTCGCAGTTGAACGCCCTCCGTTGAACACCAGGGCCTCTGCGTCCCAGCCGCCGCTACCTCACTCGATAACGTTAAAGCAAAGGGCAATGCGACAATCGGCGGCGCTACAGCAGAATCACGATAGGTGCACCAAAGGCCCGGAAAGCAAAGTGTTGATTTCCCTAAGAAATCAAGACCCTGCACGATGCTTTTCAGGGCATGGGAATCGTGATTCTGCTCTAGAAACCGTGACGCCGTTCAAGTTGTGTGACGTCTATCATGCGGTGTGATTTAAATCACATACAGTGACGCCGGTCACTTGAAAAGCTTTAGAAGTGACATTGATCGACAGCGGACCCTTGCAGAAGGTTAATCCGACTTGAAGCGAGTGACGGCTCTCACCCATGAAAACGACGCAAACTGGATCGGATCTCTCTGGGGCTTTTCACCAACGGCACTGTGCCAGAACCCTCACTGCCGCCGGGAAAATTCCCGCACAGACCCTCTTCCTCAACCACGAAGGACGCTTAATCGTTGCTCCATCAATCACTTACGGGGTATGGCTGGACGACCGCTTCATCGCGATGTAACGGCACGAGGCGTGCACTCGTTCTGCATGACGACTGAACTGAACAAAAAACCGGTAGGGTCGAAGTCACGGTTCAGTCGAGAGCAAGAAATGTGAACTAGGAGGCTCTACTCAATCATGAAACGCAATCTTCTCATCGCAGCAATGTTCCTTGCTTCCGCGGCTTTTGCGGCGGCCCAGATCGGCGCGGCGCCCTCAACGGACGTTCTCGGCGCGCACCTTAACTACGGCCGCGGCTGCGCGGCCTGTCACGCCCCACACAGCGGCGCGCGCGGCAACGGCGACTACAAAGGCGCCGACTCGAACACCGGCAACGAGATCCTCTGGGGCGAGGATGTCGGCAGCCTCTTCAGCCAGACCATTCTGAGCGGCGGTACCCTCGCTCGGACCGGCGGCGCCCAGACCAGTTACACTGAAACCCTTCCGGCCAGCATGATGGCCACGACCCCTGACGTCACGGGCATGCTCACCTGCCTCAGCTGCCACGACGGCAACTATGCCAAGGGCGCGATGATGAAGAACGTTTTGTATGAGCAGAGCCTGCTGAGCTCTAACTATGGAACCAGCCCGATCCCGACCCTGCTCGGTAATGACGGCACCTCGGTCGGCAACTATCTCAACGACCACCCCGTGGGACTCAATGCCATCGTCACCTGCGGCGGCCAGTACAACTGGGACTGCACGGAAAGCGCCGGCGTCATCAGCATGACCGGTGCAAACTCCTCCAGGTTCGTCACCAACTACGGCTTCTTTGTCGCGCTCGGCGTGAACGGCAGCAACGCGGTCGTGGTTTGCACAACCTGCCACAACCAGCATTCAATGAACGTGGTCAAGGTGACCAACGGAGCAAAATCCGGTCTGACCTCCGGCAACTACACCACCTTTTTCTTCATTCTTGCTCCTTACAACGTCCAGGACCAAAGCGCCGGAAGCAACCAGACGGCGCAATTCTGCCGCCAGTGCCACGGTGGCGAAGCCAACGAATCGAACGGAAGCACCGCTGTAACAAACTGGTAATTTGAACGCGGCACGGGGGGAGGGGACGACAATTCCCTCCCCCTTTTTTTCGGGATCGGGATGGCGCTCATGAATTACAAGCTTTCAATCTGCGGGTTCCTTCTGCTGGTCTCTGCGGCGGCTGGTGCACAGGTCGCGTCCCATGCGCCCACCGTCTTTACGCAGCCCCCGGCTCAGGCGCAGGCCAGTCCCGCGCCGGTAGCCCCGGGCAGGCCCGTGGCGCGCGTCAACGGCTCTGTGCTCACTGAAGCCGACCTGGTGCGCGAGGAATATTCCATCTTCCCGTACGCCCGCCAACACAACGGCCTTCCCAAAGATCTGGCGCCCCAGATTCGTGCCGGCGCCCTCAAGATGATCGTCTTCGAAGAACTGGTTTACCAGGAGGCCCTGCGCCGCAAAATGACGGTGCCCGCCGCGAAGATGCAGCAGGCTCTGGTGGACTTTCGCAAGCAGTTCACCACGCCCGACGAATTCAACGCCCTCGTGCAGGGCGAGTTTCATGGTTCCATCCAGATGCTCGACGAGAAGGTTCGGCGCTCGCTGCTGATCGAGGATCTTCTCAAGTCCGAAGTCGACGACAAGAGTGCGGTCACTCCTTCCGAGCTTAGGGCTTACTACGAGAAGAACCCGGCCCGTTTCCAGCACCCGGAGTTGTTCACCTTCCAGACCATCTCGGTCTTGCCCCCGCCCAATGCCACGCCCGACCAGTTGAAGGAAGGACGCGCGCGCGCCCAGAGCGCCCAGCGCCAGGCAAAAGCGACGAAATCGGCCGAAGAGTTCGGCCTGCTGGCGGAGAAGATCTCCGATGACGACTACCGCGTCATGATGGGCCAGCACAAGCCTGTCCCTGTGGACAAATTGATGCCCCAGGTTCTCAAAGCCCTGGCCGCCATGAAGCCGGGCGATGTCAGCGATGTCATCCAGATTGAGCAGGCCTATACCGTCGTGCGGTTGAACGAGCACTCGCCGGCGGGCAAGACGAAATTCGAGGACGCCAGAGCGCAACTGGAAAAGGAGTTGCACGAAAGCAAAAAGAACCGCATCCGCGCAGCCCTCGACCAGAAGCTGCGGCAGAACGCAAAGATCGAAGAACTCTAAGAGGCTGCGCATCGAACGTGGATCCCAGGCCCGCCCTTCACCGGGCAATTGGTTTCCAAGGATTGGCGGGTGACAGAAGCAACCTCTGCGGCAAGAACCAGATTCTCCCCAGCCTGCTAGGGCTCGGAAAACTTAAGGATGGGACACGGTGGCGGGTTCTTGGCGAGTCGCGTTGATGGTGCAGGCAGGGTTCCTGCTGCTGGCATACCCGGCTGCCGCTCAAATCAAGTTCGATGACTTCCGCGCGAATTTGAGCGGCAACGTCTCCACCGGATACTCCGCGGATTTCGGAAATGCCGCCGCTTCAGACCACAACTGGCTGGTTGGAGGGGATGCCAACCTCTCCGGATCCTACTACACTCCCAATTTCGTGGCCTACGATGCCGATTTTTACATGAACCAATCGCGGGCTAACTCCAACTTCCAATCCATCACCAATGCCAGCGGAATCAACCTGAACACCACCATCTTCGGTGGCAGCCACTTCCCCGGCGCACTGAACTATTCCAAGGCATACAACAAAGAAGGAAACTACGCGGTCCCAGGCCTTGCCAATTACGTCACCGACGGCAATAGCGACACCTTTGGCGTCAACTGGAGCGAAAACCTGCCCGGAATGCCCGCTTTCTCCGCGGGCTATCAGTTGGGCAGCAGCCAGTATTCCGTCTACGGCACCAACGATGAAGGAACCAACGCATTTCATTCGATCAATCTTCATTCAGGCTATACCGTGGCAGGCTTTAACACGAGCGGCTTCTATACCGAGGGAAACAGCAAAGCAGAGATTCCGGCGATCGTGACGGGTGAAGTTGTCACAGATACCAAGAGTAACAACGACGCCTACGGCTTCAACGTCAACCACATCTTGCCATGGCGCGGCTCAGCCTCGTCCAGCTTCAACCGGTCAACCTATAGCAGCAATTACCTTGGTACCAGCACCAACGGAACCATCGACTTGCTCAATACATCCGCCGCGGTGCATCCTACCAATAGGTTTTCACTCTCGGTGAACGCAGATTACTCCGACAACTTGAACGGGCAACTCATCCAGTCGGTGGTTGCTGCCGGCGGCGTGGCTGCAGGCCTCAACTCGAACTCATCGTCCGACTCGCTGGACCTGATGGCAATCGGCAGTTTTAGTCTTGAAACCAATCTGCAAGCCACCGCCACCGTCGAGCGCCGCACGCAATCCTTCCTGGGAGACGATTACGGCGTCACCTCCATCGGTGGCAGCGCCACCTACTCCCGCAAAATCCTTCAAGGATCGTTCAACGCCTCCTTGATGATGACCGAGAACAAGGCAGACAAGAACGGTCAGGACAACCTGGGCTTTTCCTCTACCGAGAATTACAACACCGAAATCCGCGGCTGGATCCTGAACGGGCAATTCGGCTATGCGCAAAACGTACAAACGTTGCTCGTCACCTACATGAACTCCTACTTTAACTATTCGGGCAATGCAAGGCGGAAGTGGGGAAAGATCTTCTTCGGCGCCGGAGCCGGCGCCTCGCAGACCGGCCTGAGTTCCCAACCCGGCACCACCAGCAGCAGCCAGAGCTACAACGCCAGCCTCGCCTATGACTCCTGGTTTACCTTCACGGGCGCCTACTCCAAATCGAGCGGGCAGGCCCTGGCCACCGGGGCGGGCCTGGTCCCGGTCCCGATTCCAACGCCGGTTCTCCCCTCCAGCCTCGTTACCCTCTACGGCGGCGATGGGTATTCCTTTGGTCTCGCCACGGGCCGCGTGAAGGGGCTCATCTTGTCATCCTCTTACTCCAAGTCCATCAGCAACTCCGCGAGCAACTCCGTCACCTCCGATAATATGAGTTCCGAGTTGAATGTTCTCATGCAGTATCAGTTCCGCAAGCTGAATCTGACCAGCGGATACTCCCGCCTTGACCAGGGATTCAGCGCCTCCGGCTCGCAACCGCAAACCATTTCATCGTTCTACATCGGGGTATCGCGTTGGTTCAAGTTCTTCTAAGGAGAACGCGGCGGCATTGCCTCGGCGCAGCCGTGATTGCGGCTGCCGCCGCCTTGCTGCTTTCTCCCCTTGCCGCATTTCCAAAATCGAAAGCCCCGGCGCAGCCTCCCGCGTCATGGGAACTCTCGCTGGAAGCCGGGCGCAAACTCTCCTGGGAGCGCACTTTCAAATCGCAATCTGAAGTGAATCCGGTCCGCGGCTTCTGGACCAAGGTGATCGACGTCATTGCCGGCGAGCCCGACTACCGCTTCATGGTGCGTCCCTACAGCATCGCCACCGATTCCCGCGGCCGCGTCGTCGTCACCGACCCCGGCTCCGGCGGCGTGCACATCTTCGACTTCACCGAGCACAAGTACAAATTCATCCAGCGCCTGGGAAAAAGCAAGAACGCCATGCGCGTGCCCCAATGCGTCGCCATCGATGCCCAGGACAATATCTACGTCACCGATTCCGAGGGCGGCGCGATCTTTGTCTTCGACCCCGCCGGAAAGTTCCTCCGCGCCATCGGCAGCCTCAAGGGTGGCGAAGGCTATTTCAAGCGCCCCACCGGCATCGCCGTCGACTCGGCTGCCCAGCGCATCTACGTCACCGACACGCTGCGCGACAAAGTCTTCATACTCGACATGCAGGGAAACGTGCTGCAAACCATCGGCAAAAGCGGCGATGCCGATGGCGAGTTCAATCTCCCCACCGATCTCCGCCTCAATGGCCCCAACCTGCTGGTCGTCGATTCCATGAACTTCCGTGTCCAGGTCTTTGACCGCTCCGGAAACTTCCAGTACTCCATTGGAACCATCGGCGACAGTCTCGGCGCCATGTTCCGGCCCAAAGCGGTCGATGTCGACTCGGAGGGCCATCTATACGTCGTGGAATCCTCGTGGGGCATGGTCCAGGTCTTCGACACCAAGGGCCAGTTGCTCTATTACTTTGGCGCAAGGGGTAATGGGGTGGGACAGTTCCAGTTGCCCACAGGGCTATCTATTGACCATGACGACCGCGTGTATGTTGTCGATTCGTACAACCGCCGGGTGCAGGTTTTTCATTACGCTGGCTTGAAAGAACCGGCCAGGGAGGGATTGAAGTGAAGCTTAGACTCTTGCTGACCGGATTGACGATTCTGCTCGCCGGAACCACCCTGCGTGCGCAAATTTCTGGCGACGCCATCGGCGTTCATAACCTGGGCCCCGGAGGCGGCTCGCCCAGGTACGGCGCTCGTCCCGACTTCTGCGCCTACTGCCACGCGCCGCACTCTGGATTGAACATTGGCCTGTGGAATCAGAAGCTCACCACGCAGAGCTACACGCTCTATGCCAGCACCACCGAAGCGAACACCGGAATGCAGCCCGTCTTGAACCATGACAGCAACGAGTGCCTCAGTTGCCATGACGGAACCGTTGGCGTCGGCAATACCGTGGCCTATGGCCAGGTCACCATGACCGGAACCATGTTTACGGCAGATGTCTTCGGCAGCAACATGCAGCCCACCCACCCGTTCAGCCTGGTCAAGCCTTTGAAAACACCCATCGATGTGGCCGCCGTGCTCAGGCACGGCAGAACCCTCGATACTACCGGCGCGGTGAGGATGATTCAGGGAAATGTCGAGTGTACATCCTGCCACAATCCCCACGTGCAGGCCAAGGACACCGTCTCGCTGAACTTCCTCGTAAAGGACAGTTCCCTCGGCGCCATGTGCCTGGCCTGCCACGATCCCACCCGCCAGATTGGAAGCCAGGTCAATCCGCTCGCCGATTGGACCACCAGCATCCACAACACAAACACCGGCGTAATCGCAAGTGGGTCTCACCTGGGCAGTTACGGCACCGTGCAAAAGGACGCCTGCATCGCATGCCACGCGCCCCACAACGGCAGCGGAGCCGCGCGCCTCCTGCGCGCTCAAAATGAACTGGATTGCTTGACCTGCCACAACGGCGGTACCACCGTCTCGCCCATGTTGGCCTACGCCAACGTCGGTTCCGAGTACCAAAAGAGGGTAATCCATCCACTCCCCACTTCCACCTATCCCCACGATGCCAACGAGCCCACGCTGCTCGAAGATAACCGCCACGCTACCTGCGTCGACTGTCACGCTCCGCATGCGTCCCAGAATGTCGGCACGGCCTTCCCCCCTCCGCCGCAGATCCGCATCTCCCAGAAGGATATCGCCGGCATCTACGCCAGCGACGGAACCTCCGTCCGCGCGCCCGCGGTCTACCAGTATGAGAACTGCCTGCGCTGCCATGGCCTCAGCACCTACGAACAATCGGGGTCGCAGTGGGGATACCTGCCGGCCTGGGCCGTCTCCTACTCACAGGCCCTGGATGTCATCCCTCAATTCTTGCCGCCCTCCAATACCCTGTCCAGCCATCCGGTCATGCAAACCAGCTACAGCACCCTCACCCAATTCAGCCTCCGCACCAACATGACCAACCAGAATGGCAGCCTCGGCTCCCGCGTCATCGGCAACCAGATTCTCTGCACCGATTGCCACAACAGCAACGACAACCGCGAGTTCGGCGGTACCGGCGCAAACGGTCCCCATGGCTCCATTTACGACCACCTCCTCGAGCGGCAATACGTCTACAACACCCCGCCCACCACAGCCGGCGGCACCGTCGGCAACCTCCAGACCAGCCCTGTCCTGGACTACACCGGCCCCTATGCCCTCTGCGACAAGTGCCACGATCTATCCATCGTGAATAGCTCCACGAGTTGGAGCGGTCACCTCAACCACCTTGCCGATGGCTTCAGTTGTGCCACCTGCCACAATGCCCACGGCCTCGGCGCCGTAAACTCAAACTTCACCGGACAGCGACTCGTCGATTTTGACCTCAATATCGTGGCCGCGAATCCAAACTATAGCCTTCCCATCTCCTACACCTACGGCTCCCCGAATACCTGCGTATTGGCCTGCCACAACTACGCGCACAATCCCGACGGCTCGGTTTCACGGCTTATGGCCCGTAAACGGCCCGGGACAAAGAAATAGACCATGGGCGAGCGCCGTCGGCATCCCGGCGCTCGTCCTTCCTGACTCACCCTAGAAAATCGTCCCCGCCGTGCTGCCGTTCATCTCGTTCGACAACTCACCGTGGCACTGCCTGCAGAATTGCGCCGTTTGATTCGACATGGGATTTGTGTCGTTCGGATTGTACGGGCCGCGAAGGAAGAACATGGTCGCGTACCTGCCCGCCGGCAGACCGGAATTCGAGTTGCTGTTCACCGTCACCACGCTCATCACGTGCTGGTCGTGGCACGTCGTGCAAACCACCACGGCCGAGTTCGCATAACTCCCCGGCTTCACAAAAAATCCGTAATTCTTCACGAACCGGCTCGAATCCGCGCCCCTCATCGCCACCACTCCGTTGCTCTGGCTGCAATCCCAATGACCCGCCCCGCCGCAGCTCACCTTTGCGGTCAGCCCCACAGGGTGCTCGTTCAGGTAGTTTCCGTTGCTCCCGCCCCGGCCTCCCAGCAGTGTCGGAACCGCGTTGTTGCTTCCATACGTCGAAGGCAGCGACTCATACACCTTGTCCTTCATCATCGCGCCCGTCGCATAGTTGCCATCGTGGCAACTCAGGCACGTGAGCATCCCATTCACGTCCGGCGTCGTCGCCGACATACTCGCCGGCAGCACTTCCACATACGCGCCTCCGCCCGTGGTGATGGTCTTGCCGTACAAGCTCGACGCATCCACGCCCCACAGCGTGCCATTGCCCGACGCCCCGTCGCCACCCCTGGCGTCCCCGTTGCCGGCTGCCCCGCTGTGCGGCGCATGGCAGGCCGGGCAGCCCCGGCCATAGTTGAGGTGAGCGCCCAGAACATCGGACGACGGCGCATATCCCGCCTGCGCCGCCGCAAAACCACCGCTTGCCAACATCAAAACCGAGACAAACACCTGCCGCTTCATCGGATAGGGCCTCCCTGTGCACATCCTTCCTGATCGGCCCAACTCGCCTCCTTATCGAGTTGCAACGAATCCTCGCCTCAGTGACCAAAGTGCGCAGTTGCCCTATCTGGTCCTGGATCGCACTCGGATTCCCATCCTGGAATCCAAGCGCAAAAAACATCCCACCGAAACATCCCGGTCAGATATTCTTCCAATCGCCATCCCAGCCCAAAAACTAGGATGCGGTGATCCTGAGCGGAGCCGAAGAACCTGCATTTGCTTCCCCTTCCCTTTCCACAAATGCCGGGTGCCCCACACCTCGCAGATGCGGCAAATTGCTTGCAAAGCAGCGCCCGGCCAGCCAGGCTCCCCTAGACAGCTATTGGAAACCCAACGAACTCCAAATCCCGCGCCCAAAAAACAGCCAAAAACGCCTATTTTGAGCCGGTTTTTCATCTTTTCGTCCAACCCAAACCCGACGTTTCGCCCCAAACACTGCGCCCCCGTGCCCCCAATTTGCGCAAACCGGCCCACTCCCCCCATTCCGCCGCCCTGCGAGCCCACAAACCCCTCTTTTTCGTCGGCTTTTACTGATACCCGAAAACCTCTTCGCGCGCCATTTCCGCCAGGTTCCCCCGCGGTTCACTGACCACTGACCACTGTCCACTGTTCACTGTTCACTGTTGACTGAAGTCCCATATCCTGAGAAACTGGTTTTGTATCTAATACACCGTCCTAAGGACCAACATGCGCGATTCAGCCCCCACAGGCACCTACAAAGTCCAGGCCCTCGACCGGGCCTTTGCCGTACTCGACCTGCTCGGCGAGAGCGATACCCCCCTCGGCCTGGCCCAGGTTGCCTCCACTCTGCAACTTCACAAGAGCACCGCCCATCGCTTCCTCATGGTCCTCGAGCGTCACCGCATGGTCGAGCGCACCGCCGCCGGCAAGTTCCGCCTCGGCCTGCGCCTCTTCGACTTCGGCAACCGCGCCATCGAACAGTACGACCTCCGCGACCGCGCCCAGCCCCATCTCCGCCGCCTCGTTGCCGAAACCGAGGAGACCGCGCACCTCTGCATTCTCGAGGGATCCCACGTAATTTACATAGACAAAATCGAGCCCGCGCGCAGTGTCCGCATGATTACCCGCATCGGCGCAAGTAACCCGGTCCATTGCACTTCCGTCGGCAAGGCAATCCTTGCCTTCCTCCCCGAGGAGCGCATCGCCGACATCATCCGCCGCACCAAGTTCGAGCGCTTCACCCATCGCACCATCTCCACGCCTGAAGCCCTCCGCACCGAGATCGAGAAGACCCGCCGCCGCGGCTACGCCGTCGACGACGAAGAGCTCGAAGAAGGCCTCCGCTGCATCGCCGTCCCGGTCCTCGACGCCCAGCGTCTCCCCGTGGCCGCCGTCAGCGTCTCCGGCCCCTCCTTCCGCGTCACCGCCCAGAAGCTGCCCTCCATCGCCAATCAGCTTCTCCAATGCGTCCGCGGCATCAGCGTCGATATGGGCTTCGTCTCCACCACAAGAGGCAACCGCGCAGCCTGGTCCGCCTGAGTGTCGCCCGGCTGGAATTGAGAAGAATTCGTCCACGGATTTGCGCCTCCTCCGCCCGCCCCCCGCGGAGGGGTTTCTGATACACTCATACATGTTGTTCCGGCAGGATTGGGTCACAAGGCAGCACGCAGATCCCAGTCAGCCGCAAACAGCATGTTGTGAGCAAAACCCCGAAAACTAGCCCCCAATGGCTACGATTCGGCTATTTTGGTCCGCATACGAGGCAACTTGGGGACGTAGCTCAGTTTGGTTAGAGCGCTGCCCTGTCACGGCAGAGGTCGCGGGTTCGAGCCCCGTCGTCCCCGCCAGATTCAAAAGGACTTAAGTCCAATCTGGCATGTGACATTAAAGTACAAAATAGTACAAACAACAGATAACCCGGGGAATGGACCCTTTAGACGAGTGTTAAAACCCGGCTTTGCCCACTGAGCCATCTCACACTGCTAGACTTTCCATTCAAGGGTGTGGTGCTCTCTGTGTCAAATGCGGGCGACCGTTATGGCCAGCGGCTGCTGGCGAAAGTGAGTCTGTATGGCTATTGCAGGCCAGACTCGACAGGCCGCCACCGAACGGCGATGGGTACGCGTCTTTTTCTCCTTCATCTTTCGCGATATGCAGAACGAGCGCCTAGAACTGGTCCAGCGGAACTTCCCATAATTGCTCCGACTGTGCGAGGGCCGCGGCGTCACATGGGAAGAGGTGGAACTCCGCTGGGGTGTTCCGGACGAGGCTAAGGCCGAAGGCAAGGTTCTGTCCCTGTGCCTCCAGGTAATCGAGCGCTGCCGGCCCTCGTTCATCGGCCTGTTCGGCGAGCGCTACAGCTGGGTGCCGGAGGAGATTCCGGAATCGCTCTTCGAATCTGAACCCGCGCTCGGAGAAGTGATCGACCGTGCGGCTGCGGATTGGTGGCACCAATAGCCTTATCCAAGGAGAACCGGCACCATGTCCTACGATCTTTTCATTAGTTACTCCCGCCGCGACAACGATCAGGGCCAGGTCACCCAGCTTAGAGCCCAAATCGAATCTTCCTTCCGCGCCTTTGCGGGCCGCCAGATCAGGTTCTTCTTTGACACTCAAGAGATTCAAGGCATGGACGACTGGCGGCAGAAGATTCAGCGAAGTTTGCGCGAGTCGAACCTCTTCCTCGCCGTCCTTTCGCCCAACTATATCGCCAGTCCTTACTGCCGGTGGGAATGGGAGGATTACGTCCGCTACGAAGCTATGCGCCAATGCCTCTGCGAAGGCGTCGCACCGGTTTTTTTCGTCACCTTGCCGGACGCTGCCACGACACAGACCGACCCAGCCATGGTGAGGTGGATTGACGAGATCAACCAACGCCAGACCTTTGATTTGCGCTCATGGCACGAACATGGCGAGAAGGCGCTTCAAGAAGCCCATATCCGAACGACATTGGAGCAACTCCACGCTTCGGTCCTTGAACGCCTTGACCGCGCTGAGCGTGCTCGGCTCTCGCCAAACAATCTCATTAAGCACAACGCGGCCTTCGTTGGTCGAGTACGCGAATTGACGGAACTGCGCAATGTACTCTCCAAAAACAAGCTCGGTGTCGTCGGCGCCCGCCAGGGCAAGGCCATCGGTCCCGTAGCGGTGCAGGGCCTTGGCGGCATGGGCAAGACGGAACTCGCACTCGCCTACGCCCATGCCTTTGCGTGGGACTATCCCGGTGGCCGCTGGCGGATTCCCTGCGAATTCACAGGCGACCTGCGGCTGGCGTTGACCAGGCTGGCTGGACCGATGCAGTTTGAGTTCACCGAGGATGAGAAGAAAGACCTGGCCTTGCAGTTCGAGCGGGTCCTACGAGAAATCGACATGCGCGAGCGTTGCATGTTGATCCTCGACAACGTCAGCGACCCCCACCTGCTCGAGCCTGAATATCTTGACCGACTGCCACACGACGGTCATGTGGACCTCATCGCGACCACCCGGCTCGCGCCGACATCCATCCCCGGCTCCGCGCAGGATCTCACCTTCATCACCGTCGACGAGCTACCGGAGGAGGATGCGCTGGCCCTCATGCGCAGCCACCAGCCCGAGGGCCGGTTTGCCAGTCCGGACGAAGACAACGAAGCCCGCCGCATCGTCCAGCTTCTCCGCGGATTCACGCTCGCCGTTGAAACAGCGGCTATCTACCTGGGCCGCCACCCGGCTCCCGACGCCTGCCGCCTCTTTCGTGAGCGCCTCTCTCCCGACCTGCTCCGCGAGAGCGAACAATCCGCCACCGATCCGACCGTAGCCGTGCGCCACCGCGTACGCTCGCTCGACGAAACCCTGGCCTTCACCCTCGCCACCCTCACGCCAGAAGCGATGCACCTGCTCGCCATCGCCGCCCTGCTCCCCGCCGACCAGGTAGCCGTTCCCTGGCTCCGCGCCCTCGGAACCCATCGCTATCCCGCCTTCGAGAAGACAGAGAGCACCGCCTTCAACCAGCCGCTCGACCTCCTCCTCGGCCTCCGCCTCTTCCAGCCCGGCGATGCCGTAGACGCCGAGGGCAATCTCCTCATCGTCCGCGTCCACCGCCTCGTCCAGGACCTGATTCGCCAGAAATCGGGGGCAGAAGACCTTGCGGCACGGGAGATGGCTGTGCTGGCGCTGATTGCGAGTCGTGCCACCACTTTGGAAAGTACGACAGAATGGTTACCAGTTCGCTGGGAACTCGACCCGCTCAGTGCACTCGCAAGGCAGTGGGAAGAGAAAAACCATCCAGGAGCCGCGTCGTTGATGAACAGTGTTGCCCAATGTTGGCACGCACTGGCCGAATGGGGCAAGGCCGAATCGCTGATGCGTAGTGCCCTAGAGATTGACGAACGAAGCTTTGGCCCGGACCACCCCAACGTCGCCGCCGAACTCAATAATCTCGCGCAATTGCTTCAAGCCACGAACCGGCTGGCCGAGGCCGAGCCGTTGATGCGCCGCGCATTGGAGATAGGCGAACGAAGCTACGGCCCGGACCATCCCAACGTCGCCGCAGCCCTCAACAACCTCGCAAGATTGCTCCGAGCCGTAAACCGGCTGGCCGAGGCCGAGCCATTGATGCGCCGCGCACTGGAGATAGGCGAACGAAGGTACGGCCCGGACCATCCCAACGTCGCCACAGCCCTCAACAACCTCGGGCAGCTTCTCCAAGACACGAACCGGCTGGCTGAGGCCGAACCGCTGATACGCCGCGCCCTTGCTATCGACGAAACAACCTGTGGTTCGGTCCATTCCGACGTGGCAAGAAGCCTCAACAACCTCGCGGCCTTACTCCAAGCAACAAATCGGCTGGCAGAAGCTGAGCAGTTATACCGGCGCGTAATCACAATCAACGAGACGACCTTAGGCGAAGACCACCCCAACGTCGCAACGGCTCTCAACAATCTCGCGCAATTGCTTAAATCCACGAAGCGGCTGGCAGAAGCTGAGCCGTTAATGCGCCGCGTGTTGACTATTGACGAGCAGAGTTTCGGGATGGACCATCCCGAAGTCGCTACGGCCCTCAACAACCTCGCGCAGTTGCTCCGAGCCACGAACCGGCTGGCCGAGGCCGAGCTGTTGATGCGCCGCGCGTTGGAGATCGACGAGCGGAGTTACGGCCCGGACCACCTCGAAGTCGCCATTGGCCTCAACAACCTCGCAGGATTGCTGTACACAACGAACCGACTGGCCGAGGCCGAACCGCTGATGCACCGGCAACTAGAGATACTTTTCAAATTCACCCGTGCCACCGGACACCGGCATCCGCAATTGCAGGGAGCGATCAACAACTACGCCGTTTTCCTTGAGGCGATGGGCCGCACCCAGGAGCAGATCATGGGCACCCTCCGCGAGATGGCGCCGGAGTTGTTCTGATGAACGATCCAGTATCCCAACGATCGCGGCTAGCGATGGATCTTCGCACACTCTCGTTCGATGACTTCGAATGCATTCGAAAGCGGACTTCATGACTTCCATATTTCTGTCGTACTCACGGAATGACGATGAAGCGTTTGTTCGACGGCTGCACGCCGATCTGACAAACGCCGGGTTCGACGTGTGGTTTGACCGCGTCTCGATGCCGTCGCGGCAACTCACGTTTCACCAGGAGATTCGCGATGCCATTGCCGTGCGCGAGCGACTGCTGTTGGTAGTGGGCCCAGGAGTGCCTGCTTCCGACTATGTCACTCAGGAGTGGCGCTTTGCCTACTTCGAGGCGGGCAAGTGCTTGAACCCGATTGTTCGCCTGGACGGCCGTGGCGCCAGCGGCGTACCTATCGACGGCTACGATCTGATCCCCGAGGACCTGAAGCTGCTTCATGCCGAAGACTTCCGTGACGACGCGCACTATGACGCACACCTCGCCAACCTGATCCGACAGCTCTCCGAAGAGATTTCGCCGGTGGGTAAACTGGTGGCGGTTCCCGAGCTGCCAGTGTGTTTCCTTGCGCAGCCAGACCGCATCAAGGCTTTGCGCGATCTGCTGCTCGTCGATTTGCAGAAGCCGGTGGTGGTGAGCGGCGCGGCGGCGCGTGTTGGATTACAGGGGATGGGCGGGATCGGCAAGAGCGTGCTCGCCAGTGCGCTGGCTCACCGGCCCGAGGTGCGGCGCGCGTTTCCCGACGGCGTCTATTGGATCACTCTCGGTCAGAAGCCGCAACTGGCTGAGCTGCAACGCTGGCTGGCCAAGGAACTTGGCGACGCTGCGCTCTTTGCCGACGAGCGCAGCGGCAAGGAAACCCTGCGCAAGCTGCTGGCCGGACGCAAGTCTCTGCTGGTGCTGGACGACGTGTGGCAGCGGGAAGATGCCGAGGCATTCAACGTCATCGGCGCGATGGGGCGCATCCTGCTGACCACGCGCGACGCCGGACTAGTCACCGCGCTGGCCTCGAAAGAGACCCATTACCGGGTGGAGCTGCCCACGGAAGCCGAGGCGGAGGGAATCTTTGCCGCTGCAGCAGAGCTCAAGTTTGACGAGCTACCTGTTTCGGTCAGGGAGATCGTTGCGCAATGCGGCCGGCTGCCGCTAGCGCTTGCGCTCTGCGGCGGCATGGTGCAGGGTGGCATCTCGCCCGCCGATGTGCTGGAGGCCCTGCGCGAACACGATCTGGAGTTCTTATCCAGCGATCATCCGGCCGAGGAGCAGCACCGCAACGCGTGGAAAGCGATGGACGTGAGCTTGCGCGTGTTGCCGCCGGAACAGCGCGATCGCTTTGCCGAATTGGCGGTATTCGCCCTGGATCGCGGCGCGCCGGAGGCGGCTGTGGTCACGCTGTGGGAACACACCGGCGGGCTCACTCCACGCCACGCCCGCAAGCTGCTGGCCGACTTCGCGGCGCGTTCGCTAGTTCAGTTGTCCCCTGCGAAGGAGGTCGGCGGAGATGCCGGAATTCTGATGACGCTCCACGACCTGCTCCACAATTTCGCTGCTGGTATGTCAGAAAAGCTCTTTGGCTCGCGCTTAGCGCTCCATCAAAAACTTCTCGATGCCTACCGGAAGAAGTGTCCCTCGGGCTGGCCCTCTGGACCGGACGACGGCTATTTTCTGGAGAGCCTCTGCGAGCATCTGGTTGCTGCTGGGAGGATCGACGACGCTGTGGAGTTGCTGACCGACCTTCCTTGGATTCAAGCCGAGTGCAAAGCGAAGCTGGTCTTCTCGCTTCAGGACGACTACAGAAGCACCATCGCTGTGCTGCCTGAATGGCAGGAGAGACTGCGTCAGGATCTACATCGCAAAGCACAGGTGACCCGCTGGACGAGCGAGATTACCGAGTATTCCCGCCAATGGAGCGAGCGCCGTGACCGGTTGGCCAGGGGAGAGACGGTCCTTGAGCCAGAACCCCAGATGCCAGAGCCTCCACCCCTCTCCACTCTGAGGACGATTACGGAGGAAGAGGGTGAGCGGAATCGAATTGCAGAGAACCCTACTCGGCTAGATCGATTTGATGCTTTTGCGACTTTTGTAGAACGCGAGTTGCATGCACTGATGGAGTTTGGTCAGCGTCCTGAGTTCGTCGGGCTGCACGCATTCAACAACATTTCGCGAGGACCGGTGCATGAGGTGGCTGCTCAATTTCTGACCACTCTCGACATGCCGTTGTTGGTGAGGAGATGGTCTGCAAGTGATCAGCAGATCACAAAACCGTCCCTCCAAAGGACGCTGGAAGGTCACACTGACAGTGTCTTGAGTGTCAGCATGACGGCGGATGGCAGACGCGCGGTGTCTGGGGGCGCTATTAACGACAGCACAGTCCGGTGGTGGGACTTAGAGTCGGGCAAGTGCCTTCGTACCTTCAAGGACCATAACGAGCAAGTATTGGGAGTGAAAGTAACTCCCGATGGCCATCGCGCGATTTCAGGTGGCTCTGACTGCAAGATACGAGTGTGGGATATGGAAGCGGGCATCTGTTTGCGCACGCTTCACGCGGGGGATCATTCAGTTGAATGCGTTGACATAACCCCGGACGGCCGTTTAGCGGTCTCGGGGAGTAAGTACGGCGCAATCCAAGTCTGGGATCTTGACGCCGGGGTTTGCCTACGTACGCTTGACGCTGATGCAAAACACATCCACAGCGTGAGCGTCACACCAGACGGACGGTGGGTAGCCTCGTGCGCGGGCAACGACGAGAGGACGCTATGGACGCTAGAGACAGGAGAATGCGTCGAGTTGGGAAAACTTGAAGAATCCATCCGATTGGCGGCGGGTGATTACAGAGTTTCGGATGGTATTGAAGGGTCAATTGAGATTATGGACATGAATTTCGATAGATTCGTCCATAGGCTAGTGGGACGCGCCGCAACATCTCTGACCCCGGACGGTCGCCGGTTGGTAAGCACCGCAGGTTACTCCCTGATAATTACAGATACGTGTGCGCAGGCGGTGTGGGCGCTGAGCGGGCATTCAGACAAAATCGAGAGCATGAGTATAACGCCTGACGGTTGGCGTGTTGTCTCTGCAAGTTTAGATCACACTCTGCGGGTATGGAATCTGGAGACGATTGCGGAAAAGCGTTGGAGCGCGCGATATCGCCCCGACGCCGTAATCGTGACACCGAGCGGCTGGCGCGTAGTTTCAGGAGATGGTCGCGGTACGGTGAGGATTCGTGACCTGAACACCGGAAAAGATCTGCGGGAGATGAAAGAGCACACACGTGAGATTAATAACATTTGCGTAACTCCTGATGGACTCCGCGCAATCTCAGCGAGTGATGATTATTCATTGCGGGTTTGGGATTTGGAGTCAGGGGCTTGCCTCCAGGTGATGGAACTGACATGGGTTCAGTTTGGGACTAGAATCACACATCTGTGTGTAACACCAGATGGACTCCGGGCGGTCTCCACGACTTCTGTTGATAAGCTCCAGTTGTGGGACCTGCAGACTGGAGTATGCCTGAGGGAGATGGAAGGCCACTCGAGGATGATATGGGATGTTTGTGTAACACCTGATGGACTCCGAGCGATCTCGGCGAGTATGGATTGTGACTTAAAGTTATGGAACTTAGAGAATGGGGAGTGTCTGCGGGTGCTAAAGGGCCACACTGGCTGGGTCACTAGGGTAAGCCCGACTCCTGACGGTCGGAATGTAGTATCCGGTGGTTCAGACTGTACCCTACGGGTGTGGGACCTGGAAACCGGGGAATGCCTGCGCGTTCTCAACGGGCACACAGATAGAGTATTTGGTGTGTGTGTTACACCGGACGGACGACATATAGTTTCGGGCAGTGATGACAAGACGTTACGGGTCTGGGATGTACAGACGGGCGAGTGTTTGGCCTTGGAACGCGGAGATAGCCCTTGGGGGCGTCTCGCGTTTGTTGAAGACATCTTGGTTGCGGTGCCCGATGTGGGGTCGACCGCACTTTTCAAATTGCAGGGACTGTAGTTGTAAACCAAGGCGCCAATCCTTTGAACACACGAGTGCCAAGAACAGGAGACCGACCGCAATCCAGGAAATCTGAATGGCAACCTCGATGCACAGATTCCATTTACCAGTCATTTGCCAAAGTGAAGTGACGACGGGTGATGCAAGCGTCCAAAGGTATCTTCCTGGGAGACCTGGGAATCTAGATTTGCGTAGGCCAGGGCCAAGGTGGCACTTGTCTTCTAGCAACAGGCGCGCTCCAAGCTCGATCTGAAGGTCTGTTCATCACAAGACGAGAGAGTTTCGCGCAATGAGCCCCACATAGGCTTTCCAGATTGCACAATTCAGCTGGCAAATATCAAATACCACGTAGAACACCACGAGGAATCGCTCCAAAAGAGAAGGGCAAGAGAGAGTGTGATGAACTCCATCCCGCCTCTGAATTGGAGACGCTATACTTCGGGAAAGAAGCAAGAGACTGGACGCTATCATGCCACTTCGTTCTAAATTGGAGACATCGAACCGGACAATTCCCTTCGTAATTGCCGCAACTGGCCATCGGGACCTGCGTTCAGCCAATATAGATCAGCTGAAGGATCGGGTCCGAAAGATTCTCGTGGAACTCGCAGAGTCAATGCCATCCACGCCACTGCTTGTTCTGACTGGTCTCGCCGAGGGAGCCGATCAATTGGTGGCGCAGGTTGCGCTTGAGATCGGGATCGACTTCGCTGCGATTATTCCCATGCCAATGACCCTCTACTCGGAACAAATGAGCGAAAAAGGGCGGGCGGAATTGTATTCCCTCTATGAAAAGGCGGCTCTGAAAGTTCATTTGCCAATGGTTGACCCCGCCGAGGATTCGATGTGTTCGTCGGAGTCGCTTGGAGCTGAACGCTACAAGAGGCTAGCCTCTTTCTTGGGGACGCACAGTCAAGCCCTGATCGCTCTTTGGGACGGTCTGGATTCAGGGTTGTCAGGAGGAACCGCCGAGGTTGTTGCCCGGATGCTTAAACGGTTGGAGGATACGGCGAATTCCGAGGAAGGGACTCTGACGAAGAGCGTGTACCACATTGTCACTCCGCGAGAGAGCAATTCGGAGATCCCGGATGCCTTTGAGGTTCGTCAACTCTGGCCAAGAGACAAATCCACACGGGACCACGGGGACGACTATATGGCCATGCGGAAAGATCTGGACCGCTTCAATCATGCAGTTGCAGAGGATACGGTAGATTCAGGCGGCAAATTTGCCGAAGGTCTGCTGGACGAGGAGCACCAATTCTTACTCTCATTATTTCTTAGTCGTGTCGCCGCTGTTCATCGCAGTGCCGACCGTATTTCGCTTCGTTTCGGGAAGAAGCGCAACGCATTCTTGATCCTGATTCTGGTATTCGCCCTCACCGGCATCTTCGGACTTGAGCTCCATTCTGAGATCTTTTCCAACCTCGATTTCCTGTGGTTGATTTTCCCGCTCTCTGTTAGCGCCGCAGCGGGTCTCTACATAGTGGCCAAGAGACTTCGGATTGAAAACCAGTTCCTAGACTCGCGCTCATTTGCGGAGGCACTTCGGATTCAGTTTTATTGGGGCCTTAGCGGCATCGATGAGCCAGCTTCAAAACACTATTTGCGTCATCACCGTGGATCGATCGATTGGATTCGGACTGCGTTGCTCAATATCTCTCTATTTCGGGCGCAGGATCCGAGTAGTCCCGGAGACAAGGAAGGGATGAAAGCCACACTGACTCTGTGGGTGGAAGCTCAGGCTTCATGGTTCTCAGCGAAGGCAGAACATCAGCGCAGAACTTTGGCGCGGTTGGAGCGGATCGCGAATCGATCCTTGTGCAGTGTTGTTGCGTTGTCCTTCTTGATTGCTCTCAGCTTGTTGCTTCCTGCGCCTTGGCACAGTGCATGGCAGTCACTTGTCCACGAGCATTTGAATGGCATCCTACATCTGCTCATTGCCGTGCCTTCCATCGCTTTAGGCATCTTTAAGATCTGGGTGGACCAGGCTGGCTACGATGAACAGGCGCGGAACTATAGCCATATGGCGAACTTGTTCGCTCACCGGGCCTGTGAATTAAAGGAGTACCTGGAAGCTGACAAATTGTCAGATGCGCGCGATGTAATTCGGGATCTTGGAATCCAGGCACTCCAAGAGAATGGTTCATGGCTGGTCATGCACCGTGAGCACCCGCTCAAGGTTGTCGGTCTGTAATTGGGGAAACGCCTTCAATGGGTTGGGAAGGAAACTCTCGCGAATTTCCGCAACTGGATGAGGTTGGTGAGTCGGCTGGTGCCTTTCGCATCGTGGATGCCGCATTTGATTTCGACGAAACCAATTCAAGAAGTTGCGGGACCTAGACCGTTGAGTCTTGCAATCGGAATAATATGCTTGCGAGCCACAAAGTGCAGTAAGTCCCGCCCTTCCGAAGCTTAACTCCGCTCCCAAATTGGAGCTTCACGTGTCCTTGGCGTGCACCGCGAAGATTCCAGCGATCCGGTTCAGCGCCATTCGCTTCGTTGCGGAACTGCCTTGCTGATACACATCTTGCGTAAGTCGGGAACTGGCATGTCTCAATAGCTCTTGAACGGTCTTAACGTTTTCGCCTTGTTGGCCAAGAAAACTTGCCAAAGAATGTCTGAACGTGTGCCATGTTACGCGCTTCGTTATTCCGGCCTTGGCTGCGGCCGGCTTGATGTGGTCCTTCAGCGCGGAATCCGGCCAGTATGGCCTCTTCCCGTTGGTGAATGGGGAAGCGAACACCCAGTCATCATCCTGGTTGTATTGGGTATGTTCACGCCAAATGAGCAAGGCCGCCGCCAATGCCGGAAGCATTTCCATTCCCTTGCGGGATGCCTTGGTCTTCATTTTCGTCTGGGCCTTCGAGACGTATCCACGTTGAAGGTTGAACCAGCACGCATCCAGGTCGAGGTCTGCCCACTTGAGGCCGCGTACTTCGCTTCGGCGGAGCGCCGACGCGGATGCAACTGCCACCATCATCTTAATTGCCGGCGGTTCGATGTTGCCGAGGATGGAGCGCATTTCATCGAGCGTCAAGATGTCTGGATCACGTTGACGGACCGCACTCTGCCGGACCGATGCAATCGGATTCAGCTTCCCGTAGTGTTCGTGGCGGATGCAATGGGAAAACAGCGCGCTCATGTGGTTGCGAATCTTCGCTTTCGATGCCGGTGCGAGATCAAGACTCCGGAGCCACTTCTCCACGGCTACGGACTTGACGTCGTCGAGCGCGATGTCTTTCCACTTCGGAAGGATTCTGCCTTTGTAGTAGTCCAGATAGCTCTGGATAGTTGTTGGCGAGCGATCAACGTC
>Ga0302320_10001671_pt1 | contig 53093 bp, 54 predicted proteins | sample Bog_T0_3_FD_202130 | JGI IMG/M metagenome (GOLD analysis project Ga0302320, IMG submission 202130) | Peat permafrost microbial communities from Stordalen Mire near Abisko, Sweden - Bog_T0_3 | ecosystem: Environmental > Terrestrial > Soil > Wetlands > Peat | place: Sweden: Abisko, Stordalen Mire...
GGTGCGCAGCAAGGTGAGATTGGCCTCAAGGGGCGCGGCAACGCTCAGGACCAAGGGACCGGCGGGAGAAACCCACAGGCGTTCCAGAACCAGGTAGTGCTGACCGTCGAATGAGGTCTCGGTATAACTTTCGCCGCCGGAAAGCGCGGATTGGGGCCAGGGGAAGTTCCCGGCATCCAGGCTGGGCGACGGGAGCGCCCGCGATCGATCCGGATGGAAGACTTCCATGAGGCCGCCCCCGGTTGCCTCGGCGAAGGCGCGGAACTTCTTTTCGCGCTCCTGCGGCAAGTCGCGTTCGGTTTTTCGCAGGATCTCAATGAGCCTGTCGGCGCGCCGCTCGAGGGTTCGGGACCGGGTTTGGGTGAGGGTATGTTCCAGGTTGAACCACATGGCAATCCCAAACAGAGCCAGACCCGCGAAATAGACTGACGAAAACCAGATCGTCAGCCGCGACGAGATGGAACGGCCTGCCATCCCTGTCATTACCAGGGTTCGCTCCTCAGCGAGTACCCAACGCCCCTGACAGTGTGCAGCAACTCAGTTTCTCCGGGCTGGGTAATCTTCGATCGCAGCGAGCGTATAAAGACGTAAAGGCTGGCGCCCGTCGCGTCCGCTTCCGACCCCCAGCCCTGTTCGATCAGCGTCTCGCGCCGCACCACCGCCCCAGGGCGCCGCATCAGCGTCTCGAGGAGCGCGTACTCGGTGCGGGTCAGAGGCGCGGTACGCTCCCCCCGGCGGATTTCGTAAGTGGTGGCATTCAGGTGCAGATCGAGGTAGGTCAGCTCAGCCAGCTCCGAGGCCGGAGCGCGGCGTGCCACGGCGCGGACGCGTGCCAGCAGGATATCGAGCTCGAAGGGCTTGGTGAGATAGTCGTCGGCTCCGCAATCCAGCCCGTGAACGATGTCGGCTTTGGAGTCGCGCGCGGTCAGGATAATCACCGGCGTCCGCACGCGGCTTTCGCGCAGTTTCCGCAGCACGGTAAAGCCGTCCATGAGGGGAAGCATAACGTCGAGAAGAATCAGGTCGGCGTCGGCATTCTTTCCCATGGAAAGCGCGCGGTCGCCATCATAGGCAAGCACGACGTCATGGCCCTCGCTTCCCAGGGCGCGGCCCAGCAGATCGGCGGTTTTCGGCCTGTCTTCCGCCACCAGAATTCGCATCGAACTTAATAGTGCGCTCGCAAATGTTACACGTCCGTGAATTCGCCGTGAATAATCGCGTGACGCAGCGTACTCTTTAGATTGATTTTCGAGAGCCCTGCTGTAGTGGGCGCATGAGGAACTCAATTTTCAAGGTGGTAATGATTTCGGCTGCGATCGCGGGAATCGGAACGGTTCCCGCCGGCGCACAGCAACAGACAACCAAAAGCGTCCTCACCGGACGAGTCACGGATGTTACAGGGGCGGTACTGCAGGGCGCGCAGATTCAGCTGCAGCCCACAGGGGTGACGGTCGCCTCCGACGTGCAGGGCGATTTCACCATCGCCGACGTGTCCGCCGGCGACTATAAGCTGACTGTTTCGTACCTCGGATTCAAGGATTTCAACGAGGATCTGAAACTGGGTGCGGGCGAGAACCAGAGTATCGAGGCGAAGCTGGAAGTCGCAAACGATGCGCAACAGATTCTGGTTACCGACGATCTGCCGCGCGGCGAAGCCGAAGCCATCAACCGCACACGCATGGCCGATAACATCATGCAGGTGCTTCCGGCGCTGATTATTACCTCTCTGCCCAACGCCAACGTCGCCGATGCGGTGGGCCGCATGCCTTCGGTGTCGCTCGAGCGCATTGAAGGCGAAGGGGTCTACATCCAGGTCCGCGGTACCGAGCCGCGGCAGACCAACGTCACTATCGACGGCGTAACCATTCCTTCTCCCGAACCTACCGTGCGGCAGATTCGCCTCGACGTCATACCGGCCGACCTTATCGAATCGGTGGAGCTCAATAAGACGCTCGTGCCGAATATCGATGGCGACGGCATTGGCGGTTCGGTAAACCTGCGGACGAAGCTGGCGGGCGAATTTCCCACGCTGAATCTTTACGGCATCGGCGGATACGATCCGATCCTCGGCGGGCGCGACAACTATCAGTACGGCGGCACCACGGGACACCGCTTCGGGAAGAAAAAACAATTCGGCGTGCTGTTCGGCGGCTCGAAGGATTACAATGGGCGCGGCATCGATAACGAGCAGCCGGCGCTCGACCCGCTCTCCACCTTCGCCAAGCCGATTTACGACGATAATACGATTCGCGAATACCGTTATTACCGCAGCCGCTGGGGCTTCACGGGAAACGCGGATTGGAAAATCGACGATTCGACAAGCATTTACTTCAAGAGCATTTACTCGAATCTGAAAGACTACGGCGATAAATGGTATTACGCGCCTTATGCTACCGCGGCGCCCAAGTTCTATACTTCGAGCAAGCGTCCCGACGCCTCAATCGCGAGTTATATGATCGGCGGCCGCAAACAGTTCACATCGTCGCTATTTGCCTGGGAAGGCTGGGCGGCCCGGTCCTACGAGCTGGATTCGGCTGGCAACCCGAAAGCCGACTTTTCCTGGATCGGATCGACGCTGGTTTGCGGCTACGATCCCACCATGCAGACGAGTACGACGGTGCCGCACTTCGGCAGCGGCTGCGACGGCCCGAACTCTCCGCTGCAGGTGGCTTCCAACTGGGGCTTCAAGGACATTACGACTTCGAAGGGCCTGAGCGCGCAGCTCAATCTCGGCGGCGCCGCTTCTTATTCGCAAAATTACCATTTGGGCAGCCATTTCGGGATTTTCGAATTCGGCTTCAAGGTTCGCAACGCGCATAAGTACCAGGATGCCACCGAAAACGTCTACGACGGCTGGAAGGCCGCCAGCTATCCGATGACGATGTTCCTGAGCAGCTTCAACAGCACTAACTTCTTCAACGGCCAGTATTTCGGCGGGCACTTCGGGCCGGTATCGGACTTCAACCAGCTGCAGACCTATACGCTGGCGAATTTCGGCTCCTATCTTGACGGCTATAAGACGGCTTCGGACTCGCTCTCGGATCAGTTCACTACCATCGAGCGTATTACCTCCGGCTATCTGATGAACACCATGGATTTCGGGCGCTGGCACATTGTGGCGGGCCTGCGCATCGAAGGCACGCAGGTGAATGCCCGGGGCAATAACGTGACCCTCTACCCGGCGGGCAGCAAGAACTGCGCTCTGGCTACGGGATGCGGCACGGCGACGCCCATCATTACGTCGCCCACTTACACCACGCTGCTGCCCAGCGTGTCCGCACGTTACGGCCTGACCCAGGACTCGGGCCTGCGCTTTGTCTATGGCTACGGCATCTCGCGGCCGGACGTTTATCAGCTGACTCCGTATGCCAGCGTGGACGATTCGAGCAACCCGGCCGTGGTCGGGCTCGGCAATACCAATCTGAAGCCCGAGCATGCGCATAACCTGGACGCGCTGTATGAAAAATATCTGAACCCGGTGGGCATCTTCCAGGCCGGCTTCTACTACAAGCAGATCACCGACTCGCTGGTCAGCACTTCTTACACGGGTGCGGCAGGGACCACCTATGCGGGCGATCTGATCTCGCAGTGGATCAACGCCGGCACCGGCCATCTGTACGGCTTTGAGGTCGCGTACCAGCAGCGGCTGAGCTGGCTCCCCGGCCCGTTCTCGGCGTTCGGCATTCTCGCCAATTACGGCTGGGCGGGTTCGAGCCAGTACGGCATTCCCGGACGCACCGATCATCCTACCCTGCAACGGCAGGCGCCGAATAACTGGAACATCAGCCCCACTTACGACAAGGGCCGTGTTTCGATCCGCGTCGGGTTGGCTTATAACGGACCGAGCATCTACGGTTACAGCTATCAGCTATCGAGCGATCCCAGCGGGTTGGGACCGAAAGGCCCGAGCGGCGACGTTTATACCCTGGCGCACCTGCAGCTCGACGTGCAGGGCAGCCTGCGGTTGAAATACGGCTTCACCTTCATCGCATCCGGCCTCAACCTGACCGACGAGGTTTTCGGATACTATACGGGCAGCCCGATATTCGTCAATCAACGCGAATACTACAAGCCGACTTACTCGATCGGCATGCGCTACACCCTCAATCGTGAAAAATAATCTGCTGTCCTTACTGCTTCCCCTGCTGTGCGCGGCGCAAGTCGCGTATGGGCAGACGGATCAACTGCAGTTCGCAGTGGTGCTCACCCGTCATGGCGTCCGGGCTCCCACCTGGGAGCCGGAGCGCCTGAACGGCTATTCGTCCGCGGCGTGGCCGAGTTGGGGTGTGGCTCCCGGAGAGCTCACCCCTCACGGGCGCGCACTCATGAAGACTATGGGGGTGTTCTATCGGGAATACTTTTCGGGCCTGCTGGCTAAGCCGGGCTGCGCCGACAAGGTCTACTTCCGGGCCGATTCCGCTCAGCGGACACTGGAAACGGCCCGGGCTTTGGCCGAGGGTATGGTGCCGGGTTGCAAAGTGGAAATTCACGCCAATCCGGAGAAGGGAAGAGACGCCCTGTTCGACGGAACCGAGTCGGGGCCGGCGCGGCTCGATCCAAAGCTCGCGTTGGCCGCTGTGGCGGGTCGGCTGGGTCCGGAACCGCGAGAGATCGTCGACGCGCACCGGGCGGCTTTCGCTACGCTCGACCGGCTGCTGAACGGGACAGGCAAGGCGGCGCATTCGATCTTCGACGAGCCTTTAGCCCTGACGGCGGGCAAGGGCACGGTAGAGATGAACGGGCCGCTGAGTCTGGCATCGACCCTGAGCGAGGATCTGTTTCTCGAATATGCCGAGGGAATGCCCGCCAGTAAGCTCGGGTGGGGCCGCCTGACAGCCGAAAATCTGCTGGATGTCATGTCTCTGCACACGGCCTATGCGGATCTGATGCGGCGTACGCCTTACCTGGCGCGAACCCGTGGCTCCAATCTGCTCGGTTATATCGTGAAGGAATTGGAACAGGCGGCGTCCGGCAAAGCGGCGGCGCCTTTGCTGGTGATTGCCGGGCACGATACCAATCTGTCGAATCTGTCGGGGATGCTCGGATTATCGTGGCTTCTGCCAGGTTATCAGCCGGACGACGTACCTCCCGGCGCAGCTTTGGTGTTTTCGCTCTGGAAGTCTGCGGGCCGGTATTCGGTTCGGCTGCAGTTTGTGGCTCAGATGCTTGATCAGATGCATGACGGGACGGCCCTGTCGCGGACGCATCCGCCGGCGATGGGGAATGTTTTTGTGCCGGGTTGCAGCTCGGGGACAGAAGGATATCCGTGCTCGTGGGAGAAGTTTCGGGATGTGGCAGCGCAAGCCATTTTGCCGGGATTTGCGGCGCAGTAACGCTAACACTAAGCCGGCGGCGGTAACGCGCCCGAATGAATGCCTGGGCCAGGCGGCTGGGCGGCGATAATGCGGGCTTCCGCCGCCAGCATCTGCTGCCAGCGGGATTCCACCGCCGCCGCCTCGCGCACCTTGTACGCCAGTTTCAGGAAAACTTTGTAATGGCCGAATTCGGAACTGAAGAGTGCCCTATAGAAAGCCGCCAGTTCCGCATCGTCCCCGGCAGCGGCCGCCAGGATCGCGAACCGCTCGCAGGAGCGCGCCTCAATCAACGCTGAAACGAAGAGCCGGTCGAGAAGCTCGCCTTCACCGCCCTTGCGCACCAACTGCCGCAGCGCGTTGGCGTAGGTGCTCTTGTGGAGACGTTCCATGGTTCCGCCGCGGCGGATCAGGATACGCGTCACCTGGGCGAGGTGGGCTGCCTCGTCGCGAAACACCGCCGTCAGCGTCTCCACCCACCCCGGGCACCATCCGCCCGGCCATCGCGTCATCAGTTGCATGGCGTTGAGCGCGGCCTTCTGCTCGAGGAACGCGTGGTCCGCCAGCAGTTCCAGGGGACTTGCCAGAACGGCATGTCCCCATGCCAACGGAGTCCGCGAATGCAGGGGGAGACTGTCGGCCCTATTCAGTGCGTTCGCGGTCACGCTTTCAAGGTAGCAACCTACTTCACGTTAATGAATTGATAGCCGGTCTCGCCGCCCTGAAGGAACAACTTGTCGAAGTGCCAGGTATCGCCGTCTTTGGTGAATATAACTTCAGTCTTGTTCTGGTCCGGCGACCCGATTTTCTCCGCGAGCAGGCTGACGGTCGGGTTGTTAGCCGACCGCACCACGAAGAGTTCGCCATCGGCCATGTCGACGCTCGAAATGGTGTACTCACCGCTCGGCAGCGTGGTCGAGCCGACCGTTACCGCATGCGGCAGAGTCACCGTAACCGGGTTCACTTCTCCCGCGAGCATCACGCCAGCCATCAAACCGCCAGCCATCGCCACCTGGGCACACGTCCGTCCAATACGCGAAAATGCGTTCTTCATTTTTTTATACCTTCCTGTTTTAATTTCGAATCCGGCGTCCGCGTCATGCTTTGCGCATCGCGTTGCCTTCTGTATAGAGGAACGAAGGATTACCCGTTGGCGTTACTGACGTGCCCCGATGTTCACAAGGCTTTACAAAGGCCCTTTTCAGGCAAGATTGCGCAAAGCGGCGATTAACTCGCTGCGCGTGTGCTCGTCCCCGGTGGCGCCGGTCACTTCAATGCCCTTGCGGTAGATCTCGCGCGCTTCTTCAATCCGCCCCAGCTTCTCCAGCGTCTGGCCGCCATGAAAATATCCGGCGGAGTAATTCGGATTGTATTGGAGCAGTGCCTCAAACTGTTCCACCGCGGCTTCGAGCGATCCGGTATTCACGTATTCCATGGCAAGCCCGTAACGGCTGAAGCTGTCCTCCGGCTTCTGCTCCACCATGGACTTGAGAATCTCGAGACGATTGACTGGCATGCAATTGCTACTATAGCGTCCAGCTATGTCCTGCCCTCTGTTTCTGCCCGCATCGCCGCTGGGCGATTTCGCGAGCGATGGCATGCCGCTGGGAGACGCGTATGGAGGAGCCTGCGCCGGAGCATCGGGATCCGCTATAGAGCACGACAAGATCCGGCGCTGTTGCAATATCGGCTATGCCCGCGCCACCTGTGAGCAAGCGCGCCACAGTTGGGCCGATGCCGCGCGTTTTCTCGTCACCGCGGATCGCGGCGCCATCATCGAGGTAGCATGGTCGCTCGAGCGGGATCATCATCCGGTCGGCGTCGGCACGCTGCAGGTAGCCGTGGATGAAAGAGCTGTTCCTCCGGGTCCGTTGGAATTCCAGGCGCGTGCCTGCGCCACCTCATATCTGCGGCGCGTGGGGCGCGCGTAATGGAAGGCGCGCACGCACCGCCGCGATTTGTCCGCGACTCGGTTTCGGAATACTCGGAACTCGCGCTGCCCAACGACGCCAACGGCCTCGGCAATCTGCTCGGCGGCAAGATCATGCATCTGGTGGATCTGGCGGGCGCCATCGCCGCCATGAAACATTGCCGGCACCCCGTGGTCACGGCTTCAGTGGATCATATGGATTTCATCCATCCCGTCAGGATCACCCAGCTCGTGCGGCTGCGGGCCAGCGTGAATCGCGCCTTCCGTACCTCCATGGAAGTGGGGGTGAAGGTCTGGGTGGAGGATCTGATCAGCGGCGCGGAGCGGCATGTCTCTTCGGCTTATCTCACTTTTGTGGCCGTGGACAAGGCTGGACGGGGTGTTCCCGTTCCGCCCATCGTTGCCGAGACCGAAGAGGAGAAACGCCGCTACGAGGAAGCCGGCGCGCGCCGCGAGTACCGGCTCTCGCAGCGCCGCTATCGTCGCTGACTAATCGCGGCTGTAAACCTTGACCCGGAAGAAGGCCTTAGCCTTCTCGGCGGCATCCTGCTCGAACGTTTGCTGTGTCTTCGCCGGATCGTAATCCCGCCACAGCCATGTGAGCACCTCCGGCATTTCGGAATTGTTCTGCGCGTGGTTATGCGTGCCGGTGCCGAAGCTGAAGTGAAAATCGTAACCCTTCAATTTCAGGGAATTCGCCATCTCCAGATTCTGCAGCGGCCAACTGCCGCTTCGCGCCTCCATGTCTTCGGACCCGTCCTGCATCCACACGCGGATATTTCGCTTATCTTCCATACGGACGCGGAAAGGATAGATATTGCCGCCATCCTGCTGGCCAGGCTTCCACTGAATCGCCGTAAAGCTGGGAACCCGTATGTTGACGCGAGTGAACAACTCCGGCATATACCAGGCGGCATTGAAGGCGCAAATCCCGCCCGAAGAGTTGCCGGCTATGGCGTGGCTGTAACCGTCTTTGCGGATGTTGTATTTGCTGTAGATCAGCGGCAGCACTTCGTCGCGCAGAAATCGCGGATAGAGATCCGAAACCGTGTCGTACTGGATGCTGCGCATGGCCCTGGTCCCGATGGTGCCCGGGTCAATCAATAGATAGATGGCGACCGGAATCTTCTTCTGGTACGTAAGATTGTCGATCACGTTCTGCAGCCGGCTGGGAGGCTGTCCGGAAGTATTCACCTGTATCGGCCCGTCGCGCTCGATGTGGTAGTGGCCGTCCTGCCAGATCATCAGAGCCGCCGGCGTCGCGGGATCGTATTCCGCGGGCACGTAGACCCAGTAATCGCTCGTCATGCCTTCGTAGAGCTTACTGGTGAACGACTGCTTTTCCGTAAGCTTGCCCTGCGGCACGCCGGGCTGGACGTAAGAATCGGGTTCGAAGGCCGGCACGTCGGTGAGCCCGCCAACCTTCTTGCCGTCGACCATGTAATAGAAGTTGTGCGAAGTGCCGGTCTTCAGCTTTCCGGCGTAAGTCCACGGGCCGTTGGCGCGCGCACGCTTCATGGGAGGAGCTTGCTGGCCGTCGATAAAGAGGGTCGGCCGTTTGTCCGACTCGAAAGCCCAGAGGAAGTCGGGACCGACGCCAAGGAGGGCGACACCCTTCTTCACGTCCTCGGCCTTCAGCTGAGATACGTCGAGAGTGGCCGGACGAGCCGACAATGCAAGGAGAAACAAACAGACTGGTAACCGAAGCATTGCTGCATCATATATCAAAGTGGGGCAGGTTGGTAACCTGGCAGGCCAGTCTTCTTCTGGCTGGCCGACGCTGCAGGTCGCGGGGGCGGGCGTTTAGTCCGAGTCCGCGCTGCGGCGCGCTTCGTGGATCAGCCGGAGTTTCCGCAGAAACCGTGGCAGCAGACTGAGCCTCAGGGCGTTCGGCCCATCGGACAGCGCCTTTTCCGGCTCGTCATGCACCTCGACAAAGATTCCCGCCACTCCCACAGCCACCGCAGCCGCAGCCAGCGGCTCGATGAATTGCGGCTGCCCGCTCGATGTGCCGCCTCCGCCGCTGGGCAGTTGTACGCTGTGCGTGGCGTCGAAAACCACCGGCCAGCCGGAATCCGCCATCACCTTCAGGCCGCGCATATCCACCACCAGATTGTTGTATCCAAACGACGACCCACGCTCCGTCAGTACCACCTGCGTATTCCCGGTGGACGCCACCTTATCGGCCGCATTATGGATGTCGTGCGGCGCTACGAACTGGCCTTTCTTGATATTAACGATGCGGCCAGTGCGCCCCGCTTCGAGCAGCAGATTGGTCTGGCGGCAGAGAAACGCCGGGATCTGGAGGATGTCCACCACTTCCGCAGCCGGGCCTACCTGGGCGCACTCATGGACGTCGGTGACAATTGAAAACCCGCGCTTTTTCAGGCCGCCGAGTATGCGCAATCCGTCTTCGAGGCCCGGTCCACGAAAGCCCTTCAGACTGGTGCGATTGGCCTTGTCGAAGGACGCCTTGAACACATACGGGAATCCGTGCGCGACGGCGATTTCCGAGATCGCATCCGCCATCCGGTGAACATGCTCTTCGCTTTCAATGACGCACGGTCCTGCCATCAGAACCAGCCGTGCAGGGTCGCGGAAAGAAGCGAATTCAAGGCTCACGCGGTGTATTCCGGTTCGGGCAGCAAGGGCGCTTCCCGGGACGCCAGGCGATGTGCCCGGTACTTGCACGCGGCAGCGATAAACGAACTGAACAGGGGATGCGGTTCGAGAGGCTTCGATTTGAATTCCGGATGGAACTGGCAGCCGAGGTAATAAGGATGATCCTCAATTTCGCAAATCTCGACGTAAGTGCCATTTGGAGTCTCGCCCGTAATCTTCAGGCCGCTGGCCGTAAGCACATCCTCGAATTCGCGATTGAATTCGAAACGGTGCCGGTGGCGTTCGCTGATCTCCAGCTTGCCGTAAGCCCGGTAGGCAAAACTGGCCGGCTTCAGCACGCAGGGCCAGGCCCCCAGGCGCATGGTCCCGCCCAGTTCATCCACCCCCTTCAGCTCGCGCAACTTATAAATCACGCGCTGTTCGGTCGAAGGATCGAACTCGGTTGAATTCGCCGTAGCCAGCCCGCAAACGTTGCGCGCAAACTCGATCACCATGGTCTGCATCCCCAGGCAAATGCCGAAATAAGGAACCTTGCGGACGCGCGCGAATTCAATGGCATTGATCATGCCTTCGATGCCGCGTTTGCCGAAACCGCCGGGAACCAGGATGCCGTCGTACTCTTCCAGCTCGCGCTGCAGTTTCCCCTTCTCGAAACTCTCCGCCTCGATCCAGTGAATCTTCACCTTCACGTTGTGGGCGATGCCGCCATGCAGTAGCGCTTCCTTCAGGCTTTTATAGGAGTCCTCGTACTCGACGTATTTTCCGACCAGGGCGATTTCCACTTCGTCGCGCGGATTCTGCATGCGATGCAGCATGGCCGTCCATTTTTCGAGATTGCGCGGACCGCTGGCATCCAGATGCAGATGGCGCAGGATGATTTCGTCCACCTTTTCTTCGGCGAAGACCAGCGGGATTTCGTAGACGGAGCTGACGTCCTTCGCGGTGATCACGGCCTCCGGCGCCACGTCGCAGAACAGAGCGATTTTGTCTTTCATTTCGGGCGGCAGGAAACGCTCCGCGCGGCACAGCAGAATGTCCGGCTGAATACCGATGGCGCGCAGCTCCTTGACGCTGTGCTGGGTGGGCTTGGTCTTCAGTTCCTGCGCCGCGTTGATCCACGGCACCAGGGTCACATGCACGAAAATGCAGTTTTCGCGGCCGGCCTCATGCCGCACCTGGCGGATGGCTTCGAGGAACGGCAGGGATTCGATATCGCCTACCGTACCGCCGATTTCGCAGATCACCACGTCTACTTCGCTCGAAAGTTTACGAATGGCCGCCTTGATTTCGTTGGTGACGTGGGGGATTACCTGCACCGTCTTGCCGAGGTAATCGCCGCGGCGCTCGCGCTGGATGATCTGCTCGTAGATGCGGCCGCTGGTCAGATTATTGGCGCGGGTGAGGTGGGCGTGGGTGAAGCGCTCGTAGTGACCCAGATCGAGATCGGTTTCCGCGCCGTCGTCCGTTACGAAGACTTCGCCGTGCTGGAAGGGGCTCATGGTGCCGGGGTCGACGTTCAGGTAGGGGTCGAACTTCTGCAGGGATACTGTGAGCCCACGGCTTTCGAGAAGGCAGCCGATGGAAGCCGCGGCTATGCCTTTGCCAAGGGAAGAAACGACTCCACCGGTTACGAAGATATGCTTAGGACTCATTGTGGCGCGCGCACTCCCGAGTTAACCGCCGCCTGACCCGCGCGAATCAACTGCTGGAGACGTTCCAGATCGGCTGGCGTGTCCACCCCCAGCGATTCGTAATCGGTCTCCACTACGCGGATCTTGAATCCGTTTTCCAGCGCTCTCAATTGTTCCAGCCTTTCCGCCTGCTCGAGCGGTCCCACGGGAAAGCCCGGATAGCGCAGCAGAAAATCCTTTCTGTAAACGTATAAACCTATGTGTTTGTAATGAGTCAGGCGGCCGCCATCGCGCGGAAACGGAATCGTTGACCGTGAGAAATAAATGGCGTTTTCGAAACGATCCGTCACCACTTTCACCACGTTGGGGTCGGAAATCTCACGCGGGTCCTCAATACGCTTTTTCAGCGTGCCCATGGGGATGGCCGGCTCTTCGAGCAGTGGCAATACTGCCGCGTCGATGGCGGCGGGATCGATCAAAGGCTCGTCGCCCTGCACGTTGACCACAAGCTCGAAATCCTCGAACGCCGACGCCACTTCCGCCACCCGATCCGTGCCTGAAACATGGTCGTCGCGGGTCATCTGCACACGCGCGCCAAAACGCCGGGCCTCGTCGTAAATCCGCTGGTCGTCGGTGGCAATAATCGCAGTCGAGAGATAGCGGGCCATGGAGACACGTTCGTAAACGTGCTCCAGCATGGTGCGGGAGTCGACTCGGGCCAGCGCTTTTCCGGGGAATCGGGAAGAAGCGTACCGGGCTGGAATAACCGCCAGGATTTTGCGGGGCACACGCGATCTTACCATGCCCGTCTTGTGCTAGACTCCAGGCAGAAAGGGAAGCATGAGATGCGATCCCGCCATGTCGTAATTGTCTTAGCGCTCGCGGCCACGGGCGCATTTCCTGGGTCCTTGTTCGCCGGGGACACACCCTCCGGTGAGACGGGTGGTTCTGCCTCCTCTACGGACACTGCGGTTAATATAGTTCCGCGCGCCAAGCCCGGGGAGCCCGCCGCCGCGCCGTTGCCCAAGGCGAATATTCGCGTCGACACCAACCTGGTTCTGATTCCCGTTACCGTTACCGATCCGCTTAATCGCTTCGTTACGGGACTCGATCAGGACGTATTTGAAATCTACGAAGATAAAGCGAAGCAGAAGATCGTTTCCTTCGGCAGCGAGGACGCGCCGCTGTCGATCGGCATCGTCTTCGATACCAGCGGAAGCATGGGTCCGAAGCTTGAGAAATCGCGCCAATCGGTTTCGGAGTTTTTCAAAACCGCCAATCCGGAAGATGAGGCGTTTCTTGTGGAATTCAGCGACCGTCCCGAACTCGTAACCCCTTTTACTCACAATCTGGAGGAGATTCAGAATCGCCTGACGTTCACCCAATCAAAAGGCCGCACCGCGCTGCTCGACGGCGTGCTGCTGGCACTGCGTACAATGAAGAAAGCGCACAACCCGCGCAAAGCTCTGATCGTCATCTCCGACGGCGGGGATAACAGCAGTCGCTATACGGAATCCGAACTGAAAGCGTTTGTGAAAGAAGCCGACGTCCAGATTTACGCTATCGGAATCTACGAGAATATGGCTTCGCGAGGCCGCACTCCCGAAGAACTGTCGGGGCCTGGTCTGCTCACCGATATTTCCGAGCCCACCGGCGGGCGCCACTTCGTAGTAGAAAATCTGAACGAACTCCCCGATGTGGCGGCGAAAATCGGTATCGAACTGCGCAATCAGTACGTCCTCGGTTATAGCCCCGGCAACACGGCACGAGACGGCAAATACCGTAAAGTGAAGGTTACGATCGTTCAACCGCGGGGACTGCCACAGCTTCATGCCTTCTGGAGAACCGGCTATTATGCGCCGACGCAGTGACGTCATTCTAAAAGTTTCGATTCTGTCCGGGGCGGCTCTCATGCTCGCCCCGTTATTTGTCTTTGCACAGGAAAAAGCCGGGCAGGCCGCGCCGGCGAAACCAGAAAGCCAGCAGGAGGGCGATGCCATCTTCTCGGCCGAATCGCGCCTGGTGCCTTTGAACGTGACCGTGACCGACAAGAACGGCCACCTGGTGGTGGATCTTCCACGCAGCGCGTTCACGGTTTTCGAAAACAACGTCGCACAGCAGATCAAGGATTTCAAACGGGAAGACGTTCCCGTTTCCATGGGGCTCGTCATCGACAACAGTGGCAGTATGCGGGACAAACGCCAGGGCGTGGAATCCGCCGCTTTAGCTCTGGTCCGCGATTCCAATCCGCAGGATGAGGCCTTCATCGTGAATTTCAACGACGAACCCTACCTGGACGCCGATTTCACCAGCGATATCAAGGTGATGGAGCAGGGGCTTACGCGCATCGATTCGCGCGGTGGAACGGCCATGCGCGATGCCATTCGCGTTTCGATCGACCACCTCAAGGAAAAAGCCAAGCGCGATAAGAAGGTGATTCTCGTGATCACCGATGGCAACGATAACGCCAGCGTGGTGTCGCTCGAGGCGCTGGTCCACCAGGCCCAGCAGGACGATGTCCTGATCTACGCCATCGGGTTACTCAGCGAGGAAGAGAAGCGGGAAGCGGATAAGGCCAAGCGCGCTTTGAAGCTGCTGGTGGATAGTACCGGCGGACAGGTCTTCTATCCGAGGGAAGTGTCCGAAGTGGAAAAGATTGCGCATGAAGTGGCCCACGATATCCGCAATCAGTACACCATCACCTATACGCCTTCGAACACGGCGCTCGATAATTCCTTCCGGCAGATCAGGCTTGTGGTTAAGGCGCCGGGGAACCCCATAGCGCGGACCCGAACCGGCTACTATGCCACCAAAGAGCGGCAGGTGGCAACCAAATAACCTCGCCCCTCTTACCGAGCCGCGACCGCGAGGGAGCGGTTCTGATATGATCTCCGAACTCCAAACTCTCCTCCGACTCACCAAAGGCTATCGCCTGCGCCCCTGGCAGAGCCCTTACCTGCGCTGGAGAATCGAAACCTGGTCGGGCCTGGACGCGGCGGCCATCACGCCAAAAATGTTCATGGATTTTTCCTGGGAGCACCGATCCGATCTCTTCCGTTATCTGCGCTGGGCGGGGAAACAAGGCGGCTGAGTGAAAAAAAAGCCAGTCCCGCAGGGCGAAATCACCGAGAGCAGCATCACACGTGTCCTGGTGATCGGGTTCTCCACCGTCATCGTGCTGCTGGTTTTCGGCGGCAGCATCGCCATTCATAACATCATTTCCATTCAGGAAAATGCCGCCAAGCTGGTGAGCGAACAGCGCGTCACCCGGCATCTGATTGAAAATCTGCAGGACGAGCAACAAACCCTCAGTACCATTTTTTACACCCTCACCGGCGATCCCGATACGGCCGATGCGGACAAAATATCGAAACGCCTCGCCCAGGCGGACCAGCGCCTCGCCGCCATGGAACAGGAGGCCCAGCCTCCGCCAGCTCAGCAGGAGCTGTGGGGAGAACTTCTGCAGGCGTCGCATGCGTTCGGTCTCGAAGCCAATCGGCTGCTCACTGAAAACGTGTCGTCTATATCCCCCACCAGCGGATCGCGCGATCTTTTCCGCAGGCACGAGCAGGTGGTTTTCATCATCTCCCAATTGGTAGGCCAGGGCTTCCAGCGGGTGGCTATCGCCGAGCGCGAAATCGATATGCGCGCCAACCGGTTTAATCGCGAGTCGCTCACGCTGCTGTGCGCGTCGCTGGGGCTGGCGCTGGTTTGCAGCATCTTTACCGTGCGCATGACGCACCAGTTGTTCCGCAAAATGACGTGGCAGGAGAGCGAATTGACACGCGTTTCATGGCATATGCTGGCCGATCAGGAATCCATCGCGCGGCGCTTTTCGCATGAGCTCCACGATGAGCTCGGGCAAACCCTGGCAGCTGTGAAATCGAACCTTGCGTCCTCGCCACGCGGTTCCGGGGATCCGGCGGCAGAGCGCGCCCGGCGTCTCGAAGACAGCATGCGCCTCGTCGACGATGCCATTCGCAATGTGCGCCAGCTTTCCCAGTTGCTGCGTCCCATGATCCTTGACGACTTCGGTCTTGACGCCGGACTCGCCTGGCTCTGCGAAGGTTTCATGCAGCGCACCAGCATCGAAGTGGATTACCAGTCGAATCTCCACTCCCGGCTGCCCGACGAAACCGAGACGCATTTGTTCCGTATCGCACAGGAAGCCCTCACCAATGTCGCCCGGCACTCCGGCGCCACCAAAGTAATCATGACTTTGCGCGCCTCGGATGAGGACATTCGGCTCATCATCGTCGACAATGGTAAAGGAATTGCCGACCTGACTGCCGGAACCCAGAGTCTTGGCATGACTGGAATGCGCGCGCGCGCCCGCGCAGTCGGCGGCGTATTTCGCGTCATCACACCCAAAGAGGGCGGCCTTAAGTTGGAGGCGAGAATCCCGCTACCCGAGGAAGCCGCCCCGACGGATCGGAGAGAAAAGCATGAACTCCATCAGAATCTTGCTGGCTGACGATCACGCCGTGGTCCGCCAGGGCTTTCGCGCCATCCTCGCGCAGCAGCCCGATATGCAGATCGTGGGCGAAGCGGGCAATGGACGCGACGTTCTGAAGCTGGCGCAGGAAACCACGCCCGACGTCATCGTAATGGATGTGGCGATGCCGGAATTGAACGGCATCGAGGCCACGCGGCGCCTCGCCACGGCGCTGCCGCATGCGCGCGTTCTCGCCCTGAGCATGCACAAGGATTCCGTCTACGTACGGGAAATGCTTAAGGCCGGTGCGCGCGGCTATCTGCTGAAAGATTCCGTCGAGCACGATCTTCTCGAAGCTGTCCGCATCCTGGCGCGCGGCGGCGAATACATCAGCCCGGCCGTCCAGGCGGCGCTTAATTCTCCGTATCGGATGACCGCGACGACGCCGCTCGATCTGCTGACCAGCCGCGAGCGCGAAGTCCTGCAACTGATCGCCGAGGGCAAGACGAATAAGGAAGTCGCCGCGCTGCTGAATATCAGCGTCTTCACCGTGGATGCCCACCGCGGACGCATTATGGAAAAGCTGAACGTCCATAATGTGAATGAACTGGTGCGCTTCGCCGTCCGCAACGGCCTCGTAGATTAACCACGTGGGCAGGTTGGTTACCTGCGGCCGATTGGTAATCGGCCTGCGCATGGCATAAGCTAAACTCACATAAATGACGGGCCGCCCGATCTCCCACTACCAGATTGGCGAAAAGCTGGGCGAAGGCGGCATGGGCGTCGTCTACCAAGCGACAGACACTCGCCTCGAACGCGTAGTCGCGCTCAAAATCCTCCCTGCAAACAAAGTTACCGATCCCGAGCGCAAGCGCCGCTTCGTTCAGGAAGCCAAAGCCGCCTCGGCACTCAACCACCCCAACATCATCACCATTTACGACATCGACCAGGCCGACGGCATCGACTTCATCGCCATGGAGTACGTGGATGGGAAAACGCTCGATCAGCTGACGCCGCGCGGCGGGATGCGTCTGCGGGAGCTTCTGAAATACGCCATCCAGATCGCAGCCGCGCTGACCCGTGCCCACGCCGCCGGCATCGTCCACCGCGATATCAAGCCCGCCAACATCATGGTCACCCCGGACGGCCACGTGAAGCTCCTCGATTTCGGCCTCGCCAAGCTGACCGAGAAGGTTGAAGATCCGAGAGAAGCCGAAACCATGATGCCGTCGAAGACAGGCACCGAAGAAGGCATGATCATCGGCACCGTCGCGTACATGTCGCCCGAGCAGGCCGAAGGCAGGAAAGTCGACGCCCGCAGCGACATCTTCAGCTTCGGCTCCGTGTTGTACGAGATGGCCACGGGACGCCCGGCTTTTTCCGGTGAGACGAAGATGTCGACGCTGGCGGCCATCCTGCACAAAGAGCCGGCGCCTGTCCGCGAGGCCGCACCCGACACGCCGCGGGATCTGGAAAAGATCATCACTCGCTGCCTGCGTAAAGATCCGGATCGCCGCGTGCAGAGTATGGCCGACGCGAAGGTCGCGCTGGAGGAACTCAAGGAAGACTCCGAGTCGGGAAAACTGGAAGCCGCCGCGCCTGCCGCTCGTTCCAAATCTCCGCGCCTGGCCGCAGTGGCGCTGATCGCCCTCCCGATCCTCCTCGCCGCAGCCGGGGCCGCCTGGTGGCTGAACCGGTCGAAAGCCCCCGCACCAGCGCCCGCCCTCGTCCGCCTGACCGCCGATTCAGGACTCACCACCGATCCAGCGCTTTCTCCCGACGGCAAATTCATCGCCTACGCCTCAGACCGGGGCGGTGAAGGCAATCTCGATATCTGGGTCCGCCAGGTCACGGGAGGCGAGGCCATCCAGCTCACCAAAGACCCAGCCGACGACCACGAGCCCGTCTTCTCGCCCGACGGCTCCCGTATCGCGTTCCGTTCGGAGCGGGACGGCGGAGGCATCTACATCATGTCCGCGCTGGGCGGCGAAGCGAAACGCGTCGCTCCCTTCGGCCGCTATCCGCGATTTTCCCCGGACGGCTCCCAGATCGCGTACACGATCGGGTTGGGCGGTAGCACGGCACCTCCGAAATCGTACGTGGTTGCATCCGGAGGGGGCCAGCCACGCCAAATCCGGCCCGATTTCTTCTTCGTGTTTGGCCCTATCTGGTCGCCGGACGGCAAACGGATCTTGTTCCGCGGCAGGCCGGAGGCGGCTGTCTCGGGTAACGACTGGTGGGTTGCGCCCATGGATGGGAGCGCCGCGATCCGCACCGGCGCTTACGCAATGCTCGCGCAGAACAAGCTTGGAACAGGAGACCCCAACCTCTGGCGAGGCGAAACGAACGAGATCGTCTTTGCCTCCCGGTCTGGAGATGCGGTGAATCTATGGCAGATTGCCATCTCTCCCAATACCTGGCAGGTGAACGGTACGCCGCGCCAACTCACTTTCGGCGCCGGGCCGGACGGTCATCCATCCATAGCTTCAGATCACCTTGCTTTTGCGCTGCTTTCCCAAAGCACCAACATATGGAGTTTTTCCGTCGACGCCAATGCGGGAAAAGTCCTCGGTGAGATGGGACGCCTTACCGAGGGCCCCAATTCGGACAGCTACCCGTCCATCTCAACGGACGGAAGGAAACTGGCATTCGAGCGGGCCGCCGGGGGTCAGCCGCGCCCCTGGTTCAAAGACCTCCAGAGCGGCAGGGAGTCCGCCCTGGTCGACCCGCCTGCGGTATTCCCTTTTATGACTGCCGACGGAACCCGCGTCGAATTCGCCAGAAGCGAGAACCAGAAATACGCCATGTACGTGGTGCCTGCCGCCGGAGGCGAAGCTGAAAGATTGTGCCCGGATTGCCGCCTGATGACCGGTTGGTCGCATGACGGCAAGAAAATACTGTACGAGACCGAAGCAACGCGCGCCAGCAACCAGACCATTGTTCTGTTCGACATCGGCTCAGGCGGTAAGACCCTGCTCCTCTCGCACCCCAAATTCGGGGTTTCGCGCGCCCGTTTCTCTCCAGACGACCGCTGGGTTTCCTTTCATGCGATTACTCCCACGGCGCGCCGCATCTTCGTCGCCGCATTTCACGGAGCCGCTGCGATCCCGGAGGACCAATGGATCCCCATCACCGACGGCAAGGCCATGGATCGTTACGCCGACTGGTCGCCCGACGGCAAGCTTCTTTACTTCCTCTCCGAACGCGACGGCTTTCGCTGTATCTGGGCCCAGCGCCTCGACCCGGCGACGAAGCATCCTTCGGGAGACGCATTCCCCATAAAGCACTTCCACACGTCCCGGCGCTCGCTGCTGGCCGTTGCCGATCCGATTAATACAGCGATGTCGGTGGCCACCGACAAGATCGTCTTCAGCATGGTCGAACAGACTGGCAATATCTGGATGAAGGACCTGCCGCAATGACATTGGCATTCTTTCCGCTGCGCTTCGAATTCATCGCGCGCGAGCCGCTCTGCTTTTCACCCGGCAAAGCTGCGCCCGGCAAAGCCGCCAACACATTGCGCGGCGCCCTCGGCGTCATTCTTAAACGCATCGCCTGCAATTACGCCAAAGTATTCGAGCCGACTTCCGACGGCGAAGGACCCAGCGGTCTCGCCGATCCGCCCCGTCCCTTCGTCTTTCGCGCCCGCCACCTCGACGGCCAAACCATCCGATCGGGACAGGCGTTTCACTTCGACCTCAACGTCTTTTCGCTGGATCGCGACGTGCTCTCGGGCTTCGTCAAAACTTTCGCCGCCCTCGCGCATGAAGGGCTCGGACCCGGCCGCGGTAAAGCCGATCTCGAATCTGTCCGCCGCCTCGCCGCCGGTTCTCTGCCAGAAGAAGCCCTCAGTGCTGTCACAGAACCTGCTTCCCTCGACCTCACACCTCTCGATTCCGCTCCGCGCAGCATCCGCGTAGAGTTCCTGACGCCCACCGAACTGAAGCACGATCACCGCATCGCCGCACGCCCCGAATTTTCCATTTTCTTCGCGCGTATTCGCGACCGCATTGCAACCTTACGAAGGCTCTACGGCGAAGGACCGCTGGATATCGATTTTCAAGGCAGCGGCCTGCGCGCGGCCAACGTCCGCATGACTCGCTGTCAAGTCCATCGAGTCGAGGCGACGCGCCGCAGCACACGCACCGGCCAGAGCCACTCCCTCGGGGGCTTCGTCGGCACCGCCGAATATCAAGGCGATCTGGCCGAATTCCTGCCTTATCTCGAAGCCGCCCGCTGGACCGGAGTCGGCCGCCAATCCGTCTGGGGCAAAGGCGAAATTTCGCTCAGCGCGCTTCAACTGCGGGATTTGCGCCTTCAACCAACCGATATTCCGCCGCCCGCACATTCCTGAATTCCTGCACCGCACCGCTGGGCCATTCCACCACCACGCGATCCGCTTTATCGCGCCGGCCCAGCCCGAACGTGACCGCCAGTTCCGATTGCGACAGGTAGCTCGAGCCCGTCTTCACCATGCGCGACTGCGTCCCCTCCGGTGTTGTCGCTCTTACTATCGCGCCAATGCCATCGCGATTCGATTTCGTCCCCTGCAGTCGAAAGCGCAGGGACCTGTTCCCCGTCGTTACGTCATTGCGATATAAATACGCGGGGCCGTCGTTGGTGGTAAGAAGCAGATCCAGATCCCCGTCGCGATCGAAATCGCCGTACGCCAGTCCGCGCGCCACTTTCGGCGTGGCGAATCCTCCGCCGATCTGCGCCGCGATATCGTGGAACACGCCCTTTCCATCGTTCAGAAACAGCTGCGGCGGCTGCGCGTAGCCATGATTGCCTGAAATATTGCGAACCGTCTCGTCGATATGGCCATTGACTGCGGCCAGATCCAGATGCCCGTCGAGGTCGGCATCGAAGAACACGCATCCGAAACCGAGGCGGCTGCGCGAGGCCTGTCCAATCCCCGTTTGCATCGCCGCATCGAGATAAGAGCCGCCTTTTTGGGGGCGATAAAGCGCCATCATCTCATCGTCGAAGTTAGTAATCGCAATGCCTGCCACGCCGGAATTATCAAAGTCCGCCGCATCCACTCCCATACCGGCGCGCGCTTTCCCATCCTCACTGAAAGCCACGCCCGCTTGCACCGCGACATCCTCAAAGGTGCCGTCGCGCCGGTTGCGATACAGCTTATTCGGTTGCGTGTCGTTGGCGACAAACAGATCCGGCCAGCCATCATGATCGTAGTCGAGCATCGCCACGCCCAGCGATTTGGAGGTGGTATCGAAAATCCCGCTCTTCGCCGTAACGTCCTCGAAAGCGCCATTGCCGAGATTGCGGAACAGCCGGCAGGTAGCTCCGTGGTAAGCCTCCGGTGTGCAATACGATTTGTTCCTGCCGTCGACACTACAGAAGACATCGTGCTCCGGCGACCATTGCACATAGTTGCAGACGAACAGATCCAGCAGTCCATCGCGATCGTAATCGAACCACAACGCGGACGTGCCGAATCCCGTCCTGCCGCCCAGCACGGCCTTCTGCGTCACGTCGACGAACGTGCCTTTGCCGGTATTCCGGAATAGGCGATTCTGGCCCACCGCGGTCACGAAGATATCGGGAAAGCCGTCATTGTTATAGTCCGCCACAGCCACGCCCATGCCGTAAAACTCTACCGCCAGTCCGGCCGCCTGAGTCACGTCCGTGAACGTGCCGTTGCGATTGTTGCGATACAAACTGAGCGCGGGCCGCTTATGTCGATCCACCACGGGTCGGCCTGGCCAATCGGTTCCGTTGACGAGCAGAATATCGAGCCAGCCGTCGCCATCGTAATCGAGAAAGGCGCACCCCGGGCCCAGCGTTTCCGGCAGGTACTTGGCTCCGAAGGCCCCGCTGTTATGGCGAAAGGCTATGCCTGCCTGCGCCGTCACGTCGACGAATCGAAACCCGGGATTCGCCGGTGCGAAAGCGGCGCCCATCGCGGAAGCAACGCCCCCCAGCGCGAACCTTCGGCGCGTCACGCGATACTCACCAGTCCCGCGCGAATCGCGTAGACCACCAGCTCCGCCGTGTTATGAAGATTCAGCGCCTGCATGATGTTAGCGCGATGGACGGATACCGTGTTGACGCTGATATGCAGAATCACGGCAATCTCTTTGTTCGACTTCCCATGCACGATCAACTGAACTACCTCGAGTTCGCGCGGCGAGAGCGCGGGCGCGGGCTCCGCCGCCGCCACCTTGCCGAGCCGAGGATCGAGCACATGCTCGCCGGCCGCAATCCTGCGCACTGCCGAGACCAGTTCCAGATCCATGGCATTTTTCAGCAAGTACCCGCGCGCGCCCGCTTCGAGACACGTGCGCACGTAACCGGCCTCCGCGTGCATGCTGAGAATCAACACCGCGGTTGCCGGATACAAATCCCGAATGCGCCGCGTAGCCAGCGCCCCGTTCATGCTGGGCAGCGCGAAATCCATCACCACCACATGCGGCTGCAATGCGCCTACCGCCTCCACGGCCTCTTGTCCGTCGCTCGCCTCGCCCACCACGCGGAGGCCTTCCTCGTCTTCCAGCATGCGCCGGAATCCACGGCGCACCAGGCTATGGTCGTCGACTAACAGCACGGAGATGTCAGCTTCGGGCATGTCTCTCCACCTCTGCCAGCGGGACTGTCACCCGCACCAGGGCGCCGCCGTCCGTGCCCTTTGAGAACTCGATTTTTCCATCCATCAGCTCCGCGCGCTCACGCATCGAGACCAGACCCAGCCCGCTCGCATCCTTTTCTTGAAATCCGATGCCCGCATCCTCCACTTCGAGCACCACCGTCTCGGGAAGAAAGCGCAGACGCACCGCCGCGCACTTCGAGTGCGAATGCCTCGCGACATTAGTGAGCCCTTCCTGAATCACCCGGTACAGCTGAATGGAAAGCTCCTTATCCAGTTCGCGGCCCTCGCCCGATTTCTCGTACCGCACCTGAATGCCGGTCCGTTTTTCGAAATCGGGAAGATAGACATCGAGCGCGCTTTCAAGCCCCACCTCGTCAAGCGCCACCGGGTGCAGCGCGTGCGAAAGCGAGCGGATCTTATCAAGGGTCGCCTGCACAATCTCACGCACTTCCAGCAGATCGCCGGCTTTACGATCGGCGCGTTGCAGCATGGCTCCGATGGCGGTCAGAATCTGGCCAAAATCGTCATGGAGCTCCCGCGAAATGGAGCGCAGCGTGCTCTCCTGCATGGAAATCATCTGCTGCGCCAGTTCCCCGCGCCGCTCCGACAGCGCCTGCACGCGCGCGAACAAACGCCGATTGTACTGGACGAGATAAATGCCGGTCAGCACAATCACCAACAGCATGGCGGCGATAAAGATATAAACGTTGCGCTCCGCGCCGGCATAGAGTTGGCGGGTACGCGCGGCCGCCGCATCTTCGCTCGCGTTGTTGGCGATCAACCAGCGCGCCACCGCCGTACTGAGAGCCGCCTGCCGCGCCTGCAGCGACATGCGTATCTGTGTACGCGCCTCCTCGTTCTGGCCATTGCGGGCCAGTTCGAAAGTCCGATCCAGCGCGTCCCAGAACTGCCGGAACGAATCGGTCATGTAGCGGCTTTGGCTCGGCGAGCGGTCGACGGGCGAAGACTTCTCTTCGCGAGACAGTGCGTCTTCAAGGTCCGCGCGTATGCGGCGGAATTGCGGCTGCCAGGCTGTGAGTGGGTACGGTTCCCGCGAGTCGAGCATGTCTCGCATAGTCAGGGCCAGCGAATTCAGCCCGTTCTGAATGCGCAGCAACAGCAGCGAATCCCGGCGGTTCAGATCGATGGTGCGGGTTTGCAGCTCCCGCAGGCTGCGAATCTGCGAGATGGTCCACGCCGAGTACACGCCGACCGCCAACAGCGTAATCGCGAGGCCGGTTAACAGGCGGAACGTGGGCGATGGTTTGAACAGAGCCGGTATCGCGATTTCCCCCTTGCGCGAATATTTAATCAGTATGTCAAATTAAGGCATCGTCACCGGAACAAAAACGCTTTGACGATCCAGGGTTCCGCGCGCGCCGCACCCCCGCGAATGATGTAGCGGGAATCGACCGCCATTCCGAAGCTTCCGCCCGTCGTCACCGTTCGCCGGACGTCGCGCTCGCCTTTCGGGCCGCACACGCGGACGGTGGATACGCGTCCCGATGGCGGCCCGGTTCGACCGCGTTCCTTCGAGCCGCAGAGTAATCCAATGGTTGCCATGGCCGGGGTTCTCGAAGAGTACGCTGTGCGCAGTGTCGCCCTCATACGCGCCGCCCATTTTAGCGAAAACGTCCTGATCCCCGTCGTTATCGAAATCGGCGAACGAGATACCCGTACAGCCGGGGTGTTTCGGCGCCCATGTACAGAACGGTTCTTACTGCAGAGCCGCCGTCAACTCCCCCGTCTGCTTCAGCACATTAAGCCGCGCCTTCTCCGAAGCAAACTGAGCATCGTAAAACGCAATCCACTTCTCATCTTCGTTGAAGCGCGCTTCTTCCACCTGCCTCAATGAAGCCCGTCCCTCATTCATTTGTGCCAGCAGAATCGAGAGCTGGGAATGCGCCAGATCCACTTCCGCCTTCGCCAGCTGATTGGCCAGATTCGCCTTGGCAACCTCCTGATAGCTCTGATGCACGTCCAGAATAATCTTGTTCCGTGCCGCCTCGATCTCGGCGTGAATATGCTGCTCATCCACCTCGCCCTGCGCCACCTGAGCGTGCACCCCAGGTCCGAGCAGCAGCGGGATCTGGAACGACGCCCCAATCTGCCCATTGTTGTACTGGAATCGATTGAAATATTCCTGGTAGTGGCTGTACTTCGTAAGCAGCGCATACTGCGCCACCAGATCGATCTGCGGCAGACGCTGTGCCTTGTACCCCTTGATCTCCAGCATCTTCGCCTGGTAATTCGATTCCAGCCGCCGCAGTTCCTTGTTGCCCTCGAGCGCCGTCTGCAAGGCGATCGCTTCCGTATCCGGTACAGGCGGCGCCACCCGCTCCTCGGCGGCCGGCTTCACAATATCGTTGGCCGAATAACCCAGCGCCACCGCGAGATTTCGCTCCGAATACTCCCGATCGGTCTCAAGCGTGGTCAGCCGCTGCTGCGCCCGCAGAAGATTGACGTTCGCCTCGTCCCTCGCCACAGACAGCTCCCGCCCCAACTCCACGCGCGCATCCACTGAACTGAGCACCTGACGCAGACTATCCACCTGCTTCTGCGCGGCATCGGCGAGACGCCCCGCCCGGTCCACGTCGATGAACAGCGCGGCGGTGCGATAAACCACATCGTCGCGGCGTTCGCCTGCCGCGATCCCCGCCCCTCGGGCATTCTCTCTCGCCTGCTGCACCGCATAAGTCTGCGGCCGGTTAAAAATATATTGATTCGCTTTCACATCGAAGGCCGCGGGAGCGGACCCTTCGATGCTCAGAGGAAAGCCGTTGCTGTAAGCGGCGCCGCTGCCCACGCCGATCCGCGGATTGAAGGGGATCTGCGCCACCTTAACGGCCAGCGTCGACCGCAGTTCTTCGAGGCGCCCCAGCACCACATCGGGATTCTGCGTGAGCGCCCGGTCAATGGCTTGCTTCAACGTAAGGGTATAGGTTTCGGCGCTAGCCAGGCTCTGAAAACCGGCGAGTGCCGCGAAAAACAGGAATCTGCGCATTACCTATTCGTAGCGCAGCGCTTCGGTCGGATTCAACTTCGATGCACGGCTGGCCGGAAGCATGCCGAAAACCAGCCCCACCAGGCTCGATACCGTGAAGGCGATCGCCACCGACCAGATCGAGATGGGAATGCGCAGATTCTCCACAAAAAACTGCACACTGAACGGCAGCGCCACACCCGCGATAATCCCGAGAACCGCCCCACCCACGCTGATCAGCACCGCTTCGGTAAGGAACTGCAGCAGAATCTCCCGCCGCGACGCACCGACCGCCATGCGTACGCCGATCTCGCGTGTTCGCTCCGTCACCGTCACCAGCATGATGTTCATAATGCCGATGCCGGAGATCATCAGCGCGATAGCCGAGACCAACACCAGCACCAGACTGAGAACTTGCGAAATACTCCGCGCGGCGTCGAGAATCCCGGTCAGATTCTCCACTTTGTAGCCGCTGCCCGCGCGATGCCGGCTGAGCAGAATACTCTTCACCTGATCGGTCACCGCATTCACTTGATCGGGCGAACGCACCTGCACGTACAGCGGGTCGATGCGCTCCACGCGAATGAAGTACTGTTGCACCGTAATCGGAATCACCACCGTTTCCGCGTTGAGTTCGGATTGGCCGAAGCTCTCCACTTTCTCGCGAAACGTGCCGATCACCGTAAATTGCAGCCCGTGTATCTTAATGTTCTGCCCCAGCGCGGCCTCCTGGCTGCCATACAGACGGCGCGCCAGTTTATCGGTGAGCATGGCCACCTTCTGCCGGAGGTTCACGTCGCCCGCATCCATGAAGCGTCCCGCCACCACCACCAGATTGCGCACCGGCTTGTAATATTCGTCGGAGCCGATCACCAACAGGCGCTCCACCCGGCCGTTCAGAAACATCTCGTCGTAGTTGCTCTCAATTCCGGTGGCCGCGACAATGCGATCGGCCAGTTGCTCGCGGATCGCCTGAATGTCGCCGATCTTGATGAAGTCGGAATTGACCGTGCCGGTGGAAGGCTGCGTCCCGATCTCGGCCGACGCGAAGATCATGTTCGACCCCACGCCTTCAATCTGCTCGAGGATGTAGGTTTGGCTGGTAAGCGAAATAGTTACAACGAGAATAACGGAAGCGGTGCCGATCACCATACCCAGCCCCGTCAGCATCGACCGCACAGGGTTCTGCATCAGGGACTGGAAACTGAAGCTCAGAGCTTCGCGGATCTGCAAAGGGAGTTAGCCGCCTTCCGCTTTCCTAAGAAGGCTGAGAGCGTCCGCCCGCGAGGGATCGTCCGGTGTGAGCCTCGATTCCGCCAGATACTTCTTCAACAGTTCTCTTGCCTGTTCGAGGTTCCTTTTCGATTGCACATCGGCTTCGGCGCGGGCATACAGAATGCGCGGCGATCCAGGCGCAATGCTTTCCGCGCGGCGAAACGCATTCTCGCTCTCCTCGAAACGCCCCTGGCTCGAAAGATATTTGGCGAAGTCGAGCAGATGCCCGATCTCGTGCGGAGTAGCCGCAATCGCGCGCCGCATCGCCGCTTCAGCCGCCATGTATTGTTTGCTGGCCAGCGCAATCCGGGCCACGTCGAAATCGTACTGCGTCGGATTATTGCGCTCGACCAGAGGAAGCAGCCCGCGCGCTTTATCCAAACCGCCACCGGCAAAACCGGGAGCGTCGATATAAAAATCGAAAAGGTCGTCAAGCGCCTCGCGATTGCCGGGATCCAGCTGAACGGCCTTCTGGAAAGACTGGCGAGCCTTTCCGGCAAGGCTGAGCGCGCTGAACGCGAAAGAGGTCTCGGCACGGCGCCCGTAAGCGCGTCCCAGCCACAAGTTGGCCATGGAACTTCCGGGATCGAGCGCCACCGCGCGCTCCAGAACGTCGGAAGCCTTGCGATACTCCGCTTCCACCATGTAGCAGCGGCCCAACAATTCGAGCGCGCGCGAATCCTGTGGATTAGCCTGTTTCAACAAAGCGATTGCCCGATCATAATCGGCATGCGTATAAAGATCGAGTGCCCGATTGTAGACGTCGCCTTGTGCCGCCGCAAGCGCCGCCATTGCGCAGAAAAGAACGGTGAGACGCATCACTCTTGTTGATTGATGATCCTGAGACAGATCTGGTTGCGCCATTCAGGGATTTCGGCGCGTAAACATCTGAAAAACTTCAGCCATGGCGATCCACACATTCACCAGCCCGAGGCCGCTCACGCCGCCCCGCACATAGCTGTTATTCCACAGATCGCGCCAGGCCGTCGCCATGGTGTCCGGTACCGCCATGGAAAAATAGTTATCCGTCCAGGCTTCGGTCCACGGATAGACAATCAGAAACAGCCCGAGCTCGAAGCAGAAAATAACGAACAGCACGGACGAGAGACGCCGGAACCAGGTCGGTCCGCCGGGGCTCGGGAGCACCTCGTTGCCCTGCGGCGTTGTTTGAGTGACCGGGGTCTCGCCGGGTTCCGGAGTGCCGCTCATGGGCATTTCATGCTCAGGCAGTGGCAAAGATCTCCATCTGCCGGTCGTGGGCCAAAGGCGAGTAAGGCGCGTAGCGGCGCACCGGCTCAAAGCTGAAGCGGTGCAGCGGTGTCGGACCCAGCCGCCGAATCGCCGCCATGTGTTCGGGCGCATGGTAGCCCTTGTGATTGGCCAGCCCGTACTCGGGGTAAAATTTGTCCCACTCGCGCATCATCTGGTCGCGATAAACTTTCGCCAGGATGGACGCGGCGGCAATCGCATGGCAGCGCTCGTCGCCCTGAATCAGCGGCTGCTGAGGCACGGGAAGGTCGAGTCCGACCGCATCCACCAGCACATAGTCCGCCGCCGGATTCAATTGCCGGACGGCGTTTTTCATGGCTAACCGGGAAGCTTCGTAGATGTTGATACGGTCGATGGTAAGCGCGTCCACAGCCGCCACCGCCCACGATACGGCGCGCTCGCGGATGCGTTCGGCCAGAACCATACGGCGATCGGGTTCGATTTGTTTGCTGTCGTTGAGCCCGCGGATCGGCGCATCGGGCGAGAGAATCACCGCTCCGGCAACCACCGAGCCGAACAACGATCCGCGACCTACCTCATCGGCTCCCGCAATGAAATGGAAGCCGCGCGAGCGCAGTTCCTGTTCCAGCGTTCCCTGGCATTTCCAGTTCCTCGTTTTGGCCCGGGCTTTAAGGGAAGCTTTGGGGGCCGGCATTCTGAGGGCCATCGTGTCCGGGCCCGCCGAGGCCTAGGTGCGTTCCTTGAGGCGAGCGGCTTTGCCCTTCAGCTTGCGCAGGTAATAAAGTTTGGCGCGTCGGACTCGGCCCGTGCGCACCACATCGATATGGTCGATCAGGCGTGCGTTCAGCGGGAAAATGCGCTCCACCCCGTGGCCGAAGCTGACCTTGCGGACCGTAATGGTCTCGCCCATGCCGGTATTCTTGCGAGCCAGCACTACGCCTTCGAAAGCCTGCAGGCGCTCTTTTTCGCCTTCCTTAATCTTGACGTGGACGCGGATGGTGTCGCCGGGACGAAACTCCGGCGTATCCGTGCGCCGGTTCTTTTCAATGTACTTGCTTAACAACGCGTTCTGCATTTCGGGAGCCTTAATCTGAAGGTGGGCTGATCCTCCATCTTACTACACGGGCTGTCAGCGCCGGCTGGCTGGAGGCACGAGGCCGTTCATACGCAGATACTCCACCATCTGGCCGTAGTGGTCGCGCGTATGCCAGAAGAGGAGACCGGCCGTCTCCACGCGCGTCCGAGCGCCCTTGGGATCCGTCGCTTGCAGCAGATTCTGATTGGTCAGCGTAGCCACCGCGCGGTGTGCGTAGGCAAAGGCGTCCTTCACATACTGGACGATCTGCTCTTTGGTCACCAGATTATCGGGGCCGTTTTCATCCGGACCTCCGGCCGAGGGATTCTTCTCGCCGAGCAGGCCGGCCGAAGCCATATAGATCACGAAAGCCGCATGCTTTGCTTGCTGGGCGAACGTGCGCACGCCTTTGAAATCGCCGGCCGTGGGCGCGAAGTTGAACTTATCCGCCGGCATAGCTTCGACCAGCGGGACAAATTCCGCCTCGGTGCTTTTCAGTTGCCGGTCGAAAACCTCGGCGGCCGTGGGAGCCTTGTCGGCGGCCATCAAAGAAAAACCACACAGCCCGAGGGCCAAAATGTGGGATAGGCGCTTCCGCCTGTCCATTCTTGAGCGAATCGATGTCATATGCGTATAACAGTCTATCGGACGGCCCTCAGGGTTTGGCTGGAGGTAAGTTCTGCGGACTATAGTGATCCGCCAGTTGGTTGCCGCGGAAGCTGGTGGAACTGGCTGCCGGGTCCAACGGCAGCATCGTGCGCTCCCATTCGTCGTAGTCCTGAATCAGTCTTTTATAGACATCCGGCTGCCGTTCCTTCAGATTAGCCCGCTCCAGCGGATCGGCGACGACGTTGAACAGAAAGTCATTGTCGTTGATCTTGAGCCATTTCATATCCCCGTCGCGCACCGCCCGCTGCGCATTCGACCGGTAACGCCAGTAAACCCTCCGGGAAACCGGCGCCGCGTTTTGCGTAAGCGTGGGCAGCAGGTTCATGCCATCCGAAGGATAGTCAGGATCCGGCCCCGTGCCCGCCGCGGCCAGCAAAGTAGGGAACCAGTCCATCCCCATGGCCACCTGTTGAGTCACACTGCCGGGCTTCACACGCCCCGGCCAGCGCACCAGTGCGGGAATCCTTAAACCGCCTTCCAGAAGCTCCGTCTTTTTCCCCGTGAATGGCCACGTGTCGGAGAAGCGCTCGCCGCCATTGTCGCTGGTGAAAACCACGATCGTGTTGCGCGCGATCCGCGCGTTATCGAGAGATTTCAGAATGCGCCCCACCTGCATGTCCATCTCTGCGACCATGCGTGCGTAAGTCTTGATAGTGCCCGCATCGAAACTGCCCAGGCTGCTGGCCGCGGCTACCAGGCGCTGCGACTCACCCTCGTCCTCCGGGCCTTCCCAGGGCCAGTGCGGCGCGTTGAAATGCAGGCTGATCAGGAACGGAGTTTTCGCCTTTGCGTAATTCTCGATCGAGGAGATGGCTTGCTGGCCGAGCAGATCCGTCAGATAGCCATTCTGATGGATCTTGACATCGTTATCCCAGAGATCGTCCGAGTCGGCAGCCGCGCCGCTCCGCCTGTGGGTGAAGTAATCGAGCGCGCCGCCGCGAAAGCCCCAGAAATGGTCGTATCCGCTTTTCAGAGGACCAAAGTCAGGCAAAGCCCCGAGGTGCCATTTGCCGATGAGAGTGGTGCCATAGCCGGCCTTCTTCAACAGGGAGGGAAGGGTTGGATGGCCTGGCGGCAGGCCCACATTGCGGGTCAGTCCCAGCGGTTCTTCGAGCCCGATGGGCAGGCGATATTGATAGCGCCCGGTGATCAGCGCGACGCGCGAAGCCGTGCATACCGCCGAATTGGCGTAAGCCTGCATGAACTTCATGCCCTCGGCGGACAGCCTGTCGATATTGGGAGTCGTGTAGTCCGGGCGGCCGTAGCAGGACAAATCGGCGTATCCGAAGTCGTCAGCCAGGATGAACAGAATATTCGGCGGCGCCTGGGCTGCCGGGGCGGATTTCAAGAGCGCCAGCGGACTGGCCGCTGCCGCAAGTACCTGGCGGCGAGTGGGATTCACGGTACAAGTCTAACCGAAATATCGGGCCGTGAAATCGCCGAAGCCCGCTGAAATTCCTCCCGCTTCTCGGGAAAATCGGTGCGGTAATGCGCGCCCCGGCTCTCCTCCCGCCACAACGCGCAGCGCGCAATCAGCCCCGCCACCTCATGCATGTTGCGCAGTTCCACCACACGCAGAGAAGGCTCGCCCACCGCTTCCCAGATAGCCCGATCGAGCGCGTTAACCGCCGCTTCCAGACCGTTGCGATCCCGCGTGATCCCACAATATTCCCAGGTAAGCTCCCGCAGCTCCTTTTCGGTAGTCTCGGGCGCCAGCAGCGCAGGACGTTCGGCGCTGCCTTCCACCACCTCGTCCGCATGCGCACTCATCGCCCGGCCCGCGCGTGCGCCAAACACCAGCGCTTCCAGCAGCGAATTGCTGGCCAGACGGTTCGCCCCATGTACTCCGGTACAAGCCACCTCGCCCGCGGCATAGAGACCGGGCACCGTGCTGCGGCCATCCAGATCCGTCCACACGCCACCCATCGCGTAATGCGCGGCCGGATGGACCGGCGCAGCCTGGCGCGCAATATCCACGCCGTGCGCCAGGCATGTTTCATAAATCCGTGGGAACCGGCCGCGAATGAAATCCGCATCGCGCGCCGTCAGGTCGAGCCACACATGCGTCGAACCGGTGCGACGCATCTCGGTAATAATGGATCGCGACACCACGTCGCGCGGCGCCAGATCTTTCATAGGATGGTATCGATCCATGAAAGCCTCGCCAGCGTTATTGCGCAACACCGCGCCCTCGCCGCGCAGCGCTTCGGAGAGCAGGAAACGGGGCGCACCCTCCACATGCAGCGCGGTGGGGTGAAACTGTACGAATTCGATATTGGCGATCGTCGCGCCGGCCCGCCACGCCATGGCCACACCGTCGCCGGTTGCCACATCCGGATTAGTGGTCTCTTTGAAGACGCGTCCCAGTCCACCCGTCGCCAACATCACGGCGCGGGCACGCACATCGCGCAGTACGCGGCGTTTTTCATCGAAGGCCACGGCTCCTGCCACACGCCCGTCGACAAGAAGTAAATCCGTAATCGCCGAATAACTTTCAAAACAAACATTCGGGAGCGATGAGGCTTTCAGATGGAGCGTACGCGCAATCTCGCGCCCCGTGGAATCGCCATGCGCATGCAGGATGCGGTTGCGGCTGTGCGCGCCTTCCCGCGTGAAGGAAAGTTTCTGGCCTTCGCGATCGAAATCGGCCCCCCAATCGATCAGATCCTGAATAGCGGCCGGCCCCTCTTCCACCAGCGTGCGCACTGCATTCCGGTCGCACAACCCGTCGCCTGCGTAGAGAGTATCCTGCTCATGCAGCGCCACCTCATCGTCATCGCTGAGCGCCACCGCAACCCCACCCTGCGCGTATTCGGAAGAGGACTCGCGCAGTGAATCTTTGGCGATCACCAGCACGCTGCCGCACTCGGCGAGTTCGATGGCCGCACGCAACCCGGCCACTCCGGCGCCGATAACAAGAAAGTCGCAGTCCATGCCTCTGCGATTCTAACAACCGGGTTACACCATACGTTCCACAGAGCCGCGGCGCGTCATTTTTGACATTGGTAGAGGACTTGCTTTTCTCAGGCGCATGAACCTGTCCGCAGGTCATAACCGTAACTGGAAGCGACATATCGCAGGACCTGTAATTGCCGGTCCCCTCTGATAAGAACAGGCAGTTCGCTCCCGTATTTAATCCCGCTTGAAAAGGCTCTGGTGGCCTGAAGGAGAAGTTATGCGCGCCCTCGTGGCACTTAGTATCTGTATGTCTGTCGGTGGCGGCGCCATCCGGGGCGCGAGCGATTCCTGGATGGCTCTTCACAATCAGGGGGTTGCCGCGGCCCAACGGCAGGACTTCCAGGCGGCAACCGACTTCTTCCGGAAATGTTGGGATAACGCCGCAACGCCTTTCGAACACGGCGTTTCGGCTAACGACATGGGTGTCGCGATGGTTCACCTGAACCGCAGCAAGGAAGGCCTGCCGTGGCTCGAACGCGCCCTGGCCATTTGGAAAAACGAGCCGGACGAGAGCCGGAACGCGGCAGGGACGACTGAGGCTATAGCTACCGTGCTGCGCCAACTGGGCGACTATCCGCCCGCCGAGCAGTTATTGCGCCAGTCGCTTACCGCCCTGCCTCTTGACAACGAAGATCGGGCGCGTATGCTGAATCTGCTCGCCGACATATTGCGCGAGGAAGGCAAACCGTCGGAATCCCGCGCCGTTTTCTCGGAAACATTACGCATTCAGGGTATTTCGTGGCAAAGGCAGGTGGACTCGACCACCGGCCTGGCCGATCTGGATCGCAGCGCACAGTCCTGGGAATCCAGCTTCGCCGAGTGGAACAGCGCGGCGGAAATGGCGCGTCAACATCAAGCTCCGGACATCGAAGCCGTTGCGTTGCGTGGGCTCGGTGAAACATGGCTTGACAAGGGCGACATCGCCCGCGCCGAACCTCTGCTGCGGCGAGCCATGGCGATTTTTCAGAGCGATCCTCTTTCAAGAGGAGAGATGCCCACCACCATGGGTTTTATGGGCCAACTCTATCTGGCCGAGGACAAGCCGGCGATGGCGCAGGATACGCTGACCCAGGCAGTCGACCTGGAAGAACGGCTGCTCGGCGATAATCATCCACAGGTCGCCGTCCTGCTGCAGATTCTCGGCGACGCGGCGGCACGCCGCACCAAAATGGATCTGGCGCGCGATTACTTCGATCGGGCACTGCGCATCATGGCGGGCACGTTCGGTGAGAACTCCGCGCCCACCGGCGTGGTCCTCGCCAATTGGGCGACAGCCGAACAGCGAGCCGGCGACATCGGACGGGCACTTGCGCAATTTCAGAAATCCCTGGAAATTCTTCGCATGGCGGGCCGGGAAGCGGCTGCTGTGCGCATGACGACGTTGGAGCGCTATGCCCGGCTTCTCAAGGCTACCCATCGCGGCAAAGAAGCCAGCGCACTGTTTGCCGAAGTGAAAAGCCTCCGCGCTGTTCGATAAAGGCGGGGAGTCCTTTTCATGTCGCACACCCTTCGTTAAATTCCATTCATGCGAAATAAATACTCGCATGTCACAATAAATCAGAGTTCGCAGACGAGTGCGACGCGCGGGATTGTCCCCACGGCGTCCCCTCCCCGCTTCTGCGCCTCCCTGTCCGCTTTATCCCACGTTGCCTGACCCCAGGCTTCGGACTTTTGTCCCGAAAGAGCTCTGGGCTAAACACGACCGATAAGGAGGAAACTCATCATGCGCGCACTCATGGCGCTTACAGTCTACGTGTCTCTCGGAACCGGCCCCGCTTTTTCCGCCGACGGTCAGTGGAAACTAATCCACGATCAAGGCGTCGCCGCGCTGCAACGGGCTGACTTTCAGGCCGCCGCTCTGCTCTTTCAACAAAGCTGGGAGCTTGCTGCCGCGCCCGTCGAATACGGTCTTTCGGCCAACGATCTCGGCGTTGCCCTGCATCGATTGAATCGCGATAACGAAGCTGTCCAGTGGCTCGAACGGGCCCTCGCGATCTGGAAACGCAACGAAGATCGGGACCTGCGCCGTATTGCACCCACCTCTGAAGCCCTTGCCGCCGTCCTGCGCGCCCAGGGCCGATATCCCAGCGCCGAACGGCTCCTCCGTGAAACGCTGCTGAACCTTGCGCTTCAGGGCGAAGAAAAGGCCCTGATCCTCAACATGCTCGGCGACCTGATGCGGGAGCAGGGCAAGAGCGCCGAGTCGCGGAAATTGTTCGAAGAAGCGCTGGCCACCCCCGGTGTGCCATGGAAAATGATGGCCGAGTCCCACTCCGGCCTCGCCGATCTCGACCGCGATAACAGTTTCTGGGAAGAAAGCGCCGCGGAGTGGAACACTGTGGCGGCGCTCGCCCGCGAGCATCATGACTCGACGCTCGAAGCTGTGGCTTGGCGCGGCATGGGCGCTACCTGGCTCGGTCAAGGCAATACAGCGCGCGCCGAGCCCTTACTGCGGCGCGCCCTGAGTATCTTTGAAAGCGATCCGCACTCCGTCGACCAGGCTGCCTCCACCCTGAGTTTTATGGCCCAGCTCTATCTGGACGAAGGTAAACCGGCGCTGGCGGAAGAGGCTCTCACACGCGTCCTTGCCAACCACGAGCGATCCTTTGGCGAGACCCATCCCCAGGTCGCGCTCCTCCTCGAGATGATGGGCGATGCGGCGGCGCTGGCCAACCGAATAGACTCGGCGCGTGCTTACTACGGGCGGGCGCTGCGCATTATGGCGGAACGATTCGGCGAGAATTCCATGATGGCTGGCGCCGTTTTCGCCAACTGGGCCGTAGCCGAGCAGCGTGCTGGAGATTCCAGCCAGGCTGCCGCGGAATTCGAAAAGGCCCTGGCTATTCTCCGCGCCGGGGGCCGCGACGCCGAAGGTTTGCGTGCCATCGTTCTCGCACGCTACGCCAATCTTCTGAAGTCCATGCATCGCGAAAAGGAGGCCCACGCTCTGCTCGCCGAGGCCAGGAGCTTCCGCCCGAACTGAGATGACACAATTGGGGTAAATGCCCCAATTTCAGGTGTCCACGCCGCAGCGTACTTATACGGCGCTGGTGGAAAGAGGTGGAATCGCGCAACTACCCGCGTTCCTGCCGGCGGCGGCCGGTAAGACCTTCGTGGTTACCACGCCCGACGTGTGGGAACTACATGGCCATCGGGTGCGTGAGGCTATTGACAAACTTTCGTTTGAGACGCTTTTCTTCGCCGGCGGCGAGGAAAACAAGCGCATCGCCCACGTGGAACAACTGGCCGAAGAAATGGTCGAGCGCGGCGCCGACCGCTCGAGCATTGTGGTAGCATTTGGCGGCGGCATCGTTAACGATCTGGCCGGATTCCTCGCCGCCATCTTCATGCGGGGCGTTCCCGTCATCCAGATTCCCACCACGCTGCTCGCCCAGGTGGATGCTTCGGTGGGCGGCAAGACTGGCGCCAATCTGGTCGCGGGTAAAAACCTCGTCGGCGCTTTCCATCAGCCATTGGCCGTCCTCATCGATCCCGCGGTTCTCGAAACCCTGTCCGATCGTGAATACCGCGCCGGCTTGTATGAGATCGTTAAGACCGGTATCATTGCCAGCGAATCGTTGTTCCGTCTACTGATCGACAAGCGCGACGACGTATTGGCGCGCCACCATCACGTGGTGGATCGGATTGTCGCCGAATCGGTCCGTATCAAGGCCGAAGTGGTTTCCGCCGACGAACGAGAAACCGGCTTGCGTAAGATTCTGAACTTCGGCCACACGTTCGGCCACGCTCTCGAAGCCGAGACTCAGTACCGCGGCTTTCTTCACGGCGAGGCCGTTTCCTGGGGGATGCGCGCGGCCACATATCTGGCGCGCGATCTGCAAATGCTGGCGGAGCCCGATTGCGCCTCGATTCTCAATGTTCTCGACCGTTACGGGCCTATACCGGATGTCGATGGAATCGGCGCGGCCGCGCTGCAGAACCGGCTCGTCAAAGATAAGAAAACCATCCAAAGCCGGATTCATTTCGTGCTGCCGGTGAAGATCGGCGAAGTGGTCGTGCGCGCCGATGTGCCGCCGCTTCAGGTAGGCCAGGCCATCGAGAGAGCGTTGGCGGATTGCCGTCCGGCCCGCCCATGAGCGTCACCGGAACCAAGCCCCAGGGCGTTCAGTCGGAGCAGGAGGCTTCGCGCTGGGTCCGCGCCATGTTCGGCCGCGTGGCGCACCGCTACGATCTCGCCAATCATCTGCTGTCGGCCAATATCGATCGTCACTGGCGCGCCCATACCGTGCGGCGCGTGCGCGATGTATTGATGCGTCCCGACGCCCGCGTGCTGGATCTGGCGTGCGGCACCGGCGATCTGCTGATCGCGCTCGAGCGTGCCGCCGGCCGCCAATTGATAGGCAGCGATTTCTGCCATCCCATGCTGACGGGAGCGAGTACCAAGCTCGGGAGGGCGGCGCTCCGCTCGGTGCTGGTGGAAGCAGACGCCCTTTCGCTTCCGCTTGGCGATGCCAGTGTCGATCTGGTCACCATCGCCTTCGGTTTTCGCAATCTCGCTAACTACCGCGCTGGATTGACAGAGATGCGGCGCGTGTTGCGTCCCGGTGGAGTACTGGCGATTCTCGAATTCAGCCAGCCCCCCAATCGCGCCTTCGCGGCTTTTTATAACTGGTATTCGCGGCGCGTGCTTCCCTTGATCGGAGGGGCTTTGTCGGGCGCCGTCGAAGCTTACCAGTATCTTCCGGAATCGGTGCGCAAGTTCCCCGACACCCGGCAACTGGCGGAAATGATGAGCGAGGCCGGGTTTGCACCCGTCGACTGGGAATATCTGACCCTCGGAATCGTAGCTCTCCATATAGGCCGAATCCATGTAGAATAGGCGCTTCCGCCTGTTCATCGGGACCCGTGGTCCCGACGGCTGCTGATAGAATTACCCATGCGCTTAGGAATCGCCTCCTGGACCCTCCCGTGGTCCATCGGAGTCCCCGGATATCCCCAACCCGAGCATCCCCTCACCGCCGCCAGCCTGGTTGAACTCGCATCGCAAATCGGCGCAACCGTAGTGCAGGTGGCCGACAACATGCCCCTCCACCTCATGCCGTCATCCGAGCTTCGAAATCTGCGCGAAGCCGCCGACAGTCGAGCCGTCGAACTACAAACCGGAACCCGCGGAGCCGACCCGCACCACCTCCTCCGCTATCTCGAAATCTCCACCGCCCTCGGCGCCAAAATCCTCCGCACCGTAGGCCACACCACCGAAACCAAGCCATCCATCGAGCAGTTGGCGGATTCTTTTGCGCGCGTCCTGCCAGCATTTGAAGCCGCCGGAGTCGCCATCGCGCTCGAAAACTACGAGGGGCATTCAGCCGCGGAATTCGCCTGGCTGATCCGCCAAATGAACAGCCCATCGCTCGGCATCTGCCTCGACACCGCCAACTCTCTGGGCGCCCTCGAAACCACCGAACGCGTCGTGGAAGAACTGGCCCCACACACCATAGTCCTTCACGCCAAGGATTTCGATATCGCCCGCATCGACACTCGCATGGGCTTCAATATCGTCGGATGCCCCGCCGGCCAGGGGTGCGTCGATTTCGACTTCGTACTCGACCGCCTCGCCCGCTATGGCAAAAACCCGGCTGTAATACTGGAACACTGGCCCCCGTTCGTCGAATCCATCGCCAAAACTGTCGCTCTGGAACGCGAATGGCTGACCGCCAGCATCGATTTTCTGAGGAGAAAAGGCATTGGCTGAATGGAAATTTGAAACCCTCGACCCCGCCTACGGTCAAGTCACGGAAGGCCCCTCGTGGGACGGCTCCGGGCTCTTATACACCCGCATCCAGCACAGCAAAATCATGCGCTTCGATGCCGCCACCGGCGTGGTTTCCCTCTGGCGCGATAACACCAATTGCGCCAACGGAATGACGTTCGACGCCCAGGGCCGCCTCTATGCATGCGAAGGCGGAGCCACCATCGACGCGCGCCGCGTGGTTCGATATGAACACGACGGCTCCGTCACCGTGCTCGCCGATCGCTTCCAAGGCAAGCGCCTCAACATTCCCAACGACATTGTGGTCGATCCCGAAGGCTCTGTCTGGTTCACCGATCCTTTCTATGAGGGCGCCGCCGGACCGTGGAGTTTCGATCGCGGCAACAAAGAGCTCGATCACGATTCGGTCTACCGGCTCGATCCACAAGCCGACGGCAGCTACAGCATCAGCCGCGTCACCTTCGATACCACGCGCCCTAACGGCCTCCTCTTCTCACTCGATTACAAGACTCTCTACGTGGCGCAAAGCGGCCGCGAAAAAACTGAAGCGCGCCAGCTGCGTGCCTATCCCGTTAAGCCGGACAAGACTCTCGGACGCGGCGAAATCCTGCACGATTTCGGCGAGAACCGGGGCATCGACGGCATGCGCCTCGACACCGAAGGCCACGTGATCGCCACCGCCGGCTGGGAGATCGGCGGTCCCGGACCCCTCATTTACGTTTTCGCGCCATCGGGCGAAGTGATCGAGACGCACCCCGTCCCCTGTACACGGCCCACCAACTGCGCCTTCGGCGGCGACGATCTGACCACCCTGTACGTGACCACCATCGAAGGATTTCTCTTCCGCGCGCCAACCGAGCACACCGGCCGGCCCCTGTACCGAGGTCCCGCGAAGAAATAAGGGACACGCGGCGATAGCCGCGTTCTTCAAGCCCTGACGGCCTGCACCGCGCTCGGCTCCGCTACCGCCCATCTGTTCGATACCGCAGCCGCCTTAGGCGCCGGATCCGGAGGAGCATCCCAAGCCGACGCGAGGACAGCCAACAGCCCCAGAACTTCCTCCAAAGGCTCGTCCGCCTGCTTGAAATTCGCCTCCAGCAGCCGCCGCTGCATATAGCCATACAACTCACCTAAACGCATGGCGATCTCCGGAGCTTCCTCGGGACGCAGCGCGGCGATCAGCTCCGTCATCACCTCGTAAGCGTTATTAATGCATTCCGCGCGCTCTGCTATGCGCCCACTCTTAAGATGCGCCCGCGCTTTACGGACCGACATGTCCGCCTGCCGGTAGAGGATTCGAATCAACTCCAGGGGACTTGCCGACAGCACCATCTGCTCAAAATAGGTATTCATGCTTGATTTCGCCTGCTGATCTTATCGGCGAGGCGGGCGGTTGCTTGAGATCTTTGTTGTAGGCAATCGGGTTTATATGCCATCCTCCGCCTAAACTTCGCCCCCGCTTCTGCCGATAACTACATCGGAGGGAATTTAGTGACACCTACAGCACTCCTGGATGTACTTATCGTCGATGACTCCGCCGCCATACGAAAGATCCTGCAACGGGTCCTTCGTCAAACCGATCTCCCGCTGGGCGAGATCCAGGAGGCCGGCGACGGCGCCGAAGCGGTTGAAATTCTTAAGAGCCGCTCCTTCGGCCTGATTCTGTCCGACATCAACATGCCCCGCATGGACGGCCTGCAGTTGCTCGCCAAAATTAAGGAATTCGAGCACCTGCGCAACGTTCCCGTCGTCATGATTACCACCGAAGGCGGGCAGGGTAAGGTCATGGAAGCCGTACAACTGGGCGCCGCCGGGTATGTCCGCAAGCCTTTCACCGCCGATCAGATTAAGGAAAAGCTCAACGGGATCCTCTAAAGGGTTCCCGGGAGTGCCGGGCTCCCAACAGTCCGGCAAGCGGCACTTTATATGATTTGCAACAGTAGACCCTGGTATGTCACCCAGTATTGACAACAGTTGACTATACAGCCGGAACATTCCGTGTTAATAATGAGGTGTAGCGCCCGCGGGGACCGTTTCTATCCGTCTCGCTCCAGTGGTGCCCGCAAGCTCTTCCAGTATCAGCAATCCAGATTTTGAAATTCAGCGCCAGGACTCCCCGTCTGCACCGGGCGCATAAGAAAACAGGAGTTTTCGATCCGCATGGACTCCGATCGCAAATACCGGCAACGCGGTTACAGCGAAAGTCCGGTTCCGCCCAATGGCTACGGCAATGGGCAGAAACCGAAGCCCGCCGGCCCGCGTCCGCCCCTCGATATTACCGGACCGCGCCTCCCACGCCTGGTCCAGGCCGTAACAGCTTCCCGCTGCTACAGCTGCTCCACTACCCTGCCTCCGGGCACCATGTTCAGCGGACCCTGCCCGAAATGCGGGGTCCAACTGCACTGCTGTAAACAGTGCTCCCACTTTGAACCTTCCACACGGTTCCAATGCATGAAGCCGGTCCCCGTGCGTATTCCGCTCAAGGATCAGGCGAATGATTGCACCCTGTTCTCACCGCGCGTCACGGTAGCCCGTGAAGTCGCCAACGGACAGCCAGGCTCGAACGGCAAGCCGGCCATCGGTCTCAACACCCCGCCGCCCCGCAACGCCAGCGATGCCCGTGACGCCTTCGACCGGCTTTTCAAGAAATAGACACTGCTTTGCTTTTCAGCAGTCGCACCCGCAGAGCCGCCGTAGCTTCCCGGTGGCATCGCAGACAAAGAGTGCGCATGTTCGTAAGGTCGCATTGTCCTCCCCCCTCGGCGACCGGAACAATATGGTCCGCATCCCAAAGCGATTTCCGGCTCCCTTCCCGCAATCCCCACTCTTTGAAGAACCGCCGCCGAGCCGCGTAATCGAGCTTGCGAACGTCCCGCCGGATCCCGGTCGTATCCACCCCACATTCGGCGCAGACACCCTTGTCGCGCGCGAATACCTTTTCCCGAAGATAGCCCGGATCGGTCCGCAGCTTCCATTCATGGACGCAGGTGTCCGAACAAAACGTGCGCCGCCGCCCCGGCACCTCCGCACGGCACCACCGGCACAGCGGACGCCCCGACGTGCCGCGTTCGATCTCCGCCGGTTTCACCCATCCGCCCTGCTTGCGCCTGGAAATCAACGAGGCCGCACCCCACCAATCCTGAATTCCGATTGCACCACCTGATTCCTGCCATTCACCATCGCCGTAGCCACGAAGCCCGGCTGCCGCGGCGTTCCAAATCGAAGATCAAGCAGCATCACGCGCGTGGCATGTTCCCTGTCGTCCGCCGGCTCCACCACCCATAACGGATACTGCACAAACTCCAGCAGCCGCTGAAACGGCTCCGTCGCCATCGCCGCATTCACGGCATCAGTGCGCGGACCCTTGTAATACGTCACCCCATCGTTGATATGGAAATTCTCCCGCAGATCCACCGGCGCCTCGAAGTACGCATTGCTCAACTCCGCCACACCGGTCCACACCAAAGGATTTTCCGAAGGGAACGCCCCCACGCGGCGCGGCGCCAGTCCATTATAAATATGCGAATCCATCACCGCCACCGCGCGCCCATGGAAGACGCTCCGCCCATAATCGTACGCCGAGAGCAACAGCAGCGCGGTCACCGCCCACCCCGCATTACCCGATCCTTTACGCTGCTCGCCAATCTCCGACCCCACCAGCCTGCCCAGCGCCGGAGCCGCCACCCCCAGCAGCAAAATCGCCCAAAGCACCAGATCGATCACCGGCGTCCAGTCCCAATGGAACCAATGTCCCGAGAACGGCAGCATCAGGCGCACCCCATAAATGTTGGTCAGATCCAGCACCAGATGCGACGCCACGCCGACCAGCGCGATCAACCACGCCTGCAGCCAGCGCACCTGCTTTCGCCCGATCCATCGCACCAGCGCCACCGCCAGCAAAGCCATCACGGGCATCGCGATCAGCGAATGCGTGATATTACGATGCCAGTGCAAATACGTCGCGCTTCCGCCAAACCACGAGACCACATCGAAATCCGGCGCATTCGCCGCCAACACCATAATGGCCGTGCCGCGTGGACTTGCCCGCTTGAATCCGGCCCGCGCCAGAAACAATCCAACTAACGAGTGCGTCAGGTTGTCCAATCTGTGAGATTAGCGCGATGCCCGGCTTTCTAAAACAAATAAGCCGTTCGAACGGCGGATTACCCAAGCGCGCCATAGCGCAGCCGGTAATGATGGACGCCACCGGAGTCGAGGGTGATCGCCACCGCGATCTCCGCTATCACGGCGGTCCCGACAAAGCCGTGCTGATGATCGCCGCCGAATTAATCGACGCCCTCGCCGCGCGCGGTTTCCCCATTTGCTACGGCGCCCTCGGCGAAAATCTCACCGTCTCCGGACTCGACCCGCGCCTCTGGCGCTCCGGCCAGCGCTATCGCATCGGCGAAGACGCCGTCATCGAACTAACCGATCTCCGCACGCCCTGCGGCAACCTGAACGTCTACGGGCCGCGCATCAAGAACGAGCTTTACGACGCCCAATGCAACGTTGACGACTTCACCTCCCCGCACTGGGCGCACGGAGGATTCTACGCCCGAGTCATCCACCCCGGCTTGCTAATCCCAGGCGCCCCGGTAACCCTCGAATCCGACCTTTCGTAGGTGGGGCAGATTTCCGATCTGCCCTCCGTGGGTTGCCATATAATGTCCCCAACATGTCCATTCGCATCGCCACCGTCGCCGCTGCGTGCCTCGCCATCACCGCCCCCATCGAAGCGCGCCTCACCCGCATAGTAATCGACCAACGCCACACCACCGGCAATTCCGAAACTCTCACCGGCCGCTTCTTCGGCGAGCTCGATCCCAAAGATCCTCACAACACCATCATTCAGGACATCCAGCTCGCACCCCGCAATGCCCGCGGCATGGTCGAATACTCTGCTACCTTCGCCATGAACAAACCGGTCGACATGGCCAAATCGAGCGGCGTTCTCTTCTACAACGTCACCAATCGCGGCAACGGAGGCCCCACCGACTGGCCCGAGGGCCACGTCAGCGTCGTCAGCGGCTGGCAGGGCGATATCATCCGGCGGCCCACCTCCCAGACCATCGAGGTCCCTGTGGCAAAGAACCCCGATGGTTCCCCGCTGACCGGCCCCGTGAGCGCCCGCTTCGTCGACATGCCCCCGGGCACGAACACGCTTCCCATCGCCAATCTGACCTATCAACATCCGCTGACTCTCGACACCGCCAAAGCCACCCTGAACAGACGCGCTTCCGATAAAGGTCCCAACGTCCCCATCCCCAGCGCCGACTGGGCCTTCGCCGATTGCACCAAAGTTCCCTTCCCCGGCACGCCCGATCCCACCAAAATCTGCCTCCGCACCGGCTTCGATCCCGCCTACCTCTACGAGGTCTCCTACACCGCGAAGGACCCCCTCGTCCTCGGCATCGGCTACGCCGCCACGCGCGACCTCAATTCCTTCCTCCGCTACGCCGCTAAAGATGACGCAGGCGCCCCCAACCCCGTGGCTGGCCGCATTAAATGGGCACTCGCGCGCGGCAGTTCTCAATCGGGCGTCTTCATCCGCAGCTACATCCACCTCGGCTTTAATCAGGACGAATCCGGAAAGATTGTGTGGGATGGAATCAACCCCCACATCGCCGCCCGCCAACTCGCTCTCAATTACCGTTTCGCCATGGCCCTCGGCAATGCCGGTCCCGACGAGCTCGGCAGCGACGGGGTCCTCTGGTGGAACGAATACGAAGATCGGGTTCGCCACCATCCCAAGGCCGGCCTTCTTGATCGCTGCCGTGTCACCAACACCTGTCCGAAGATCCTCGAGACCTTCGGCGGCCTCGAATTCTGGTACCTGCGCGAATCGCCCGACCTCGTCGGCACTGACGCCAAATCCGATATCCCGCTGCCCGCCAACGTGCGCCGCTACTTCTTCCCCGGCACCACCCACGGCGGAGGCAGAGGAGGTTTCAATCCTGTGGCCTCCGCGCCACCCAACGGCTGTATGCTCGCAGCAAATCCCAATCCGGAATCCGACACTCTCCGCGCCTTGACGGTCGCCCTTATCGATTGGGTCACCAAAGGAACCGAGCCGCCGCCCAGCCGCTACCCGCTGCTCGCGCACGGCGATCTCGCGCCCGCCAACAAGTCCGCCATGGGATTTCCCACCATCCCCGGAATCCCCGCGCCCGATGGCCTGGTCAACTCCGTTCTCGATTACAACCTCGGCCCAGGCTTCAATTACAACGACGAATCGGGCGTGGTTTCGAAAGCGCCGCCGCCCATCAAGCAGGTCATCCCCACCCTCGTCCCGAAAGTGGACGCCGACGGCACCGATGTCGGAGGAGTGCCGTCGGTCCTTCGACAAGCGCCACTGGGAACCTATGTCGGCTGGAACGTTACCGCGGCCGGATTCAATAAGGGTAAGATCTGCGGCCTCAACGGAGCCTTTATCCCGTTCGCGAAAACCAAGGCCGAACGCCTCGCGGCGGGCGATCCGCGGCCTTCTCTCGAAGAGCGTTACGCCAGCCACCAGGCCTACGTTGCGGCAGTAAAAGCCGCCGCCGATAAGGCCGTGAGCGAGCGTTTACTGCTGCGTGAAGACGCCGACCGCCTCATCGCCGAAGCCGAGGCCAGCGCCGTCCTCGCCGGAAAGTAATGGCAACAACTTACTTGGCTCACATGAAAGTGGTAGAATTCATAAAGCCTGGAGGCGTTGCTATTGCTCGCTCACTTCGTTAATTTTCTCGTGGAGTCCTTCGATCTCATACCGGCAAGGATCGGATCTAATTGGGGCGGCTTGGTTTTCGCTGCGATCCTTTTCTTCATTACAGAGGGCGTCTTATGGAAGTGGGGAGAGATGAAAGGCCATCTCGCCCGTAACACTCTAATTGGATTCGCGATAGCAGGAATTGGCTGGACTCTGCTGTTTTTTGTCTCGGCGTTTCTGACGGTCTACGACGATCACCAAAATATGGTGGGTGCCACCGCTCGGATAAAGCGTTCATTGAACAGTGAACTGGAATCCACTCGATCTAGCCTGACAAAGAACGTCAATAATGAACATAATTCGCTGATTGCGAAGCAGCTTGAATGTGCGCGGCAGCAAGGGCAAAATGATACCCTTCAAAAACAGAACAGGGATGAGCAGGTACTCATAGCAGGTTGCCAATCGGAGGCCATAAAGCGTCTTACTCCTGAGCGAGAGATTCATACGCCAATAGCGTTAGATGTTGATAATTCAGATCCGCAACACGCTAAGAGTCGGTGGCTTATTTTCATGAATAAAGTAGTGCCCGCTGCAATGCTGACCGTTACATGTGACCAAGATATATCCGCAATGACAGCAAAAATAGCAGGCGGACCGCCGTTACCGGGCACAACTGCAAGATTAAGCGATAAATCTTGGAGTATTAGGATTACAGGCTCTCCTTGGGGTCCTACTTCGCCTGTCTTCGTCGATATCGACACCAGAGGAACGACACGAACATGCGCTTTTGTTCGACAATGATTAGCTACCTTTTCGCATCGGCGGCGCTTTTATGACCTTCTTAAGAACATCCTCAAACCTTCGATACTCAAGCGGCTTCTTTGCCTTCGGCTCTTTTGCCGCGCCCTTGTCTTTCTCGTTTCGTTCGGACATTACCCCACCTCCTGCGCGGTCAACACGTCCCACGTCAGGCGCTTGCCCGCTATCGAATTCAACACTTTCAGGAATCGTCCCTGATCGTTATCCTTCCGCTCGTTGTAGCGGAAACTCTGCTCATCGAGGTATCTGAAGAGATGGAATGGTTCAACGCTCACATACGTGCCCTTGATGGTCCGCTTCAACAGCGACCAGAAGTTTTCCATGCGGTTTGTATGGACCGTGCCATCAACGTAGGCTTCAGCATGGTCGATGACTTTGTGGGTGTATTCGTCCAGCCCTTCATAGGACTTCAGCGCGTCCGTATTGAGTTCCGAACCCGGCTCTACTACCTTGCGAATTTCGGCTTGCAGATCGCCCTTGCGCCGCGTGCTGACGTGCTTCGTGTGAACCCGGCCAGTCTCGCGGTCCAGCAGTCCAAATACGATCTCTTTACCCATCGGCCCACGTCCTTTAATCATCTTCTCGCGACGGCCCTTGTGCATGAAACGGGCCTTACCTCCGATGAAAGTTTCATCGGCTTCCACGGTGCCAGACATCTTGTTGATAGTTCCATGGTGCATGGCGTAACGCAACCGATGAAGCATGAACCACGCTGTCTTCTGCGTGACCTTCAGATCGCGGGCAATTTCGTAGGAGCTAACGCCGTTCTTACAGTTGCCAATCATCCACATGGCGCAGAGCCACTTGTTGAGTTGGATCGGGCTATCTTCAAAGATCGTCCCGACCTTTACAGAGAACTGCTTGCGGCAGGCAAGGCACGTCCAGGTGCAACGGGTAGACACATAGGATACGCGCTTGCCAGCACAGCGCGGGCACTCAGGACCGTTCTTCCACTTAGCCGCCGCCACGGTAGCTACGCATACCTGAGGATCGGAAAAGAACTCAATCGCTTCAAGCAATCCACTGGGAAATTCTTCGGCCATGAATCCATTTTACGCCCGGAGTCTGTGTGAGTCAAGTAATTTATTACCAAAGTAATCCGCCGCGTGGCGATCCGATTGCTCTTACACGACATGTGTCGTGTAGGGAATTCTATCTCTGGCAAGTGCGATCGTTTACGGTCAGGCTGGCGCTTGACTTCGTCGATGAACTGAGCCGGGATCTTGCGAAGCTGAATCCCGCCGAAGAACACGGAGGCCTGCTTCTCGGCCGCATCATCGATAACGATCACGTGGAAGTGACCAGCTGCGAGTTCATTCGCAGTGAACACCACCGCGGCATTTCCTACGATCTGAGCGGCCACGAGCGTTACGCAGTCGACCGGCGTGTCAAGAGCCTGAGTAAACACCGTGGCCCAAAACCCGTGGGCTACTTTCGAACGCACCTACGCCCGGGCCTTTTCCTGGATCAAAGCGATTTCGCCCTGATGTCCGAATCGTTCGCCGATATTCCGGGCATCGCGTTGGCCATTCGTAACGACCGTCCCGGCCCTCCCAACGCCGGGATATTTTTCTGGGAGTACGGAGATATCGACCGCAAACAACCGCAGTTCACGTTCCCCTTCGACGCCGCGACGCTGCGCGTACAGGGGCCGATTGAACAGGAAGCACTGACGCCCGTGCGATCTCCCCGTCTGAGGGTTCCATCGGCCTCTGTATTCTGGGGAGCCGCCGCCGCGCTATCCGTCTTTGCGATGTCGGCCGAGTACCGCCGAGGCGAGCATTCGTCTGCGCCTGTCCCGTCTATCGCCGCCGTAAAGATGCCGCCAATCGAGCGATTACCGATCTATTCCGCACTCCCCCAATTCGAGCCGATCCCAGTCGATGTGCCCGAACCGGCGCCTGCACTGGCACTCACGAAGATTCAACCGCCGCTGAAACCGACGCCGGCAGCAGTCGCACCGACCACGCCACCGGTGCCGTCGCCCGCGCCTGTCGTGCTCGCCGCTTCAATCCCGGCCCCGCTGCCAGTCCGCCCTGTATCGCCAAAAAACATTTTCGCCGTGGATGTGAGTGTGGAACCACGAACGCCATCGGAGCTGAAACGGATTGCCCGGCATCTATTTCATCCCTTCCACTCTGGAGCCTCCAGCGAATACACGCCCGCGCGCCCCACCGCGTCCATTCGCCCCCATCTGCCGCCCGAGCTGACGCGCAGCATTCCAGGCGAGGTTAACGTCGATGTGGTAGTTTCTCTCGATAAGCAGGGAACGGTGAAGAACACCGAAGTGACCAGAGGCGCAGGAACCGAGTTAGGAATGCTCGCCGCCAACACCGCCAGCTCCGTGCCATGGGAACCCGCCCACTCCGGAGATCGCAACGTGCCCATGGAAGTGGTGGTCCACTACCGCTTCGCAACCGAACCACGACCATAAGGGAAACGCTCAGTTTGAGCCGAAGCCGTCGCCGTCCTCGTTACCCTCAGCGCGGTCGAGGCGGCGCAACAGATCGGTGACCGCCGCCTCAAGCGCGGGGATGTCTCTTTCCACAGCCGACCACACGACTCCGAAATCGATCCCGAAGTAATCGTGAACCAACACATTCCGAAAGCCGCTCATCGCGCGCCAATCCACCTCCGGATGGTGGGCCTTGCACTCTCAGGAGAGGCGCTGCGCCGATTCGCAAAGCACCTGAAGATTGCGGAGGATCGCGTCCTGCAATGCATGCGAATTATTGACGGCGTCGCGCCCGGAAGAGGCGTTCTCCCGTATACGCTGCAGACACAACAGAATATGTTCAAGGTACGCGCGATCGGATCTCAAAGCGGCCTGCTGTCACGCAGTGCCGACTCGCGGATGAGCGGACTTAGCGACCGGCGGATCACCAACTGTACGGGCCTGCCAAGCAGCCCTTCGAGTTCAACGGCGAGCCCGCCTGGGAACCACGGCGTCGTGGGCCCGACGACATCCAGCAGCAGATCGATATCGCTATCCGGACGAAGTTCACCTCGCGCCGCGGAGCCAAACAATTCCAGGTTCCCGGCCCCATGCCTGGCAGCAATCTCAATCATCTTCTCCCGCACCGGCGGGGTCAGCATCGACTCCATTCCTTAATGATAATGGGTTTCGCGATGCTGTAAGGCAGCATTCCAGCCACGGGGAGAGCGATAACGGATTGCTGGAAGATTGCGGAGCTGGCCCTGCGGGAGCACGTTAAGGGCGATGACGGAAGTGGAAGCACTTGATACGTAGTAGGATCCGAAACCCTCGACCCGCCGGGCACGCTAACCTCGAGGCGGATACCGCCCGCTGGCGATCAGAAGCCTGCGTTCGGCTACGCGCTTGTCGAGATTGAGCCGCAGCAGCCTCGCTGTCACCTCGCCTTCGGCGGTCATTAAGCCGAAAATGATCGGACCAGAGGTCTTTTCGCGGATTGAAGAATGGAATTAAGCGTCCCGTGCGGGTGGACACCGACCCGATATCCGTGCCCTTCCACAGGTTACAGCGGAGACAGCAATACGCGAGGTTGTCCTCGGACGACGCACCACCGTCTTTGCGGCTCACTATGTGATCGACCTGATGTGGCGAGTACGAATCGTCCTCGTGCACCAGGCAGTATTCACAGCGGAACTGTGCGCGCCCGGAGACGAGTGCCCGCAAAGAGACGCTGACTTCAGCCGGCAAGCTGCAACCGGCGTCGAGCCTGGGCCTTCGCCATGATCAGCAGGTGCTCGATCTGCACGAAGTCGTCCAGCTCGGAAGTCTCTTCCGCGGAGAGCGTGCCGTTGTGCTGGCCTTCGATCAGTTCCGAGACGCGCCGCTGCGCTGCTTCCGAGGGCCGGAAATGCAGCAGGGCTTCGGGAGTGGCACGGGAAACGATGAAATCGATTAATTCAAGGTAAACAGGACTTGCAGCGTTCATCGGACCTCCCGCTACAAGCATATCGCGCCTGGAAAAACGCTGGCTGGCTAAGATAGCGGGGCTTGAGCCGGGGGTCTCGCTCCGAGACCCCCGCCCCTGCCAACCGCGCGCCTTCAACTACCCAGGACATGCGCCTGGCGTGGCTTAAGCGGCGAACCGGTACGCGACGTAGCCAAGCAGCGCTCCAGCCCCGGAGCCCACCAGCACGTCGCTCAAAAAATGCATTCCCACGACAACCCGCGAAATCGCCACGTTCGCAGCCAGCACCAGCAGTACCGGCATGATCTCGGGGTAAAACGATCCCAGCGACAACGCCACTGCAAACGCGGTTGTCGAATGTCCCGAAGGGAAGGAAAACCTGTCGCGCGTCACAATGTGCGCCCAGCAGTGCGGCTCGATGTCGCGCGGCCGCGTCCGGCAGAACACCCGCTTCACTTTGTGGAACATCATGATTCCCGCCGTCACCGCGCATGCGGCCGATTCGATGGCGCGGAACCGCAGCGGATCGGTCGACATCAACAGCGCGATGCCGATCGCTCCCCACAGCCATCCATCGCCCGCGCGCGTCGCCAGCAGCATCCACCAGCGCACCCAGCGCGGCGCGCGCCAACGATTCACCCGCCGCATCAGATTGTGATCCGGAGCCGCCAATGCGCGAGACAACGTCATAACACAACCTCGGAAATGCCCGCCGGCTCAACCGGCCGGTTCTTGTTTCCCCAATACCATGCGAACGCCAACTCGCGGAAATAGTTCGCGGCCGTAACCACCGGAGCCACCGCAAACAATCCGCAGAAGGCGCTCATCCACACTTTTTCGCGCAGCAGCGAACCGCCGATGCCGCACACCGCGCTGGTCAATTTCCAGTAGTCGCCGGATTCGCCGTGCGCAACGCTCTGCCCGCGGCGCAGGCCCGCCAGAAAATCTTCTACAGTCTGCGCGCCCGGAACCTCGGTATAAGTCTTCGCCACGCACGCCAGCGTATGCGAATCGCTGCCGCCGATCACCGGCTTGTTGAAGCGCACCGCGAAATCCGCCGCCAGTTTGTTGGCGCATGCCAGGATCTGTCCGTTGATGGTTTCGACGCCATGGAAATCGCGCGCGAAGATGGCAAAATCGTCTTCGGTGCGCGTCCCCGTCAGACTCGAATAAATGTGGTTCACAGTCACAAACAGCCGGCGTTCCACGGCGTACGCGAGCAGGCTCTGTATGTCCGTGCGGCGGCGCTGCAGTTCAACGTGGTCGTGATCGCACATCCCATAGACGCCCGCGTGCATCTCGGTTCCGCTCGGCATCGTGCAGGTTACTTCCTCGCTCAGGAAGAAATCGCCATGTCCGCGCAGTTCTTCAACGGCGTCGATCGAATCGTGATCGGTTACGGTGACAAGGTCCATGCCGCGCCGTTTCAGTGTTTCGTAGAGCGCAGCCGGTTCGTTATAACTTTCCCTGCAAACGCGGGAAAGCACGGGCACTGTGCACATGCCTGAGTGCCGTGTATGAACGTGGAGGTCGCACCTCATGTCTTCGTTGTAACTGTTACCCCGTTACAATTGGGTGATTTCGCGGCGAAACAATTGTGAAGGTGTATGTTTAAAAGCGGCGGCGACGTTCTCCACGCCGCCCATGTGAAGAAATTGATGCCACACAATTTACGCAGTCAGTCCTGGTGGGCCGGCAATGAATATTACAATTTCGCGCGCCGCGCATGGCTGCGCGCCGAAGGTTTCACGGCGGATGTGTTTCAAAATCGCCCGGTGATCGGTATCTGTAACTCATGGAGCGAGTTAAATAACTGCAACGCGCACTTACGTACCGTTGCCGAGGCGGTAAAACGCGGCGTCTGGCGCGCAGGCGGCTTCCCTCTTGAGTTCCCTACGATATCTCTTGGCGAAATGTTCATGAAACCGACATCTATGCTGTATCGCAATTTGATGTCAATGGACGTCGAAGAGTCAATCCGCGCTAATCCGATCGATGGCGTGGTGTTACTGTGCGGTTGCGATAAGACCACGCCCGCCCAGTTGATGGGAGCCGCCAGCGCCGATATCCCCGCCATCGTAGTTACCGGTGGACCCATGCTCAGCGGTCAGTGGCGCGACCGCAAACTCGGCGCGGGCACCGATGGCCGCAAGCTCTTCGATCTCTTCCGCACCGGCAAACTGACCGAAGAGGAGTGGTGCGAAGTGGAAGGCGGCATCGCGCGCAGTGCCGGTCACTGTACTGTAATGGGCACTGCCAGCACTATGGCATCGGTCGCCGAAGCGATGGGTATGACGCTGCCCGGTTGCGCCGCCATTCCCGCGCCCGATTCGCGCCGCCTCGCGCTCGCCGAGATGAGTGGCGCCCGGGCCGTCGATATGGTCTGGGAAGATCTCAAGCCATCGAAAGTGATGACGCGCCAGGCCCTCGAAAATGCCATTACGGTTAACATGGCGATCGGCGGTTCCACTAATGCCGTGGTCCACCTGCTCGCCATCGCGGGAAGACTGGGTATCGACCTGGCATTAGATGAGTTCGACCGTATCTCGCGCCGCACACCTTGTATCGTGAATGTCAAACCGTCCGGCGAATACTTGATGGAAGATATGTTCGCGGCCGGTGGAGTACCGGCGGTGATGAACGAGATTCTGTCTCTCTTACATACCGATGTTATTACCGTGAATGGCAAGACCGTTGGCGATAACGTGGCCGGCGCGCAATGCTGGAATCGTGCCGTGATTCGTTCCGCCTCCGAGCCTCTTTCGCCCGAAGGCGGTACTGTAATTCTGCGCGGCAATCTTGCCCCGCGCGGAGCCGTAATCAAGCACACCGCGGCCTCGCCCCACTTACTACAGCATCGCGGACCCGCGTACGTATTTGAGAACTACCAGCAGATGCACGACCAGGTCGACTTACCCGATCTACCCATAACTCGCGACACCGTTCTGGTAATGAAGAATTGCGGACCCAAAGGCGCGCCGGGCTTCCCGGAATGGGGTCAGATTCCCATGCCGCGCGTCTTACTGGACCAGGGCGTCAACGATATAGTGCGCATCAGCGATGCCCGCATGAGCGGAACCAGCTTCGGTACCGTGGTCCTGCATGTAGCCCCCGAGTCAGCCGTTCGCGGACCGTTAGCAGCGGTTGAAACGGGCGACGAAGTAGAGCTCGACACAGCAGGCCGCACACTTACCCTTCATGTGACAGAGGACGAAATCGCCCGCCG
>Ga0302320_10001672_pt1 | contig 53074 bp, 42 predicted proteins | sample Bog_T0_3_FD_202130 | JGI IMG/M metagenome (GOLD analysis project Ga0302320, IMG submission 202130) | Peat permafrost microbial communities from Stordalen Mire near Abisko, Sweden - Bog_T0_3 | ecosystem: Environmental > Terrestrial > Soil > Wetlands > Peat | place: Sweden: Abisko, Stordalen Mire...
ATCATACTCCTGTACTCACTTCGCGGCATTTGGCCTGTCAGAATTCTGTATAACTCATTGAATTTATGGTGCCGGGAGGGGGGGTCGAACCCCCATGACCTTGCGGTCGGCGGATTTTGAGTCCGCTGCGTCTGCCAGTTCCACCATCCCGGCCCGGGAGTGGGATGCCGCCTTCAAAGTATCGCACAGCCCTTGCCTTTTGGCCAAAGTCTGCGGGATCGAAAACGAGCCTTTCGCGCTGTGGCATCATCACTGTAGACGCTTGCTGGAGCCTACGCGGCGCAGCGGTCTTGTATTGCTGGTTAAGCGGTTTTGTATTGCAAATGTTGCCGGAAGACGGCGGCGGAATTCGGCATCAATTGCGGGAATTGGGACTGTTCCCCGCTTTCCACACCGGCAGACCGCTCCCGAATGTGACAGTCGTGCGACAATTAAGGCAATCGTGATGACCACAGCATCCTCTGCAGTCGTTCCCGAGCCGGTTGAAATCACTCCGGCGTTGCTGGCCCAGCACAGCATTACCGCGGATGAGTACAGCCGCATCGAGGCCGCGCTGGGGCGCGTGCCATCGCTCACAGAACTGGGCATTTACAGCGTGATGTGGAGCGAGCATTGCTCCTACAAGTCCAGCCGCGTGCATCTGAAGCGGCTGCCAACCAAGAGTGAACTGGTTGTCCAAGGGCCAGGCGAGAATGCCGGCATCATCGACGTGGGCGACGGCTGGGCCTGCGCCTTCAAGATCGAGAGCCACAACCATCCCAGCTATATCGAGCCCTTTCAGGGCGCGGCAACTGGCGTCGGCGGCATTCTGCGCGACATCTTCACCATGGGCGCGCGGCCGCTGGCGGTGATGGATTCTCTGCGCTTCGGGTCGATCGAAGCGGACGCGGAAGAGACAGACCCCGCTCTGATCGCCAAGAACCACTCCATCGTAGAGGGTGTGGTCAGCGGCATCGCCGGCTATGGCAACTGCTTTGGCGTGCCCTGCCTGGGTGGCGAAACCAAATTCGAGGCCTGCTACAGCGGGAACCCGCTGGTCAACGCCTTTGCTCTGGGGATGGTTCGCAAGGACGAGATCTTCTACGGCAAGGCGACAGGCGCTGGAAACCCGGTGATCTACGTCGGCGCCAAGACGGGCCGGGATGGCATTCATGGGGCCACGATGGCCAGCGAAGAGTTTCACGAGGGAACCGAGGCCAAGCGGCCCAACGTGCAGGTGGGCGACCCCTTCATGGAAAAGCTGCTGATGGAGGCCTGCCTCGAGGCAATGCAGACCGGCGTCATCGTCGGCATTCAGGATATGGGAGCGGCGGGGCTGACTTGCTCCACCTGCGAGATGGGCGCGCGCGGCGGCGTGGGACTCGACGTTGAGCTCGACCTGGTTCCGCAGCGCGAGACCGGCATGACCGCCTACGAGATCATGCTCTCTGAGAGCCAGGAGCGGATGCTGCTGGTTGCCATCAAGGGCCGCGAAGAAGAAGTACTGAGCGTTTTCAGAAAATGGGGCTTGGACGGAGTCATCGTCGGCACGGTTCAGCCGGAGCCGCGTCTGCGCATCCGCCATCACGGAGTTTTGGTCGCCGACATTCCCAACCAATCACTCACCGACGACGCTCCGCTCTACAATCGGCCAGTTGGGGTTTGGAAGACGCCGATTCCGATGGATCCCTCAGAAGAAATGCTGGGCAAGATGGCCGAGGACCGCGACTTTACGGCGGACTTGAAGAAGCTGCTTGCCAGCGCTAATGTCTGCTCAAAGCGCTGGGTCCACGAGCAGTACGACACCATGGTGCAGACCAACACCGTGATCGGACCGGGCGGCGAGGGCGGCGTGATGCGCATCAAGGGTACAGGCACGCCGGGTCACGAGCGCGGCCTGGCGATGGCTCTGGACGGCAACGGCCGTTGGGCCTACCTCGATCCGAAGCTGGGCGCCATGCATGCCGTGGCCGAATGCGCGCGCAAGGTTGCGATGACCGGCGCCAAGCCAGTGGCCGCGACCAACTGCCTGAACTTTGGCAACCCTGAGAAGCCGGAGATCATGGCCCAGCTTTCGGCAGCCATCGACGGCATTGCGGAGGCCTGTACGGCGCTGGGCACGCCGATCACCGGCGGCAACGTGTCTCTCTACAACGAAACGCGCGGCGAGGGGATTTATCCAACGCCGGTGCTGGGCATTGTCGGCATCCTCGACGATGTGACCAAGGCAGTTCCGGCGGACTTTCAAAAGGCTGGAGATGCCATTTTGCTCCTTTGGCCCATTCCTAAAGGCAAGGACCCCGACCCCAGCCTTGAGGTTCCCTTCCGTCCCGAACCGATGAGATATTATCCGGTTGAAATCGAGGGGCAGGAGCCCGTTGCGCATGAGGACGTGGATGCGCCGGAGGAGACTGCTACGACCGATCTGGCGGCCTTTGGCGCGTCGGAATTCGCACATGTTGTTCTCGGCGGCATCTGGGGCCAGCCGCCGCAGCTCGATCTTGACGCCGAGGCCGACCTGCATACTCTTCTGATCGCTCTGGCCGGGCGGAAGCTGCTTCGTTCAGCCCGCGACATCTCCGACGGCGGCATCGCCGTGGCCCTGGCACAGGCGGGATTTCCCAAGGGGATCGGCGCAACGGTCGAGCAGGAGCAGTCTCTCATGGTGCATCCGCTCTTTGGCCTTTTTGCCGAGCCGGCCTCGACGGTGCTGGTAACTGCTCTCCCTGACAATATCTCCAAAATTGAGGCTCTGGCGGGCGAGTACAGCTACTTTGTCGTTCGCATCGGAACCACCGGCGGAGCTCGCCTGGAGATCTTGGTAGAACGCGAGCCCTTCATCTCAGCCGCTCTGGATGATCTTCGCAAGCCGTGGGCCTCCGCCCTGGAAGCAACCCTCCATGGCGAGGTAATGGCATGAGCGGGCTGCTCTTTCAGGGGGTCGAGGGGGTTGAGGACCGGTCGTCTGAGCTTGGTGGCTCTTCCTTATCTGTTGTAAAGAACGCGCCGGGTATGGGGCAGCCATTCTCAGCGGGCGAGGATGACAAGCTCCGCGAAGAGTGCGGCGTCATCGCCATTCACGGCCACCCGGACGCCGCTCGCCAGGCCTATCTCGGCCTCTACGCTCTGCAGCATCGCGGGCAGGAGTCGGCCGGCATCGCCACAGCTGACGGTCAGCATCTGGCCAACATCAAGGGCATGGGCCTGGTCTCGGAGATCTTCACCGACGACGTGCTGGCCAAGTTGCCTGGTCCAATGGCCATAGGTCACACGCGTTACTCGACCACCGGCGACTCGGCTTTGCTCAACGCCCAGCCGATTCGTGTTGATTCAACCAAAGGCCTGATCGCCATCGCGCACAACGGCAACCTGGTCAACCTGGGCAATGTGCGCGCGCGACTGGAACGCGACGGCGCTTACTTCCAAACCACTTCGGACTCCGAGATCATCGTTCAACTGATCGCGCACTCGCGCGCGGGAACGCTGGTTGACTCCATTGCCGACTCGCTCTCGCAGATCGAGGGCGCTTTTTCCATCGTGATGATGACCCGCGACCGCATCTTTGCCGCCCGCGACCCGCGCGGTTTCCGCCCGCTCTCGATGGGCCGCATTAAAAACCCGGACGGTCACGACACGATTGTTTTTGCCTCGGAGAGCTGCGCCTTTGATCTGCTGCGCGCGGAGTTCGAGCGGGACGTGCTGCCCGGCGAACTGGTGATGGTCACCGAGGACGGCGTCACCAGCCGGCAGTACGCCACCGGCGTTCCGCAATCCAGTTGCATCTTCGAGCACGTCTACTTTGCGCGGCCCGACTCGCGCATCTTCGGCCGCTGGGTGCAGGAATGCCGCGATCAGATGGGCCGCCAGCTTGCCCGCGAATCCGGCGTACCAGCGGATCTGGTCGTGCCCGTACCCGATTCCGGCGTGACAGCCGCTTTGGGATACGCAGAAGAGGCCGGCATTCCGTTCCGTCTCGGCTTGATTCGCAACCACTATGTCGGCCGGACGTTTATTGAACCGGAACAGCGTGTGCGCGACTTCGGCGTGCGGCTCAAGCTCAACCCGGTGCGTAATCTGCTGGAAGGCAAGCGGGTCATCCTCATCGATGATTCGATAATCCGCGGGACGACAAGTCGGAAGATTGTTCGCATGGTCCGCGGCGCGGGCGCAAAGGAAGTCCATCTGCGCATCAGTTGCCCGCCCACCGTCTCGCCGTGCTTTTATGGCGTAGATACTCCCAGCAAGCGCGAGTTAATCGCCGCCAATAACTCCGTTGATGAGATTCGCCGGTTTATCGAAGCCGACTCGCTGGCCTACTTATCGCTAGACGGCCTGCTTAAGTGCTGCGAGGGCGAAGAGCACACGGGTTACTGCACCGCCTGCTACACCGGCAATTACCCGACGAAGTGGGTGGATGTGAATGAGATATTGCCGGCGACAGCGACTGTTTAACATTTAGGAAAGCTCTGAACAAGTTGATTTTGCGGACCAGCATTCCCTCAGGGGCTAAAGCCCGAATTGATTTTGCAGCATTTGAGGCACCCTTCGGCTTCGCTCAGGGCAGGCTTAAAAGTCGTGCCCTTTCAAAACATCCACTTGATCAGAGGTTTCTTAAGCAATCCATAGTTTGAATCTTCGAGACCGCTCATGACTCCTTCACGATTGCTCTTCGGATCGGCCGTCTTTCTTGGCTCCTTCCTGCTCTTCCTCGTCGAGCCCATGGCCGCCAAGCAACTTGTGCCTGTCTTTGGCGGATCGGCCGCGGTCTGGATTACTTGCCTCGTCTTTTTCCAGGCCGCTCTGCTGGTCGCGTATCTCTACGCCCACTGGCTCGCCAATCGCTCTCATTGGACTCTGCACCTTGTCCTGCTCGCTCTGGCCTCAGCATCTGCCATTGTCTGGACCACCCATAGAGTCGAGCTCAGCCACGCATCGGATTATCCGATTCTTTCCATTTTCGCCGCGCTCGGCATCTCCATCGGACTTCCCTTCCTCATGCTCGGCGCTACCAGCCCGCTGTTGCAGGTGTGGCTTGCCCGCATTGAGACTCGCGGCATCCCTTATCGCCTCTATGCGCTCTCGAATCTGGCGTCGCTGCTGGCGCTCGCGTCGTACCCATCTCTTATCGAGCCCAATTTCACCCTTCATGCGCAGCGTCTTGGGTGGTTCTTTGGCTTTGCCGCATTTGCGCTTTTGTCCGCCGTTTTGACCTGGAGAAGCCGCTCCACCATCCAACTCCCCTCCGACGCAAGGCAAGAGGACGAATCCAAAGCCGCTCCCGCCCCACTTATACATAAAATACTTTGGGTATTGCTTCCCATGGGAGCAGCCATGCAGTTGAGCGCGGTGACGAGTTACCTCACTGCTAACATTGCCGCCATCCCATTGCTTTGGATTTTGCCGCTTGGCGTCTATCTGATCACGATCATCCTTGCCTTCGAGTTTCCCCGCCTTTTTCCGAGAGCCATCGTCACGCGCTTCCTCGTGGTCATGCTCGCAGGTCTCGGCTATATGCTCTCCAACGTGGATGTCACGCTGCCCATCCGCATCGGGATGATCTTCTTTCTCGTTGAAGTCTTCATCTCCTGCCTTTTCTGCCATACAGAGGCCTATGCGCTACGCCCCGCGCGCGCGTCGGAATCCACACTCTTTTATCTTCTGTTTGCCGCGGGTGGCGCGCTGGGTTCGTTCCTCATTGGAATCGCATCTCCGCTGATCTTCTCGTTCAATTACGATCTGCCGCTCACGTTTTTTGTGACCGCCCTGCTGGCTCTTGCAGTTACCTGGAAGAGCCACTGGGGTCAGCGGCTGTTGTGGTCCACGGCAAGCATTCTGCTGCTCGTATTGGTCTTCATGCTTCATGCGGAATACAAGCGAAACACGCTTCTGGCAGTCCGCAATTTCTATGGAAGCCTGCGCGTCCGCCAGACTTTGGGGTCGCCGGGAGCCGTAATGCGCACACTCACCAACGGCAACATTCAACACGGAACGCAGATCTTCTCAGGGGAGTTAAGCCATACTCCCACGACTTATTACGCTGAAGACTCCGGCGTGGGCCTGGCGTTGCGCTACTGTTGCGCGGGAAGGGCGCGTAACATCGGCGTGGTTGGACTTGGCGTAGGAACCATCGCCGCTTACGGACAGCCCGGCGACCGCATTCGCTTTTATGAGATCAATCCGGCCGTCCAGCCCATCGCCAGAAACCTCTTCACTTATCTTCGCGATTCGGCTGCGCAGATTTCTATCGTCGAGGGAGATGCGCGGAGCTCTCTGACTCGCGAGGAACCGCAGAAGTTCGATGTGCTGATCATCGACGCCTTCTCAGGCGACGCCATTCCTCTGCACCTGCTGACTACTGAGGCGGCGGCCCTTTACAGGCGGCATCTCGTTTCAGGCGGCATCCTCGCATTTCATATCTCCAATCAGCACGTCGATCTGGAACCGGAGATTGCGCTGCTCGCCAAAGCCGCAGGCATGACTGCACGAAGAGTCTCGAGCCCGCCGAATGACAAGTCAGGCGAATTCACCTCCACGTGGGTGCTGCTCACCGACAATGCCGGATTCTTCTCATTACCCGAGGTTGCCCACGCCAGCGCGCCGGACGAAAACCCCAGGGCGCGGCTTTGGACTGACGATTACTCCAGCCTGTTGCCGCTCCTACGCTGGTAGCTGCTTCTCCGCCTGTGAACAGAGAATGGACATCAATGCGTTGAAGCGCGGGTGAAACGCTCGCACAGAGAGGCTGCGGAAAAAGGCCTGATCTCTGGAGATTCGCGCAAAAACATACCTCAGTGGCTAAAGCCACCGCTGATTCCATTGTCTTTATACCGGGGATGAATCCCCGGCCAACCGCCCGAATGAGTTTTTCCGCAGCCTGTCAAGCCGTGAATCTATTGCCACGCGCCCAGGATGCGGCGAAGGAGAATCAATTCGCCCAGATGGTAGGAAGCATGATCGGCGGCGACCAACGCCTCCCTCAGGACAGTCTGCCCATCGCCGTGCGGAATCCTGGCGAAGAGGTCTGTGGACTCATCGCCGACCAAGTCGCACATCGCCTGAAGGTCGTTGCGAAAGGCTTCAACGCTCTTGTCCCAGGCCTCGGCATCCGGAGGGGCCTCGGTGGAGGGCCAATAACCGGCTGGAAACTCGGGCGATTCGTGATGAGGGTTCCGCGAGAACTCGAGCATGTCCCACTGGGCGATGCGCAGATGCTCCAACACCTCCCAGGGAGAATGCTGTGTGTGTTCGGGCCTCTTGCCGCGCAGGCTCGCCGGGAAATTCCCGATCGCTGAGTCAAAGTCGGCGTGTGCGTCGCCGCCTTTGAGTAGTTTGATCAAATGTTGCCGCAGTTGCCGGTCAGTTTGCATAGCGGATCCTCGCAGCCTCCTGCATCATGTCGTTGCGTTCTTCCGTTCACGGAATTGTCGTCCGGATTACGGAATTGTTGCTCGTCGCCACCGCCGCGCGAAAAATCTCTGAAAGCCTATTCCACTGTGACCGACTTGGCCAGGTTTCTGGGCTGGTCTACGTCGCAGCCGCGGCGAACGGCGATGTAGTAGGCCAGCAATTGAAGCGGCACAATTTCGATGAGCGGTGAAAGCAGCTCGATCGCGGGCGGGATGTGGATGACGTGCTCGACCAGGCCGCCGATGGTCGTGTCGCCTTCGGTGGCTACAGCGATCACCCGGCCCGAGCGGGCGGTCACTTCTTGAATGTTGGAGAGGGTCTTTTCGTAGCGCAGTTTTGAGGCGGGGTCGGATTCGTCGCGCGTGGCGAGCACCACTACAGGCAGCGTCTCGTCAATCAAGGCATTGGGGCCGTGCTTCATCTCGCCGGCCGGGTAGCCCTCGGCATGGATGTAAGAGATCTCCTTGAGCTTCAGCGCGCCCTCGAGAGCGATGGGGAAATGGATGCCGCGGCCGAGATAAAGAAAATCCTGAACGCTGGAAAAGTCTTTGGCCAATTGCTCACACTGAGTCGAGCGAGAGCGCAGAACCTCCTCAATCTTGACCGGAATGCGGCTGAGTTCTTCCATAAGCGCCACGGACTGGGCCGGGTCGAGACGGCCGCGCAGTTGGCCGAGCTTGAGGGCCAGGAGAAACAAGGCAGTTAGTTGCGCGGTGAAGGCCTTGGTGGAGGCCACGCCGATCTCCGGGCCGGCGTGGGTATAGATGGCTCCATGAGCCTCGCGGGCAACCATTGCATCGACGACATTGCAGATGGCAACGGTCTTCGAGCCCAGAGTTTTCATCTCGCGCTGCGCGGCCAGAGTGTCGGCTGTTTCGCCGGACTGGGTAATGAGCAGGCCGAGAGCGTTGCGGTCGGGAATCGGGTTGCGGTAGCGGTATTCGCTGGCGTAATCCACATCGACGGGCAACCGGGCCAGCCGCTCGATCATATATTTGCCGGCCAGGGCTGCGTGCCAACTGGTGCCGCAGGCGGCGATGTTGATGCTGGAGGCCAGGGCCAACTCCTCATCGGAGATCTTCATCTCGCCCAGGAAGACCTTGCCCGAGTCGAGCGAAACGCGGCCCAGCGTGGTATCGCGGACGGCCCGCGGCTGCTCCCATATCTCCTTGAGCATGAAGTGCTTGTAGCCGCCCTTCTCTGCCTGGATGGGATCCCACTGAATGCGGGTGATGGCGCGCTGGACAGGGTTGCCGTCAAAGTCGGTGAGCTCGACACCGGCGAGGGTGAGGATGGCCATATCGCCGTCGTCGAGGAAGTAGATGTTGCGCGTGTAGGGCAATATGCCGGGCACATCGGAGGCGACGAAGTATTCACCCTCGCCCACGCCAATGATCACCGGCGGACCGAAGCGCGCGACCACAATCTTGTTCGGCTCGAGGGCTGACAGCACGCCCAGCGCGAAGGCTCCGGTGAGGCGCTTGACGGCGCGCCGGACGGCAACCTCCAGAGAAACCGGCAGGCCAGCGGCGTCCGCATCCTGCTGGACTTGTTCAATAAGATGGGCAATGATCTCGGTGTCGGTCTCGGTGACAAACTTGTGGCCCTGCGCGGTGAGTTCGCGCTTCAGGTCAAGATAATTCTCAACAATGCCGTTGTGGACGACGACGATGCGGCCTGTGCAATCGCGATGGGGGTGAGCGTTCTCTTCGGTGGGCCGTCCGTGAGTGGCCCAGCGGGTGTGGCCGATGCCGTAGGTGCCATCGAGGGGATGCTCGCGCAACACTTCCTCGAGGTTGTGCAGCTTGCCCGGAGCGCGCCGGACCTCAAGGGTTGAGCAGGAAGGACTGCCCACGGCAATGCCCGCCGAGTCGTAGCCGCGGTATTCGAGGCGCCGCAGCCCCTCGATAATGACAGGAACTACCTTCTTGGGACCTATATAACCGACAATTCCGCACATGCAAGGATTCTAAACGACCCCGCAGACGCTCAAGCCGGCCCGGAGGACGCATAGAGGACAGTATCCCCAAATGGGACCGCATCTCAAGTGAGCGGCACGAAATGAAACCATTGCAGCTGGGCGGCTTTTGTCCGGGCGCCGCTTAACGGCCGTGGTGTTGGCGCAGCAATTCCACCACATCGTTGTTGTCTTTGAGCGCGGCGGTCTTCAGAGGGGTATTGCCGAGGTTGTTTCTGACATTGGCATCCGCCTTGCCGGCCAACAGCAAGTCCGCAACGTCCACATGGTCGTTGAAAGCGGCCAGGTGCAAAGCCGTGTCGCCCTCCTTGTTTCTGCTATTGATGTCGGCCTTGTGGGCCAGCAGCAAACTCACGGCGTCCCTTTCACCCATGCGCGCCGCCATGTGCAGGGGTGTATCCCCATCGGCGTTTCTGATGTTGATCTCGGCTTTGCGGGCCAGCAACAATTCGGCAACGTTTGCGTGGCCGTCAACCGCCGCCAGATGCAAGGGCGAGAAGCCCGCATCGTCTTTGGCATTGACTTCGGCCTTGCGGGCCAGCAGTAATTCCGCTACATCCCGTTGGCCCATGCGCGCCGCCAGATGCAAAGGCATGTCGCCGTTTCTGTCCTTGACATTGACCTCGGCCCCGTGGGCCAGCAGCAACTCCGCCACGTCTTTGTAGCCGCCCATCGCCGCAAGGTGCAGGGGCATATTGCCGTCGTTATCCCTGGCATTGACCTCGGCGCCGTGGGCCAGCAGCAGTGCCGCCATCTCTTTGTGGCCCATGCGCGCCGCCAAGTGCAAGGGCGTGGCTCCTCCCTCGTCTCTGCTTGAGACCAGGGAGGAATTGCCGTTGAGCAAAGAGGTGACCTTGGGCAGATCGCCCTGCTCGGCCGCCTCATGAATGGGGCCGCAGAGGCCAGAACCGCTCAAGGCCAGGGCCGTCAGCAGGAGGGGGGCGAGGCGCAGCACTGGAAATGGAAAGAACCCACTGAGGAAAGTGCGCATTGTCATGCTTCCTCCGAATCCCGCCCAGTATACCTGAATCTTGCTGAGGCGTGGGGGTCAGAATATCAGAGCAATCCCAATGCGGAGAGAATCCGCGTTCCTGCGTAATCACTCAGGCAGCGTAGGCCAAGCGGAGCCTGGATGCGCTACTGTTCAATCCGGTAGGTGAACTCCTCGATCACCGGGTTGGTGAGCACCTCGCGGGCGATACGCTCGACCTGGGCGGTGGCGGCCTCGGCCGAGAGCCCACCATCAAGTGAAAGCGCGAAGTATTTGCCCTGGCGCACTGCGGTTACATCCGCAAATCCGATCTTGCGCAAGGCGTTATGGATGGTCTGGCCCTGCGGATCCAGGACCGAGGTCTTCAGCGTGACATAGACATGTGCCTTCATCATCAACGATTATAGAGGTTCCGGGGTGGTTGAGTGACCGCCTTATCTCCGGCTCGATTCCCGGTGCCGGCGCCAACCCCCGCTTGAGGAGAACCAAACTGGATGGTCAATTATCTGGAGTTGCCGATTGGCGACCGCTCCCCCGAAGTCTTCCGTGCGGTCATCGAGATCCCGCTGGATGGAACCCAGAAGTTCGAATATGACAAGCAGTTGCACGTCTTCAAGCTGGACCGGAACCTGCACTCTCCGGTTCACTATCCCGGCGACTACGGCTTCATTCCCTCCACGCTGAGCGACGACGGCGATCCGCTGGATGTGCTTGTGCTGGTGCCAGGGCCGAGCTTTCCGGGTTGCGTGCAGGAGGTGCGCCCGATCGGCCTGCTGGAGATGATGGACCAGGGAGTTCTGGACGAAAAGGTGCTGGCGGTGGGCAAAAACAACCCGCGATTCGACAATGTGTGGAACTACACTGACATCTATCCGCATGTGCTGAAGGAGATCACGCACTTCTTCTCGATCTACAAGGACTTGGAAGGCAAGCGAGTGGATGTGAAGGGCTGGCACGACGCAGCCTATGCCCGCGACCAGGTGCAGCGCTGCGCGAAGCAATTTGAAGAGAGCAAGGCGAAATCCGCCCCAAAGAAGGCGGCCCGATAGCCGTCGAGCCCGAATGGGGCTGTTCCCTAGAATTCAGCGCGCGTGGGTAAAGCGAAGGCCGCAAAGCGCAGCCAGAGCGATTTCCGGTATAATTCGCATCAGACCCGGAGAGATGGCCGAGTGGCTGAAGGCGGCGGTTTGCTAAACCGTTATAGGGGCTAAAACTTCTATCGGGGGTTCGAATCCCCCTCTCTCCGCCAGAACCCCTTCCGAGAATATCCCAAGACATCCAATAGAAAGACGCAAAGCCTAGCATTTGCTAGGCTTTACGTCTTTCTGCGTCCAGATGCATCCAGGTGCAGCCGTGTTCTGGCGGGTGTACTTTTGGGTGTATTCTGTTCTTGAAGTGGGTGTACTTTTCCTAGACGAGGAGGAATTGGGTATGGACGGACTGACCGATACGGAGATCAAACGGGCCAAGGCGGCGGAAAAAGCCTACAGCATGGGCGATGGAGGCGGACTTTACCTCTGGGTCAAGCCAACCGGCGGGAAGCTCTGGCGCTGGTCCTATCGGTTTGAGGGCAAGGAAAAGCTCATGTCCCTGGGCAAGTATCCGGATGTTTCGCTGGCGCAGGCCAGAGAACGCCACGCCGAGGCCCGCAAACTGCTGGCGACCGGCGTTGACCCGATGGCGCAGCGGAAGGCCGAGAAGACAGCAGAAAAAATCGCGGTCGAGAACTCCTTCCAGAGTGTTACCACACAGTGGCTGGAGCATTGGCAGGTGGGGAAAAGCCCGCGCCATGTGGACTCCGTCCGGCGGCGCATGGAGTCCGATATTCTGCCCTGCCTTGGCCCGCGTCCCATTGCGGAGATTGAGGCGCCGGAATTGGTGGCGATGGCCAACGCGATTCAGGATCGAGGCGCACTGGATATTGCCAAGCGTGCTCTAGAGACCGTGGGCCAGGTTTTTCGCTACGGCATCGCCCACGGTTATGCAAAGCGCAACCCGGCCACCGAGATTCGCCCCAGCGACATTCTGAAATCCTCGCCGAAAATCAACTATGCCCGTATTGATGCCAAAGAGCTGCCAACCCTGCTCAGACGCATCGAGGTCTATCAGGGAAAGCAGGTCACGCGGCTGGCAATGAAGCTGATGTCCATGACCTTTGTGCGTACCACTGAATTGATCGAAGCCAAGTGGGGGGAATTTGACCTGGAGAATGCCCGCTGGGACATACCCGCCGAGCGGATGAAGATGCGCACTCCGCACATTGTGCCGCTGGCCAGGCAGTCTCTGGAAGTGCTGGAGATGTTGCGCGATTTCACTGGAAGCAACGAATGGCTTTTCCCCGGTGACCTCAACCCGGCCCATCCGATGAGCAACAACACCATTTTGGCAGCATTAAAGCGTATGGGGTACAAAGGCCGCATGACCGGCCACGGCTTCCGTGGTCTGGCGTCCACCATCTTGCACGAGCAGGGCTACGCGCATGACCATATCGAATTGCAGCTTGCTCACGCTCCCCGGAATGCGGTGAGCGCGGCATACAACCATGCTCTCTATCTGGAGCCACGCGCCAGGATGATGCAGGATTGGGCGGATTTTCTGGAACGGACACAGCGCGGCGGCAAGGTGCTGCCGTTTTGCGGAACAGCGGCATAGGCATCCAGTCAATCGGCCGACAGAGAATCAAGCCGCGCCTTGCAATCCAATCCCGGATGGGTGCCAATCCCAAATCCCGCGCCGGAGGTCATCTCGCCGACGAACGATTCACTCCGGCTCTCTGGACGCAGAGTTCCCGGCTGGCCTCTATCTGGCAGGCAATCCACTCCTCGACCTCTGCTTCAATCCAGCCGACAGCCCTGGCCCCCAGCGACACTGGCCTTGGGAATCTTCCTTCCGTTACGCGCTGATAGACCGTGCTGCGTGAAAGGCCAGTGCGATCCAATACAATCGGCAGTCTTAGAATCTTTCTCGGCATCCCATTCACCTCACTGGCTGAGTTGCATTTGAATTACGCGCGGATTTACCAAACCCACAGAGCAAAGTGCCGTCGAAATTGTCTGCAAGGCAGCGCAGACAACTTTGATTCCCTCGCGCTCTTTGTCTGGCTTTTCTCCAGGATGCACCGCACGGTTATGTCCTTTTGTCTGAGCCAACATCACAGCCTTTTCTTCCCAAAAACGTTTGCGGTTCGTTGCGCAGCAGAGGAATCATTCTGCCCCTTACTTACAGCGGTACATCCTGTTTCATTGCCAAGTGTTTGCAAGCTTACGAACCGGGTGGCGAAGGTTGTGTTCTCCGTTTATGAACTTCAATTGCCGACGCACCTTCCGTTTCCCTATCCAGTTTCTTCATGTAGCCCGACAATGCAGTTGCGGTGATTCTCAAGCCGTTCTCTTCAAAAACATCGACCAGCATTTTGAGCGTGTATCCCCTTTTTCGTAGTAAAGACAGTTGAGGGAATACCGCCCGTACAATCCCACCCATCCTGTACGAAGCAGGCTGCGGTGCAGGGTCATTCGCTTTTTCCTTCAAAAACGCACGAAACTCCTCGATATTGTGTGACGAGAGTACCTGCGCTCTACGACGGGCCTCATTCTCCATATGCCGTCACTATACCATATTAACCGTCTAAATGTCAGTTGTATAATAAGATGATGAAGGGGATGAAAAAGTGGGTAATCGTGAAGGCGAGGTAGGCGCTGTATATACCGAAACTTCCTGCGGTCGTTTTGGCATATCCACCGGCCCCAACCCAATCCGCTTCGCTACTCGGGTTTGGGCCTGCGCACCTTGCTCAGGGCTTCGCCCCGAGACCCCAAAGGAGCACCAGGAGCACCGAAATGGCAAAGCCAAAGCAGACGGAACATCGCCGGGGATTGCTCATCAAACTCTTGTCCCAAGAGAAGGAATTCATACGCCAACAGGCTCATCTCGCGGGCCTAACGGTCAGCGAGTTCATTCGTAAATGCGCACTGAACAGGCCAATACGTTCGCAAGTAAGCCGCGAAGTTGCCGCCGAACTCAGCAAGCTGTTCGGATTGCAAAAGCATCTCCTGATGGAGATAAAAGGCCTGCCCTACGAGGAAGAACTGCGCAGTGAACTCAACTCGGTTTTATCAGAGCTGCACACGGCACTTGCCACCTTCAACAAGAACACAGCGGAGTAAACATGATTGCAAAAGTGCAACCATCTCGGCAACACGCGAGCAGCTTCCGGCGGCTATGCAAGTACCCGTGACCTGCCCCCTATGGAATCTGGATGCGCAATACTTAGGAATGTTTGCCTAGGGCAAGATCGCCAGTAAATGGAGGCACGATGATCGCTCGGGTTTATGTTGCCGGACCGTATTCTAGTGGCGACGTTGCCGTCAACGTTCGGGAAGCCTACGCAGCGGCCAACCGTCTTGCAGATCTGGGATTTGCACCCTTTGTACCGCATGCCACGCATTTTTGGCATATGCTTTTCCCGCGCCCGTACGAGTTCTGGCTCGAATTAGATAATCAGTTCCTGCCGCTTTGTGAGGCCGTGCTCCGCTTGCCTGGCCAGTCGAACGGCGCAGACAAGGAAGTTCAGCTTGCCCGTAAACTTGACATTCCAGTGTTCGTAGAGGTGGACGATCTTGTCAGGCATTTCGAAAAGGAACGATCGCTAGGAATGGTGAAGTATGAGTCTTAACGCAAACGACGTAATCGAGCGCTCCGTTGACAGTATCGCCAAAATATACGCGGTCGTCATTGCGCTCGCGATAACCCAGTCTATTCAGACGCTCATCAAGGGCACCAATGGCAGTGCAAACGTAGGGTTCGACACACTCTATGCCGGAGCGCCAGCCTTTGTGGCGTTTCTCTTTACGCTCGTACCGTTCTGGCACGGAATGAACCGGCATCTGGATCGTTGCTATCTTGAAAAGACAGGCGTGGTCGCACAGGGTGCCCTTCTATTCGATTTCACTGTGTTTTTTCTCGAAGCGAGCCTCCTTTTTGCTGCGGGCTGGTCATTGAGAACAGGCATTGAAACATTCTACTTTCTTGGGGCATTGCTTTTGACCGACATGGTCTGGGGCTACATTTCTCACCTGATTCATTTTCCACGGAAGAAGTCACATGTACTCAAGTGGTCCATCATCAATGTGGTTGCCGGTGCGCTAGCCTTCGGGGTCGTCGAGTTTCCCTTCAACCAGAAACCATGGGTTCTGATGGCGATTGCGATCCTGCGGTCCATCGCCGATTATGGTTTCTGCTGGAAGTTCTATTTCCCCAATTCTGAGGCGGAACAGCAAGAGGAATCGGTAGGATCAACCATGAAGGCCATGTGATCTTTCTGGCCAAGTTGTGGGTAGAGGTCTATGGGGCAGAGGACGTGGACTGAACCCGAGTCAATTCTCTATGGGTGTACTTTTGGGTGTATTAATCTTTCTAAAAATATTATCTCCTCTTTTTACAATAACTTATCTTGCGATTCGAATCCCCCTCTCACAAGACATGCAACACAGTCCGCTATTTCTCGTCCTTCGCAGGCCGCAGATGGCGGGCCAGCGACCACTTCAACTCATCGATCCCCTGGCCGGTTACGGCGGAGATGGCGTGGAACTCGAGCTTGCGGCGCTTTACGTGCGCCGTCAGCTTCTTGAGTTTGTCGGGGTTGGCGCTGTCGATCTTGGTGGCGCAGACGATCATCGTTTTGGCGGCCAATGGGTGGGCAGGCACTGGCGGATCGCCGGAGTCATCGGGAAAACCTTCGGAGTCGTTGGCGATCACTCCGCTGGTAAAGCTGGCCAACTCTTTGTTGATGACCTTGAAGTCTTCCACCGGATCGGGGCGGCCGCTGGCGTCCGAGACATCGACCAGGTGGACCAGCAGCCGGGTGCGCTCGATGTGGCGGAGGAACTGGACCCCAAGGCCGGAGCCAAGATGCGCGCCCTCGATAAGGCCAGGCATGTCGGCGACAACGAAGGACTCCTGATCGGGTTCCTCGCCCACGGTGACGACGCCGAGGTTGGGCTCTAGCGTGGTGAAGGGGTAGTCGGCGATCTTGGGCTTGGCGGCGGAGATGCGCGAGATCAGTGTTGATTTGCCGGCATTGGGATAGCCGACCAGGCCGACGTCGGCCAGCAGCTTCAATTCCAGTCGATAGAGGCGCTCCTCGCCCGCGCGGCCCAGTTCGTGCTCGCGCGGAGCCTGATGGGTGCTGGTGGCGAAGTGCTGGTTGCCGCGTCCGCCGCGCCCGCCTTTGGCGATGATGAACTGCTCGTCGGGCTCGCTGAAGTCGTGGATCAGTTCGCCGGTCTCCTGGTCGTAAAGGCTCGTGCCGACAGGGACCTGCAGGATGATCGAGTTGCCGTCCAGGCCGGTGCAGTTCGAGCCCAGGCCGTGTTCGCCGCGCTGCGCCTTGTGCTCCGGGTTGTAGCGGAAATGGATGAGGGTATTGTGGCGCTGCGAACTGACCATGATGACGTCGCCGCCGCGGCCGCCATCGCCGCCACTTGGTCCGCCGCGGGGAACGAACTTCTCGCGCCGGAAGGCCATGCAGCCGTTGCCGCCGTCGCCGGCCTTAACGCGAATTTTTGCTTCATCGATGAACATGAACGACCAGGGAACAGGGATTAGGGGTTAGGGATCAGGGAACAGAGATTCGCGCTTCATTGAACACTGCCGAGGCCAAATCCGAAATACCGTCTTCCCAGTTTACCGGAGGAGGCTTACAATCGCTTTCAACACAATTATTACGGTAATCAGTGCGGCCAAATGCGAGAGATCTCTGTCTCGAATTGGCCGGGGGATTCTTTCCCAATCCGGACCCGCCGCAAGAGCGAGCCGGAGATGAAGGCTGTTTTTCCCGTGGTCTGCCGCGAGTTGGGGTCTCGATGGCAGGGGTAGGGCGCAACTGGAAGAAAGGGCTGGCGATATCCGTGCTCCTCATGGGGGCTGGAAGGGCGAGTTTTGCCCAATCGGCCCAACGCACGCAAGTCGATGAGACCGGATCACTTGCCGGCAAGCTGACCGACCTCTACTCTAGTCCTCTGGCGGGCATGGGCGTCCTCTTGCGCAATGAGGCCACCGGCACGGAGGCGCGCACAACTACCACAAAAAATGGAGCTTACCTCTTTGGCGGCCTGGAGCCGGGCGAGTATATGCTGGTGGCGGAAAGCCCGCTACTGGGCCGTGGCCAGGTGGACGAGATCGTGGTTTCGGGCGGCCATGAGGCGCACGTGCAGACGGCGATGGAGTTTGAACCGCCTCCGCCCGGCCCGGTTCTGCCGGCGCCGCAAGAGGCCATAAAGATTTCTGCGGCGCCGACTCCGGTGTTGGAGCTTGCGCTGGAAATCGAGCCGTTGAAGACCTTCGACCTGGCTAGACAGAGTCGGCGTGAACCGGTGAAGCCGATTCCTTCGGCTTCAGTTCTCACGAGCACCGCTCCGGCAAGCGCCGGCGCGGTTTCGAGCAAGGCGGGGGAGCCGGTGCCGGGACCAGCCGAGCTGGCTCTGGTACGACTTGTGTCTCACGGGCCTGCTCCGTCAGGAGTTGGACCGGGCGGCGTGAACGATGCCTTGGCCAGCGGACGAGACGCTGCTCTTGTGGTGGGGGCTATCCGCGCGATGCTTGCGGCGGCAACGCAGGTTGCACAGGCACATTACAGGCCGGCTCTGGCAGCGTCTCGAGAGAGCGACCCACCAGCTCCGGCGGTGACTACCGCGACAAGCGCCGCAGAGTTGCAGGCTCTGCCGGTAAGCGGGCGGCACTGGCAGGATTTTGTACTGGACAATACGCCCGCATCCACAACCCCGGCGGGCGGCCAGGCGGAGATCTCGCTGCGGGGCGCGGGACAGCAGAGAGCCGCGACCGATGTGGACGGAGTTGGCCGGGGACTGGCATTTGGCTCGACAAACTCGTCCGGACAGGGTTCGCAAGGGCAGGGACCGCTGGGGCAAGGCGGGGATGGGCCGGCAGGAATTGGGCAGGTTGGGGTGGGAGGCCATGGACTAGCCGTGAGCGAGGCGGCAATCCGCGCGGTCGAGACGGCAGCCGGCAACGTGGAGGCCGCGGCGGACAGGGCAGCGGGCGGGCGCATGAACCTAGAAACCGAGCGCGGCGGCGACATGCTGCATGGACAGGGGTTCTTGTTTGATCGCCAGAACACGTGGGGCGCGCAGAACCCCTTTACCCGGCTTGTGAAGGAGACCGCGTCGGCCACGCTGACCACTACCCCTGTCTTCACGCTTGTGCCTTATACCCCACCGGATCGCGAAACGACCTGGGGCATCGGCGCGGGCAGCCAGATTCGCCGCGACAAGCTTTTCTGGTTTGCGGCTCTGGATGGCTACCGGCGCAACGATCCGGGACTCTCCATGGTGAAGCATCCGGAGGAGTTTTTTGCCCAACCCTCGAACGACCAGATGCAGGCGCTGGCGTCGAGGCTGGGTCTGACCAGCTCCAATCCGGTTGGCGCTGCGTTGGCGCTTTACTCCAGTTCATTGGAGACTCTGGACACGCTGCTCGGCCCCTCTGCGCGCACGGCCATGCAATGGACCGGATTCGGGCGGCTCGACTGGGAGGCGGCCGAGCGCCATCGCTTCACGCTGGAGGGCATTGGCGCAAATTGGAATGCGCCGGGCGGGGGGCTGACCCGCACGGAGGAGACATTTGGAAACCACAGTTTTGGATCGACCAAAGCCGGTGAAGAGTGGCTGCTGGGTCGCTGGGAGGCCTTCGTGACCCCCAACCTGCTGGCCGTGACTCAGGCCTCGATCGGACACGAGATCCAGGAAGCGCGGCCTTCAACTCCTTCGGACTTGGAAAAGACCATCCTCGCCGGGAATGCATGGGGCCAGTTGCCGCAGATTGTCGTCGACAATCGCTACGGCTTCACGATCGGCAATCCCTCGCGCTTTGGAACGGGCAGCTATCCGGACGAGCGCGCAACTCAAGGCCAAGAGTCGGTGGACTGGATTCGCGGGAGACTGCTGGTGAAGACCGGCTTTAATTTCAACCACAATTACGACGCGACCAGCATGCTGCGCAACCAGACCGGAACGTATACCTACTCCAACGTGGAAAACTTCGTCTCCGACGCGCTGGTCTTTCAGGATTTTGGACTCTCAGGCGAACTGGATCCCATGAATCAGCGCAACTGCGATCAGACGGGCAAGGTCTGGCGCGACTCGACGGGCAGCCCGCGAGGTGTCGGCAGCCTGCCCTGCTACTCGTATTACTCGCAGACCATGGGCCCCACAGACTGGCACCTGAGCACCAACGACTGGGCGGGTTATGCGACGACACAATGGCAGGCCGGGAAGCTGCTGGTCGTCTCCGCCGGGTTGCGCTGGGAGCGGGAACAGTTGCCTCCGCCACTCGCCGCGCTTCAGAATCCCGTCAATCTGCCGACCCCGAGGCTGCCCAGCCTGGGCAACAACTGGGGTCCGCGGGTGAGCCTGGCCGTGGGAACCGGCGAGGGCCATTTGCCGTTGCTGCGGCTGGGTTACGGGATGTACTTTGGCCGCACCCAGAACTCTACAGTCGAAACGGCACTTACCCAGACCGGCTCTCTCAAGGGCGATGTGAATTTTTTCATCCGGCCGCTGGATGGATTCAACCCGCCCACTGACACCAGCAATGCGCCACCGTTCCCTTATGTGCTGCAAGGCGATCCGGCCAGCGTGATCAAGCCCGGAGCGGTGGGATTTGCGCCCAGTTTCCACAACCCCGAGGTGCATCAGGGCATCGCTTCTCTGGAAGAGATGCTGCCCGGTCACGTCGAGATTACCGCCAGCGCGCTGGTCAGCCTGGGCCGCCGGCTGCCTGTCTCCATTGATACCAACCTCTCGCCCGTGAAGCCGCTCCAGACCATTACCTATGACGTCTGTGACCAGACGGCTCCAGGTTCGGGCAATACTGCGTGCGGCCACACCGGCATTGGCCCCATCAAGGCCGCGCAGATCACTGTCCCCTTTTATGCTTCATGGCCGTCGCCGAACGGGACCGTGGGGCGCCCGAATCCGGACTACCAGCAGATCACCCAGATCGTCAGCCGGGCCAATTCAACTTATGAAGCGGGAATGCTGAGAGTGGCCCGTCATAGCAACCGGGGGTTAAGCGTGAACGCCCACTACACCTATGCGCACGCCATGGACTGGAACCCCAATGAGAGTTCGCAGGCAGCGGGCAGCGACGTGCTGGACCCAGGCGATTTCGGCCTGGAGTACGGAACCAGCAACCTCGACATGCGCCACTCGGCCGGCGCGATGGCGATCTATGAGGCGCCGTGGAAGCTGCACGGCTTGGCCGGGCGGCTCGGCAACGGCTGGATGCTGTCGGGGGTTGGACAGTTTCGCAGCGGCCTGCCCTACACCATGCACACTTTGGGTTCGCTGGCCATGGAGTTCCTGCCGACGATCAACGGGACCGAGACGATTGTGGGGTTAGGACCGGGAATGAATGGCTCGGGAGGCGACAACCGGGTCTACGGCCTGGGCAGCGACCACATCTTCTATAACATTGGCCGCAATACCTACCGCTATCCGGCAACCTGGAAGGCCGACCTGCGGCTGGCCAAACGCTTCGATCTCGGCAGCATGCGCCAATTGGAGCTGCTGGCCGAGAGCTTCAACCTCTTCAATTACCAGAACGTGACCGAACTGGAGACCACCGGCTATACCATCGGCTCCGGGAGCACAGAGGGCTCACCGCCGACGCTGAATTTCCTCACCGGCCTGAAGACGAACACTACGGCCTTTGGCCAGCCGCTGAACGTCAACGCGACCAACTTCTACCGCGAGCGCCAACTCCAGTTGGGGTTGCGGATGCGATTCTAATTTGCCGCGCCGGGCGTTGCGGCCGGTCGCCCCTTCGACATGTTGCGAATGTAGATGATGAGATTCCACACCTCGTCGTCCTTGGCACGACCCGCACCCTCGGGGGGCATTTTGTCCTTGCCATTGCGGATGACGCTGAACAGGTCGCCGTCCGTTCTGGCGGCTAGTGTCTTGGGATCGGTCCAATCATCGATCTTCAGTTGCATGTCCGTGGCCAGATCGGTCTTGCCATCGCCGGTAACTCCGTGGCAAATCGCGCAGTCTTGCCCATAAATCTCTTTCGCGCGGGCCTGAGATTTTTCAGTAGGCCTGACCGGATTCCTGGGGCCGGATGCGGTAGGCGGAGCGGCATCCTGCGGCGTGGGGCCTGAGGCGAAAGAAACGGTAATTCCAAACAACACCACCGCTGAAACGAACAACAACGGCTTCAACATGGCAGCCTCCTCGGTTGCAGGCGCCCGTCATTAGAGGCATCTTGCAGCCGAATGGTTTCTCGCATGGATTATAGGCCAAATGAACGGCAATGGAGGAATGGACTTCGCGGAGGGGACTCAAAACGAAGCGTTTTGCCGGGATTGGAAGGGCTTTCTTGCGGTCAGGTCCTGGCCGGTCTCAATGCGCAGGCGGCCATCCGCAGGCTAGATCGGGGGCTGTGGTCTTGCCATTCAGGCGGAAGCAGGCAGCGCCGTTGATGTCCGTGCTGAGGGTGCGGACCTTGGCTGCCTCCAGCTCTTCGAGGACCTCCATGCGAGGATGGCCGTAGCGGTTGCGCAGGCCGCAGGAGATCACTGCCCACTGGGGAGCGACGCGCGCCAGAAACTTGGGGCCTGTGGAGGTAACGCTGCCGTGATGGCCAACCTTGAGCAGCGTACTGGCCAGGCCGGTCTCCGCCAGCATCGCGTTTTCGACGGGAGTCTCGGCGTCGCCCTCCAGCAGAACCGAGGTCTCTCTATAGGCCACGCGGAGCACCAGCGAGTCGTTGTTGGTGGGCTCCGGGCCGGGCTGATAGTCGCGGAAGGGCGCCAGGACACTCACCTGGGTTGATCCGAATGGGAGGGCGTCGCCGGCGCGCAGCGAGCGGACGCGCACATGGAGGCTGGCAGCCTCGTCGAGCAGCGCGTTGTAGGCTCCGAAGCGCGGGTTGTTGCCGACCCAGAACTCGGCGGGATGGAAGTTGCGCAGCACGGCGGGCAGGCCGCCCATGTGGTCGGAGTGCGCGTGGCTCAAAACCACGACATCGATCTTGCGAATGCCGCGTGACCACAGGACCTGCGAGACGACCTCCTCGCCAATGTCATAGTCCTGGGGAGCTTGATGCGGACCTCCGCCGAATCCGCCGCCATCGACCAGCATGGTCTTGCCGTCGGGCGTGATGAGCAGCAAGCTATCGCCCTGGCCTACGTCGATCGCCTCCATCAGCAGGGCGTCGCGGGGATGATCGACCGGGCGGGGCGCGACAACAACCACGGCGGCCAGCAGCAGCGCGGCCCAGGCGGCGCGGCGCGGCCAACGGGCGACATGACGAGCCAGCACCATGGCCGCCGCGAGCAGCGCGCAGAAGGCGAGCGACTGCCAGAGCAGTGGCGCGGGAATTCGGAGGTCGCCCCAGGCCATCGAACCGAAGAGGCGCACCAGCCCAATGCCGATGTGCAGAAAGACAGCCACGATCATTGCCGGGACTACAGCGTAGGCCGGACCTATCAGAGCAAGAAGCAATGTAATGAGCGCGGCCGGCATCAGGATGAGCAACAAGGGAAGGATGAAGACATTCACCGGCAATGCAAAGACGGTGACGCGATGGAAGTAGAGAGCCATTGGCAAGGCCATGGCCAACTCCACTACGCAGGAGACGACCAGCAGTTCAACCGCGCGGAGAGAAAGGCGCACCGTCCACGGAAAAATGCGCCACGCGATGCGGCCTGCCCATCGACCGGCCGCTGCCCACTCTAGGCCCGAGGCGATCATGCGAAGAATCACGCGAAACTGCGCCAGCGACGGAGCCAGCTTGACGTCCAGAGCCGTAAGACGCAGGTCGCGCGTGGCAGTCAGGTAAGGGTGAATCGTGCCCTGGAGCAGCGGCGCGGCGATGCCGCCAATGGCGACAACGGCAAGCAGCGTCATCTGGAAGCTGGAGTCGAAGAGGCTGCGCGGACTCGCGGCTAACAGACAGAGCGCGGCAAAGCCGATCGTGTTCATCGCGTTGCGTTCGCGATAAACCAGCCGGCCAAGCAGGTAGAGCGTGATCATGAAAAGCGATCGCTCGACCGGCGTGGCGAAGCCGGTAAAGAGCGCGTAGGCAAAAGAGGCAAGAATGGTGACAAATGTGGCCGGCACGCGGGGAATTCTCAGCCTCTTTGCCAGCCAGAAGATGCAGCCGGCCACAATCGCCAGATGAAAACCCGAGACCACCAGCATATGGAAGGAGCCGGTGCGCTCAAAGCCCACGCGCAATGTGTGGGTGAGGGAGGTGCGGTCGCCGGTGACCATCGCGGCCAGCATAATGGCGTCGTCCTGCGAGAGACGCAAGGGCGCGGGCAGCCGGCGCATGGCTGCGGGCAGGGCCAGCAGGCGTGCGCTCGTGGCCCGCTGCAACGCGCTCAAGCGGCAGCCGATGAACAGACCGTGGGCCCCGGATTGGCTGACTCGTTCAACGCGGTCGATGTCCACCGTGGCCGTGGAGGTGATGCCCTGATCGAGCAGGAAATCCTCGCGGCTCCAGACGCCGGGGTCGTGATAGACCTCGGGCGGCAGCAGGCGAACCACGGCGCGGACGCGTTCACCGCACTGGAAAGGCTGTTGGGTTGCCGTGCTTTCCGGCCAGTGAACGGTCAGCCGCACGCCGCCTTCGGCCGGCGCCTGCACATCCTCCGCATCGGTGACCACCTCCAGGCTGGAGACGCGCAGGTCGATCCGCTGTGAGGGCTGTTGGGCCTGTTGCTGGAGTGAGGCGGGTTCGTCCAGGTTCTGCTCCGTCTCGCCGCGCACCGGCCCGGCATCGACGACCCTGCCTTCGAGGCTGCGCATCAGCCCGTCGGAGAGCGCCGCAAGTGCGGGTGCCGGGGCCGGGTGCGGCTCCATCTCCGCACACCACGCGCCCAGCAAAAGCCACAACACCGCCAGAGGCAGCCAGACGATGCGCTGCGCTCTGAAGGCCGCCACGCCGCAAAGTACGGCTACCAGCGCCAGCGCCACCAACATCAGGCTCGGCCGAAGCCAGAGAGCGCGAGTGGCCGCAATCCCGGCGGCAAAGAGCCACGCCGCGTGAAAAAGCGGGAGGGCGTCCAGTCCCGCGCCGGGGCCGGCCATCTCTTGCCCAACCTTGTCTTGCCCGATTGTGGGGGAGTCGGATTCCATCGCGGCTGAAAACAGGAAAGTTGTTCTGGCCCTCAAGCCTATCAGGCGTGGCGCAACTGGACCACTGTTTCCATGTGGAAGGTCTGCGGAAAGAGGTCGGCGAGGGTGATGGATTGGATCTGGTAGCCTGAGCCGATGAGGGCGCGCAAGTCGCGGGCCAGGGTTGCGGGGTCGCAGGAAACATAAACCACGGCGGGAGCGGCGATCTCGCCCAACAGCGCGCAGGTCTCCGCGCCCAGGCCGGTGCGCGGCGGGTCCATAACGATGAGGTCGGGAACGATCAGATCAGGCACTATGAGGCCGGGGCGAGTTGACTTCGAGGGCCCGGCCTTGCGGATGCCGCGGAGGAAGGCCAGTGTCTCCGCCTTGACGGCTGTCGCTTCAGTGCCGCGGAGATTCTCTTCCAACGCTGCTGTCGCCGAAGGGGCGGACTCGACGGCAACCACGTGATCAAACTGCGCCGCAAGCCGCCGCGCGAAAAGGCCCACGCCAGCATAGAGATCCCAGGCCAGCCTGCCTTTATGGTCGGCGGCAACCTGCTCGACGAGCGCGTCCACCAGCCAACGGTTGACCTGGAAAAAAGCTCCGTGGTCTACGCGATAGTCGAAGCCGGCGGCGCGATAGGAGAGAGACGTTGCGCCCCACTGTGCAATCGACTGCGATTGCTCGCCAAGACGGCTTTCGTTCACCAATTCAGCGCCGATAAGCGCGGGAATTCGCTCGTGAAGCGCCTGCGCCAACTCATCGAAGCGCAACTTCGCGGGGCTTGCCGTGAAGATGCTCGCCAGCAGTGCGGTTTCAGAGGTATTGCAAAATAAGGCAATCTCCGTCGGCCTCAGCGCTGGGGCAAACCCGCTCGCAACGTCGGCAAAGGTCAGTGCAGCCTCAACCAGCAGCGGCGCGGCGATGGGGCATTCGCGCATGGGAACCACTGCATGGGATCTGCGGCCTCGATAACCAAGGCGACCTGAAGAATCGAAGGCCAGGCGGATACGGTTGCGGTAATGCCAGGATTGGGATTGGGGCTCGCCGGAGAGAACGCGGATTTCAACGGGCACGGCCACGCCGCCGCGCTCCAAGGTCTCGCGCAGAATGGCCTGCTTGATCGCCAGTTGGGTCGCGTAGTCCGTGTGCTGGTAGTGGCAGCCGCCGCAGGCGCCGAAGTGCGGACAGGCTGGGGCGACGCGTTCTGGTGCTGTGCGAACGATCTCCTCAGCCTCGGCAGTCGCGTAGCCGGGCTTGCTTTGCGTGATGAGTACCCGCGCTTGTTCGCCGGGCAGGGTGAGCGGCACGAAAACCGCCTTGCCCTCAAGCCGCGTCAGAAACGCGCCGCCATAGATTGGCTTCCCAATTTCAACGAGCTGAGGCTTGGAGGGAGGCGCGGGCTTTACCCCCCGCGTAACGCCGTCAGTACCAACCCGGGCTTTAGCTCCCGAGGGACGCTTGCCTGATTTGCTGCTTGCGGCAGAATGCCTCTTCGCGGCCTGCATGGCCCGTCGCTGCGCAGTGGTTCGCTTCTTCGGCATCTTCATTGCTGGCTCATATAAAACAGGCTCAGTCGCGGCAGGTTGTAGTTGACGAGCAGCTGCTTCTGCACAAACTGCCGTTCCACCTGCCTCAATTGGACGGCACCCATGCGGCTGCGGTAGGGCGCCAGTTCGCGGGCCGCGTGCTCCTTGAGCCCCACCAGCAACTCCTCGGGAGCCGCCGCGGTCAAAGCGGCAAACAACTTTTCTTCGAGAACGGTGAGCGTGCGTTCGAGGGCCTCAAGATCGTGCGGCGCGGTGTTTTCAGATTTAGATCCGCGCGCCTCGTTGGCCAGTTGACGCAGCCGCACGGCGGTTGCCGCGCAGGCTTCGGGAGCTGTCGTGGCCGCATCAAGCGCTACGGCGGCAGCTTCAAGGTGCGCGGCAACGCGCTCCTGCTCAAAGCCCGATTCGCTCGCGGTGGCGGTCCCAGCAGAAGCCGTGCCGGCCCCAGCCTCGCGTAGTTCCTCGGCCGCCTCCATCACAGCCTGCGCACACCAGGCAAGGCCGTTCACACGCCGCATCCGTCCGCGCTTTTGCCGCGCCTCATACTTGTCGAAGGCTGCATCGATGCCGCGCAGCGCCGCCTCCAGCGGAATGCCCGCCTCACGCCACGTCTCGATCAGCGCCCAATCGAGCGTTGAGAGCAACAAGAGCGCCCCGCGCCGCTGCTGAAAGCGCTCCTCGATTTCGGTGAAGTAATTGAAGTAGTTCAGCACGACCCGCGCCTCAATGCGCTTTGCCGCGCGGCTTTGCCACACGGTTGCGCTCGAAGAGGATCAGCAGGCCATCGAGGGTGAGCATGTCGTCGATCTCGGCGATGTAGCGCGAGTCCTCGGAGATCTGCCGCGCCAGGCCTCCGGTTGCGATCACTCGCGGCTTTGCGCCAAGTTCGGCGATGATGCGCTCCAGAATGCCGTCTACGAGGCCAATGTAGCCGTAGTAGAGTCCGGTTTGCAGGTGGGTGACGGTGTTGGTGCCGATGACCTTTGCCGGGCGCTTGATGTCGACGCGGCTGAGTCGGGCGGCGTGCGAAAAGAGCGCATCGGCGCTGATGCCGAGGCCTGGCGCTATGGCGCCGCCGAGGTACTCGCCCTTGGCCGATATCACATCGAAGGTGGTCGCCGTGCCGAAATCCACTACAATGCACGGGCCGCCGTAGCGCTCGAAGGCGGCGATCGCATTCACCAGCCGGTCTGCGCCCAACTCCGAGGGGTTGTCCACCAGCACCGGCATTCCGGTCTTGATGCCCGGCTCAACAAAGATCGGTTGCAGGTGGAAGTAGGTCTCACAGACCTGGCGCAGCGTTCCCTCGACCGGCGGCACTACCGAGGAGATGATGATGTAATGCACCTGGCTCGGAGCCATGCCGTTCATCTCGAAGAGATTCACGAAGAGTACGCCGTACTCGTCGGCGGTCTGCGAGCGGTGCGTAGTGACGCGCCAGTGCGCGGCCAGCTGGGGCTTTTCATCACCCCCGCGACCAAGACCCGTCGCCGGGGACCCCGATCCGCCGTCTAGCCGGTAGATGCCCAGCACCGTATTCGTATTGCCAACGTCGATGGCTAGCAGCATGGTTTTTAGCCTAACTCCGCGGTGCGAATCCCGCCCGTTTGCACGGTCACCAATCCAACTTGGGTACGCACCAGCAGGAATCCGTTGTTATCGAGCCCGGCCGTGACACCAATACATGCTTGCGGCCCGTGCACCTCGACTCGCCGTCCGCGAATCCACGTCGATGCCTCTGCGACACGCGCCGGGATCTTAACTCCCGCAGTCGGATCGAGCAGGCTGGTCATCTCGCGCTCCAGCGATTCTAGCAGGGAGACAAGCAGAAGTTGGCGCGAGATGCGGCGGCCGCTCTCCTGATCGAGCGAAGTGGCTGGCGTAGATAGCCCGGGATCAAAGGCGCGCTGGTGGACGTTGATGCCGATGCCCACAACAGCAAATCCAGCCATCTGGCCCTCGATCTTCGATTCGACCAGGATGCCGCCGGCCTTGCGCGGGCCGATCAGCAGATCATTGGGCCAGCGCAGATCGACCTTCAAGCCGGCGACGGCTCGAATCGCTTCCGCAGCAGCCAGTCCCGCAGACAGCGGCAACAGTGACAACCGAGCGGCGGAAATCGTCGGCCTCAGCAGCACGCTCACATAAAGCCCCTCACCCGCAGCCGATTGCCAGTCGTGGCCGCCGCGCCCGCGCCCCGCCAACTGCTCATCGGCAAAGTAGACCGAGCCATGTGGTGCTCCACTGCGGGCCGCATCTAATGCGTCGGAGTTTGTGGAATCAGTGACCGGAGAGAAATGCAGCTTGCCCGCAAAAATCGTGCCGGCCAATGCGGCTTCCAATGCGGCCAGGTCGTACAGGTCAAGCGAGGCTTCGCGCACCTCTAGGCCGTCTCCGCTTCGATGCGCATCGAGATGTCGGCGGCCTTGGCCGAGTGGGTCAGCGCGCCCACGCTGATGAAGTCCACGCCGGTCTCGGCATAGGCGCGGATGTTATCGAGAACGATGCCGCCCGAGGCTTCGGTGGGAATCCAGCCGCTGGCTTTCCCAATTGTATGCTGCCTGATTCTGGCCACGCATCGCTCCACTTCGGCGGGTGTCATGTTATCCAGCAAGAGGGCTTCCGCGTCGTTCTGAAGAGCCTCTTCAAGCTCCTGTGCCGAGCGCACCTCCACCTGCACACGCTGGCCTTCCTGGCGATTTTCTTTTGCCCGCTTGAGTACCGCGGGCAGCCCGCCGCCCAGCGAGATGTGGTTATTCTTGATCAGGATTCCGCTGGCCAGATCGAGGCGGTGATTTGTTCCCCCGCCGCACAGCACGGCATATTTCTCCAGAGCCCGCAGTCCCGGCACCGTCTTGCGCGTATCGAGCACATGAGCGTGCGTTCCATCCATGGCATCGACGAAACGCCGGGTCAATGTTGCGATGCCGCTCAGATGCTGCATCAGATTCAAGATCACGCGCTCGCAACTCAACAGCACACGCGCATTATGGCGGATGACGGCCAGTACCTGGCCATCGTGGACGCGCACGCCGTCGAAGATCTCCGGGTGGCTGATGACCTCGAAGCGTCTCTGCGCCGGGGCGCGCTTGTCGAGGTGGGCGAAGATCTCAAGCAAGCGCGGCACGGCACCCAGCCCGCAGACCACCATCTCCTGCCGCGCGACAATCGAGCCTGTTGCGTGCAATGCGGCGTCGATGGTGAGGTTGGTCGTGATATCGCCGGCGGCCTTGTCTTCGATCAAGGCCCGTTCCAGCAATGCATCGATGCTGCTGCTCTTCCAGTCCATGATTCTTTCTTTCGCCTGTTCAGGGACGCGCCGGAGGCTTTTGACGCGTCAGAAAGTCACAAATCACCATTTTGACGCTGTCATCCACTTCAGCGGAGATTGTGCTGAAGCTAGCTCCATTGCTGCGATTGATCTGAAGCACGTAACCGGGCGCGGCGCCGGAGAGTCCCTGCATGAATTTTTGCCACCCACTTGGTTTGCCCGGCTTGCGCTGGTCAATGAGCTTGATCTCTCCCAGGTCGGTATACCAGAGCACAGAGATCACGTTACGGGAATCGCGCATCATGATGCCCCGGCTAGCCAGGAGAAAGAAATGAGAGAAGCTGCCGGTGGTCGACCGTTTGCCGCTGAGATCGACGATCGCCTGGGCCAGGCCGAGCTTTCCCAGGTGGGGGGCGATCATCTCTTCAATCTGCGGGGTGAAGTGCTTTGCGGTCACGCAGCCCGGCGCATCGCCAAACGAGATGGACTCTGCTTCTTCCTGTTGTTGAGTCACGACGCCTGGTGATTGAACGGCAGCGCTTTCCGCCGGCAAATCTGCCGGGGTCGTGTTGTGCTCCTTCAGTTCCCGGTAGGCAACCTGAATAGCCTTGAAGTGCTCTTCCGCATCCGCGCGCAAGCTGGCGTAATTCTCATAGAGATCGGGATGCCATTGCTTGATCGCTTCTTTGTAGGCCTCTTGAATCTCGGATTCCGAGGGCAGGCCGAACATGAAACCAAGCGTTTTGTAGTGTTGCCGGCATTGGCCGCAATCGCAAGACATGGCTAGTTTTCCTTCTTCAGATTCTCCAGTGCGGCGCGCGCCTTGTCCAGCAGCAATCGCGTCTCGGCTTCCTGCTTCTTCAACCCGTCGACTATCTGAGGCGGAGCCTTGGCCAGAAAACTTTCATTTCCTAACTGCCGCTCAGCCGACATTAGACCTTTCTCATACTTCGCAATGTCCTTTGTCAAACGCTCGCGCTCGGCAGCGACATCAATGGTGCGCTCGTAGATGACGGCAATGTCGAAATTGAAGGTCGAGTGCTTGGAGAGTCCGGCGGCAATCTGTTCCACAATGTGGAGTTCGCTGACACGGGCCAGGCGCTCGACGATTGCACTGTTTTCTTTTAGAACTGAACGCATACCGGCATCAATACGTACCTCGACCGGGGTCGAGGCCTTTTCTTCCACGCCAATCTCCTTGCGCAATGCGCGGATCTCGACGATGAGGCTCTGCAATACACCCATATTTGACAGCGCTGCATCGTCCAGATGCTCATTGCCCTGCGGATAGCTTGTCAGCGCAATCGACTTAGCCGGTGGGTTATCGTCGTAGACCGCGTGCCAAAGCTCTTCTGTAAGGAACGGCATGATCGGCGACAACAACCTTAACGAGGCCTCGAAGACACTAACCAGCGTTGTGAGCGCGGCTTTCGTTCCGGCCAGTCGCGCATCGCGCTGACTCGCTGACTCGCCGTCTCGCTGACTCGCTTCAAAATCCAGCCGCAGCTTGACGATTTCCAGGTACCAGTCGCAGAAACTTCCCCAGAAGAACTGATAGATCGTATTGGCTGCGTCGTCAAAACGGTAGATTTCGAGCGACTGATTGACCTTGGCTGCTGTGGCATGTAACTCGGCCACGATCCATCGGGCTTCGAGCGGCGCATCGGCGTCGACTGTCGGCATGGACCCGAGAACCGCCGGATCTACCGTAATGCCAATCTCTGCGGCGCGATCCACGTTCATGAAGAGGAATCGCGCGGCGTTCCAGATCTTGTTGGCGAAGGCGCGGTAGCCTTCGGTGCGGGCTACGTTGAAGGCTATGTCGGTGCCGGGCGAGGCCATCGAGGCCAGCGTAAACCGGACCGCATCCGTCCCGTACTGCTTGACGATTTCAATGGGGTCGACGACATTGCCCTTGGTCTTGGACATCTTTTCGCGATTGGCATCGCGGACCAGGGCGTGAATATAGACCTCTCTGAATGGTACTGAGTCCGCAAGAGAGCGAGGACTGCCGTCTGGCATAGAAACATCGCCCGAAAACCAGCAGCCGAACATGATCATCCGGGCGACCCAGAAGAAGAGAATGTCGAAGCCGGTAACTAATAAGCTCGTCGGGTAGAACGCGTCGAAGTCGGCGCGGTTTTCACTGCTCTCCCTGGTCCCCAAATGCGAGGGACCTGGGGCACCCGGAATGTTGGATCGGCCGAAGTTAGGCCAGCCAAAGACGGAGACCGGCAGCAGTCCCGAGGAGAACCAAGTGTCCAGGACGTCGGTCTCTTGCGTGATCTTCTCTGAGCCGCAGTGAACGCAGGCCGCGGGGTCTTCGCGGGCGACAGTGATCTTATGACAATTCGAACAGTGCCATGCGGGGATCCGGTGGCCCCACCAGAGCTGGCGCGAGATACACCAGTCGTGAATGTTCTCCATCCACTCCAGGTAGACCTTCTCGTACTGTTCCGGAAGGATGCGAATCGCTTTGTTGCCCTGTGCATCTGGCTTGACCGCGGCAATTGCCTTTTCGGCCAACGGCTGAATCTTGACGAACCACTGGGTCGAAAGTCGCGGTTCCACGACAGTTTTGCAGCGGTCGCAGTGGCCCACGTTATTGATGTGATCCTTGATGCCCGCTAACAGGCCTTGCTCTTCGAGGTCCGCGACAATCTTCTTGCGCGCGACATAGCGGTCGAGACCGGCATACGCTCCGCCCTCGGAGTTGATGCGGCCCTCCGCGTCCATCACGTTGATCGACGGCAAATGATGGCGCTCGCCAAGGGCAAAGTCGTTCGGGTCGTGAGCGGGAGTTACCTTCACTGCGCCGGTGCCGAAGTCGCGGCTGACCCACTCGTCGAGGATGATAGGGATCTCGCGATTCATCAGAGGCAGGCGAAGCTTTTTCCCGTGCAGATGGAGATAGCGTTCGTCTTCAGGGTGAATAGCAACTGCTACATCACCGAGCATAGTCTCGGGCCGAGTGGTCGCGACAGTTAGAAACTCACAGTTATCCTTGCCGTTCCCGTCAATAACTGGATATCTAATCTCCCATAAGTGACCTTTTTGTTCCTCGTGGAACACTTCCAAGTCACTTATGGCGGTTTGACAGCGCGGGCACCAGTTCACAATGTAAGCGCCGCGATAAATTAGATTCTGCTCATGTAAACGGACAAAAGCCTCGCGCACCGCCGCCGATAAGTTCTCGTCCATCGTGAAGTATTCGCGCTGCCAGTCAACCGACGCGCCGAGGCGCTTCATCTGTCCGAGGATGGCGCCGCCGTAGTGGCGCCTCCACTCCCAGACGCGCTCGACGAAGGCCTCACGGCCCAGCTGCTGGCGGGACTTGCCTTCGGTGGTGAGCTGGCGCTCCACCAGCATCTGGGTCGCAATACCGGCGTGGTCGGTGCCCGGCACCCACAGCACCCGGTCGCCGCGCATACGGCGCCAGCGGACCATGATGTCGCTCTCGGCATGCTCGAACATGTGGCCCATGTGCAGGTTGCCGGTGACGTTGGGCGGCGGCAGCAGCATGGTGAAGGCACCGGCTTGTTCGGCGGTGTCGGCGGCAGCGGGCGTGGGTTGCGCGAAGAGTTTCTCGCGCACCCAGTATTCGGCCCAGTGATCTTCAATGGCGGCGGGGTCGTAGGCTTTTGGCAGTTCGTGAGGCATAGGGGTTCTTGGATTCGAGCCCCCGATGGTCTGCGCAAAGCCCTCTTACGGCGAGGGTTTCTAGCGAGGGGACCACCCCTCACTTTACCAGATGCGGCTCGGCTCAGAACCGGATTCACGGCTTGAGCTGTCCGCAGACCTATTCCTTTTTATGGCGGGCGGATATTCGCATATCTCGAACCGTATACCCGATGGGAATATCGAAGAGGTGCGCATCGGGCTCGGTCAGCGAGAGACTGCTGATCCAGATTACTTGCTTCCCTTCACGCGGATCGATGCGCGTGACGGAGAGATTGTTCTCCAACTCGTCGGAGTACCAAAACTCGCGGGTCGAATTCAGCGGCCTGTCGTTGCCGAGAACGCCGGGATTAATGGTCACGGTCTCCCGCGTTCCACTCACATAGACTCCCTCCATCACCTGCGATCCAAGAACCTCTCGCGAGAGAGAACGGTTGCCGTTGTCAAAGGGGCCCGTGGGCCTGGTCTCGAAGAATGTCTGTGGACGGTAATCCGTGATGACGCACTGAAAGTTTGTTGTTGAACAGTAGGCTTGGCTATGATTCACCGGGTCGTAGATGTGAACTTGATAGAGAGGAGATTTCTTGTCCAATGGCGCGAAGTGGTGATTCTCTCTGTAGATGCGTCCCTGGCTGTCGCGCGCCAGATTTGCGGTGGTGTGGGTTGTGATCGTGCTTCCGTCCTCCAGCGTGCGCGTCCATTCGATGTTGTCGATGCCCGATAACGGCTTTCCAGGGATCGCCAGAAGCAGAATACCGGGGACGCGGGTTGAGGCGCTTGCGTCGGGGCCGCGCACGGGTTCCTGTGCCGCAATGGAGACTGCTATCAGTGCCAATCCAGCCAGAAAGCCGAGTGCGCAACGTCTCACCGATCCACCTCACAATCAACGACCAGATTTTACCACCAAGAACAATGCCGCATCCGGTTGGGATGCGGCCTCGGTTCTTACAATGGGATTGATTTAGAAGGGATTCAGTTTGGAAAGCCCCTTCTTTTTCTTCTTCTTGCTGGAGGATTCGTCGGCCAGGTCGGCCTTGTGCTTCCTGGCGTCGGCGGGATTGGCAGCAGTTGTCGGGTTCGAGCCGGGCTTGACGTCGTTGACCTGGTCGGGAGCCTCGCCCGGCTTCTCGGCGGCAGGCACGGCGGTGTTGACCGGACCTACAGCCTTGACGACGGCGTTGGGGTCGGCCGCGGGCGCGCTTATAATCTGGACGCCCACGCCGGTGCCGTCGCCCTCCGGCTTCTCAAGCTGCAGGGGCGCCTGGGAGGGCTGGTCGCTGCGGGGCGGCTCATTCGGGCCAGTTGGAGTGACCACTCCGGGGGAAGCGGCGGGCTTGCCGCGGTTGACAGCCTCGGTGATCATCGCGGCGTTCTGCTTGGTCACATCGGGTGCGAGAGTGCGTTTGGGATCTTCCAGACTGGGCTCGCCCACATGGACGGCCTCAACCACCGTGGGCCCGTGCTTGGCGATGCCCAGGGTCTTGTTGGTAAAGCGCAGTGGCTCACGGCTCTTCTGTTCGGCGTCGTTCTCGGCAACCGCGGCGTCGGTCGGCTCGGGAACGGGACGGTTCATAGCCACCAGCCGGTCGCGTGCATCTTCAACGTGGGGAGCCATGGGATAGCGGGTAATGACCTTGGCGTAGGCCTCGGCAGCCCGGTCCTGATAAGAGGCGCGAAGGCGCTCCTTGATGGCGCCGGGAATGTTGGGCTGGTTTTGAAAGAAACGGGCCTCGCCGGCAAAGGCATCGCCGATACCGAGCAAAGCCTGGTCGCTCTTGGAGTAGAGCGGATAGGTATCGACCACGGTCTCAAGGCGCGCGATGGCGGCGGAGTAATTATCCCGGCTCCCGTAATAGAGGCCGATCCCTGTTTCGCGCTCGGCCAGAACCTCCTGCACGTCGCGCAGCTTCTGTTTGGCGCGGGGCACCAGCGTCGAGTCGGGGAAGATGTTGATCATCTTCCGGTACTCCTGCTCGGCGCGCTGGGCATTGTTGTAGTCGCGGTCGGGCTTTTCCATTTGCTGGTAATAGATGTCCGCCACCTTCATCTGCGCCTCGGCGGCCTCCGGGGCGTTGGGGAAGAAGGTAATGAAGTCCTGATACTCGGCCTCGGCCTGGGTGAGGGCCGCGGTGCCGCCCTCCTTGAACCAACTGTCGCCCACGGCCAGCTTGGCGCGCATCCGGTACTCGGAGTCAGGATAGGTATTGAGCATGGTCTGAAGGTCAAGGCGGCAGACATCGAAGCGGCCCTTCTTCATGGCGACCATGGCCTTGTCATAGAGCTCCTTATCGGGCTGCCTGGAGTTCAACTTGGCCAGCGGGTTGGCGCTCAGGTCCTCGTTCTTCTTCTTCTTGGGCTTCTTTTCCCTGGCCTGGGCCGCAACTCCGCCCAGCATCAGGACCGCTAGAACTGCTGCGGCAATCTTCAACGTCAACCGGTTCATAATTCCTCATTGCGGCTGCGGCCCGTCGACAGGCTACAAGCCCTTTCCCTGCTAGTCGATCAGCTTTTAGCTGTCAGCTATTAGCCTTTAGCTTTTGCTTCCCCGCCCGCAGTCGTCACGATACCCTGGCGCTTAGCTGCTCACCGAGAATTCTGAGCTAAGAGCTAATAGCTGTTCTTTCACTCGCCCGCGGCCTCGCGGGCCGCCGCCAGCAGCGCTCGCGCATCCTGCTCCGGGCGCCCTGCCCCAAAGACGGCGTTGCCGGCTACCAGCAGCTCCGCTCCCGCTTGGACGATGCGGGCCACGGTATCGTGAGCCACGCCGCCATCCACTTCGATTCTAAATGCCAGCCCCAGCTCCTGGCGCAGAGCAGCCAGCCGACGGATCTTGTCCAGCGAAAACTCAATGAAGGTCTGCCCGCCGAAGCCCGGATTCACGCTCATCACCAGCACATGGTGGACCATGGGCAGAATGTCGATCAGCAAATCGACGCGGGTAGCCGGATTCAGCACCACCGCCGGCTTCATCCCGTGCTGGGCAATCAATTCGAGCGATCGGTGCAGGTGCCGGCAGGCCTCGTAGTGGACGCTCACCCAGTCGGCCCCGGCCTCGGCAAAGGCGGGAATGAACTCGTCTGGATTCTCGATCATCAGGTGGCAGTCGACCGGCAGGGAGGTGAACTTGCGCAGACATTTCACCACAGGCGGGCCGATCGTAATGTTGGGCACAAAATGCCCGTCCATCACGTCCACGTGGATGACTGTGCCGCCGCCTCTCTCAGCCGCGGCAACCTGGTCGGCCAGATGGGCAAAGTCCGCCGAAAGTATCGAAGGCAGCAGTTCAACCATGGGGTTTTTGGGAGGCATCTCCTTGCAGGCTCAGTGTATCAGCGTGGAGGCGCGGTGGTCTGCGGGGGATCACAAGGCCCTCAGGGCGGCTTGGACAACAGACTCCCAGTCGCCGAGATTCGGCTGGCGAAAGAGGCGCATTGTCGGATACCACGGGCTGTCGACACGCTTCTCCATCCAGCGCCAATCGGCGGCGAAGGGCAGCAGCAGCCAGACCGGAAGCCCCAAGGCCCCGGCCAGATGCGCCGTCGAGTTGTCGATGGTAATCACCTGGTCCATGGCCGCAACCTGCGCCGCGAACCGGTCGATATCGGCAAACTGATCGACGGTGCGGTCGATGAGCAGGGGTGCATTGGCAGCCGCTGCCTGTTCTTCCAAAGCGTCGAAGTCTCCGTATTGCAGGCTGATCCACCGAATGCCGGGGAGCACGAGGAGCGGGGCAAAGCGTTCAAGGCCTATGGATCGTTTGTGGCCCGTCTTTTGATTTCGAGTGTGCCAGGCCAGCCCGATCAACCGCCGGCCGTCGCTGTAGCGGGTGCGAAAACGCTCCCGTTCCGCCGGATCGGCCCGGAGGTACGGCGAGGTCGTGGCTGCAAAATCAGCTTCGGTCGTCCGAAAGTGCCCTGGCAGACTGCCTGTTGGCATTTGGGTCGTGACCCGCTCTTCCTTGCGATCAACGCCTGCCAGTTGAGGTTCGTAGTCTCCCACCCTTTCCGCAAAATGCCGCGAAAAGGATGGGGCACCCAACGTCCCGGCTTCGGCTGGCCCGCAGCCTGACACCACCTCCACATCAGGAAACGATCGCGCAAAGAGCGGCTTGAGCCGTGCATCGCAATCGAGCACGATGCGGTTGCCCGTGCGCAGGGCCTCCGGAATCAGCCCCGCGAACTGAATCTCGTCGCCGATTCCTTGCTCGCCCCACAGAAGCAACCGGGCAGGCTGGGGTACTGGCCCCAGCTTCCCGCCGGTCCAGAGCGGCTGCGAAAAGGCGCGACGCGGCGTGTCGTGATCGGGAGATTGCCAGCGGCTTTCGTAGTTGCGCCAACCCTGGATGAAGTCGCCGTGGCGCAGTTGGGCCAGCGCCTGGCCGAAGCGGGCCTGGGGATAATCTGGTTTTATCTCAAGGGCGCGTGCAATTTGAACCAGCGCCTCATCCAGGCGGCCAAGGTCTTCGAGAACGCAGCCCAGATTATAGTGGGCCTCGGCGTACTCCGGTCTCAAAGCCAGCGCCCGCTCAAAACCAGCCGCAGCGGCTTCCAAGCGATCCAGTGCATGAAGGGTGTTGCCCAGGTTGTAGTGCGCCTCGGCCAGTTGCGGCTTGAGTGCAAGGGCGCGCTCATAGCAGGCAACCGCTTCAGGCAACTTGTCCTGTGCCTGGCGCAGGTTGCCCAGATTGTAGTGCGCCTCGGCATAAACCGGCTTCAGTGCCAGAGCCTGGGCGTAAGCGCATTCCGCGGCTTCCAGTTGACTCAGTGCCAGCAGTGCGTTTCCCAGGTTGCCGTGGGCCTCGGCCATTCCAGGCTTCAGGGCGAGCGCCCGCTTGTAGCCGGCCACCGCTTCGGGGAGCTTGCTCTGAGCTTGAAACACGTTTGCGTAATTGAAGAACGCCTCGGCAAACTGCGGATTGAGGGCGATGGCCCGTTCGTGACTAGCCCCCGCCTCATCCAGCTTGCCCTGGGCTTGCAAGATATTCCCCAGGTTAACGTGAACCTCGGCCAGGTCAGGGCGCAGCGCCAACGCCCGCCGGAAGCGCGCCTCGGCCAGTTCGTGTTTGCCCTGGGCCTCAAGCACCGCGCCCAGGTTCATCTGCGCCTCGGCCAGCTCCGGGTTGATGGCCAGTGCCCGCTCATAACAGGCAGAGGCCTCGTCGAAGCTTCCCAACGCCTGAAGGGCCGTGCCCAGGTTAGAGTAATAGGCTGCCGGCCGCTTGTCTGCCGCAATCGCCTTGCGAATCAGCTCGACGGCAATCTCGTCGCGGCCCACCTGATGAGCGAGCACTCCCAGCAGGTGCAAGCTGTCGGCATGACAGGGATCAAGTTCCAGAACGTGGCGGTAGATCCGCTCCGCCTCGGCCAGTTGCCCATGCTGGTGGAACTCGATGGCTTTGGCGCACATGCCCTGAAGGTCCACAGGCGGAGACCGCCGCGAGGGCCGACTTGGCACAAGGTGCAGAGAGCGGTTCATGGGGACAGTGTAAGTGTGAGAGGTTGCTCATTGAGCGTGAACCCTGAGCGGTTCGGGAGAGTGTTATGCGCGAAGCTTCCCGGTACGGGAGTCTCCCGATATGAACTCGGTGAACCTCCTGGCTCGCGCCGATTCCAATTGCTTGAGCAGCATACGCCCGCGCGCCCGCATGGCCGGGGTTCCCGAGCGGCTGTGGATTTGCAGGAGATCAATCACCTCCGGCAGCAGCGAGCCATCCTGCCGGGCCAGATCGGCCAGTCCTTGCAGAGCGCAGGTCTTGACGATCGAGCTTCGGTCCTCAAGGTAGGATCGCAAAGTTTCGGCCACGCGTTCGCGCTCTGAAACCGTCAACGCAAGGCGTGGCACCATCGCCGCCAGAGACCAGCGCAACTTGTTCTCAGTGGCTTCAGCGAGCAAGCCGATCAACGCCGGCTTCCACGAGCGCTGAAGCAGGCCGAGCAGTGGTTCCCGAGCCGGATCAGGGGTGTGGGGACATAGGCGCGTGAGTTTCTCCAGCGCATCGGCAGCGCGCATGGCCACGGCGGGCTCTTCGTCCCAAAGGCATTCGAGCAACTGGGATGCTCTCTTCGGATTTGCGCGGACAAGCTCGACTACCTCAGCCGTCCGGCCGCTCGAGTTGCGATGGCGGCCGGAGCTGAGCATCGAGCGGATGGTCTTGCGGGCGGGCATGGGCTTTTCCCATCAGCTTACTCTGCATGGCCCCCGGCCGCCAGCATCTTGGCCGCGACTCGCCCAACTCCGCGCAGTATCGCCTTCAGCGGCCAGCGGCCTTCGGCGTCGGGGAAGAAGATCTCGCCGCTGCGACGGGCCTCAGGGCGGTAATACCAGCGCTTGAGCAGTGCCAGATGGCCTTGGCGGAGCGTGGCTGATGGGGCCTCGGAGCGCTCAGCCAATGCGTCCAGGGGCTCCTCCATGCGGGCCTCAAGGACGCCACGTGCGAGCTTGGTTGGCGCTGCGGACTCGGCTTTCGAGCTGGCTTCCGATGGAGCATCCTCCGCACTTGGAGCTTCGGGAATCGCTTCAATCGCCATCGGATGGGCAAAGAGTGAGGTCGAGCCGGATTGCTCGTTCTGGATTCTCATGCCCAGCGTCGAAAAGCCTTGCGGGCCGCGGAGGGAGCCGTCTTCATAGAGGAAGATCGCCACCTCGCCGGGCACAGCCGCAGCCTGCAAAACAACCGCGCGGAGTTGCGAGAGCGGACGAACCAGCTCAGGAGCCAGAGCATGGATGCTCTCGACGCGCTGCACTTGCGAGTGAATGGCCGCGGCAGCCTCGAATTCGAGGCCTGCCGCGGCTTGGTCGCGTTCGGTGCGGAGCGTGACGAGCCGGCTCTCGCCGCGCGTTGCCAGAAACCGCTCAACCGCGGAGGCCTCTTCGCCATACCGTTCATCTGAGCAGCCCTGATAGCAGGGCGCAAGACACATCTTCATCTCGGAGTAGACGCAGCCGGGATGGCTGGGATTGGGGTCAAGTTCCTCGGTGCAGCGGCGCAGCAGAAAGAGCTTGAGCGCCTCATCGGCGTAGCGCTCCGCCGCCGCACGTGACTGAAACGGTCCATAAGCCCAATCCGCCTCGCGCTGGCTGGGGCGATGAGTCACCGTGATGCGCGGGTAAGCGTTGCTGCCCAGGAAGCGGACAAAGGCTGGGGCCCGCAGATGCATGCGTTCGAGGCACTTCGTGCCGTGGACCTTCTCCAATAGTTCAAACTGAATCAGAAGCGATTCAAACTCGGAGCCGGTGAGCCGCCAGCGAATCTGCCGCACGCGCCCGGCCAATTGCAGCCGCCGCGGATGCTTTGCCGAGGGCAGCAGCAGCCGTTCCAGTCTTCCGCGCAGGTTGGGCGTGCGGCCGATGTAGGGCTCGGCGTGAACCTCGGCGCCGTAAAGCGCAAAGACCGCGGGGCTGGTGGGCAACTGATCGAGCGCTGCCCTGGGGTCGGCTGGGTCGAAGGCGAGAGTATCGGGCTCAACCGGCACGGCCATCTCTTCCCTCTCGGAACCAGTCCGGAAAGTGTGGGCAAGGCCGCTGAGCCGCGGAACCGCAAGCCTTCATCGACTGGCGGCTCAAAGCTATTTCCCCAAGGCTTCCGGCTCTTCCGCAGTGTCGGCTGCCGGAGTCTTCAGCGTTCCCGGCTCGTCGAGCCACAGCCAGACGATCCACCACAACAGCGCGGCCACGTAAACCACCTGGTTGGCGTTCATCAGCTTGCCCAGCAGGCCGACGGCGTGATCATACTCGTACTGGGTCTTGGGATGGACCGTTCTGACGATGGACTGAACCACTGCCTGTATCGTCAGCAAGGTGATGGCCACGGTCGAGAGACCGATGACAATTTGCTGAGCGTGGCTCCGCCAGCCGGCCTTGAAGCGGCGGCCAAAGAGCGCCACCAGCAGCCCCAGTTCCACTGTCAGCAGGGCAACCAGTGTCTCGCCCTTCAGCGCCACCAGTTGCATCATCCGCAGCTTCCCTACCATTGAGCCCAAGGCCAAATCCTTGACCACCGGCCAGGGTCCCAAGAAGACCAGCACGCTACCGGCCACCACCAGCAACCCAACGGTGTTAACGATCCACAATGGACGTCGCGCTCCGGCAAAGGCACGCCGCGCCACCTCCACCAGCACCAGGAGGCCCACAATCGCCCCCAGATCACTCAAAGCAAGCAGGATCTCTTTATAGAGAAGCGTCGCTATACGGCCCGCCAGAAGCTCCTCAGCCATCAACTGCAGGGCCACCAGCATAATGCCCGCCGTGAACCACGGAAAGCGCCGCACACGATCGCGGCCCAGCAGAACCACCAGCAAGACCAGTTGCGCGGCAAAGTTCAGCGTCCAAAGAACCTGGTGCGCCGAGAAATCGAGATTGAGGTGCATTTGAGCCCCGTCCGGGAGAGCGCCTGGAAAGCCTCGGCTGCCCCATTCCAGTCTAAACTCACGCAGCGGGAGCGCGGCAGGCAAAGCAGCGGCCGTGTCTCAGCCCGAGCTATTTGTTGGCGCGCGCAGTCCACGCGGCCAGGTAGATCGCTTTGGACGGATCGGCGGCGACGATCGCCCGGTAGTACGCAACCCGCTCGGCCTGGAAAGCCGCCTGGAGCGCCACCGGATCGGCCGCATTCACGGCGCCCAGCGTCATCGGGCCCCAGCCGCCGTCCTCGGCGATAGGCGCTTCGCCAGCGGCAAGCAGACTATTCGCAGCCTGCTGCAGACAGCGCACAGAGACTCCGCTGCCGCCGTTCACCGCGAAGTCGAAGACTCGCTTGCAAACCTCGTCCGACACCACCTGGGCGAACCATGTGTTCCAGAAGTGGTTTTGATAGAACTGCTGGACCAGCGGCTCGCGTTGCTCGGGGGCAAGCGCCGCGATGGGTGCGAACTCGGCAGGCCATGCACCTGAGTTGATGCCGCCGATCGCGTAGCAGGGTCCAGCGACTCCGCCCGGGCAGGGGTCCGGAACCAGTGCGCACGCACGGGAAGGATCCTCGAAGTCCATCATCCAGTTGCAGGCTGTATTCCAATCTGCCACAAGTCCCTCCATACCGGGAATGATGAAGATGAAAGCAGATCGAGCGGAGGGGTGAATCGATGGAGATTTATGGTGCGCCCGGAGAGATTCGAACTCCCGACCTAACGCTCCGGAGGCGTTCGCTCTATCCAGCTGAGCTACGGGCGCACATGAACAGCATATCGTACTTTCGATTCTACCGGACTGCAAAGGCTTCAGCGAGTAGTGGGTCAGTTTGAATTTGCGGTCGAGACACGTCCGGAGTATGAGCCCTAAAGGCGGTGCTTCAGCCTAGAGTTTCGCTGAGCACGTCTTCCTACCGCTAAGTTCGTTTCGCCACGGCCAACTTGACGCCAAAGCCGACGAATACGCAACCGGTCAGCCGATCAAGGTTCCGCACGACTCGTGGTTTAGACAGGAAGCGACCTAAAGGGACAGTTAGAGCAATCAGGAATGAGAACCATACCAGAGTAATCAGTACATGAATACCAGCAAGCAGCAACGAAAATCCTGCAACACTCACTCCCTGCGGGATGAATTGCGGAAGAAAGGTCACATAAAACACCCCAACCTTGGGATTGAGTATGTTGCTCAGGAAACCCCTGTAAAACGCACCCGTGTTTCCCTTGCTCTTGGCAGGGCTATCTAGCGACGCCCTGTCCACAGTCAACGAGGCTCGCGGCTTCGCGAGGAGCTTGATGCCGAGATAGACAAGGTAAGCCGCTCCCGCCCACTTCACAATGTCGAAAGCAAGCTCGGAGGCTGCTAAGAGTGCCGTCAAACCGAAGGCCGCGCCCATTCCCCAGGCAAGCAAGCCCAGGCAAATGCCGAGAGACGCTGCTGCCCCATTTCGCGGTCCGCATGAGGTCGAGGTTCTCAGCACCATTGCGGTATCTACGCCAGGCGTCATCGTCAGCAAAGTAGCGGCGGCGACAAAAAGGAGCATGAGTTGAATCATCAACAACTGCCTCCTCCATGGAGAATATCTCAGCAATGCCCAGAGCCGATGGATTCAATATCCCCCGCAGCATCCTTCATAGGGTCTGTGGATTCAAACAGCCCCACTTCCCCCCAGCGGCGAGCTTTCTCTTCTCGCGCTTTCCCGCTGAACGCGCAACTCCTCCATGACCGACTGAATCAGCGCCTTGGCCCCATCCATGCCGCCGAGAACCGCCTGCAGATCAAGCGCCGGCTTGGTCGGGTTGCGGCTGGAGACACAGTAGACCCCATGCTGGCCCACCAGAATCAGCGAGTCGGTTAGCAGATCCAGCGCCACCGCCAGCCTGCCTCGCTCCACGCCCATCATGAACTCGAACTTTTCAAGCTCCGCCCGCTTCTCGTCAAAAATGCTCATCTGCCCAACCTACTCCCAGCCTATTCCTACCCTACTCTTCGCCCCGCTCGTCTTCGAGATTGTCGAGGACGGCCAGAGCTTCGTCGGGCACATCCCACTGGCGGAGGATCTTATAGATGACGCCGGTCGAAAATCCGGCAGCGACAAGCCGTCGCATGATCCGGGCGGTCTCTTTCTCGTTCTGCGGCTTGCGCAGGCGCCTGCGTTCCAGGTGTTCCCGGGCCAGAGCCTCTTCGTTAGTCTGGCCGTAGCGGGCCTCGAGGGTTTCGGCGATCAGCTCCGACTCGACACCCTTCTGCTGCAAGTCCTGGCGCACGCGGCGAACACCGAACTTCTCATTCTCCTGGCGCAGGCGTGCGTAGGTCTCGGCAAAGGCAGCATCGTCCAGGTAGCCGTGTTCGCGGAGCCGTGCAAGCGTGGCCTCGACGGCGGCATCGCCACGCTCGCCCGGCTCGACGCGCGCCTTCATCAGCCGCCGCAGATCGGCCTCAGTGCGCATCGCCCGGCCCAGCGACTTCACCGCGTAGTCGTAGAGGCCGCTTTCGTTGAGAAACGCACGCGGCTTGGCGGATTTGGATTTGAAAGGCAGCTTCTAGCCTCTAGCTTCTAGCCTCTAGCTCTTGCTGATGAAGCAGAAGCTGCTGGAGACAATACTGACCACTGTTCACTGATCACTGAAAACTGTTCGCCGTCCACTGATCCACCCAGTCGTTCACCGTCTTGTACCACAGGCGCGAGTTCTGCGGCTTGAGCACCCAGTGGCCTTCGTCGGGGAAGTAGAGCATCTTGCTCGGGACCTTGAGCCGCTGGAGCGTGGTGAAGAGCTGGAAGCCCTCGCTTACATCCAGTCTGTAATCGAGCTGGCCATGGATGACAAGCGTGGGCGTCTTGAAGTTTTTGGCCGAAAGCGCCGGAGACCACTTGCGGAATGGGTTCTCGGAGTCGGGCTTGCCATAGTAGTCCCAGGGCCTGCCCTTGAACTCCCACTCGTTGAACCACAGCTCTTCCGTACTCCCGTAGGCCGATTCGGGGTCGAACATTCCATCGTGGCTGACTATGCACTTGAAGCGGTTGCTGTGGCCCAGAATCCAGTTGGCCATGTAGCCGCCGTAACTGGCCCCCAGGGCGCACTCGCGAGACTTATCGACAAAGGGATAGTGCTGCTCGACGTAGTCCAGGCCGGTCATCAGGTCTGTATAAGGCTTGCCGCCCCAATCGCCGTTGACGCCATCGACAAATGTCTGCCCGAAGCCGGTCGAGCCGCGGGGATCGATCATCACGACCACGTAGCCGTTTGCGGCAAAGAGCTCCGGGTTCCAGCGGTAGCTCCAGGAGTCGCCCCATGCACCCTGCGGACCGCCGTGGATAAGAAACTTCACAGGATACTTCTTTGCCGGGTCGAAGTCTGGAGGCTTGATGAGGAATCCCTTGACGTCGGTGTGGTCCGTGGCAGAGAACCAGAAGGACTCCATTGGGGGCAGTTCCAGTTGGCCGAGCAGGGCATCGTTCAAGTGCGTGATGGCGTACATCTTCACACTCAAATCATTGGTAACAATGTCGTATCCGGGCACAGCCTTGGTGTACCAGGTGTATTCGATCCGTATGATCTCGGCTGGCTGTTGAACCTGCACAGAGGTGACGAGAAGAGCCTTTCCCCCATCCACCGGGTGCAGGTCGCTGAACTCTCCCTTGTAGGCAAACTCATGAAAGACGCCGCTCAGGTTGGTGATGAAGATCGGCGTTTCGCCGCGCTTGTCTTCGGTGAAGAGCAGGCTCTTTGAATCCGCCGTCCAGGCAAACTCCTCCACCCAGTTGTCCAGCGTGGCGGGCAGCAAATCCTTGATCTTCTTCGTCTTCCGGTCGTAAAGGACGAGTCTGAACCTGTCGCTTTCATATCCGGCGCGGGCCTGGGAGCGCCAAGCCAGATAACTGCCGTCGGGCGAGTAGGCTGGATTGAAGTCTCCGCCCGGCGATGTGCTCACCCGCTCTGGTTTAGCCGCCGGATCGGACAGATCAAGCGTAAAGATGTCGGCGTTGACGCTCGTGGCCGGCTCTTCGTCGAGGTTCTCGGTGAAGGCCAGTTCCCTCGAATCCGGCGAAAAGGCGCAGCCGCAGCCGCCGCCCTCAAGCGAGAATGGCGGAACGTCGCGCGGAACGTTGGGCGTGAGGTCGCGTAGTGCGCCGCCCTCTAACGAGACCAGAAACAAATGGCTGCGCTTGCCGCCGGTGTAGTGGTCCCAATGGCGATAGAGCAGGTGAGTGAAGAGCTGCGCCTTGACCTTGTTCGACGCAAGGGCGGCATCGCGGCGGGCATTGCATTGATCGCCTGTAGTCATGTCCCCGGCCGTGATCGCCGGGCAGTCTGGATAAACGGAAGAGGTAAAGACCACGGAGTGGCTGTCGGAGGACCAGGCGGCGCTGTCGGCTTCGGTCGAGATCGCGGTCAGCTTCTTCGGGTTGCTTGCCGCGCCGTCTGAAGTGTTGAAATCGGCCACCCAAACCTGTTGCGAGCCACCGCGGCCGCTCAGGAAGAGAATGTGCTTGCCGTCAGGAGAGAACTGCGGGCCGTGGTCGCCGGCCTGAGCCACGGGAAGCGGCTTTGGATCTCCACCCCCAACGAACTGGATAAACAGCTCCGCCGTTTTTGAGTTCTGCTCCAGATTGACCGTGGTCACAGAGTAGGCCAGCCACCTGCCGTCCGTGGAGACGGCGGTCTCGCCCAGCCTCCTCATCTGCATCAGGTCCTCGAAGGTCATGGGGCGCTTGGCGAGTACGGTCTGTGATGTTTGGGCGGTCTGGGCTGTGCTCGGCAAAGCCAGGACGGAGGCAAGAGCGAGAGAGAGAACGAACATCGGTCTGCGCATGGTGTCTTCCTATTTCGCGCGGGGAGAGTGCAACTTCAGCGCGAAGGAGAAGTTTACACCGGCAAAGGGTATATCGAGCAGGGGTTCTTCGATTCCCATGCCGGGCACCAAGTAGATTGACGCTGGCAAGCTGAATCAACTAATCTTGGCCACAAATTCATCCTGATACCGAACGAAGGAGATCTCACCATGAAAATCGTGGCGTCAGTTGCCGTACTGCTCTTCGCGTCTGCCTTGGCTTATGCGGAAGGACCAAAGCCCTGTGAAGAGCTGAAGTCCGAGATCCAAAAGAAACTGGAAGCAAACGGCGCGAAGGCTTACACGCTGGAGATCGTGGCGAAGGACAAAGACGCGGAGGGCAAGGTGGTCGGCAGTTGTGAGGCCGGAACGAAGAAAATCGTTTACAGCAAGACCTCAGCCCCGCCCAAGACCCCAGCGCCTGCGGCAAGCAAGCCTAAACCCTAAGACGCCTGGCAACGCTGCGAACGCGGTTAGATCGCACAAGGGATTTCTTTGTCTCGAATGTGTGCGATTTTGCAGGCCACAATCTTCTCGGCAGCGGCAACAACCTGTTCCAGCGTCAAGCGGGTTGAATTCAGCAGGACAGCGTCCGGAGCCGGCTTGAGGGGCGAATCGGCGCGATTGCGGTCGCGCTCATCGCGGGCGCGCAGATCGCGAATCACCTCTTCGGGCTGCTGGGCGGGCTCGGTGCCCAACTGCTCATAGCGCCTCATGCCCCGCACCTCGGGTGCGGCGTCCAGAAAGATCTTCACCTGGGCCTGGGGAAAGACGACGGTCCCGATGTCGCGGCCCTCCATCACCACCCCGCCCTCGGCGCCCATCTGCTGCTGCAGGCGCACCATCCAGGCGCGAATTGCGGGAAAGATGCTGACGCGGGAGGCGGCGTCAGTAACAGTTTGGTTGCGGATCAGGCCGGTCACATCTTCGCCGTCGAGCAGGACGCGGTTTTCTTCCACACCGGGTTCGAGACGGATAGCCGTCTCCGCCGAAAGGTGCTCAAGGCTCGTGCTCTCATCCAAAGGGAGACCCGCGCGCAGCGCCTTCAGGGCAAAAGCGCGGTACATGGCCCCGGTTTCCAGGTTCAGCAGGCCAAAGTGCCGGGCCAAATGGCGCGCGATGGTGCTCTTTCCCGCTCCGGCGGGGCCGTCAATGGCGACGATGATCTTCCGGGCGGGATCGAGAGAACTGCTAGAGCTTTCGTCCGCACTCATCCGCGCTTCTTCGTCCCCTGCTTGGGCCGGGCCGTAAAGCCGAAGCGATTGCTGTTGCCCGCCTTTGAGCCAGCGGCAAGCGTGGGCTTGCGGCTGGCGCCGGTGCGGTTCGCACTAGCGCCACGAGCCGGGCTGCCGCCGTTGCGCGAACTAGCGCCGGGCTTGGCAGCGGTCTTGGCGCCGTTGGAGTGGGCCTTGAGTTTACTCCAGGCGGGCGTGGCAGACTTGGCGGAGTGCGTGCCGGAGGCGCCGTTCGTTGGGCGAGCCACCAGGCGGCCTTTTCCGCTGGTGCCGTTTCCGTTTGCGGGAGCCGTGCTGGAATGGGCGCCGCTGCGCTTGCCGTTTGTGCCGGCGGCCGGCTTGGGGCTCCAGCGAGCGGCGGAGGCAGGCCGCGCGCCGTTAGCCGTGCGGGAACTGGCTGGCCGTGACTCACCACCGGCACGCCGGGATTGAACAGGCTTGCGATCGCGGGAGTGTGCGGCCGGACGGCTGAAATGGGGCCGTGCCGCAGCCGACTTCCCGCTCGCGGCCGGTTTGCGCGCGGCAGCCGTGCGGGGCGCGTGAGTCTCGACAGCCTTGCGCGGGGGGGCCGGGGCCGGCTCAGCCTGCAAACTCTGCTTCTCGACAACAGGCTCCGGAACTTCTTCCTCGCGGTCTTGATTGCGCATGAAATACGCCGAGGCCGGTATGGACGCGCTGGCATAGACCGTGGGTGGAGTGGCGAACTCCGGCAACGTGCCGGCAACATAATAGAGCGGCGCGTGCCCCAGCGAAATGGTGTGGACCTGGCGCGTGGCGACCAGGCCGCGCAGCACCTCGCGCACCTTGCTGCGGGCGGTGAGCGGAGCCAGGAAAAGCTCGACCTCTTCCATGCTGGCGGCGATCACCGCTTGCAGATAGATGGAGGCGAGCACCGAGATGGCCGTCACCTGAGAGGTGGAGGCGCCTTCGGCAATTGCTTTCTGGAATCGCAGGCGGAGCAGTTGCCACTGGGCAACCTCTCCCGGAGCGGAGACAACCGGAATGATGCGAAGCTGTTGCCAGAGTTCTGTGATGGCGCGCAATACGGCGGTCTCGGTGACCTCCCTGCCCAAGGAACGAGTGAGCTTGGGGATCGTCGTGTCGCCCAATTCCAGCAGCTTGTAGGCCTCGACCGCCAGTTGCGAAACCTGGCGCGAACCGGTCAGTTGCGGGGTGCGGCGCCAATCGCGGTCGCCGCGCAGGGCGTAGACGTAAGGCAAAACCCAGCTTGCCACCACGAAGTCGGGCCGCTCGCCGGGCAGGCCGAGCAGGTTCAGCCGCACTGCCACGCCGTCTGTCTCCAGGCGCACCAGCAACTCTTCTGCAAGAGCAATTTGTTCAGGGCTGGGTGCGGTCTCTCGCTTGCCGACGACCGCTTCGGCAAAAGACGGCGCAATCGACGAGGAAAACTGCCGCTTTGGCAGGAAGAGGCACAACCCGGTCTCTTCGATCCACGTCCGGGCATCCTCCAATGTGAGGACTCCGTTTCCGTTCAGGCGCATCCTCTCGGAGCGCGACGCTTCCAATTGCTCAAATGTCAAAGAAAAACCTCGCTTCCAGGCTGGCGCTTAGGCCGGGCCGCCCCGTCCCCTAAGAGGAGGGCTGCCACCTTCCACCAGTTTCAGATTCGATGGAAGGCCCGCTGGATCTCCTTCCAAGAATACATCAAAGCTATTGGACGTCCATGGGGACAGTTGGTTGGATGGCTGGTTTTTGCCAACTCCAACAGTAACCATTCCATACGAGCCAGGTCAAGAGCAGTATTGACCTTAATGGCCGAGTGACAGGCGATGGAGGCGGCGATGCACGTCCGGAGAGCTGTAAGATTCTGATTCTGCATTGGTTCATCGGACGAATCTGTACTGGATTGCTCAATCACCTCGGCCAGCATCCGCTCCAGAGCCGATCCCTCCAGTCCAACCGGAGAAGATTTTACCGCAAGTGTATGAGGACCAAAGGGTTCAACTTCGAAACCATTCCGTTCCAGCTCCTCGGCGATGTGCGCGAAGGTCACCATTTGTGATGCCTTAAGTTCTACGAGAAGGGGCATTAGTAACCTCTGACGCTGGACTTTTTCCACTTGACGGTCTCGAAGAATTTTTTCAAAAAGTATCCTTTCGTGCGCCACATGCTGGTCAATAATCCACAATCCGTCGTTGCCGGTCGCCAAAATGAACGACTCGCGCAACTGCCCCAGCGGTCGAAGCGAACCCAGTTGGTTGAGGTTGGCGGCGGCCTGCTCGGCCTCGACCCGCGCCGTCTCCGTAGCAGGATTCAGCCCGCTTGCGTCGCCAGGACCCGGGTTTGCATTGCCGTAGCCAGCGGAACAGTCGCCAGCCGCCGGCAGATCGGCCGGCTGAAAGAGCGTTGCCGCAGCCTCGCCCCACGCCTTCTGGTTCTGCGCGTCGCCAGGCCAGTTGCCGGCAGGGTTGCCATTGGCAGCAAAGGGCAACTTGCCCGGCACGGGCGTCAGTTGCCGGGGCGTCAACTCAAAGGCCTCGGCCTCGACGCGGTCGCGCTGTGGCGGCGGTTCGGAGTCCGGCGCGCCAGGCAAGGGAGATATGGCCGGAGGCATCAGCGAAGGGCTGGCGGCGGGCGCCGAGTCCAGTGCGGCCAGGAAGCCGGCGGCGGGGCGCGCCTTGATCAGAGCCGTCCTTAAGCTGTCGCGGACAAAGTCGTGGACCAGGCTCTGCTGGCGAAAACGCACCTCGGTCTTCGCCGGGTGGACGTTTACATCGACTTCTTCGGGCGGCATCTCCAGGAAGAGCAACACCACTGGGAAGCTGGTCGGAGGAATCACGTTTCGGTAGGCTTCGGTGATGGCGTGCAATAGCAGCCGGTCGCGAATAAGCCTCTTATTCACAAAGATATAGATGGAGTTGCGGTTGAGCTTCTGCAACTCCGGCTTGGAGTAGAAGCCGCTGAGCCGCAGCGCGCCCGGATTGCGTACGGGCTCGGCTGGATCCCGTTTCCAGGGCGGCGCTTCGGGCAGTCCGGCGCGCTCCAGCGGGATCTCAGCGGCCACCGGGAGCAGTTCGGCCAGCGTGTCCTTGCCGAAGATCTGGTAGATTCGCTCAGCGGTTCGCGCCACCGGCGGAGCGGAGAGGATGGTGTGCGTAGCCGAGAGTAGTTCAAAGTGCTTTTCCGGGTGCGCCAGGGCGTAGTGGGTGACAAGCGCCGTCACATGAGCCAGTTCGGTGCTCTCGGCGCGGAGAAACTTGCGCCTTGCCGGAGTATTGAAAAACAGGTCGGCGACGGCCAGCGTGGTGCCGCGAGGCAGTGCTGCGTCGTCCACATGCAGGATCTTTCCCCCGGCAATCTCCATGCGCGTCCCGGCAGATTCTTCGCCGGTCGCCGTCTCCAGCGTCACGCGGGCCACGGAGGCGATGGAGGGCAGCGCCTCCCCTCGAAAACCCAATGTCGCGATAGAGAGCAAGTCGTCGGCGGTCCGCAGCTTCGAGGTGGCGTGCCGCTCAAAGGCCAGCAGGGCGTCGTCGCGATTCATCCCCTGGCCGTTGTCGCTGACCCGGATCAGCTTGCGCCCACCCGCCTCAACCTCGACGCGAATCCGGTTGGCGCCGGCGTCCAAAGCATTCTCCAGCAATTCTTTAACCACCGAGGCCGGCCGGTCCACCACCTCGCCGGCGGCGATCTGGTTGGCAACCTGGTCGGGAAGTACGCGGATGCGGCCCATAGTTCCTTAGGGTAACGCAGAAAATAGAGATCAGAGATCGGGGGTCAGAGATCAGACGCATTCAAACTAGCACGAGCTGAGTAATCGATGAGTACAAAGAAATCTATTGCACTCATTCTGTACTCATGCAATACTCAAACTGAATTCGATGCAACCTTAGAGGGTTCGTCGGATGGAGATAGGAAAGGTAAGGTGCGTCAAGATGAATCGCCAGATTGGTAGAGCTCCGAGATGGGGACGTTCTCGGAACAACCGAGGAGCAACATGCACGCAGCTGATGCAACAAGAACCACAGCGTTCTCCGACGACTCCATCGAGGAAGTTGACGTAGTAGCTTTCTCAGAGCTTGAGCTGATTGACGAACAAGTGGCTCTGATTGAGAGCTTTTCGCAACCGTTCCCCCTGCAGGAACGTGATAAGACCGTCATGGACGGAGAGATGGATTCATATGGCTAAGACACGGCTGCAATTTGATTTCTCAGATGAATCGCTGGGCCAGTTGGATGAGCTCAAGGGCGCTACCGGCGCCACCAACCGCGCGGAAGTGATTCGCCAAGCTCTGCGTCTTCTCCAGTGGACAATCGAGCAGACACAGGACGAGAAGGCAACAGTGCTGGTAGAGAAGAACGGGAAACAGCGCGAGGTGATCTTCCCCTACCTGTCAAACCGAAACACGGCGAAGACTGGGGCTCGCGCGAATGGCTGATCTTCCGCAAGTTACTCCCGAGGCCAGATCGGGAGACAAGGAACTCGCCGCCTCCCAATCTGCTGAGGCCCTGGGAAGCTCTGGCGATCTTGAAGAGGTTGAGACTCCAGATCAGGCGCCAGGGCCTCGATTCTCGAACGATGAGCACCGCGCCAAAGCCACCAAGCTGCTCGCCCTCTTGCTTTTTGGGGCGCTGATCAGCAGTTTTGTCGCGCACATCGTCTGTATCCTGTGCCTTGCCCATGATAAGCCCAATTCTGTCGAAGAGATCTCGCGCGTCTTCAACACCTGGATTCCAGTTTTTTCCGGGCTCTTTGGATCGGCAGCGACATTTTACTTCACGCAAGGACACAAATAGTCCTCAAGCTATACCTGTACTGATACAGAACGACCGTACTCAAACGCGTATTTAGGACCGCAGGCCTTGGCCTTGTTCCTTTACCCGCCCAGAATCTCCGCGACTCTCCATGCTAACCTGAGCTTTCACCCTCAGGGAGACTCCGTTTGGAACAGTCCGATCTCATCAAAGCGGTCGTCGAATTCGTAGTTCTCATCTTTTCTCTTTCCGTGCATGAGTGTTCGCACGCCTGGACCGCTTCGCGACTGGGCGATCAGACCGCCCGCCTCGAAGGCCGCATCACGCTGAACCCCATGTACCACGTGGACCCCATCGGCACCCTGCTTTTTCCGGCGATTGTGATCTTCGGACCGTTTATCGGGTTCAATATGTTTGGCGGGATGCTGGTAGGCTGGGCCAAACCTACCCCGGTGATTACGCGCAACTTCCGCAAGATCGTCCGCGACGACAACCTGACCACCCTGGCCGGACCGGCCTCGAATCTGCTACTTGTGCTGGTCGCTTTTATCGTTTTGCTGATCGACGCGAAGATGATTCCCGACGGCCGCAATGTGGTCATTGGATCATTCTTTGCCACTCTACGGCCGATCGAAGGCATCACCCCGCAGCCGCTGGTTCTGCTCTGCGCCTTGGTCATTCTGATCAATCTCATGCTCTGTATCTTCAACCTTCTGCCAATCCCGCCCCTCGATGGCAGCCGCCTGGTGCGGAACATGCTGCCCTATAACGCCGTGCAGACCTACGACCGGATTCCCTTCTGGGTCAGCTATCTGTTAATGATCTTTGTCGGCGGAACGATTATCCGCGCCTTCGTCACACCCGCGATCGGGCTGGTGATCTGGGGGCTGATGCACCT
>Ga0302320_10001673_pt1 | contig 53040 bp, 46 predicted proteins | sample Bog_T0_3_FD_202130 | JGI IMG/M metagenome (GOLD analysis project Ga0302320, IMG submission 202130) | Peat permafrost microbial communities from Stordalen Mire near Abisko, Sweden - Bog_T0_3 | ecosystem: Environmental > Terrestrial > Soil > Wetlands > Peat | place: Sweden: Abisko, Stordalen Mire...
AAGGTGGAGAGGAACTGGCCGGCGGCGCCCGCGCCCTTCAGGAACGCCGCCACCAGCTTCGGGGTCTTGAACGCCACATAAATCGCCAGGAAGACGTAGGCGACCAGGTAGCAGACCATCGCCAGAACGACGACTTCGCCGCCGCTGCCCACCGCGGCCAAGGCGGCGGCGGCGACGTAGGCGGCCGAACCGGCCGCGCCGGCGCCGCCGCTCGCGCCGCCGGCCAGCGGGCCGAACAGCAGGTACTTCAGCACCAGGCCCATCAGGGCGTCGACGAAGAGCATGACGAACTGGTAGGCGGGCACCGCCAGGCTGAGGGCGAGAAGCGAGCGCAGCACTCCGTGAAAGGCGTTCTCCGTCGCGGGCAGCAGCCAGAAGGGCATGGCCAGGACGATCATGAACAGCTCGACCTCGATCAGGACCCCGGTTGCGGCCGTGAAGAAGAAGGCCACGATCCGCGCCAGGGTGACGCCGAGGCTGCGCGCAACCCAGTCGACGGCGGCCCGCCACGGCGCCAGGAATCCGCCGGCCGCCGCCGCCGCCTGCTCGACCCGCTCGGCAAACCAGGCGCGGGCCCGCTGCGCGAGGGTGGGCGAAGCCCCGATCACCGCCAGCAGCTGGGTGTCCAGGTAACCGAGGGCGTGGGCCAGGACGTTCTTCGCATATAGCTGGCGGGCGGCCTCGAAGGCCGCGTTGCTGGACGGGGTGTTCGGCAACGCGAGCGCCGCGGCCGCCTGCGCGTCGTCCGCGGCCAGCGCGTCGGAAAGGAGCGCCAGCGAGGAAGCGCCCTCGGACGGGAAGCCCACCGCGAGCGGCCCGCTGCCGGCGGGCAGCGCGCCCAGGTCGGCGACCAGTTGGCCGAAATTCTGCACCACCGTGCGTCCCACGGCCGCGATGACCTGGTCGTCCGGACTCTGCGGGTTCGCCCAGAGGGCCGGATCCAGCGCCGGCAACTGCCCCGGCAGGCTGCGGGCGGCGAGCGCGGCATTGAGCGAGCTTGCCATGGCGTTGTACCACTGGCCGATCGCGACCATCTCAGCCCGCGAGGCTCCGGCCGGATAGAGGGCGATCGCCCGCCGGGCCGCGGCGTCGCGGATCGCCTCCATCCTGGCCTGGGCCAGGGTCAGCGTCCCTAGCCCGCCGGCCTGGAGGACGGCGGCCAGCGACTGGCCCGCGATTGCCTGCACGCCCTGGGAAAGGACGCTGTTGAGGGTCATCAGGGCGCCGTAGAGGAGGGGGGTGTTGCTGATCAGGAGGACCCCCACCAGCAGCCGGAAATAGACCTGCGCCAGGCCGCCGAGCGGATGGCGCCCGCGGATCGTGTAACGGCCCACGAGCACATGCTGCATGGCGATCAGGGTCATGATCCCTAGGAACAGCACCACGATCGCCCAATAGAGCGCATGGAAGGCTCCGGTCGCCACCAGCGCGAACGGATTGAATCCCAGGAGAGTCAGCAGCGGTCCGCCGCTGCTCGCCCGGTAAGCGGCGGCGAACTGGCCGAGGCTGTCCGTCCCGAAGCCGGGAGCGGCTCCCAGCGCCTGGCTCAGTTGCGCCTGCGCGTCGGCGATGCCGGCCGAAAGCGTGGTGCCGCCGATGGCGGCGCTGCCCCCCGGGTCCATGGCTCACCGCGGGACATCGAGGGCCATCTCGGCCGAGTCCCGGCGGGCGTCCGACTGGTCCTCCAAGAGCCGGCTTTGGGCGCCGCTCGCGCGCACCGCCGCTTCCTGGGCCTCGCCGCTCTGCGCGGCCGCCTCGAGCAGGATCTGGTTGGTGCGGCCGCTCAGCTGCGCCTGCGCGTGCTGCTGGTCGGCCAGGGTCGCCGCCCGGGCGGCCGCCGCCTCGGCCGCCTGGCCGGAGGCCGCCAGGGCCTGGAGATTGACGCGCCGGGTCTGCGCGGCGCCCAGCCAGTCCTGGTTCAGGAGGTGGGCGAAGTCCGAGGCGGCGCGCGGCCCGAGATTGCGCTGGTCCTCCGCGGACCGGGCGGCGTACCACTGGACGTAGGCCTGGGTCGGCTGGCTCCAGCCGGCCGCCTCGCCGAGGCGGGCCAGCGCCGGGGCCACAAGCAGGTCGCGATAGAACGCGGTCGGGTGCTCCACCGCCTGCGCCCATTGCGGCAGGGGCACGCCGAGAAAGGCGTCCAACTGGCCGTTGGGGTTGAGCAGCGCGCCGAGGTCCGCCGCGGCGAGGCCCGGCACGGCCCGCACCAGCGCCTGCAGCTGCGCGGCGGACAGGACGCCTCCGAAGCCGGCGGACTCGGCCGAATTGCCGACGGCCGCCGCCAGCTGGACCAATTGGTCGAACTGGCGGGTCGAAACGCCGAGGAGCGAGCCCAGCCGGTCGAACTGCTGCTGCGCCTGGCGCAGGACGTTGATCGTCTGGGCGGTGTTCGCCGGATCGAACACGATGTCGCCGACCCCGAAGAGGGCCCGGCTGCGGGCCGGCCCGGCGAGGAGCAGGGCCGCCAGCAGCCAGCGGCGGAAGGGGCGGGCGGCCATGGCGATCAGCGCGGCGGCTCGGCGAGGCCGGAATCCGGCGCCAGGCGCGGCGCGAAGCGGAGCCCGTCGTACACGCCGGCTGGATACGTGAGGCCGGCCGCGGCGGGGTCGGCCGGGGCCGGGCCGGCGCCCCCGGGCGCCGCCTCCAGGCCCGCGCCGGTCTGCCCGGCCCACAGGCGCTGCATCAGCTGCAGGCGCTCCTGCCGGCGGGCCGCCTCGGCGGCGGCGGGGCCCGGGGCCGGCGGGAGCGCGCAGCCGGCGGCCAGGCCGGCGCACGGCAGGAGGAGCCAAGTTCGCATCGTCCGGTCAACGCGGCGCCTGGAGGCGCGAGGAGACGATCCCCCGGGGATGGTCGCGGGCGAACTGCCGCACGGCCTCCGGGCGGGTGCGGCCGGCCTCCTGGTAGGCGAGGAGGGCGCGCCGATCCTCGGGCGAGTTGGCGGTGAAGGCATACTTGAGCGGCGTCGAGCCGCTGAGCAGGTGGAGGGTGCGCTGGCCCTGCGGCGTCATCTGGATCAGGAGAAACTCCGCATGGCTGCCGGGCACGGTGGTCACCGCCTGGATCCGGCGCAGCTCCACCTCGGAGAGGTTCTTCTCCCGGGCGACCACCCGCGCCTTGTCGTAGTTGTCCTGCTTGAGGACGAACAGGTTGTCGGCCGCGCCGACGAAGGCGTTGCGGGCCCGGGGATGGGAGAGAAAGTCCTCGAGGCCCTGCGAGATCGCGCCGACGCAGACCCCGGTCTTGCGCAGGGTGCGGAAGCAGTACTCCATGAACTCGGCCGTGGCCTCGTCCTTCAGCATCAGGCCGGCCTCGTCGAAGATCAGGAATTTCGGCTCCCGCGTCCGGTTCAGGGCGAGGCTCGAGACGGCCCCGACGATGGAATTGAAGATCACCCGCGCCAGGTCCGCGTCGCGCTGGTCGTGGACCACCCGCTTCAGGTCGAAGACCAGGACCGGCGCCGCGAGGTCGACTTGGGAAGGCCCGTCGAAGAGGTTCGCAAACGAGCCGTCCTCGCACCAGAGCGAAAGGCGGTGCGCGAGGGCCGCGCCCTGCTCGTCGCGGAGCAGGGCGGCCCGCACCTGGCGCAGGTGGACGGGCTCCTGGAGGTCGCGGAAATAAGCCCGGCGCAGGGCCGCCTCCAGCACGACCAGCTCCTCGCCGGAGAGGCGCTGGCCCCGCGCCATCACCAGGCACTCCAGCCAGAGCGCCCGGGAGCGGAGGATCTCGGCGTCGGGCGCCGTGCCGGCCGGCAGCCAGAGCGGATTGAGGCGGTTGGCCCGGCTGCGCAGGTCGTAGTCGATGTACCGGCCGCCGCTCGATTCGCAGAAATTGGCGAAGGAGCCGCCCAGGTCGATGAGGATGACCTGGGCGCCGTGGCGGCGCATCGCGATCAGGTTCTCGTCCTCCAGGACCGACTTGCCCGAGCCGGTGCCCCCGATGATCAGGTGGTGGGGATTGGCGAAGAGGCTCTCGTCGGGGACGATCCAATTGAAGAGGCTGCGCGAGGCGGTCTGGTAGAGGACGCCGATCGCCTTGTCCGCCGGCAGGTTGGTGGGCTGCCCGAACAGGGGCAGGATCCGCACCAGCTGCCGGGTCGAGTAGTCGAGCAGCCGGTAGCGGTCCTTGTCCTGGGTCCAGAACGGCTGCAGGGCCCGCCAGTAGGGCCAGAGCGCGCGGCGCTCGTGGATGAAGACTGCGTCGCGGGCCCGCGCCAGTCCGAGCGCCGTGGCGATGCGCTCCTTCAGCCCGGCCTCGTCGGGAGCCCAGAGATGCAGGTAGCAGGCCGCCCGCCAGGTGCCCTCGGACTGGGCGCCCATCTCCTCCAGCTCCTGGGTGAGCTGGGCGGTCGCCGCCCGCTCCGCCGGGTCGGCCGCCGTCGCCGGATCGGACTGGCGCTGCTGGAGCAGCGTCTTGAGGCGCTTCAGGCGCTGCAGGCGGTCGCCGCGCTCGACGTTGACGACCATTTCAGTGCGGAAGAGCCCGCAGAGCAGGAGCAGTTCGTCGAAGGCCGGCCGGGAGAGATCTTCCGGCGGCTCGTAGAGCGTGAGGATGGCGTGACACCAGCCATCCAGCTCGGCGATGCCGGCGGGCACTTCCCGGCCGGACGGATCCCAGCGGAAGGAGCTGTGGACGAAGCGCTCGGTGAAGGGGATGCCCGCCGAGGCGGCGGCGGGGCGGGGCCCGGCGCCGCCTTCGAACTGCCGCGGATTCCACCGCTGGAAGAACAGGCGCGTGACGCCATCGTCATCGAGCGGCTCGGGGCTCCAGCCGAGCCGGTCGAGGGCGGCCGCCAGGCCCCGGGCGTGAATCAGCAGCTCGGCGGCCGCGGCCTCGAAGCGCGCCCGGTCGTACGCGAAGCGCTCGCGCGCGCCGGTGAACCAGCGCTGCGCCCGCGCCAGCAGGGGCGGCGGCGGCTCCTCCCGGGCGGCCCGGGCCAGGTCGGCCGGCGCCAGCTTGCGCACCAGGATCAGGTAGACTTCGATCCAGCGCAGGCCGCCCTCGCGCAGGAGCCCGAGCAGATTGTCCTGCTGCTCGCGCTGGACCTCGCCGACCAGGCCCGGGGAGAACGGCAGCTGCTCGAGCCGCGCGGCAAGTTCGGCGGTGCGCGCATGCTGGGTCCAGATGACCTGGAGGTCGAAATGCTCGGGCAGCGCGTTGAGCTGCCCGGCCACGCTGTCGTAGACGCCCTGGATCGCCTCGTCTGCCATCGTCGGCGTATAGGGGGGATCGAGGCGGAAGCCGTAGCCCATCGAGCGGTCCTGGTTGATCACCACGCCGCGGGCCAGCGCCAGCGGCGAGAGCTCGCGGTCGAACGTGGCGCCGTCCAGCTCATTGGTGCGGTGGTATTTTCGGCGTCGCCAGCTGGTCATGGAAGGGAAGGGGCCGTTCGTCGCGGCCCGGCCGCAGGAGCCGGGGAATCAGGAACGAGCGGAAAAAGTGGGCGTCGTGGCCCGCGGGCCGCCCGAGGCGAAAGGCGGCCAGGTAGGCGGGGTAGCCGCCGAGGATCGCCACCATGCCGGCATTGCTGCCGAGCAGGACCAGGTTCAGTCCCAGCGCGATGATCAGCGCCCCGAAGTCGCCGGGAGTGAGCACGCCCCAGATGTAGATCGAGCGCGAGAGCTGGCGGTGGTAGCGGACGGAGAGCATTCAGGGTTGGGCGAGCTGGGCGGCGCCGGCCTCGAGTTCGGCCTGCACTTGGGCGAGTTCGGCGCTGGTCCAGGCCGGCTTGCGCAGGAGCTGCCGCAAGTCCTCGGCGGCCCGGCGCAGGCGCTTCAGGCCCTCCTCGTGCGCCGGGGTCGCCAGGTAGAAGAAAATCGGCACCGAAACCTCCACCCAGGTCCCGGCAAGGTGAAAGAGCAGCGGCTTTTTCACGTCCAGGACCCGCAGCTCATAGCCGGGCAGGTGCAGGGGCAGGAGCGGGCCTGGGTCGGTTCCGGCCGGCTTGGCGGGCTCCGGCGCCGCCGGAGCCGGCGGCGAATCGCCGTTTGCAAAGGGGAGCTCCGCCGCCCGCCCGCCAAGGGGCCCAGCCAGAACCCAGGCGACGAGCAAACGGCGGAGCATTCCTGAATAATAACAACCCGGGTTTTTGCCGCCCGGGCCCGCTGTCGCCATCCCCTTGGTCGGGTGGCCGCCGGAGGGCCCCGGGGCCGGCGGGTTTGGCACCGAAACCGGCGCTACTTCTTGTCCGGCTTGTCCGGGCCGCCCGTCCAGTAAAGGCCCAGGTACCACACGGTGTGCCGTTCGCCGGAAAGGGCGCGGCCGGCCGAAAACAGCAGATTGAACTTTTCCGTGAAGTTCACCGAGCCGCCGAAGTTGGCGAGCGTGGAGCCGGGGCCGCCGCCGGCATCGGCCCCCTGCCAGAAGAGCTCGGTGCCCAGGGTCAGGTACTTGCCGAGGTCCCGCTGAACCAGCCAGCCGGCGAATCCGGAGTTGCGCTGGCCCGGCGCCGAGTTGAGGGCGGCGCCCCCGCCGCCGTAGGAGGTCCAAGGCCCCCAGCTTTTCTGCAGCCAGACGGGGAGCCGGTACCAGGTGCGCCCATTGCCCAGTCCGCGGCTGCTGTCGCCGGTGGGCAATTCGGCCAGGGGGAAGATCCCGATCTCCGGGAGCGTGGCGGTCTCCGCCAGGAAGCGGTATTTCACCCCCACCTCGGTATCCCCGTACCCACTTGCCCAGCCCGTTCCGATGGAAGAAAAGCTGGCCAGCGGGGCGATCAGGTGCAGCTGGGTGTTGAGGGCGATGCCATAGTTCATCTCGATCGCCGGTCCGTTGATCGCGTCGTAATTGTTCGTGCTGTCGCCCTGGCCAAAGATGTAGAATTCCCAGTGGTTGAGATCAACCGGATCCGGATCGTCAGTGAGAAACGGCGGGCCGGCCCTCAAGCCGGCGGCCAGGGCTCCGGCGAGGACGCAAATCGCCAGCCGCCGGGAACGGAGGGATCGAGGCAAGAGCGGGATTTCGGTCATGACGGGAGGATGAGGCGGCGATCAATGCGGAAGGCCCGCGGAGCCGAATCGGCCCAACTCGCGCCAAGGGAAAGGCTGGGCCGGCCCGGCACTGGGGTCTTCATGCGTCAACGACCCCGGCGATTTTGAGCGCGATCGCATGCTCGCTCGGCAATTGTTCCGGCAGCTTCACCGCCAGCCCCTGCTCGGTCTGCGACCACGCGAGCTGGCCGCCCTGGCCGAGGAGCGTGACCTCGGCGACCCGCCGGCCGGCGAGCTGCGGCGAGACGGTCGACAGGCTCGCCAGCAGCGCGCGCGAGTCCGCGGGCCGCCCGAGCAGGAACGCGAAGAGATACCCGTCCTTGGTCGTGAATCGGACGTCCCGCGCGGTCAGCGGCTGGCGGTTGTCCCGCGCCCCGACGGAACGGCGGGCGCCCGGCGAATCGTCCGGGATCGGCGGCAGCAGCTTGAACACGCTGGTGTCGAGGACCGTGCCCGCGACGCTGGGACCCTCGCCGCAGATCTTCCACGGGCGCGTGCCGTAGATCCCCTCGCTATGGGCCGCCATCCAGGCCGTGATTTCGGCGATGATCCCCATCTCTGTGGAATCGAGGGTTCCGTCCGACCGGAGCGGGAAGTTCAGCAGCAGGGTGCCGTTGCGGCTGACCACGTCGACCAGCAGGTCGATGCACTGTTTGGGCGTCCGGTACTTCGCTTCCCGGTCATAGTGCCAGCCGGCGACGCAGGTGTCGGTTTGGAACGGATTGGGCCAGATGCCTTGGGCGATGCCGCGCTCGAAATCCAGCACGGCGGTCCCTTCCTGGCAGTCCTCCATGCCTTTGCTGTTGTACACGGCTTCCACCCGGCCGCCGTGCCATTCCGCGCTCCGGTTGTAGAGATGAGCCACCAGCTTCAGGCCGTAGCGCTCAAAGCGGATCACCCCATCGTGGTAGAGGAGGTCCGGTTGGAGCTGGTCGACGAGGTCCTGGAGGCGCAGCAGGTACTGCTGCTTCCAGGATTCGGGCACCAGGTTGACATCGCCCGGCTGCGGCGCCGGGACGTGCTTGGGGTGGTAGAGGTCGGAAAACTGCGGGTCGTTTCCGTCGTAGGCCACGCCGGCCAGCGGACCGGTCTTGTCGCTGCCAAAGCAGGTCGACATCCACTCGTAGCTCGCGTGCAGATGCTGGCTCACGCCGAAGCGCAGGCCGTGCTTCACCGCCGCGTTCTTGAAGAGCTGCGCGATGTTCTTTCTGGGTCCGGTGGCCACGGCATTCCAGCGCGGCTGATGGCGCGAATTCCAGAGGTCGAAATTATCATGGTGCACTCCCATGCTGACGAAGAACTTCGCCCCGGCCTTCCGGTAGAGGCCCAATAGGTAGTCCGGATCGAAGTTTTCGGCCTTCCAGGTCGGAATGACGTCCTTGTAGCCGAGCTTCGAGGGGTGGCCGTAGGTCTTGAGGTGGTGGTTGTACTGGCGGTGGCCCTGGATGTACATGTTCCGGGCGTACCAGTCTCCCATCTCCGGAGCGGACTGCGGCCCCCAGTGCGCCCAGATGCCGAACTTTGCGTCGCGAAACCACTCCGGGCACCGGTACTGCTTCAGGGATTCGCGGGTCGGCTGAAACGGTCCGGGCGCGATCGGGTAGGCGGAATCGGCGGCCGCCGGATCGGAAGCGCCGAGGGCGCGGCTCCGCCACAGGGGAGTCGCCAAGCCGGCGCCGGTTGCCAGGGCAGTGGTCTTGAGAAAGGCGCGCCGGGAGAAGGGGGTGTTCATGGACGGGGACGAGGGGTTGGGGTCGAGTTGCGGCGGTCGAGGAGAAGAACGATTCTGCGGCGGGTCAATCCGGAGCAGTTCTCTTTCTTGGTCAGGTTTTGCCTCGCCGATGCCCGACGGATCGTTGGCTGAGAGGATGCGCAAAAAACCCGCGAAAGGGACGACCGGGCCGCCGGTCCGGCCGGCCCACCCGGGTGTTCACGGACGGACGGCACTCACCTTGGCGGCGGGACAAGGGCACGGAGTGATCGTCGATCTGCTGTTGGCCGGTGGTGCTTGGGCCGATCCTCACGAAGACTACGACACCTATGAGACGCCCTTGATGGCCGCGGTCATCGGTGGACATCTTGAAATTGTGAAGAAATTGGTCGGAGCCGGAGCAAATCCGTCATTTTGTGTCGGGGTGGGGCAACGCACTGCGGAGGCCTATGCCCGTTCGCACGGGCACACCGAAATCGCGCGGTATCTCGCTGAGCAATTATCTAAATAACCGAGTTGCTATCATAGGGGGATGATCAAATCACCCTTACGTCTGTTCGTCCTGTGGTTGGTTGTCCTTGGCGGTTTGGTAAGCTCGGCACCAACGGCTCATGCGCAGTCGGTGAGCGCGGTTTTCAGCGGCCCCCAAAACATGGATCAGGGTTTGCAGAACGGGCTCAACAACATCACGGGATATGTTTATTCGATCCTCAAGTTCCTGAGCCTGATCGGACTGGGGGTTGCCTACTACTTCGTGACCCACCACGGGGTGGGAAAGGCGATCCTGGCGACCGTGGCGGCGGTCCTCCTTTGGTTCGCTCCGGTCGTGGCGAACATCGCAGAGAATCTGGGAGCCGCCGCGGCGCAGCAATCCACGCTCAACGCCAACCCCGGAGGCTAGGCCTAGCCGCGGTCGGCGGCCGGTCCGGGCAGGGCGAGCCTGAAAATGGCACTTGCTTCGGTATTGGGCGTGCGTATCACTGACCCCTCACCAGTTCGGGCCGTAGCGTAGTCTGGTAGCGCGCTTGCATGGGGTGCAAGAGGTCGGGAGTTCGAATCTCCCCGGCCCGACCATTTTGAAGCGGAGGGCCCACGACCGAATCCGGCGCGGATCGGGCCGGCCGGCGGGAATCCGCGGCATCGAAGTGATCGGGTGAATACCCCATAGCCCAGAGGAGGGCCCTCCCGTACCCTGCCCGGGACCAGGATAATTCCGAGGTTCCAAGCAACTTTTGTCCCGCCAAGCGATCAACGTGCTGTCATGCAATCCTTCCCTCAGCCCCTGACTTTGGCGACAGAAGCACCGGGGGCGGGAGGCTCCCCCGGCCGAATCCTGGTGGTGGACGATGACGACGGGGTGCGCGAGGTCGTGACGATCGTCCTGCGCCGGGCGGGCTTTCAAGTCGGCTGCGCCGTCGACGGCGAATCAGGCTGGGAGGCGTTGGGCGCGATCCGGTATGACCTGCTGATCACCGATCACCAGATGCCGCGTCTGACCGGGCTGGGCCTGCTCCGGCGGGTCCGGGCCCTCCCCATCCAGCTGCCGGTCATCCTGATGTCGGCGAAAATGCCCTGGGGCGAAACGGACGACTGGCGCCTGCTCAAGCCCGGTCTGGCGATCGAAAAGCCGTTTTCGATCGGCGAACTTTTGACGGCGGTGCGCCGGACCGTGGGCTTCGGCCAAGGCCCGGGGGAAACCTGCGCCGGCGGTGCGCCGGGCGAATCTCCGCGCGTGCTCACCCCGGCTCCGGACGCCGCCGCGCGGCGCGACCCTTGGTCGCCACCGCTGGCGATCCCGCGCAACCGGACCGGGTGACCCGGCGCCCTCCCGGCGCACCCGTTGGTCGCATGAAGATCGCCCTGGTCCTCGGCTATTTTGCGACTTGGGCCACCATCCCGCATCTCCTGTGGCTCAAGAAGCGGCCCGCCGCGACGGTGGCCTGGCTTTGGGCGATCCTCTTCATCCCGTTTCTGGGCACCCTGAGCTATTGCCTCTTCGGAACGGACCGCCTCAAACGCCGGCGCCTCAAGCGCCGGGCGCCGTTTTCCGCCCGGACCTCGGGCCAGCCCGTTCCGGCCGGATCCACCGATCCGGGGACTGCGGCGCTGGTCGAGGCTCTGCCGCGCCGCGACCGCCAGTTTCTGCAGCTGCTCTCCCGCCTCAACCAGCTGCCCGTCAGCTCCGCCGAGACGTTGCGGATCTTGCGCGACGCCAAGGAGTTTTATCCCGCGCTCGAAGAGCGGATCCGGGAGGCGAAGCACTCCATCCATCTCGAGTTCTACCTCTGGCGCGGCGATGAAACCGGCCGGAGGTTCCTGCGCCTGCTGGCCGACGCGGCGCGGCGCGGCGTCACCGTGCGCCTGCTCCTCGATGGGGTCGGTTCATTCGGACTCGGCGAAAGCGAGCTGGCGGATTTTCGGCAGGCCGGAGGCAAGTTCTCCTGGTTCCAGAGCCTGGACCCCAAGCGCAATCGCTTCCTGCTCAACCTGCGCAACCACCGGAAGCTGCAGATCGTCGACGGCGCGGTGGCGTTCGTGGGCGGCATGAACATTGGGCGGGAGTACGAAGGGCTGGATCCGCGTTTCGGCCACTGGCGCGATGTCCAGGTCGAGGCCGCCGGCTCGGTGGTCGAGGTCCTGCGGGAGGCCTTCGCCGACGACTGGTACTTTGCGACCGGGGAGCGAATCCGGGAAAAGCCGGCCGGCAGCGCCCGCGCGGTCCATCCGATGCAGGTGGTGGCGGGCGGGGCGGACCGGGCCGACGAGCCGATGAGCAAATCGATCGTCAGCCTGCTCCACGAGGCGACCGGACGGGCCTGGCTCGCCACCGGCTACTTTGTGCCGGACGACGTGCTGCTTTCGGCGCTGGAACTGGCCGCCAGCCGCGGCGTGGACGTGCGGCTCCTGGTGGCGAAAAAATACAACTCCCCCTGGCTGGTGATCGCCGGCCGCTCCTATTACGACGAGCTGCTGGCCGCCGGGGTGCGGATTTTCGAATACTCGGCCGGAACCAACCACGCGAAGATCGCGGTGGCCGACGAGCACTGGGCCATGGTGGGCTCGGCCAATCTCGATTACCGTTCGATGCGGCTGAACTTCGAGCTGAATTTGATCTTCCGCTCGGCGGAGCACAATGCCGCGCTGGCGGGCATCCTCGAACGCGATTTCGAGCTCAGCCGGGAGATCGACCCGGCCAAGTTCGGCTCGCGCCCGGCCGGCCAGCGTTGGGCGGAAGCGGCGGTGCGGCCGCTCTCGCCGCTGCTCTGAGCGGTCCGCGCCCGGCTGCCCCGACCATTTGATTGATTAATGGCGGGCGCCGCGCATTTTTCGCAACGTTGGGCTCCATGCACACAACAGCCAGGACTTCGGCCGACCCCGAAGCCAAGCCGTCCGGCGGCGGGGGATTCTGGCTGCCGCTTGGGCTGGGACTGGCCGGGGCGGCGGCCTACGCCAACAGCCTCGCCGTGCCCCTGCTGTTCGACGACGACAGCTCGATCGCCACGAACGATTCCCTCCGGCACCTGGGCGCGGTGTTCTGGCCGCCGGGCGGGACGACCGTCGGGGGGCGGCCCTTTCTCAATCTTACCCTGGCGCTCGACTACGCCGTCAGTGGCACCGGGGTTTGGAGCTACCATGCCACGAATGTGGCGATTCATCTGCTGGCGGGCTTGACGCTCTACGGGCTGGTCCGGCGCACGCTCGCGCCGCGGGCGGCCGGGGCGGCGGCGGGGATCGCCTTCTGCGCGGCGCTGCTGTGGATGCTCCATCCGCTGCAAACCGAGTCGGTCACTTATGTCATCCAACGGGCCGAGTCCCTGATGGGGCTGCTCTACCTGCTTACGCTGTATTGCTTCCGGCGGGGGGCCGAGGCGCGGGGCCGCGCGGCCAGCCGCTGGTTCGCCCTCGCGGCCACGGCCTGCCTGCTGGGCATGGCCACCAAGGAGGTGATGGTCTCGGCGCCGCTGGTCGTGTTCCTCTACGATCGCACGTTTCTGGCGGGAACGTTCAGGGAGGCCTGGCGCCGCCGTCAATCGGCCTATTGGAGCCTCGCCGCGACCTGGCTGCTCCTGGCTGGCCTGGTCGTCTTGAACCACGGCCGGGGGGGCACCGCCGGTTTTTCGGGCCGCCTGCCGGTCGCCCGCTATGCGTTGACCCAATTCGTGGCGATCGTGCACTACCTGCGCCTTTGCTTCTGGCCGCACCCCTTGGTCTTCTCCTACGGCAGCACTCTGGTGCTGGCGCCCGGCCGGATCGGCCTGGCCGCCGCGGCGGTCGCGGGCCTCCTGGCCGCCACCGGGTGGGCGCTGGTCCGGCGGCCGGCCCTGGGATTCCTCGGGTTTGGCTTTTTCGCGATCCTGGCGCCCAGTTCCAGCGTCGTGCCGATCGCGACCGAGACGATGGCCGAGCAGCGCATGTACCTGCCGCTGGCCGCCGTGGCGGTGCTGGTCGCGATCGGGATCCACCGGGGCGCCGGCCGCTGGGCTTTGCCCTGTTGCCTGGTGCTGGCGGCGGCGCTCGGCGGGGCCACCCTCCAGCGCAACCGGGACTACGCGAATCCCCTCCGGCTTTGGGGCGAGACGGTCGCCGAGTGCCCGGACAATTTCTTCGCCCGCTACGACTACGGCTCCGAACTGGCGAAGATTCCGGGTCGCTCGGCGGAGGCGATCGCCCAGTTCGAAGCCGCGATCCGGCTCAATCCGGACCTAGCCGAGGCGCATTTCTACCTCGCCAGCCTGTTGCAGCAGGAGCCCGGGCGGTTGCCCGAGGCGGCCGCGCACTATGAGGAAGTGCTCCGGCTCTCTCCGGACGATTTCAAGGCCCACACCAACCTCGGCAATATCCTGGTCCTGCAGGGCAAGGCGCCGGAGGCGATCGCCCATTATCGGGCCGCGCTCCGGCTGAATCCGAACCTCGCGGAGGTCCATTTCGACCTTGCGCTGGTCCTCCTGGGCACGCCTGGCGGCACCCCGGAGGCGATCGAGCATCTCAAGGCGGGCTTGCGCCTGCAGCCGGGCGAGGACCGGGCGAGGCGCATCCTGGCTCAAGTCACCGGATCGCAACCCTGACGGAATCCCGGCCAGCCGAGCCTCGCCGCCGCGCAGACCTGCAGATTCCATGCAATAACATCCGTCCGGACTCCTCCCACGTAGTACCAAGAGCAACCGAGAATTATCCTATGCGCATTCATGCACCGAAGGATTGGGAATTGGCGGAGTCCGCCGTGACGCCGGAAGCGATCTATGCGGCGCGGGACCGCCGTTCGTTTCTGAAAGCCGCGGGGCTTGGCTTGGCCGGTGCCGTGCTCCTGGGCCGCAAGGCGCTGGGCGCGACCGCGGGGTTCCCCGCCTCGGTCAATCCCGCCTATCCGGCGGGAAGCCTCAAGGTCACGCCCTACGACTTGATCACCAGCTACAACAATTTCTACGAGTTCGGGATGGACAAGGGCGACCCGGTCGAGAACGCGAACAAGGGCTGGAAAACCGAGCCTTGGACGATCGAAATTGGGGGCCTGGCGGGCAATCCCGGCAAATGGGACGTGGACGACCTGATCGGAAAGCTGGGCGGGATCGAACAGCGCGTCTATCGCCACCGCTGCGTCGAGGCCTGGTCGATGGTCATTCCCTGGAACGGATTTGCGCTGGCGAAGCTCGTCGATTTCGCCCAGCCGAAGGCGGAGGCCAAGTACGTGCGTTTCACCTCGTTTTTGGACCGCGCCCAAGCGCCGGGCCAGCAGGATGAAAGCTTCGGGTACCCCTATCTGGAGGGGCTGCGGATGGACGAGGCCCGCAACGAGCTGGCGTTCCTGGCGACCGGGATCTACGGCCGGCCCATCCCGAACCAAAACGGGGCGCCGATCCGCCTGGTCACTCCCTGGAAGTACGGATTCAAGGGCATCAAGTCGATCACCCGGATCGATTTCGTCACCCGGCAGCCCTACAACACCTGGCAGCGCCTGGCGGCGAACGAGTACGGCTTCTACGCGAATGTGAACCCCACGGTGGACCACCCCCGGTGGTCCCAGGCGAGCGAACGGGTGATCGGCGGCGGCCTGTTTGGCGGCCGCCAGCCGACGCTGATGTTCAACGGCTATGAGAAGCAGGTGGCGGGGCTTTACCAGGGACTGGATCTGAGGAAGTATTACTGAGTGAGCTGGCTTGCCCGACTCCTGCGTTCGAAGGCCCTGGTCCTGACCCTGATCATCCTGCCCGGCCTGTGGCCGGCCTGGCCGATCCTGCAGGGCAACCCGACCGTGCTGGCCGACCCGACGAAGTACCTGCTGCACCATTTCGGCTTCGTCGCCTGCATCCTCCTGGCGACCGTGCTTTGTTTTACCCCCCTGCGGGTGCTGTGGCCCCGCTGGGACCTTGCGCTGGCCTTGAACCGGCACCGCCGGCTGGTCGGCGTGAGCGCCTTTTTCTACGCCGCGATCCATCTGGGTTTCCAGTTTCTCCACGAAGGGGGCTGGCCGACCTTCTGGACTGACCTGCGCAAACCCTTCCTGCTCACCGGGCTGGTCACCTTCACGATCCTGCTGATCCTCGCCGTCACGAGCCTCAAGGCGGCGGTGCGCTGGCTCGGCGGCCGGCGGTGGAAAAGACTGCACCGCCTGGCTTACCTGGCGGCGGGCCTGGCCGCCTATCACCAGGCGGCGGCCCGCAAAATCTTCCCGGTGCAGGTGCTGTGGATCTTCCTGCCCGTGCTTGCCCTGGAGCTGGCCCGGATCGCGCGGGAGCGCTGGCCCGCGCCGAAGGCAGCGCCGCCCGCCCGCGCTTGAGCGTTGTCTAAGGCCGCCCGCCCGCTCCTATAATGGGCCGGATGGATCCTGCGCAGGCCCAGCAACGCATTGAAGCTCTCCGGGCGGAAGTCATCCGCCATGACGAGCTCTACCATCGGCGCGCCAAGCCGGAGATCTCCGACCAGGACTACGACCGGCTGAAGCGGAACCTGGCGGACCTGGAGGAGCGGTTTCCCGGCGCCGCCCAGGGGGACTCGCCGGTGGCCCGGATCGGCGACGATCGGGCGGAGGGCTTCCAGACCTACCGGCACCGCCAGGCGATGCAGAGCCTGGACAACACCTATTCGGAGGCGGAGCTGCGGGAGTTCCATGCCCGGCTCGGCCGGCTGCTCGGCCGCGAGGAGCTCGACTACGTGGTGGAGCCGAAGATCGACGGCCTGGCGGTGAGCCTCACTTACGAGGGTGGGAGCTTCGCCCGCGCCGTCACCCGCGGCAATGGCGTCGAAGGCGACGATGTGACCGCCAACGCCCTCACGATCGCCACGCTGCCCCGCCAGCTGCGGCGGATTCCGGGCGAGGAGCTGCCGGCCGCGATCGAGATCCGGGGCGAGATCTACCTCACCCTGCAGGAATTCCAGCGGATCAACCGCGAGCGCGAGGAGGAGGGGCAGGAGCCCTATGCCAATCCGCGCAACCTCGCCGCCGGGACGCTGAAGCTGCTCGATCGCCGCGAGGTGGCGCGGCGCCGCCTGGAGATCGTGCTCTACGGGGTCGGGTTCGTCGACCCTCCCGGCGCCGCGGGCTCGACGCAGAGCGTCTACCACGAGCGGTTTGGGGCCTGGGGCCTGCCCACGCTGGAAAAGATCTGGCGGGTGCGCGGGATCGACGCGGTCTGGGACGCCGTCCAGGAACTCGGGCAGGCCCGCCACCGCTTCGGCTACGCGACGGACGGAGCGGTGGTCAAGCTCGACTCCCTGGCGCTGCAGAGCGAGGCGGGCAGCACGAGCAAGGCGCCCCGCTGGGCGATGGCCTACAAGTTTGCGGCGGAGCGGGCGCAGACCCGCCTGCTCGGAATCCTGATCCAAGTCGGCCGCACCGGCGTCCTCACGCCGGTCGCTGACCTGCAGCCCGTCCTGCTGGCCGGCACGACCGTCGCCCGCGCCACCCTGCACAACCAGGACGAGATCGCGCGCAAGGACGTGCGGGTCGGCGACTGGGTGCGGGTGGAGAAGGCCGGGGAGGTGATCCCGGCCGTCGTCGGGGTCGATCTTGAGCGGCGCACCCCCGAGTGCCGGCCCTACGTGTTCCCGCGCCAATGTCCGGCCTGCGGCACGGAGGTGGTCCGCCGCGAAGGCGAAGTGGCCCTGCGCTGCCCCAACTACGAGTGCCCGGTGCAGGTCCGGCGCCGGGTGCAGCATTTCGCGTCGAAGGCGGCCGTGGACATCGACGGGCTGGGCGAGGCGATGGTCGACAGCGTCGTCGCGCAAGGCTGGGTGAAGAGCGTGGCCGACGTCTACCGCCTGCGGCGCGAGGATCTGCTGACCCTCGGCAAGAAGGTGGAGAAATCGACCGACAACCTCCTGCAGGCGATCGAGGCCAGCAAACACGCGGAGTTGTGGCGCTTCATCCACGGGTTGGGCATCACGCATGTCGGCGTGGCGGCCGCCAAGGACCTCGCGGCGCGCTTCGGCAGTCTCGAGGCCCTGGCCGAATCCAAATTGGCCGACTTCCTCGGGGAGAAGAAAACCAGCCGGATCGAGGGAATCGGGGAAACGATGGCGGAGGCGATCTTGGACCACTTCCAGCAGCCGCGCAACCGCCTCCTGGTCTATGATTTGCATGTCCTGGGCGTGAGGCCGGCGGCCCCGGCGGCCCGCCCGGACAGCGGGGCGGGCGCGCTCGAGGGCAAGACCTTTGTCCTCACCGGGACGCTGCCTACTCTGACGCGGGAGGCTGCGGCCGCCCGGATCGAGGCGGCCGGCGGCCGCGTCAGCGGCAGCGTGAGCAAGAAGACCTCCTATCTCCTGGCCGGCGAGGACGCCGGTTCCAAGTTAGCTAAGGCGCAAGCACTTGGGGTCGCGGTGATCGACGAGGCCGAGTTCCTCCGGCTGCTGGAAGGTTGACCTAGGCTGGCGGAAGATTTCCGGAGTTGGGGCGGGTTGGCTCCGGCCCTTCAGTGGCGGCAAGATCGAGCCGATGAGTGGGGAATGCACCCAACCACAAAACTGGGATCGGGCTCGGTCTGCCTCGGTCCCGGGTCCTCCCATGCCCGGCCGGCAAGGCCCGGCGGGAGGGGCGCATACTCCGCATGAGGAAACGGGCGCGGCTATGGCGGATCCTTTTCAGCGGCGGCCTCTGCGCGGCCGCCGCCCTGCCGGCGCAGGAATCGGCCGGGGTGATTTCCCAGCAGATCCAGGCGCTGATGGACCAGAACCGGCAATTGCAGCAGGAGGTCGCCGCGCAGCAGCAGGCGATCGAGGCGCTGCGGACCAAGCTGGCCTCGGTCGGCCAGGCGACGGCGCAGCAGGGCCAGGAACTGCAGAACCTGCAGACCCAAGCGGCCAGCGCTCCGGTCCCGGAAGAAAAGCCCGCCCCGCCGGCGCTCTCCCAGATTCACCTGAGCGGCGAGGTGGGGCTCGCCTTCTTCGATTCCGGCTCCGACGGACCGTACAACAATGGCGAGTTCCGGGTGGACGACGCGAAGGTCTTCCTCGAGGCGCCGGTCTGGGAGAACGTCTATTTCCATTCGGAGCTGGATTTGATCACGCGGGAGGCGGCCGACGAGGACCTGCACTTCGGGGAGCTGTTTGCGGAGGCGGAGAATCTTCCCGGGCCCTGGAGCGACGGCGCCACGCTGAACCTGCGGGTCGGGCGGATGTACATTCCCTTCGGCGAGGAGTACCAGGACCGGGGAATTATGGAGGATCCTCTGATCTCCCATTCGGTGAGCGATCTCTGGGGCATGGACGAGGGCGTGGAGGCCTACGGCCGAGTGGGCGCGCTGAGCTATTTCACCGCGATCCAGGACGGCGGGATCGAGACCTACCGCAATTTCCACGACGACAAGTCGGTGGCCGGACGCCTGGGTTACGAGCCGGCGAGCTGGCTGCACCTCAGCGGCAGCGCGATGCGCACCGGCGAGCTCAGTCCCGGGCAGGACGAGCTGTCGGCCCTGTGGTTCGGCAACGGCTTCTTCGCCAGCATCGGCCCGGCGGCGACGACCACGCAGTTCGAGGCCGAGCTGTTCGAGTTGGATGCGGCGGCGCAGTGGCGGCAGGGGCACCTCAAGCTGGATGGCGGCTACATCCATTACGGGGACAACAACCCCAAGGCCGACGACCGCCGCAGGCTGTCGTATTATGCCGCCGAGCTCGTCCAGAATCTGACGGATCGCCTCTACGGTGCCGTCCGCTTCAGCGGCGTCAGCGCCCCCCGCGGCTACCCGCTGGTGGGGCAGGCCAACGCCGGCGAATATTTTTTCAGCGGCCTGCAAACGACGGACCTGGAGCGCCTGAGCGTGGGGCTGGGCTATCAATTCGGGCCGCCGCTGGTCTTCAAGCTCGAGTACAGCGCCGAGTCCGGACACACAGTCACGGGGGAAAGCCGCGACCGCGAGGATCTCTTCTCGTCCGAACTGGGCCTGAAGTTCTGAACCGGCGCCCCGACGACCCCCTACCCAGGCGCAATGAAAACCGCATGCTGGATTGCCATGCTCGGCCTGCTCGGCGCCGCCGGCGCCGAAGCCGGAACGATCGCCGGCCGGGTGGAGGCGCAGGGCCCCGCGGCGCCCGGGCAGGGCAGCGACGGCGCGTACGCCAGCCTGCAGTACAAGTTCGCCGAAAAGGTGGACTACGGGCACCTGCGGGACTTCGTCGTCTATCTCGACCAGGACGTCCCCGGGACCGAGGGCCAGGTGACCGCGGGGGCCGAGGTGACGCAGCGCAACGTGGACTTCGACACCCACGTCGGCTTCGAGCACCACGTGCTGCCGATCGCCGTGGGTTCGGCGGTGCGCTGGCCCAACACGGACGACATCTTCCACAATGTGTTCTCGCTCTCGGAGGCCAAGGAGTTCGACCTCGGCATGTACACCAAGGACAAGGTCAAAGAGGTCGTCTTCGACAAGGTCGGCCAGGTGGACGTCTTCTGCGCGATCCACTCCAAGATGCACTGCGTCGTCCTGGTGCTGCCCAACCGGTGCTTCGCCGTGACGACCGGGCGCGGCCGGTACCTGATCGAGAACGTTCCGGCCGGCACGTACCGGATCAAGGCCTGGCACGAGCGTCTGCCCGCGGTGACCAAGACCGTTGTCGTTCCCGCGGACGGCGCGGCCACCGTCGACTTCACCCTCGGGTTCGCGGACCTTCCGAAACCCTGACCCCATGGCCGCTCTCCGCCGCTCGCCCCGCCTCAGCGTTCAGACCAAGGTCCTGATCCCGGTCCTGGGGTTTCTCGTCCTCCTGCCGGTGATCATGGCCTGGCTGGTGGACGACCGGATCGCCTACCAAGCCCAGGTCGGGGCGCACCGCGACCTGGCCACGGCCGACAGCGTGTTTCGCCAGGGCATGGACGGCCAGTTGACATCGTTGCAGACGCGGGTCCGCGACGCGCTCAACGACCCGAAGTACAAGGCGATCGCCAAGGTGGCCGAGGAGAGCTCGCCGTCGGCGAACGAGACGATCCGCCGGTTCCTCAAGGATCGCCTCGACGATTACGGGGACGACTACGACGGAATGGCTTTCAGCCCCACCCGCGGCGGCCAGCCGGTGGTCGCCGCGCGCAGTCCGCTGGCCCAGAGTCTGGACGAGTTCGAGCGGGCCGTAGGCGAGGTCGCGGGCGCGGCCCTCAACACCGGCCCGACGCGGGACACGCTCATCCTGCAGGGAGCCGCTTATAAGGTCGTTTCGCTTCCCTGGACCGACGGGCAGACCGACGAGCCGGTGGGAGCGCTCACGCTGGCGGTGCGGATCCAGGTCTCCGCGGTGCAGGAGCTGGCGCAGATCACCCAGACCAACATCATCCTGGTCGGGGACCACCAGGTCATCGCCTCGACCCTCACCGGCGCCGAGCCGGTGGCGCTGGCGCAGATCGCCGCGGATGCGCAGGCCGGCAATCCGGGGAAGGGCCAGTTCATCCGGCCCGAACCAGTGCTGCTGAACGGGGAGCATTATCTCTCCCTCACCAACACCTACGACCAGGCCGGTTCCCGGCGCGGCTTCCGCTACGTGCTGCTATTCGCCTTCGAGCCGTCGTTGCGCGCCGTGGCGGACACCCGCCAGACCCTGATCGCGATCAGCACCGCGGGCATCCTGCTCAGCGGCCTGATCGTCTGGTTTTTCGTCCGGCGGTTTACGCAACCAATCCGCGAGCTGCGCGATTCGGCCGAGGCGGTGGGCCGCGGCGATTTCTCGCGGCGGATCGGCCGGTTTGCCAATGACGAATGCGGCGACCTCGCGGCCGCCTTCAACCGCATGACGACCAACCTGGAATCGTCCCGGGCCGAACTGCAGCAGACCGTCGACACCCTGAAGAACACCCAGGCGCAGCTCGTGCAGAGCGAGAAGCTGTCCGCCGTCGGCCAGTTCGTGGCCGGGGTGGCGCACGAGCTGAACAACCCCCTGACGGCGGTGATCGGCTTTTCGGAGCTGCTCAGCCAGACGGGAACCGACGAGAAGGTCCGGCCGCACCTGGAGCTGATCAATAAGAGCGCGCACCGCTGCCACAAGATCGTGCAAAATCTGCTGGGGTTCGCCCGGCAGCACGCGCCCGAGCGCAAGCTGGTCCAGCTCAATGGCACGGTCGACGAGGTGCTTGAGCTCATGGCGTACGACCTGCGGACCAGCAACATCGACGTTCGCCGCGAGTTCCAGACCGACCTGCCCGCGATCCTGGCCGATCCGCACCAGCTGCAGCAGGTGTTCGTGAACATTGTCGGCAATGCGCGCCAGGCCATCCAGGCCTTCCGCCCCGACGGGTCGATCCGGGTGCGCACCCGGACTGAAAACGGCTGGAATCGAATCGAGTTTGCGGACAACGGCCCGGGCATCCGGCCCGAGAACCTGAGCCGGATCTTCGACCCGTTCTTCACCACCAAGGCCGTCGGGAAGGGCACCGGGCTGGGCCTGAGCCTATCCTATGGGATCATCCAGGAGCACGGCGGACGCATTCGGGTCGAAAGCCAGCTCGGCCAGGGGGCCACCTTCATCATCGAACTGCCGATCGGCGAGGCCGGCCCTTCCCGGCGCGGCGAGCCGGAGCGGCGCGCGACGATCGGTCCGCGGGCGGCCGCGGCCAGCGGCAAGGCAGTCCTCGTGATCGACGACGAGGATTGGATCCTCAGCCTGGCGCACGAAATCCTCCGCCACGCCGGGCACTCGGTTCAAACCGCTTCCGGCGGGGAGGAGGCCTTGGCGGCACTGCGCCGGACGAATTTCGATGTCGTCATCTGCGATTGGAAGATGCCGGGCATGAACGGCATCCAATTCTACGAGCAGGTGCGGGTGAGCGAGCCGGCGGTCGCCGACCGGGTGCTGTTCATGAGCGGGGACGTGATCAACGAAACCTTCCAGTCCTTCCTGCTCCGCCACAAGAAGGTCTGCCTGTCGAAGCCCTTTCCGATCGAGGAGTTCCAGGACGCAGTCACCCGCCGGCTGGCATCGGCCGGCGCCGCCGCCAGCGTCGCGTGAGCCCGGCGCCGAGCGCGCTCAGAGGGGGACTCATGGGCTGCGGCGCTGGAGCAGATCGATGAAGTAGCCGGTGGACGGGTTGGTGAACAGGAGCAGGCCCCGGGCGAAGAGCCCGAGGCCGAGATAGATGCGGATGCAATCGAGCCACCGTTCGCGGGGCGACTCGGCCCCGCGCGGCCCGGCTACATCCCGCGGCGCTGCAGGGCCGCGCTCAGCTCCTGCATGAAGGCCTGGGCGTCGGCGGGACTGGGGCGATAGTCGGGCTTGCTGATCTCGGTGAAGCCGGGGCGGCCGTAATTGTCGACGATCCACTTGCCGGTCACGCCGTCCCCGAACGTCACCGTGCCGCTGGCCATCGCGCCCGGAATCAGGGTGACCTTGTCGACCGAAACGGTGACGGCGCCGGCGCTGCCGGGCTCGAGGTCGTCCATCGGCTCGAGCTCCTCCGGGGACTCCGGACCGGCGTCCTTGCCCAGGCCGAGCTTTTCCTTCGCCTTCTCGAGCAGGCCCTTCTTTTCCGGCGCCTTGTCCGGGACGTCCTTCTTGAGATTCGTGTCGGCCTTGGGCGCCGGGTCCTTGAGGCTCAGATTCAGGTCGTCCACCAGGAAGCGGGCGTCCATGTAGGTGAGCGAAATCTTAAAGTGCTCCGCCAGTTTTTTTTGGATCGCCGACAGGTTGTCGCCCGCGGCCACCCAGCCGGCCACGGTCGCCTTTTGCTCGGGAGTGAGAGTCAGGGTCATTCCTCCCCACGGTAGGAGGCCTTCGGCGTCCTGGCAAGCGGCCAGTCCGGCTACTTCGAGAGCTGCGCCTTCAAGAAGCTGACGCTGCCCTTCATGGAGGAGTCCTGCTCCATCATGTTGTCCACTGCCTTGCAGGCGTGGATCACGGTGCCGTGGTCGCGGCCGCCGAACGCGTCGCCGATCTCCTGCAGGGAGTGCTTGGTGAGCGTGCGCGCCAGGAACATGGCGACCTGGCGGGGGATCGCAATGTTGTTGGGCCGGCGCTTGCTCGTCATGTCGCTGTGCCGGATCTGAAAGTGGTCGGCGACCCGCTTCTGGATCGTCTCGATCGTGAGGATCGTCTGCGCCTGCTCCATCAGCATGTCGTGCAGGAGGCGTTCGGCGGTCGGCACGTCCAGGGCCTTGCTGAACAGCGCCGAATGGCTGGCGACGCGGATCAAGGCGCCCTCCAGGCGCCGGATGTTGCGGGTGATGTTCTGGGCGATGAAATTGATCACCCCGTCGGGCACCGCGCATTTGAGGCTTTGGGCCTTCGAGCGGAGGATGGCCACGCGCGTCTCGTAGTCGGGCGCCTGGATGTCGGCCGGCAGGCCCCACTCGAAGCGGGAGACCAGGCGCGATTCGAGCTTCTGGATCTCGCTCGCCCGGCGGTCGCTGGACAGGACGATCTGCTTGCCGGATTCGAAGAGATCGTTGAAGGTGTGGAAGAACTCCTCCTGGATGCGCTCCTTGCCGGCCAGGAACTGGACGTCGTCGATCAGCAGGACGTCGGCATGCCGGTAGCGCTGGCGGAATTTGGTCAGGCTGTTCTCCTGCAGCGCCTGGATGAACTCATTGGTGAACTTCTCGGTGGAGAGGTAGGCCACCCGCGAATCCGGGTTATTCTTGAGGATCACGTGCCCGATCGCGTGCATCAGGTGGGTCTTCCCCAGGCCGGTCTCCCCGTAGATGAAAAGGGGGTTGTAAGCCTGCGCGGGCGCCTGGGCGACGGCCAGGGCGGCCGCGTGCGCCATCTGGTTGTTCGAGCCGACCACGAAGGTCTCGAAGGTGTTCCTCGGCCCGAGCGTGCCGGGGGACGGCCCCCGGTCGTCGAAGCGGCGGCGCGGGACGGCGGCCCGGGCCCGGGGCGCCGGCTCCCCGGCGGGCCGGGCGGGCGGGGTCTGGCCGGCCCCGCGCTGGCTTGGATCGGCCTTGCGCAACGTGACGGTGACCATCCGGCCGGCGGTCAGGCGCAGGCGCTGGGTGATCAGGTCCAGATAGTTGTCGTGGATCCAGATTGCCGCAAAGTCGTTGGGCACGCCCAGCACGATCGAATCCTCGGTGGTTTCCAGGCATGTCACCGGTTCGAACCACATCTGGAACACATCTTCCGGGAAGAGCGACTTGAAGTCGCACTTCACCGTTTCCCAGAGGCTGGGAGTTATGGACGACGAAATCATGAACTAGGCTGGGAGGCGGGGATTATTCACACTGCACCGCGGGGAAGCACTTTCGGCGCGTCTCGCTGGGCCTAGTCCGGGCAAATCACTGCGGAGAAATTGGGATCCGGCCATCCTGAGAGTGAGCGGGGAAAAAGTATCACGTAAGATGCTGATGGCTAAGAGGTAACTTGAGTTACCGCAGGGGTCCGGGACGGGAGGCGAAAACGGAACGCGGGAAAGAACAACTGACGGCACCAAAGGACTGGACGAGGCACTACTAACAGTGAACCAAAAAATCACTTCAACATCAACTTTCTGACAAGTTGTTCACAGCGGGGCTGGGCATAACATTTTCCATTTTTTTGTTGCCACCCGCGCGTCCTGGCGGGCGGGGAAAACCGGGGACCGGCGGAGCGTAATTCGGGCCAAATTACACGGGCGCGCAACCGGCTTGGCAAGCGGCCCCGCCGGTTACGGCCGCGTTACGATCCCGTTACCGTGCGTAACATGTGGATACAAAAACGGGCCGCGGGGTCAGGCCGGCGCGGCCGGGGTAACCGGCGCGTCCACCCACCGGCCATGCTCCTTGATGAGCGCGATCAGCCGCGCGTCGGCCTCGGCCTGCGGCAGGTTGTACTGCACGCATTGCTTGCCGACGTAGAGGTTGATCTTGCCCGGGGCGCCGCCCACGTAGCCGAAGTCGGCGTCGGCCATTTCGCCGGGGCCGTTGACGATGCAGCCCATGATCGCGAGCTTCACGCCCTTCAGGTGGCCGGTCTGCGCGCGGATCCGCTGGGTCGTCGCCTGCAGGTCGAAGAGCGTGCGCCCGCAGCTGGGGCAGGCGACGAACTCCGTCTTCGAGATCCGCGCGCCGGCGCCCTGGAGGACATTGTAGGCCAGGCGCACCGACCGCGGCGCGTCGCGCTCGGTCTCGATGCTGACCAGGTCGCCCAAACCGTCGCCCAGGAGGCTGCCGGTGAGGAAGCTCGCCTCGAGCAGCTTCGAGAGAAAACTATTGTCCCCCTGGACGGCCGTGGCATCGGTGTTGCGGATCCACAGGGGGGCCCGCAGGCCGCGGCGCCGCAGCTCCTCGGCGATCCGCCGGTAGGCGCCGACGGCGTGCCGGGGCGAGCCGCGGTCGCCGGGAACGCCGCCGCAGGTGAAGATCAGGCGCTCGGCCCCGAGGCGCTCCAGCTGCGGACCGAGGTCGGCGGCGGCCTCCGGGGTAAGGTCGCAGGCGAGAAACCAACCGGAGCCGCGCGCCAGGGCGGCGAAGGCGGCCAGCGCGGCGCCCTGCCCGGGCCCGAAGCGGCGCAGGAGCACGACGCCGCTGCGCGGCGTGGCCGGGGCGGCCAGCTCGGCGGGTGCGAGGCTTTCGGCCAGTTCGAGGACGACGAAGGGCGGAGCGGACGGGCTGACGGCGAGCGTCCAGGCGACCGCCAGGCCCGCGGCGTCGTTCACGGCGAGGAGCGCGCCCTCGGCGGGGGTGTCCTCGAGCTTGGGATGGCGCAGGCCCTGGCCCGGCGCGGCGAAATCGGCGGCGCCGGCCCGCACGATCACCCGCGGCGGATTCTCGGGGCCGACTGCGCAGCCCGGGCCGAGGTCCAGGCAGGCCGTTTCCCGCCGGGCGTAGTGGAAGGGGTCGATCGCATCGGGCGCCTCCGCCGCGGGCGGATTCCCGGCGCCGGCGCTCCAAAGGCTCATCGCCTTCTGCGCGATCGCGCGGGCGACCGGGATCTCATAGACGCTGTCCTCGGTGAGGGAGACGCGGATCGTGTCGCCCAAGCCGTCGAGCAGGAGCGAGCCGATCCCGATCGCCCCCTTGATCCGGCCGTCCTCGCCGTCGCCGGCCTCGGTGACGCCCAGGTGCAGCGGGTAGTGCATGTCCTCGGCCTGCATCCGCTCGACCAGGAGGCGGTAAGCCTCGATCATCACCTTCGGATTGGAGGCCTTCATCGACAGGATGATCTGGCGGAAGTCGTGGGCCTGGCAGATGCGCAGGAACTCCAGGGCGCTCTCCACCATGCCGAGCGGAGTGTCGCCGTAGCGGTTCATGATCCGGTCGCTGAGGGACCCGTGGTTGGTACCGATCCGCAGCGCGCGTCCGAGCTCCCGGCAGCGCTTCACCAGCGGCGAAAACGTGTCGTGCAGGCGCTGCAGCTCGGCGGCATAGTCGGCGTCGGTGTATTCCCGCACCGCGAAGCGCTTTTTGTCGGCGTAGTTGCCCGGATTGACCCGCACCTTCTCGACGTGCTCGACCGCTTCCATCGCGGCGCTCGGCAGGAAATGGATGTCGGCGACCACCGGGACGCCGGCGAACCCGGCCGCGCTCAGCTGGGCGCGGATCTCGCGCAGGCATTTGGCGGCGGCCACATTGGGCGCCGTGATCCGCACGATCTCGCAGCCGACCTCCGCCAGGGCGATCGACTGGCGCACGGTCGCGGCGACGTCCTGGGTGTCGCTGGTGGTCATCGACTGGATCCGGATCGGATTGGAGCCGCCGACGCCGACGGAGCCGACCCGCACCTCGACGGTGCGGCGTCGGACGGTCTGAAAGCGGGAGGCGCAGTAGGCCACGGGCGGCGTTCTCCCTAGGGCTTGGCCACCGCCGGCTGCGGCCGGTCGGCCTGGTCGTCGCGGGCCCAGCGGCGCACGTCGTTGATCGTCACATAGCCGACCATCAGCAGGAGCAGGACCATGAAGACGCTCTGGGTCGTCATGATTAGATTGCCCGGGAGGGTCCGGCCGCGCAGTCGGCTGATGGTGGCGAACAGCATCTGGCCGCCGTCGAGGATCGGAATCGGCAGGAGGTTGAACACCGCCAGGTTCACGTTGAGCAGGATCGTGAACATGAGGATGTCCCGCAGGCCGTTTTCGGCCGCGGCGCGGAAGATATGGACGATGCCGACCGGGCCGGTCATCCCGGAGAGGCCGACGTCGGAACGGGGATTGAGCAGGCTCGCCAGCGTGCGGAAGGTGAGCGTGACCTGGTCGGAGACCTGGGTGAAGGGCGAGACATGCACCAAGTGCTCGCCGCTGGAGAACTGAAAGCCGAAATCGGCGCCCGGCTTGGCGCCCGGCCGGGGCGGGATCGTCAGCGCGACCTCCCGGCCGCCGCGCAGCACCAGCGCCCGCACCGGCTTCGCCGAATGGCTGTCGAGGTAATCCGCGGAGCTGAAATAATTGATCATCGGCCGGCCGTCGAAGCTGATGAGCTTGTCCTGCGCCTGAAAGCCGGCCTGCTCAGCCAGAGAGCCGGGAGTGACCCCGTGGAGGATGAGATCGAAGCCGGCGTCGATGCCGACCTGGCGGGTGCGGTCTTCGCCCGACAGGCGCGGGTGGACCGGCACGTCCATCCGCTGGCCGCCCCGATCGATGGTGAAGACGATCTGCGACTGCCCGTCCGCGCTATGGCCCGCGCTGAGGACGATCAGCTGCCGGACCTCGAACCAGTCCTTCACCGGCTGGCCGTCGATCGCGCGGATGACATCGTTGACCTGGAGGCCCGCTTGCGCGGCCGGGCTCAGCACTTTCGGGGCTTCGTGCGCCTTTGCGCCCTCGGCCTGGGCCGGATTGTCGGGCAGATACTGCAGCACGTAGCCAATCCGGGTGGTGGCGATCTCGTCGTGTTCCGGCTGGCCGATGAGCCAAAGGACGGTGGCCAAGGCCAGGGCAAAGAGCATATTGCAGAAGGCCCCGGCCGCAAAAACGATCATCTTCGAAGGATAGGAAACCGGCGGCAGGCTGCGGGCCGCGCCGTCGCCGGAGGGGGCCGCGGCGCCTTCCCGCAGTTCGCTCCGGCCTTCGATCACCCCCAGATCCGCAAGCTGCGGCAGCAGGACATAGCCGCCCAGCGGCAGCCACGAAAGGCGGTACTCGACCCCGTCGCGTCCGCGCCAGGAAAAGATCGCCGGGCCCATGCCGATCGAGAAACGCTCGACCTGGACGCCCCGGCGCCGGGCGGCGATGAAGTGGCCGAGTTCGTGCACGAAAATCGACCCGCCGAAGAAGAGGATGATCAGGAAGGTGGACCAGACGTTATCCAGGAGGAAGGCCATGCGGTCAGGAAGGTGAGGTTAGATGACGGACAAACTCCCCGGCGAGGCGGCGGGCGGCCGCATCGGCTTCGAGGACAGCAGCGAGATTGGAAGGGTCGAAATTCTGAGTCTTCCCCAAAGTTTGGTCAACAACCCGGGAAATCGCAAGAAAGGGGATTGCGCCGGCCAGGAAGGCCTGGACGGCCACCTCGTTGGCCGCATTGTACACCGCGGGCGCCACGCCGCCGGCCAGCATCGCCTGCCGGGCCAGGGCGAGCATCGGAAACCGGACCTGGTCGACAGGCCGGAACTCCAGGGAAACCAGCCTCGTCAGGTCCAGCGCCGGTTCGACCCCGGGGGCCCGCTCCGGGTAGAGCAGGGCGTGCTGGATCGGGAAGGTCATGGACGGAGGGGAGAGCTGGGCCAGCATGGCTCCGTCGCTAAACTCAACCAAGCAATGGACAATGCTTTGCGGATGAAGGACTGCTTCGCATTGGTCGGGGCGCAGGCCGAAAAGGCACTGCGCTTCGATCAATTCCAGGCCCTTGTTGGCGAGCGTCGCCGAATCGACCGTGATCTTCGGCCCCATCGCCCAATTGGGGTGGCGGAGGGCGTCGGCCGGCGTCGCCTGCGCCAGGCGCTCGGCCGGCCAGTCGCGAAACGCCCCGCCGCTGGCGGTGAGGAGAATCCTCCGGACCCCGGCGGAAGGATGGCCTTCGAGGCATTGGAAAACCGCGCTGTGCTCGCTGTCGACCGGCAGGATCCGCCGGCCGCTGGCCCGGGCGGCGGCGAGGACGAAGCGCCCGGCCAGGACGAGAATTTCCTTGCTGGCCAGCGCGAGGTCCTTGCCGGCGGCCAGGGCGGCCAGCGCCGGCTCGAGGCCGGTCGTGCCGACGACCGCGACCAGGACCAGGTCGGCCTCGGGCAATTGCGCCAGCTCGACCAGGCCGGCGAGGCCGCCCATCAGCCGCGTCCCGGTCGGAAAGGCCCCGGAATCCTTGGCTTCGCGGTAGGCGGCCTCATCGAAAAGGCAGGCATGGCGAACGCCGAACTCACGCGCGATCGCCGCGAGCTTGCCGGCGCTGGCGCGCGCGGCGACCGCCACCAGCTCCAGCCGGTCCCGGTGGGTCCGCAGCACCCGGAGGGTGTTGTCGCCGATGGAGCCGGTGGCGCCGAGGAGGACGACGCGTTTGCGGGCGGTTGCTGGCGGGGAGGCGGAGGCCATCGGCAGTGGGCCCGCGCTCAATGCAGGCCCAAGAGGTAGTAGCCGACGGGGGCCGCAAGCAGGATGCTGTCCATCATGTCGAAGATTCCGCCGATGCCCGGGATCGCGGCGCCGGAGTCCTTCAAGGCCGCCTGGCGCTTGATCACCGACTCCACCAGGTCCGAGATGATGGCGACGATGGCGATCGGCACGGCGAGCATGGCCGCCCGCGCGGGCGGCAGGAAGGCGCCGATTTCGCCGCGGGCGAGCCAGGCGATCCCGGCCCCGACCAGCGCCGCGACGGCGATGCCGCCGGCCGCCCCTTCCCAGGTCTTCTTCGGGCTGATCTGCGGGGCGAGGGCGTGGCGGCCGAAGGCCATCCCGGAAAGCAGGGCGCCGGTGTCGCAGAATTTCGCCACCGCCACCAGCCAGATGCAGAGGATGAGCCGGCCGTCGGGCGAAATGGCGTCTCCCGGCAGCGGCGTGAGGATGCGGACCAGGTACTGGAGCAGCAGGGCGATGTAAACCAGGCCGAAGATCGTCGAACTGAGGGCGTCCACGCGCGCCTCCGGCGCCCGTTCGCCCAGGATCCGGATCGCCAGGACGACCACCGCCAGGGCGAGCAGGGGATGGGCCGGCGGCCCGAACCGGGCCTCAAGCCAGGGCGCGATCGCGATCAGGACGCCGAAAAAGATCCCGAACAATGGGAAGGGCGCCCGGCCGGCCGCCGCCTGCAGCCGGTAGAATTCGCGCAGCGTCAGGGCGGTGAGGGCGGCCAGCAGCACCACCGACCCGGTCGTGCGAAAAAACCACACCGTGACGAACAGGATGGTCCAGAGGACGACGGTGCTGAAGACCCGTTTGCCCACGGCGGCCTGGTTATTGGACCTCCGCCGCCGGCCGTAATTGCTCGCTCGTGAGGCCGTACCGGCGCTCGCGCCGCGCGAACTCGGCGATCGCCGCGGCCAGGTCGTCCTTGGTGAAATCCGGCCAGAGCACCGGGGTGAAGACCAGCTCGGCGTACGCCGCCTGCATGAGCAGGAAATTGCTGATCCGCGCCTCGCCCGAAGTGCGGATGACCAGGTCGGGATCGGGCGTGTCCGCCGTGTAGAGATACTTTCGGAAGGTAGCCCAGGAGCCGTCGTTGAGCTTTTCCCGGCCGGCGGCGACGGCGGCGGCATAGCCGCGGGCGGCGTCCACCACCTCGGTCCGCGAACCGTAGTTGAGGGCCAGGACAAGCGTGAATTCGACGAACTCCTTGGTCTTTTCCACCGTGTCCAGGAGCAGGTTCCGGATCCCGGGCGGCAGCTCGTCGATCCGGCCGATCGTCTGGAAGCGCACGCGGTCGCGGACGAAGGTCTTCAGCTCGCGCTTGAGGTAGAACTCCAGCAGGCCCATCAGGCCTCCCACCTCGTCCTGCGGCCGTTTCCAATTCTCCACCGAAAAGGCATAGAGCGTCAGCACCTGCGCGCCCAATTTCTTCGCGGCGATCGTGATCTGGCGGACCGTCTCGACGCCCCGGCGGTGGCCTTCGATTCGGGGAAGCCCCCGCTGCTTGGCCCACCGGCCGTTTCCGTCCATGATGATCGCGATATGCGCCGGCACCTCCGAATGCCGATCGCCCGGGTCGCCCTGGGAACCGGTCGGCGTGGTGGGAGGAGCGGGGACGGATGGCATTCGGGGATGACCGCAGGGTGGCCGGGGACCGCGGGCGCTGGCAAGTGACAAGTGGGCGACCCGAAGCGGGGGAGTTCGTCACTCCCTTGCCAAAGAGCAGCATGGGAAATAGGGTTCGGGTATGAGCACGCCCCTTTCCGCCCCCCAGATCACCGCCTCCCTCGCCGCCCTGCCGGGCTGGAAATACCGGCGCAAGGCGCTGGAAAAGACGTTCAGGTTCGGCAGTTTCCGCGAAGCCTTCTCCTTCCTGACTCGCGTCGCCTTCGAGGCGGAGGCCCTGAACCACCACCCGGACTGGAGCAATGCGTATAGCCGCGTCGCAATCCGCCTGTCCACCCACGACGCCGGGGGCGAGGTGACGGCCAAGGACGTGGCCCTGGCGCGCAAGATTCAGGCCCTCAGCTGGGTGGGCTGACCGGTCCCCAGCCGGAAGCCGGCGCCCTCCGCCCGAATCTTCAGGCTAGAGCTGGGGCCCTTTGCCGCCTAGGTTCGACCGATGAAAGTCGCGTTCATCAGCGGAACGAGCATCGTCAATTCGACACTGTTCGCGGCGTGGCCAGCCCGGACGATCGAGACCGAATACGGCCCGGTGACGTGCAAGACCCAGGGGGAGCACGTCCTGATCAACCGCCACGGGAACGCCTTTCCCCTGCCGCCGCACGCGATCAACTACCGGGCGAACATCCGCGCCCTGGCCGACCTTGGCTTCGCCGACATCGTCTCCCTCAATTCGGTCGGTTCGCTGAGGAAGGATCTGCCGCCGGGGACCATCGTCTCCTGCAGCGACTACGTGGGCCTGCAGCAGGGGCCGGCGACCTTCTTCGACCGGGAACTGAAGGGCGGCGCGGCCGGAATCGCCAACAACCTCATGCCGCTGCTGCTCGGCCGCCTGAATCCGGAGTTCGCGATCCAACCGGGGAAAGTCTACGTCCAGATGCGCGGGCCGAGGTTCGAAACCAAGGCCGAGATCCGGATCGTCCAAGCCTGGGGCGACGTCATCGGCATGACGGCGGCGCACGAGGCCGACTTGTGCGGCGAGATCGGCCTGCGCTACAACAGCCTGGCGATCATCGACAATTATGCGAACGGCCTCGAGGGCACGCAGATCGACTTCAGCAACTTCAAGGACCTGGTGAAATCGAACCAGGAAAAGGTGAACCGGCTGTTCGCGCGTTTGCTGGAGATCCTACGCTGACGGCGGGGCCGGGGCCGCCGCGGGCGGGCCGGCCGGCTGGTCCGGGGCCTGGTCCGCGGGCGGCTGGCCGGCGGCCGGCGTCGCTTCCGGGGGCGGCGCCGGCAAGGGATGCTTCTTGAAATAGGCCTGCAGGATCCGGGCGGCCGGCGGCACGGCGAAGTATCCGCCCTGGAACTCTTCGTGGGCGACGTCGCCCTTGACCACGACGGCAATCGCAATCTGCGGATTGTCCATCGGGGCAAAGCAGATGAACCACGCGGCGTCGGTCTTGTCGGGCAGCTGGGCGGTGCCGGTCTTGCCCGCGACCTGCAGGCCGGGAACATCATAGTTTTTCTGAAAGAAGGGCGAACTGAAGATCTTGGCGGTGCCCGTGGTCACGGCTTTTTGCATCCCGCGCAGGATCCAGCCGCGCTGCTCGGGGGTGATCCCGAGCGGCTCGGTATGCTGGTCCGGGCGGTTGGGGTCGTGGAGGAGCGTCGGCTTGGTCCAGGTCTCGCCGCGGGCGATCGAAGCGGCGAAGCAGGCCATGGCGATCGGCGTCTCGGTGATCGCCCCCTGGCCGATGGAGATGTTGGCCGTGTCGCCGTCGTTCCACGCGCGCTCCGCCCGCAGCTTCACCGCGTCGGGCAGCAGGCTGCGGTATTCCCCGGGCAGCTCGATGCCGGTGCGGCCGTCCAGGTGCATGCGGCGCGCCTGCGCCAGGATCGTGTCGGGACCGATCTGGAGGCCGTGCTCCCAAAAATAGATGTCGCAGCTCTCGGAGATCGCGTCGTCGAGCGTGAGCTCGCCATGGTGCCCCCGCCCGTTGTCGCACGAAAACCAGCGGTTGCCGATCCGGATCCGCCCCTCGCAGTCGACGGACTTGTCGGTCGGGTCGAGGCGGCCGGCCTGCAGCCCGGCGATCGAGACCAGGATCTTGAAGGTGGAGCCCGGCGGAAAGCGGCCGCTGACGGCGAGGTCCAGCCAGGCGTGGCGCGCGTCGATGTCGGCGACCGTCGCCTGGCTGCGGGTGGGGGACATCTTGCTCAAGTCGTAGTCGGGCTTGCTGGCGAGGACCAACACCTCGCCCGTGCGCACGTCGAGCGCCACGGCGGCGCCGTTCAGGTCGCCGAGGGCCTGCTCGGCCACCTCCTGCAGGTCGAGGTCGAGCGAGGTGTGGAGGTCGGATCCCGCCTGGGGCGCGAACTGCTCCAGCGGGGGGTTCACCTTGTAGCCGGAGGGGTCGACCCGGTAGATCGCCCCGCCGGCCTGGCCCTGGAGCCGGCTGTCGAACTGCCCCTCCAGGCCGGCGCGGCCGACCGTGCCCTTCAACTTGAAGGTGGTGAGGTCGGCGTCCGGAAAGTCCTCGGCGTTGAGGTTGTCGTCGGTGCTTACGTATCCTAAAACATGAGACGCGACCGAGCCGTAGGGATAGGAGCGGGCGCTCGCGGTGCTCAGCTGCAGCGGCGAGCCGACCGGGAGCTGCTCCAGGAGGCGCGCGAACTCCTGCGGGCTCAGGTCGTCGACCAGGGTGTACGGCATCATCAGCTGGGCCTTGAAGTGGCTCTTGAGCTTGTCCGCATCGAGCGCGGCCGTGCGGCCGAGGAGCGCGTTGACGCGGTTCAGGTACGCCTGCACGACGCTCACGTGGGCGATGCTGAGGGTGTCGGCGTCGCTCGGCAGGCCGGCGTCGCCGGTCGCCTTGTAGTTGTTGTAGATCCGCAGGGACTCGCGGTGGAATTCGGCCTGGAGCTCGTCCAGGTAAAGCACCACCGAGAAGCGGGCCTGGTTGCTCACCAGGAGCCGCCCGTCCCGGTCGTAGATGTTGCCGCGGGGCCCCGGAAGCAGGACGCGCCGCTCGGTCTGCACCTTCTCGCTCTGGTCGTAGACCCGGGTCTGGATCAGCTGCCGGTAGGCGAGGCCGCCCGCGAGCACGAGCAGCAGCCCGGCGATGCCGAAGTAGAAGGCGACCACGCGGGCGTCGAGCGCCTCGTGCGCCTCGACCAGGCGGCCCGGCGGGGGGCCGGGATTGGGATCGGAGGAGGCCATCGCGGTTGGCGGTCAGGGGGAGAGGCGCCAGCGCGACTCGGCTCCGCCGGAGAGCGCGAGGGCCCGCGTCTGCAGGGCGAAAAGCCACGGGGCCACCAGCGCCAGGAACAGCTGCGAGGCGACCAGGTCGGCGCCGAGGCGGGCCCAGGCCGCCGCCGGGTCCGGCAGGCGGCCGATCCGGAGCAGCGAGAGGGCGACAAAGAGGCCGAGATTGGCGAGGAGCGCCACCACGACCCGGCCGGCCGTGTGCTCGTGCGGCAGGCGGTCGCGCAGCCGGACGAGCACGGCATGGGCCGCGGCAAACAGCAGGGCATGGGTCCCGAACCGCACCGGCGCATTGGCATCGCACATTAGGCCCGCCAGGAACACGGCGGCCAGGCCCGGGCCGCCCGGCAGGACGAGCGCGGCGAAGGTGACGTAGAGGCCGCCGACGAAAAGATACACGTGGGCCGGGGCCAGGGCCCCGTTGGCCTGCGCGACCACGGTCCACAGGAGCGCGAGCGTGAGGAAAAGGACGGCGGCGCGGCGCATGCTCAGGGGGCGGCCGCCGCGGGCGCCGGCGCGGCGATCAGGACCGTCACCTCGCTCAAGGCGGCCAGCCCGGCGTCGAGCTGCACGAGGCCGGACTGAAACAGGCCGTCGCTGTTGGGGGCGACCTTGACCACTGCGCCGATCGTGATCCCGGGCGGAAACTCGCCGCCCTGCCCATAGGTGACCAGGCGCTTGGGCTGGCGCGCGTCGGCATACAGGTCCCGCGGCACGAAATCGATCGTGCCGCGCGCGGCCCCGAAGGTGGGATTGTCGCCGCCCTGGAAGGCCACGGGCCGCTCGTCGCCTTCGAAGCAGGCGGCCAGGCGCACTTGGGGGCTGCTGATGAGTTCGACCACGGAGGTGTAGGCGCCGACCTGCGCGACGCGGCCGACGACTCCGCCCGCATAGACCACGGGAGCCCCGACCGTGATCCCAAAATCGCGCCCCTTGCGGATCACCAGGCGCTGCCACCAGGCGGACAGGTCCCGCCGGATGACGCGCGCGGTTTCATAGCGGTAGTCGGGCCGCGGCGGCAGGCGCAGCGCGGCCTCCAGCCGGGCGATCTCGGCCTGAAGGCCGGCGTTCTGCTCGGCGGCCAGGGCAAAGGAGGCGTTCACCCGGGCGAGATCCCGCCCGGCCTCGATCAGCTCGGGCTTGCTGTGGACGCGCAGCGACCAGTACGCCTGCAGGTCGCGCGCGTAGGAGGCCGCCGTGTCGATCGGGGCCGTGAACTCGAAGAAGCTCGCGCGGGCGAACGATTTCACCGCCACGGGAATCAGGAGCCACGCGAGCGCGACCAGCGCGAGCGTTGCGAACGGGCGGTCTTGGTCGAAGCGCTTGGGCACGGCGGGAGCCGGGAAGCCCGAGTCAGACGTTCTGCATCAACCAGGAGAGGTCGTTCAGGACGGCGCCGGTGCCGTTTGCCACGGCGGAGAGGGGGTCGTCGGCGACAATCACGGGCAGGCCCGTCTTGTCGCTCAGCAGCCGGTCGATGCCGCGGATCAGGGAGCCGCCGCCGGCCATGACGAAGCCGCGATCGACCAAATCGGCGGAAAGTTCCGGGGGGCAGCGCTCCAGGGTGGTGCGCACCGCGTCGACGATCGCCGCGATCGTGTCGGAGAGGGCCTCGCGGATTTCCTGGGAGGTGATGTGGATCGTCTTGGGCAGCCCGGCCACGGAGTCGCGGCCCTTGACCTCCATCGCCAGCTCGTCGTCGAGCGGATAGGCCGAGCCCACGGTGATCTTGATCTCCTCGGCGGTGCGCTCGCCGATCAGCAGGTTGTACGCCCGCTTCATGTAATTGATGATCGCGTTGTCGAGCTCGTCGCCGGCGACCCGGATCGATTTTGAAAAGACGATGCCGTTGAGGGAGATCACGGCGATCTCGGTCGTGCCGCCGCCGATGTCGACGATCATGTTGGCCGCCGGCTCGTCGATCGGCAGCCCGACGCCGATCGCCGCGGCCATCGGCTCGGGAACGGTGATCACCTTGCGGGCGCCGGCGTGCGTCGCTGAGTCCATCACGGCGCGCTTCTCGACCGCGGTGATGCCCGAGGGAATGGCGATCACGACCCGCGGCGGGGCGCGGAAGCTCTGGCTCGCCTTCTGGATGAAGTAGCGGAGCATCGCCTCGGTGACGTCGAAATCCGCGATGACCCCGTCCTTCATCGGCCGGATCGCGGTGATGTTGCCCGGTGTGCGGCCGAGCATCCGCTTGGCCTCCAGGCCGACGGCGCGGACCTTGCGCGTGGTCGTGTCGAGCGCCACGACCGACGGCTCGCGGAGCACAATCCCCTTGTCCTTCACGTAAACGAGCGTGTTGGCGGTGCCCAGGTCGATACCGATATCGTTGGAAAAATAACCGAGGAGATTGGCCATGATTGCTTAACGCCGGGGCCGAGGGAGGCGGGTCCTGGCGTCCCGACGAAACCGCCGGAGCGCGCGACTGTCAACGCGGGAAAAAAGCAGGCGGCGTCCTGATTCCTCCGGGACGGTCCGCTCCGCGGCGCGGGTTGGCCAAGGCCCAATCTCCCCGCCAAGACCGGCCGCACGGTCGCGGCCACGAGGCGGTGATGAGGCCACCAAGCGCCGCTTCGGGGCCGTCCCGGAGGAATCAGGACGCCGCCTGGGGAGGGGGATCAGTTCGAGCCGTGGCCGGCGGGCTCGACCTTCTTGGCTTCCGTCGGCTTAGCCTCCGGGGCGGCCGGATCCTCGTCTTTGGCCGCCTTCTTGAATTCCTTGATCGACTGGCCCAGGCCGCGAGCCAGTCCCGGCAGCTTGGCGCCGCCAAACAGCAGCAGGAAGATGGCCAGGATGATCATCAATTCGCCGCCGCCCAGGCCGAACACGGCCAACACCAAGCTATGAGAAGTCATGCGCCAAAGATACTCCCGGCCCGCAGGGGTGTAAAGTGGGAAAGCACCCCCCGCGCCGCCGGCCCGCGGCGGCGGGCCGGTTTCCTAAACGGCTTGCCGCTCAGGGCTTGAGGATCGGGATTGCGTGACCCAGCGGGTGCGGCCGGGCGGTGGCCGCGACTTTCATCAGGTTCTGCGCATTGTCGATCTGCTCGGCGTCGAAGAATCCGTGGAGCTGCCGGATGCGCGTCGGATGGCGCATCTTGCGCAGGGCCTTGGCCTCGATCTGGCGGATGCGCTCGCGCGTCACCTTGAATTGCTTGCCGACCTCCTCGAGCGTGCGGCTGTAGCCGTCGATCAGGCCGAAGCGCAGGGACAGGACCCGGCGCTCGCGTTCGGTCAGGGTGTCGAGGACGTCGATGATCTTCTCCCGCAGCAGCGAGTACGCGGTCATGTCGTACGGGTTCTCCGCCGACTTGTCCTCGATGAAATCGCCGAAGTTGGTGTCGTCGCCGTCCCCGACCGGCGACTGGAGGGAGATCGGCTGCTGCGCCATCTTCATGATCTGCTGGACGCGCTCGACCGGCAGGTTCATCTCGTCGGCGACCTCGTCGGGCGTCGGCTCGTGCCCGTATTCCTGCAGCAGCTGCTTTTGCACCTGCATCACCTTGTTCAGGGTCTCGATCATGTGGACCGGGATGCGGATGGTCCGCGCCTGGTCGGCGATCGAGCGGGTGATCGCCTGGCGGATCCACCAGGTCGCGTAGGTCGAGAACTTGTAGCCGCGGCGGTACTCGAACTTCTCCACCGCCTTCATCAGGCCCATGTTCCCCTCCTGGATCAGGTCGAGGAAGGACAGGCCCCGGTTGGTGTACTTCTTGGCGATCGAAATCACCAGGCGCAGATTGGCCTCGACCATCTCGGTCTTCGCCTTGTGCGCCTCGCGGACGTGGACCTGCGTCTGGCGGACGATGTCCAGCAGCTGCTGCGGGGCGATCCGCTGGGCGACCTCGATCCGGCGCAGCTGGCTGGCGATCGCCTTCGGGTCGATCGCGGCGTCCTTCTTGGTCTTCGGATGCTTCGCCCGCTCGATCTGGTGGTGGAGGTTCTCGATCTCCTCGAGGACCGGCCAGAGCTGGTCCAGGTACTCCTCGTACACCTTGAGCTTGAAGTAGAACTTGGAGAAATTGGCGCGCAGCGCCGCGTCGCGCTTCTTGAACTTGGAGAGGATGCGCTTGCGGTCGGCGTCCGTGCGGGCCTTGAGGCTCTCGTCCCAGGCCTCCGCCACCCCGAGCTCCGCCTTCTGGGTGGTTTCGACCAGCTTGGGCAGGCCCTTGAAGTAGGCGTCGCGGCTCTCGATCTTCTTGTCGATGACGATGCGGTCAAAGCGCTCCTCGCGGTTGAGCAGCTTCGCCCCGAGGGTGGCGATGTACCGGCCCACCGCCGAAGCCTGGAAGAGCGCCTCCTGGGCGCGCAGCTCGGCAGTCTCGATCCGCTTGGAAATCTCCACCTCCTGCTCGCGCGTCAGCAGGGGAACCTGGCCCATCTGCTTCAGGTACATCCGGACCGGATCGTCGAGGATGTCGTTCTGCGAGGTGCGCGACTCCTCCTCTTCGGCCTCCTCCTGGCGCTGCTTGTAGTCCTCGACCTGGTCCGGCTCGAGGATCTCGATCTCCAGGTTCTGCAGGATCGACAGGACGTTGTCGATTTCCTCCTGGTTTTCTACCGACTCGGGCAGCGCCTCGTTGATGTCGTCGAACGTGAGGTAGCCCTGCTCCTTCGAAAGGCGGATCAGCTGGCGGATCTTCTCGTTGATCCCGCCCGGAGCGGCGGCATCCGCCCCCTCCGGGACCTCGGCCGTCTCGGCAGGGACGGTCGGAGCCCGGGCGAGGACGGCTTCGACGGCTTCGGATTGTTCGGTGGCGGCTGGCTTGGCTTTGCGCGGCATGTGGTGAGTAAAATCGACAAAGAAGCCCTAATCACCGACGGCCAGAATCAGCGGTTGCCGCAGCTGGCGCAGGAGATTGAGCTTCTCGATCAGGAGCGAATTTGGGTCAATTTTACTGTTTCCTGGCTCGTTGGCTAATGCAAGTTCAATTTCGCGCAGGCGCGGCAGGAGCGCGCGGTCCCGCAATTTCGCCCACCCCTCCTGCACGATCTTCAAGGGATCATCGAAACGCGGGGCGTCAAACAGGAGCGAAGCAACCAACGCCTTTTCCTCGGCCGTTTCCAGGAGGGCGTCGAGGTGATCCCTGCCGGGCCAGTTTTCATGCTCAAACTCATTGAGAAAGCGGTTCAGCAGCACGCCGGCCGGCCGGGAGGGGTCGATCCACGCATGGGGCAGGGCGGTGCTTAAGGCCTTGCCCACCCGCTCATAATGCAAGCAGACCGTCAGCAGATCCTGTTCGGGCGTCCCGGCGGACAGGAGCTGCGCGGACGGGCCGGAGGGCGCGCCCGAGCTCTCGGAAGGCCGGGCGGCGGCGCGGGCCGACGAAAACTGCGCCGCGCGGGCGGTCAGGCGCAAAAAATCTTTTTCCAGGGCGGCGGCAGGCACCTGCAGATAGCCCGCGGCCTCGCGGATGAAGCCGGAGCGGGACACCTCGCTTTCGGCGGCGGCGATGATCTCGAGGACGGCATGGGCGGCGCGGCTTTTCTGCTCGGCGGAAACGGACTCCCCCTCCGGCAGCGCCGCCCGGCAGGCGAAGGCCATCGCGCTCAGGGACCCCTGGCGGAGCTCCTCGTAAGCGGGCAGGCCGCGCTCGAGGAAGAGCAGGTCGGGATCCACCTTCGAGGCGCCGGCCAGCCGGAGAAAGCGCACTTCGATGCCCGCCTTGAGGGCCATGGGAAGGAGCCGCTGGGCGGCGTTCTGGCCCGCCGCGTCGCTGTCGAAGAAGCACTCGATCTGCGGATGGTAGCGGCGCAGGAGCGCCAGCTGGCCCTCCGTGAGGGAGGTGCCCTGGGGAGCGACCGCCGTCTTGAGGCCCACCTGCCAGCAGCGCAGGGCGTCGAGCTGCCCCTCGACCAGGACAAACGGATGGCCCGGCCCGGCGGCGGTGCGGGCCCGGTCGAGATTGAAGAGCAGGTTGCCCTTGGTGAAGATCGGGGTCTCGGGCGAATTGACGTACTTTGCCTCCCGGGCCGGATCGTCCTCCGGGGTGAGCGCGGTCTGGCGGGCGGTGAAGGCGACCACCCGGCCCTGGTGGTCGCGGATCGGGATCATCAGCCGGCCGCGAAAGCGCGGGCGGAGGACCCCGGCGGTCAGCGCGGACCCGTCGCGCACAAAGAAGAGCCCGCACTGGCGCAGCGCGTCCTCGGAGTATTTGCGCTTCCACAGGCGGGCGACGAGCCCACCTTCGTCGGCCGGAGCGGCGCCGATCTTGAACTCGCCGGCCAGCTCCGCCGGGAAGCGCCGGTCCTCGGTCCAATAGCGGCGCAGGAATTCGCCGGCGGGATGGGAGCTCTTGAAGACCTCGTGGTAGAAATCGGCGGCCTGCTCGTGGAGGTCGAACAGCTCCTGGCGCAGGGAGCGCTCCTCCTTCCCCGGCCCGCCCCCGGCCTCGTACTCCAGGACGACCCCGAAGCGTTCACCCAGCGCCTCGACGGCCTCCGTGAAGTTGAGCTGCTCGGTCTCCCGGACGAAGTTGATCACGTCCCCCGCCTTTCCGCAGCCGAAGCACTTGTAGAAGCCCTTGTCCGGATCGACGTGGAAGGAGGGCGTCTTTTCGTTATGGAACGGGCACAGGCCCTTCAGCCGGGAGCCGGCGCGCCGCAGGGTGACCACCCGCGCCACCACGTCGGCGATGTTCACCCGCGATTTCAGGTCGAGGATGCTGGACGTTTTGATGACGGGCATGGAACTTACGAGGCGCGCCGGGCGTCAGCGCAGGGAAAGAATGCACTTTCAACCCGTACGTGGTCCTGTCAAGTTTCCCAGCTTCGCTCGTGCGGAGGCCTCCGCGAGAAAGCGATTCTTTCCCTTCATGACCCGTTTTCCCTTCCGTCTGCTCCTGCTGGCCGCCCTCGCGGCGGCCGCCGTGGCGCCCGCCCGCGCCGACGCCCCCGCGGTCCCCCCGCTGCCGCTGCCCGTCGTGCAGACGGCGCCCCGCACGCCGGTGTGGGAGGCGCGGCTGGCCAGTTTCGACCGGGAATACTACGACCGGGCGGTGGAGGCCCTGATGGAGAAATACGAGGCGGCGGCCCGCCTGAACCCGGCCATGCGCCCGCTCGCCCCGGGGGCCAAGAAGCGCGTCGGCCTGAAGGTCTACACGGACTCCGGGCAGGGCCTGGCGACCCCGATCCCCCTGGTCCAGGCCGTGATCGCCGCGCTGGAGCGGCGCGGTTTCGAAAACAAGAATGTCTTCCTGGTCGGCCTGAACCAGCTGCGCCTGCGGATGACCGGCTACCTGCCCTCGCTCGTCACCGGCCAGACGCCCTTTGTGGGCAATCCCGTCTATGTGCTCGAATCGGGCCGCTACTACGATCCGGTCTGGTTCTACGACAGCCCGCTGCCGGAGCGCTTCGACCCGATCTTCGCGGCCCAGCAGACCAAGCAGTATTCCAACACCTCCACTAAGGACGAGGACCGCAAGAGCTTCCTGGCGACCCCGCTGTTTCTGGACGCCGATTTCTGGATCAACCTGCCGGTGTACACCGACCACCCGGTGCTCGGCGTGAACGGGGCCCTGGTGAACGCGACCCTCTGGAACGCCTCCAACACCGCCCGGTTTTTCCGCTCGCCGGCCAACGCGCCGGCGGCGGTCGCCGAAATGAGCGCGATCCCCGAATTGCGCGAAACCTGGGTCTTCACGATCGCCAGCCTGGAGATCTACCAGTACATTGGCGGCCCCTTCTTCAACTCGCTCTACACCGCCTCGGAGCCGTACCTGTGGCTGAGCACCGACCCGGTGATGCTCGACGCGCTGATGCGCGACCGGATGAACCGCTGGCGCCGCCGCGACGGCTTCCAGGACATCTCCGACGATATCCGCACGCTCGAATTCGCCGAGGCCCTCGGCGTCGGCTCGACGCGGACGAAGGATGCGCGCATCATCCACGTGACCTACTGAGCGCGCGCCCGGCCCCGCCGCCCCGGAATTCGCACTTGTCTCCGGTCCGCGCCTTCCCCCAAGTGGTCTCCTCCCCATGACTCCCGTCGCCTACCTTCCCTTCCTGATCCAGGCCGTCCTGGCCGCCGCGGTCACCGCGGCCGTCATCGTGGCCAGCATGTTTTTCGGCCAGAAAGGGAAGCACTCGGCGATCAAGGACTCGGCGTACGAGTGCGGGGTGCCCGACCCGCTCGGCATCGTGCACACCCGTTTTTCGGTCAAGTTCTTCGTCACCGCGCTGCTCTTCATGCTGTTCGACCTGGAGGTCGTGATCCTGATCCCGTGGACCTTCTGCTACCGGGAATTCCTCTCGCTGCACCTCTCCATCCTCGGGCCGATCCTGTTTTTCCTCGGGGTGCTGGTGCTCGGCCTGTTCTACGAGATCAAGAAGGGCGCGCTGGAGTGGGAGAAGTAAGCCCAGCCCGCCGGAACCGGACGCCGAGGACCCCCGATGCGGCTCGATAAAATCCTCGCCCGCAGCCGGGTCATCGATCTGCGCAGCCTCGATCTGGAAGGGGCGCTCCAGGAGCTGGTCGGCGTGGCCGTCGCGAGCTTTCCGGACCTGAAGCGGGAGGCCCTGCTGAAGGGCCTGCTCGCCCGGGAGAGCACGATGACGACCTACCTCGGCCTCGGCGTGGCGCTGCCGCACGTGCGAGTGCGGATGAGCCGGCGCTATGTCATCGCGGTCGGCCGCAGCCGGGTCGGCATCCGCCACGACGGCGCGATCGCCGACGAACGCGTGCACCTGATCGTCATGCTGATCGCCGGCGACAAGGCCCGCGACTACCTGCAGGTCCTGGCGACGGTCGCCCGCCAGGTGCGCGAGCCCGACTTCGTCAGCGGCCTGGTCGAGGCGATCGACCTCGAGTCCCTGTTCGAGCGGCTGGTGAGCGGCTTTGGCGGCATCCGCCCGGTGCAGGCGCAGCAGAGCCGGATCAACCGCCTGATGTTCCGCGAGGCCGAGGCGGTGGCCCGGGGCGCCGCCTGCCGCGCGATCATGGTCTTTGGCGACACCTTCATCGGCGGCATCGAGGCGGGCGCCGTGCACTCGAAGATGAAGACGATCCTGATCACCCGCAACCCGATCGAGGGCACCGAGGACGGGGAGGGCTTTGCGGAGACGATCCAGGTGCGGTCCTTCTCGACCCAGCGGCTGGCCCAGCTGCGCAGCGCGATCCTGGTCGCCCTCACCCGCAATGTCATCGCCTTCACCGACCGCATCTGCTGCCTGGGCGGCATCACCGGCAGCAATCAGTTCGACACCCTGATCGTGGTCGACGTGGAGCGGGAGTTCCAATCCCTGCTGAGCCGGACCTCGGCCGACCTGCTGCCGCCGGAGGTGAAGCCGGAGGTCCTGGAGCGGGTGATCGCCGTGGCGACCGAGCTGGCGGTCGAGGGCCGCGAGGGCCGGCCGGTGGGCTGCCTTTTTGTCGTCGGCGACACCGAGAAGGTGGCCGGGCTGATCAAGCCGCTGGTGCTCAACCCATTTTTTGGCTACAAGGAGGAGGATCGCAACATCCTGAACCCGTTCATGGACGAGACGGTGAAGGAATTCTCCTCGATCGACGGGGCCTTCATCATCCGGGGGGACGGCGTGGTCGAGTCGGCGGGCAGCCTGATCCAGGCGACGGACACCAACCACAACCTGCCCAGCGGCCTGGGCAGCCGGCATGCGGCGGCGGCGGCCATCAGCGTCGCGGCCGACTGCATCTCGCTGGTGGTTTCCTCGAGCACCGGCCAGGTGACCCTGTTTCGGCGGGGCGTGATGCTGCCGCTGACGGAAAAGCGGCGCTGACCGCGCTTTCGCGAGGGAAGGGCCGCGATCCGGCGCTTTTGGGGTTGCGCGGGCCGCCGGGCGGCCTACCTTGGTCCCCTTAACTTTTTAAAACCATGCAAGAAGTCGTCACCCTGGAATGCACCGAAGCGAAGAAGGAAGGCAAACCGGCCTCCCGCTATCTCACCCGCCGCAACAAGAAGACCGTGACCGAGCGGATCGAGAAGAAGAAGTACAACCCCTTCCTGAAGCGCCACACGCTCCACAAGGAGATCAAGTAAGGCTCCGGCTCAGGCCGGTTTGCGGTCCGCGACGGGGGGAGGGGAGGCGGGTCGGGCGGCCGAGGGGGAGGCGCTGGCTTGTTGCGAGAGCTGCTGGCGCCGCGCCGCCCGCCAGCCTTCGCGGTGCTTGCGGATCCAGTCGAGCAGCGCCCGTTCGAAGCCGATATCGTAGCCCAGGCGCTCCGACTCGAGCCACTTATGCTTCAGGATCTCTTCCCGCTCGGCGAGAAACTCCTGATAAAGGCTCGACTGCTTCACGAACTCCCGAGACGAGGAGTCGGGCTCTTTAGACGGCGGTGTCATGCAGCGGGAATGGAATGAGAGCGAGCGGCGCGGCCCTGTCAATGCCGGCAATTTTTCAAAATCTTCACGATCCGGGCGCGGCGGCCCTGGCCAGGCGGGCCAGCAGCGTCTCGCCGAGGGTGCGAAAGGTCCGGCCGGCGGGGCTTTCCGGAGCGCTCACCACGATCGGGGTGCCGCTGTCGCCGCCCGCCCGAATCTCCGCCAGGAGCGGGATTTGCCCCAGCAGCTCGGTGCCGAGCTTCGCGGCGGTGATGGCGCCGCCGCCCTCGCCGAAGAGATGATGTTTCTGGCCGGCCGGATCGATGAAATAGCTCATGTTTTCGGCGATCCCCAGGAGCGGCACGTTGACCTTCTGAAACATCATGCCGCCTTTGCGGGCCACGTTGAAGGCCGCCGGCTGAGGGGTTGTCACGATCAGGGCCCCGTCCAGTGGAAGCGTCTGGACGATAGAAAGTTGAGCGTCTCCGGTTCCGGGCGGCAGGTCCACCAGGAGGATCTCGAGCGCCCCCCACCGCACATTTTGGACGAATTGCTGGATGGTTTTCATGACCATCGGCCCGCGCCAGACGACCGGGGTGTCGTCATCGACGAGAAATCCCATGCTCATCACCTTGACCCCGAAGCGCTCCATCGGGCTCAGCATGGCCTGGGGTCCCTCGCCCTCCACCTGGGGGCGGCCGTGCAGGCCCATCATGAGCGGCACGCTGGGGCCATAGATGTCGCAATCGAGCAGGCCGACCCGGCTGGGCTGGCCCGGCTGGTTGAGGATCCCCGCCAGGGTGCAGGCAAGGTTCACGGCGAAGGTGCTCTTGCCGACGCCGCCTTTGCCCGAGGCGATGGCGATGGCGTACCGGATCTCCTTGGCCGCGCCGCCTCCGGCCAGATTGCCGCCGGCCGCCGGGGGGCGCCCCGGCTGCACCGCCAACTCGATGACCGTGTCCTTGATCTGCGGATGGGCGCGCAGGCATTGGTCGACCTCCCGCCGCAGTTGCAGCGGCACCTTGGGATCGCCGCTGGTCAGGACCAGCGAGACGCGGGCCACGCCGCCCGCGAAACTGGCCGCGCGCACCAGGCCGAAGGAGACGATATCCCGGCTGAAGCCCGGATATTTCACTTGCTTGAGCAGGTCCTTGATTTCGTCTTCGGTCATGGTAGGGCGCGGGGGCCCGGCGGCGACGGTGCGCGCGCGGTGCCCGGACGGTCAAATAAGAGTTGTTAACGGCCCGCCGCGCGCAAATAGAAATGCCTGCGTTCGCGCATTCTTTTGATCCCATTTTTTTCCTATGTCCAAAGTCCTTAGTCTCATTCTTGGCCTGGCGGCGGCCGCCGCCCCGGCCGGCGCCGTCGAACTGGGCAATGTCACCGTCACGGTCGACACCCACACGATCCCGGTGCGGGTCTCCGCCAACACCCCGGAGCTGAACACGCTGGCCCAGCTGGCCTTCCGGTCCCACGGCCGCTACCGGCTGGAGGCCACCGGCTACGCCTACGACTTCCGCTTCACCCTGGTGGCGCCGGACAACGTCCGCGTCGACATCGCGCGGGGCGCCGCCGCCGCGCCGGCCGCCTCCGCCACGCTGCCCGGCACGAGCGACCGCAATGCGCTCCTGCGGGCGGCCGACTATGCGGTCGAGCGCACCAACGGGCAGGGCCTGCGCGGCTATTTCGCCTCGCGCCTCGCCTTCGTCGCCGGCCGGGGCGGGCACAAGGAGGTGTACGTGAGCGACCTGTTCTTCGGCGAGGTGCGGCGGATCACCGGCGACGGGGCGGTCGCGATGTTCCCCCGCTGGTCGCCCGACGGCACGCGCCTGCTCTACACGAGCTACCTGCACGGCTCGCCGGACATCTACCTGATCAACCTGGCGAACTACACCCGCACCACCTTTGAGAGCTTCCGGGGGAGCAACTTCAGCGCCCGGTACAGCCCCGACGGCCGGCAGGTGGCGATGATCCTCACGGGCAGCGGCAGTTCGGAGATCTGGGTCAGCGACGCCCAGGGCCACGGCCTGACGCGGCGCACCCACAGCGACACGATCAAGTCGTCGCCGTGCTGGTCGCCGGACGGCGGCCGCATCGTGTTCGCGGCGGGCGAGCCGAGCCCGCAACTCTACATCATGTCGGCCTTCGGGGGCGGCCTCCAGCGGATCGCGGGCGGGTTCAGCCGGTTTTGCGGCGAACCCGACTGGAGCCGGACCAATCCGAACAAGATCGCCTTCACCGCCGAGCCGGGCGGCAATTTCCAGATCGCGGTCGTCGACCTGGGCACCGGCGCGGCGGACGTCGTCTCCCAGGCACCGTTCGACGGGATGCAGCCCGCCTGGCTTCCGGACGCGCGGCACCTCGTCTACACGGCCAGCAACGCCACGACGAGCCGGCTCTGCATTCTCGACACCCAGTCGGGCAAAAGCACGCCGATCAGCCCGGCAGGCTTCGGGCCGGCGATGCAGGCGAGCGTGCTCGCGCGGTAACGCTTACTTCGCGGCAGCGCCGTAGTTCGCCTCGGCGGCATCCCAGTCGACCACGTTCCAGAACGCGGCGATGTAGTCGGGCCGGCGATTCTGGTAGAGCAGGTAGTAGGCGTGCTCCCAGACGTCCAGGCCGATGACGGGCTTGCCTTCGAAGCCGGCGACCGCCTTGCCCATGAGCGGGCTGTCCTGGTTGGCGGTCGAGCCGATGGCCAGCTTCTTGTCCGCCGTAACGACGAGCCAGGCCCAGCCGGAGCCGAAACGGGTCGCCCCGGCCTTGCCAAACTCCTCCTTGAACTTGTCGAAGCCCCCGAAGGTCGAGGTGATCGCCGCCGCGAGGTGGCCCTTGGGGGCGCCGCCCTTGCCCGGGCCGAGAATCTTCCAGAAAAAGGAATGGTTGCTGTGCCCGCCGGCGTTGTTGCGCAGGCCGCCGCGGATCGCATCCGGCACCTTGCCCAGGTCGGAGATCAATATGTCGACCGGCAGTGCGGCCAGATCCGGGTGGTCCTTCAGCAGATTGTTGGCGTTGTTGATATACGCCTGGTGGTGCTTCGTGTGATGGATTTCCATCGTCCGCCCGTCGATGTGCGGCTCCAGGGCGTTATTGGGGTAGGGCAGCTTCGGCAGTTCGTAGGCCATGATCGGAATGTGTTTAATTGGTAATGGATGAACGTGGGGCGCTATAGATGCACCGGAGGGCGGAATTCGTCAACTGTCGGACAAAGACGGACAGACAGGGACGGACCCGGCGGCCCTAGTCCGGTTCCGCCCGCTTGAGCCGAAAAAACGCCTGCAGCAGCTCCCGGCACGGCTCGGCGAGCGCGCCGCCGGCGGCCAGTTCGAGACGGTGATTGGCCCGCGGCAGCTCGTTCAGGTCGGCCGCCCCGCCGAGGCAGCCCATCTTCGGATCGGAGACGGCGAAACAGACGCGGCGCACCCGGGCCATGACCATCGCCCCCGAGCACATCGGGCAGGGCTCCTTCGTGACATAGACGGTGGCGCCTTCGAGGCGCCAGTCGCCCAGTTTGGCCGCGGCCTGGGTGAGGGCGATCATCTCGGCGTGCGCGGTCGGATCGTGCGCCTGCTCAACCCGGTTGTGGGCGGCGCCGGCCACCTCGCCGCCAATCTCGATGACGGCCCCGATCGGCACCTCGTCCTCCCGCCAGGCATCGATCGCCTGGTTGTAAGCCAGACTCATGTAAAAGGCATCGTCCCGGATAAGATGGGAGGGAAAGCGCTTGTCGAACGGGCAGGGGATCATGGGGCTTTGATACTTACTCAATAACCAACAGCATTTTGCAAACTTACCAAGCGCGATCGAAAGGAGGCGGCAGGAGGACGGCCAAACCGTTTGGCGCCCACGCCCCGTTCCTATTCCCTTGCTTAGGGGGGGCCTTTTCGCCTTACAAGGGGCTTTTCACGCTCCTCCCCAACCTGTTTCCATGATCCAACGGTCCCCCGCCAACTTTCGCGCTCCCTTCTCCCATGTCTGACGGCAACGCGATCGAAGTGGAGGGCAAGGTGGTCGCGGTGCTGCCGGGCACGATGTTCAAGGTGAAGCTGGCCAACGGCCACGAAGTCCTGGCGCACATCTCCGGGAAGCTGCGCAAGAACTTCATCAAGATCGCCGCAGGCGACACGGTGAAGATGGAGATGAGCCCGTACGACCTGGAAAAGGCGCGCATCACCTTCCGGATGAAGGAAACGAACGCCGCCCCGCCGCCGCCGCATCGCCGGCGGTACTGAGTCCGGAGCCTGGCGAACGGCCCGCCTCCGATGGCGCGCGGCGCAAAACCCTCCCGGCTGGCGGCCAGTTCCGCTCCGGGCGCATTCGCGACCGATATCGACGCCTTCATCGGCTGGCTTGAGCTCGAACGCGGGCTGTCCCGGCACACGCGCGAGAACTACCAGCGGGATCTGGACCAATGCGCGGCCTGGGCCGCCCGCAGGGGGGCGGCGGACTGGCGGACACTGCCGGCGGCGGAGGCCGGGGCCTGGCTGCAGTCCCTGAGCCAGCGCGGCTTCGCCGCCGCGAGCCTGGCGCGCAAGCTCACGGCCCTGCGGGTCCTGGCGCGCTTCCTGGTCCGGGAAAACCTGCGGGCGGCCGACTTCTCGGCGCTCCTGGCCGGTCCGAAGCTTTCGCGCCGGCTGCCCGGCACCCTGACGGCGGACGAGGTCCGCCGGCTGCTGCAGGCCCCGGCCGGCGGGGATCCGCCGGCGCTGCGGGACCGGGCGTTGCTCGAGCTATTCTACGCGAGCGGATTGCGGGTTTCGGAACTGGCCGGCCTCGCCCTCCAGCAGGTCGACCTGGATGCGGGCGCCCTGCGGGTCTTCGGCAAGGGCGCCAAGGAGCGCTTCGTGCCGTTTGGCACCCGGGCGCGCGACGCCCTCGCCGCCTACCTGGGCGCCGGGCGGCCCCGGCTCGTGAAGCCCCGCACCGGCAGCGAATTGTTCCTCAGCAACCGCGGCGCCGCCCTTTCCCGGGTGCGCCTCTGGATGATCGTCCGCGATCACGCGCGGCGGGCGGGAATCACCAAGCCGGTGAAGCCGCACCTCCTGCGGCACTCCTTCGCGACCCACTTGCTCAGCGGGGGGGCCGACCTGCGGGCGATCCAGGAGATGCTCGGCCACGCCAGCATCTCGACCACCCAGATTTACACCGCGGTCGCCCCGGAGCGCCTGCTCGAGCAGCACGCGAAATATCACCCGCGCGGCCGCGGCGGCGCAAAAACCCCTTGACCGGTTTGGGATTCACGGCGTCATGGTTTGCTTTTAACGGCCCGTGAAAATCAACGTTTTCGTCACTCCCAAGAAGAACGTCCTCGACCCCCAGGGCGCGGCCGTCGGGCACGCGCTGGACAGCCTGGATTTCCGGGGCCTGCGCAGCACGCGGATCGGAAAACTGGTGGAGCTCGAGGTGGACGGGGCCGACACGCCCCAGTTCCGCAGCCAGCTGGATCGCATCTGCCGCGATCTGCTCAGCAATCCGGTGATCGAGGATTATCGCTACGAGATCGTGCCAGCCTGAGCGGCCCGCGCAACGCGCCATGACCATCGCGGTGCTGCAGTTTCCGGGATCCAACGGCGATCAGGACTCCTTCGAGCTCTTTAATTCCGGCCTGCGCCTGCCGACGCGCTATGTCTGGCACAAGGAAAAAACCCTGGGGCCGGCGGACCTGGTCGTCGTGCCGGGCGGCTTTGCCTACGGCGACTACCTGCGCTGCGGGGCGATCGCGCGCTTTTCGCCGGTGATGCGCGCGGTCCAGGACTACGCCGCCGCCGGCGGCCTGGTGTTCGGAATCTGCAACGGCTTCCAGATTCTGTGCGAGGCGGGCCTCCTGCCCGGGGCCTTGGTGCGCAACGCTTCCCTGGAGTTCCGCTGCCTGACCTGCGCACTGAAAATCGAGAGCGCGGGACCGGCCTGGAACCCCGCCCGGCTCGGCGCGCGCATCCGCCTGCCGATCTCCCACGGCGAGGGAAATTTCCGGATCGACGAGGATGGCCTGGCCCGCCTCGAGGCCAATCGCCAGGTGCTGCTCCGGTACGAGCGCAATCCCAACGGGTCGCTCGGCGGCATCGCCGGGATCCGCAACGAACGCGGCAACGTGTTCGGCATGATGCCGCACCCCGATCGCGCCTTCGAGCGTTTCCATGCGAGTCAGGACGGCCTGGCCGCGGCCCGCGCCATCCTGGCGGCGCAGTTTCCGCAGTTTGGGGAAAAAAGCGCATGAACGCCCCGGCGCTGCCGCCCAATCCCGACCCGATCCTCAACCAGCCGATCACGCCCGAGTTGGTGAAGAAGCACGGGCTGCTGCCGGCGGAGCACGAACTGGTGCGGGGACATCTCGGCCGGGACCCGACCCTGACGGAACTGGGCATCTTCTCGGTGATGTGGTCGGAGCACTGCTCCTACAAGAACACCCGGCCGCTGCTGAAGGGCTTCCCGACCGAGAAGCAGGGCGCCACCCCGCAGTTCGGGCGCGTGCTGGTGAAGGCGGGCGAGGAGAACGCCGGGATCATCGACGTTGGCGACGGCTGGGCGATCGCCTTCAAGATCGAGTCGCACAACCACCCGAGCGCGGTCGAGCCGTTCGAGGGGGCGGCGACCGGCGTCGGCGGGATCATCCGCGACATCTTCACCATGGGGGCGCGCCCGGTCCTGCTCACCAATTCGCTGCGCTTCGGCGACCTCAGTTCGCCGGTGACCCGCCGGCTCCTGCGCGGGGTCGTCGCGGGCATCGCCCACTACGGCAACTGCGTCGGCGTGCCCACCGTGGGGGGCGACGTGTACTTTGACCCGAGCTACGACGGCAACCCGCTGGTGAACGCGCTCTGCCTCGGGACGCTCCGGCACGACCAGATCCGGCGGGGCAAGGCGACCGGCATCGGCAACCCCGTGTACTATGTCGGCGCGGCGACCGGCCGCGACGGCCTGGGCGGGGCGGCGTTCGCCTCCAAGGAATTGAGCGCCGAAAGCCAGGCCGACCGGCCGGCGGTGCAGAAGGGCGATCCGTTCATGGAGAAGCTGCTGATCGAGGCGTGCCTCGAGATGATGGCCGTCCCGGGCCTGGTCGTCGGCATCCAGGACATGGGCGCGGCCGGCCTCACCTGCTCGACCTGCGAGACGGCGAGCCGCGGCGGAGCCGGCATCCAGATCGAGCTCGACCGGGTGCCGCAGCGCGAGGCCGGCATGAACTCCTACGAAATCATGCTTTCCGAGTCGCAGGAGCGGATGCTCGTGATCGTGCAGAAGGGCCGCGAGCGGGAGATCGAGGAGGTTTTCGCCAAATGGGATCTGCACGCGGCCGAGATCGGCGCGGTCACCGGCACGGGCCGGATGGTCGTGACCCAGCACGGCGTCACCGTGGCCGACATCCCGGCGCCGGCCCTGACCGACGAGGCCCCCATCTACCAGCGGGAGGCGAAGGAGCCGGCGGGCCTGGCGGCGACGCGGGCCTGGACGCCGGCGGGCGCCGGCCTGCCCGACCTGGACCCGGGCGGCGCCGCGGCCGCGCGGCCGCGGCTGCTCTCCCATCCGACCATCGCCTCCAAGCGCTGGCTCTACCGGCAGTACGATCACACGGTCCGGCACGGCACCGTCGTCGAGCCGGGCAGCGACGCCGGCGTCGTGCGCCTGCGCCTGGGCGAGCGGGAAAAGTTCATCGCGATCAGCAACGACTGCAACGGCCGCTACTGCTTCCTCAATCCGCACCGCGGCGCGCAGATCGCCCTGGTCGAGTGCCTGCGCAACCTCGTGTGCGCGGGCGCGGCGCCGCTGGCGATGACCGACAACCTCAACTTCGGCAATCCGTACAAGCCGGAGAACTTCTTCCAGCTGCGGGAGTGCGTCCGCGGCCTGGCCGAGGCCTGCCGGTTCTTCGACGTGCCGGTGGTCGGCGGCAATGTCTCGCTCTACAACGAGTCGCCCGCCGGGGCGATCGACCCGACCCCGACCGTGTCGGTGGTCGGATTCATCGAGGACGAGGCCCACATCACCCGCCAGTTCGTCCGCGGCGCGGGCGAGCGGCTGATCCTGCTCGGCGGCGCGCCGACGGAGCTGGGCGGCAGCCAGTTCCTGGGGCTGGTCCACGGTCTGAAGACGGGGGACGCCCCCGTGGTCGACCTGGCGGGGGAAAAGCGCCTCCAGGAGCTGCTCTTGGCGCAGATCAAGGCCGGGCGGATCCGCGCGGCCCACGACTTGAGCGAGGGGGGCCTGCTGGTCGCGGTCGCCGAAATGCTCTTCGGCCCGGAGGCCCCGGGGCCGGCGCTGGGCGCCGCGATCGATTTGCGGCCGCTCGCCGGCGGCCGG
>Ga0302320_10001674_pt1 | contig 53039 bp, 46 predicted proteins | sample Bog_T0_3_FD_202130 | JGI IMG/M metagenome (GOLD analysis project Ga0302320, IMG submission 202130) | Peat permafrost microbial communities from Stordalen Mire near Abisko, Sweden - Bog_T0_3 | ecosystem: Environmental > Terrestrial > Soil > Wetlands > Peat | place: Sweden: Abisko, Stordalen Mire...
CAGCGCGCTGTGGCACAAGCTGGATGCGCGGTCGGAGGCATGTCTGGGATCGACGTGTCCTGATTATCGCCGCTGCTTTATTACGGAGATGCGGCGGAAGGCGCTTGAGTCGGACATCATCATCGTGAATCACCATTTGTTTTTCGCGGATCTCTCGGTGAAGCGGGAGGCGACAGGGGCACCGGATGCGGGGATTTTGCCGGATGCGGCGGCGGTCATCTTCGATGAGGCGCACGAACTAGAAGACGTTGCTTCAAGTTACTTCGGCCTTTCGGTCTCGAATATTCGGTTTGAAGAACTGGCGCGTGATGTAGACGCGTTGTTGCGTGGCAAAGAAGGCGCGGACAAGCTGCCGGCGGCGACGATGCAACTGCGCGAGCGGGCGCGCTTATTTTTCGCGGGTCTGCCGATGGCAGGCGATGGTCGGCAACCGTTTACGGGACGCGAAGAGTTTCTGGAAACGTCAGGCGATTTGTACATGGCGGTGCGCACAACGCTGAAGCTGATGGAAGCCGAGATGGAGCGCATGACCGGCGTGGATGAAGCGTCCGGATTGAAGAAGCGCGTCGGGCGGTTGCGATCGGAACTCGAGTTTCTGATGGAGTCGAACTCGAACAACATGGTGTATTGGATGGAGCGGCGGATGTATGGCGGCGGGTCCGGTGACCAATCGGGCGCACGGAATACTCGCAACGCGTCGAGAAATACGTTTCTGCAGGCGACGCCGATTGATGTTTCCGAGTTACTGCATGAGCTGGTGTTCGAGCAGATTCCCACGGTTGTGCTGACTTCCGCAACGCTGACGGTGCAGGGCGGATTCGAACACATGCGCAAGCGGCTCGGCCTGACAGACGCGCGCGAGCTGGTGGTGGCATCGCACTTCAAGTACGGCGAGCAGGCGCTCTTGTATCTTCCGCCGCAGATGCCCGATCCGCGCGAGCCGGATTTTCCGGAGGCTGCGGCACGCTGCATTCAACGGGTGCTGGAGCTGTCGCGAGGGCGCGCGTTCTGCCTGTTTACGAGCTACAGCCAAATGCGCGATTTATATGAGCGACTGCTGCCGGTGCTGGACTTTCCGCTGCTACTGCATGGAACCGCACCGAGGAAGGCGCTGCTGGAGGAGTTTCGCACAACGCCGAACGCCGTGCTGTTCGGCACGTCGAGCTTCTGGCAGGGAGTGGATGTGCAGGGTGAAGCGCTGAGCTGCGTGATCATTGACCGATTGCCGTTCGCCGTGCCGAGCGATCCGATTGTGCAGGCGCGGATGAAGGCGATTGAGGAAGCGGGCGGGAAACCGTTCTTCGAGTACCAGGTGCCGTCCGCGGTGTTGACGCTGAAGCAGGGATTCGGAAGGCTGATTCGCTCGCTGGAAGATCGCGGCGTGCTGGTGCTGTTGGATCCGCGGGTGCGGAGACAGCGATATGGACAAACGTTTCTGCAAAGCCTGCCGCCTTACCGGATGACGGATACGATCTCCGACGTGGCGACGTTCTTCGAGAAGAACTAAGAAGCTCGAGTGTGATGTGACGAGCTCTCTCGACCATTTTCCTTCCCAGGTCCCCAAATGCGAGGGACCTGGGGCACCCGTTTGCTGGTTGGCAGGTTCTTAGTCGAGCTTGTTGAGTTTCGCGAGGACTGCGTCGGGCAGCGCGAGTTGGGCTGCGGCAAGATTTTCGCGCAGGTGGTTCACGGACGATGTGCCGGGGATGAGAAGAATGTTAGGCGCGCGATGCAGTAGCCAGACGAGCGCGACCTGCATCGGCGTCGCATTGAGTTCGGCAGCGACGTTTGAGAGCGTGGCTGATTGCAGCGGCGTGAATCCGCCGAGCGGGAAGAATGGAACGTACGCTATGCCGTCGGTAGCAAGCTGATGGATGAGTGTGTCATCGTGGCGGTGGACAAGGTTGTACTGGTTCTGCACGCAGACGATGGGGGCGAGGTCGCGGGCTTCCTGGACTTGCTTGGCGGTGACGTTGCTGATGCCGATGTGGCGGATGAGTCCCTGCTGCTGGAGTTCCAAGAGTGCTGTGATCTGCTCTTCGACAGGTCCGTCACCAGGACCGTGTCCCTCGCCGAAGAAGCGCATGTTGACGACGTCGAGCGCATCGAGGCCGAGGTTGCGGAGATTGTCGTGGACGGCCGAGACGAGTTCAGCCGGACTGGCTGCGGCATGCCACGATCCTTTCGGCCCACGACGGCCGCCGACCTTGGTCACGAGCGTCAGGCCCTCGGGATACGGATGGAGTGCTTCGCGAATGATCTGGTTGGTGATGTGCGGGCCGTAGTAGTCGCAGGTGTCGATGTGATTGACGCCGGCGGCGACGGCTTCGCGAAGAACCCGAATGGCCTCAGGGCGATCTTTGGGTGGTCCGAAGATCTGCGGGCCGGAGAGCTGCATGGCTCCATAGCCCATGCGATGGACGGTGATGGTGCTGCCGGGGAATGTGAAAGTGCCGCCGAGGGATTGTGGGTTCGACATTTGGGTCTCCGGTTGGTGGTGATGTTTTTCAGCCCCAGATCCTAGAAGTGAGACGGATATTCGGGGTTACGGTTTTCGGGTTAACCGCATTCAATCCCAGGTCCCCAAATGCGAGGGACCTGGGGCACCCACTCTGCATTTAGGAACCTAGTGTTTTAGAGGCCGGTCATTTTTTCGAGGCGCTCGGGATAGCGAGCGCCTTCCGCCTGCAACTTCCCGGCGCCTTCGTTAAGAGCGGCGAGGTCTTCGGACGTTAGCTCGATGGAGACGGCGCCGATGTTCTCTTCAAGACGCGAGAGTTTTGTCGTACCCGGAATGGGTACGATCCATGGCTTTTGCGCGAGAAGCCAAGCGAGGGCTATCTGTGCGGGCGTGGCGTTCTTCTGCCTGGCAATGGAGCCGAGCAGATCGACGAATGCCTGGTTGACCTTTAAGGCTTCCGATGTGAAGCGCGGGAGGCTGGCGCGGAAGTCGGATTTGTCGAGCTGATCGTTCGATGTGATTTTGCCAGTGAGGAAGCCTTTTCCGAGAGGGCTGTAGGCAACGAGGCCAATTCCCAGCTCTTCAAGCAAAGGGAGGATTTCTTCTTCGGGCCTGCGCCACCAGAGCGAATACTCGTTTTGCAAAGCGGCAACGGGCTGCACTACGTGAGCGCGGCGGATGGTTTTTGCGCCGGCTTCCGAGAGGCCGAAATGCTTGACCTTACCAGCCTGAATGAGATCCTTCACGGCTCCGGCGACTTCTTCAATGGGCACATCAGGATCGACGCGGTGCTGATAGAAGAGGTCGATGGTGTCGATGTTGAGGCGCTTGAGCGAAGCGTCGGCCACTTGGCGGATGCGCTCGGGGCGGCTGTTGAGGCCCTGCCAGCCGGGACTTCCGTCGAGGTTGAGATTGAAACCGAACTTGGTGGCAATCACGACTTTGTCGCGGATGGATGAAAGCGCTCTGCCAAGGAGGATCTCATTGGAGAAGGGGCCGTAGACTTCCGCCGTGTCAAAGAAAGTGATGCCGCGATCGACGGCAGCGTGGAGGAGAGAGATCATGTCTTTCTCTTCCGGGTGGGGGAGATACGAGAAGGTCATGCCCATGCAGCCGAGGCCGAGGGTGGAAACTTCAAGGCCGGTGGAACCTAACTTGCGTTTTTGCATTGGTGATCCTTGCGTGTCCGATTCGATGCCCGGAATGGGGTTTGCTCTTCCCAGGTCCCCGAAGGCGAGGGACCTGGGGCACTCGGCGGACGCACGGGGCGCCCGCCCGCGATGGTTCAATGGGTTACTCGAATTTGAGCGAGTCCATGTCGATGGAGAAGCGGTACTTGACGTCCGACTTGACGAGTCGCTCGTACGCCTCGTTGATTTTTTGCGCGGGAATGACTTCCACATCGGAAGTGATATTGTGATCGCCGCAGAAGTCGAGCATTTCCTGAGTTTCTGCGATGCCACCGATGAGAGAGCCGGAGAAGCTGCGGCGCTTGAAAATCAAGCCCATTGCGCCGATCGGCAGCGGCTCAGGAGGCGCACCGACCAGCGTGATGTTGCCGTCGCGCGCGAGCATAGTGATGTAGGCGTTGAGGTCGTGCGGGGCGGCAACGGCATCGAGGATGAAGTCGAAGCTGCCGGCGTGCGCGTTCATCTGGTTGGCATCGCGGGAGAGGACGACTTCGTCTGCGCCGAGGCGGAGAGCGTCGTCCTTCTTCGATTCGGAAGTGGTGAAGACGACGGTGTGTGCGCCGAGCGCATGCTCGAATTTGACGCCCATGTGGCCGAGCCCGCCAAGACCGACGACGCCAACCTTCTTGCCTTTGGTGACTCCCCAGTGGCGCATGGGCGAGTAGGTAGTGATGCCGGCGCAGAGAAGGGGAGCGGTTCCGGCAAGGTCGAGGTTTGACGGCACCCTGAGAACGAAGTGCTGGTCAACAACAATGGAGTCGGAATAACCGCCATAAGTGATGCCGCCGGAGTGCTTGTCAGGAAAGTTGTAGGTGAGGATCATGTTGGGGCAGAACTGTTCGAGGCCCGCTTTGCACTCGGGACAGGTACGGTCAGAGTCGACCATACAGCCGACGGCGGCCAGGTCGCCCGCTTTGAACTTGCTGACGGCGGAGCCGACCTTTGTGACGCGGCCTACGATTTCGTGGCCGGGGACGCAGGGATAGACGGTGGGCATCGTTTCGTTCCACTCATTGCGTGCCTGGTGAAGGTCGGAGTGGCAGATGCCGCAGAAAAGGATCTCGATTTGTACGTCGTTGGGGGTGGGATCACGCCGTTCGATGGTGGAAGGGATGAACGGCGTCGTCGCGCCGGAGACTGAATACGCTTTCGCTTTGTACATGAGGGACCTCAGGGTTACGGAAAATTGTGAATTTGTCGCGTGATGCCAATGCGCTCAGATGCCGCGCAGGCCGAAGATCGCGTTGCGGGTTGATTCCAGTGTGGACCAGGTTCGTCGGTCACGGACTTTGCTGGTCACAACAACTTGGATTCCGTTTGGCGACGGTCGACTCAGCTTCCAACTAGAGAGTACGGAATTTTCCTACCAGGGCGGTATCCTGATTCTGCCGAATGATTGCCTGATTCTGTCGGGAGTTGGATTTTCGCACACGCTCGACGGGAATTCGCGCTAGTTTGGGATGGAGGGGTACGTCAGCATGGATGCAGAGAAACACAAGGATGAAAACGGGTACGCGCGGGCGGTGGGGTTACGGATTGAGCTGGCTCGCAGGATTGGCATCCGCATGCAGGAGGATGGCCTTGCGGCAACCGCAGTACCGGGGATGAATCTGTACCGGAGGTCGGCGCCGACTGCCTGCGCTTCGGCTGCGTATGAGCCGAGCCTGATTGTGTTTGCGCAGGGACGGAAGCAGATCAACCTGGGCAAGACCACGTACGTTTGCGACAGCTCGAACTTTCTGTTGACCTCAGTCGACTTGCCGGTCGTGAGCCAGGTGATTGCGGCGACGGGGAAGGAGCCGTTGCTGGGGCTGATGGTGAAGATGGAGATGGGCGCGGTTCGGGAGATTGTCGCGCAGCAGGAGTTCCACATTCGCGACGAGAATGCGGGCGCAGTGGGGATGGCCGTGGGGACGACGACAGCGGAACTTCTGGATGCGTGCCTGCGGCTTATGGACCTGCTGGATGCGCCGGAAGACATTCCGATTTTGAGCAGCTTGATTCAGCGGGAGATTATTTATCGCCTGCTGCGGAGCGAACAGGGACGACATCTGCGAGCGATTGCGACGTTGGGCGAGCAGGGACACCGGACCGCAAAAGCTGTTGAGTGGCTGAGAAAGAACTACGCGAAGCCGTTGCGTGTGGAAGAGCTGGCGACGATGGCGCGCATGGGCGTGTCGACGCTGCATCACCAGTTTCGTTCGCTGACAGCGATGAGCCCGCTGCAATATCAGAAGCAGTTGCGGCTGCATGTGGCGCGACAGCGCATGCTGGCGGATGGGCTGGATGCGGCGAGTGCGGCGTTCGAAGTGGGGTATGAAAGCGCGAGCCAGTTCAATCGCGAGTACAGCCGGTTCTTCGGACTGCCACCGATACGCGATGTGAAAGCACGGCTGCTCGCGGGGGCGGATGCGGGTGAGTAAGTGGAGGAAGCCGTCAGCTTTCAGTCGAGGCTCGAATTGAGTTAGCTCTCTCCCAGGTCCCCAAATGCGAGGGACCTGGGGCACCCGCACTGTTCTCGTGAATCAATCGAAAGGCAACCGCAAAAGCAACTGCAGATCCTTCGCTTCGCTCTGGATGACAGTTCTGTTTTATTGAGTAGAGGTAGGCTGCGTCCAGGATGACAGATTTTCCTGCTACTGCGTGCGCAAGGCTAAGCGGGGTTGGTGTGGACGATGCGGCCTTCGCTGATGGTCCAGCGGACTTTGCCTTGCATGGTCCAGCCGTCGAAGGGCGTGTTCTTGGCCCTCGATTTTGAGTCGGTGGCACGGTAGGTCCATTCGGCCTTGGGATCGAAGATCACTACGTCCGCGTAGCTGCCAACAGCGAGGGTGCCGCGGCCTTTGAAGCCGAGTAGCGCGGCAGGCTGAGGGCTCAGCAGACTGATGACGCGGCCCAGCGGCATCTTCCACTCTTTGTGCAGCCAGCGGAGTGAGAGGCCGAGTGCCGTCTCGAGGCCGGTGATGCCGTTGGGCGCGTGCTCGAACTCTACTTCTTTTTCGTGCGTGGCGTGTGGCGCGTGATCGGTGGCGATGGCGTCGACTATTCCGTCGAGGATGCCTTCAATCATGGCGTCGCGATCAGCGGCCGAGCGCAGCGGCGGATTCATCTTGCAATGCGTGTTGTAGAAGCCGACGTTTTCTTCGGTGAGCAGAAAATGATGCGGCGCGACTTCGCAGGTAACGCGGAGTCCGTTGCGGCGGGCCTGGCGAACGGCAGCGACCGCTCCGGCGGTGGAAGTGTGCGCCACGTGAAGATGAGCGCGGGTGTCGCGCAGATCGGCGAGCAGGCGGATATCGCGCTCGACGAGTGAGGTTTCGGCTTCAGCCGGCATCCCGCGCAGACCCAGCTTGAAAGAGACGGGGCCGAGATTCATGCTGGCGCCCTTGGTCATGCGCGTGTCTTCCGCATGCTGGATGACGCACAGGCCAACGCGCGCGGCGGAGGAAAGAACCTCGCGCATGATGTTGTCTTTGAGTATTGGATGCCCGTCATCAGTGACGGCAACGACGCCTGCGGACTTGAGTGCGGCGAAGTCGTTGAGCAGTTCGCCCTTGGATCCGCGTGTAGCCGCACCGATGGGAAAGACGCGGACGGATGCTCCACGATCGGGAGACTGCATCCATCGCGTGATCTCAGGCGAGTCGTTGACCGGGGTGGTATTGGGCATGGCGGCCACGGCGGTGAATCCGCCCGCGGCTGCTGCGGCGGTGCCGGTGGCGATGGTTTCCTTGTGCGTTTGGCCGGGCTCGCGGAGATGTACGTGAATGTCAATGAGGCCGGGAGCGATGGTGAGGCCGGTGGCGTTGATGACCTCAGCGCCGTTCGCGAGCTTGAGCTTGCCGGGGGCGGCGACTTCGACAACACGGCCGTCCTTGAGGAGGATGTCTTTCGCGGCGTCGATGCCTGCGGAGGGATCGATGAGGTGGCCGTGGCGGATGGCGATAGCTTGGGTCGTCATGCGCGCGCCTCCTGGTGGGCTGCAACGAGAGCGCGTTCCATGACAGCCATGCGGATGGCGACGCCGTGGGTGACTTGCTCGAGGATGGCGGACTGCACGCCATCGGCAACGCCGGCCGTAATCTCCAAGCCACGAATAATGGGGCCGGGATGCATGACGACGGCAGTGGGTGCGAGAGCTGCGAGGCGCTGGCCGGTGAGCTGATAGCTGGCCTTGTACTCTTCGAGATCGAGTTGCAGCCCGGCGAGCCGCTCCGCCTGAATGCGCAACATCATGATGGCTTGCGACTGGCGCATCGCTGCTTCGAAGTCGCGTTCGATGACGATACCTTTGCTGGCGTGGGCGGCCATCTCGGGGAGTAGTTCTTTCGGGCCGCACAACACGACGGTTGCGCCGAGGCGTGGAAGCAAGAGCATGTTGGAGCGGGCGACGCGGCTGTGCAGAATGTCTCCGGCTATGGTCACGGTGACGCCGGACAGCGTTTCAGGAGTGACGGTGGTTGCGCTATCGCGCAGATGCGCGAGGATGGTGCGGAGATCGAGGAGCGCCTGGGTAGGATGCTCGTGCATGCCGTCGCCCGCGTTGATCACGGGCAGATGCGTCGACTCTTCAAGCAGCCATGCTGCGCCGGAAGAGTTGTGGCGAAGGATGATGGCTTCAGCGCCGAGAGCGCGAAGCGTGAGGCCGGTGTCTTTGAGCGATTCGCCTTTTTCGATGCTGGAGCTGAGATTCGAGACAAGCGTGGTGTCTGCGCCCAGAGACTTGGTCGCGAGTTCGAAGCTGGTACGGGTGCGCGTGGACGACTCGTAAAAGAGCAGGGCGATGCGGCGCTTCAACAGAATGCGGTCGCGGACCAGCGGGTCTTCGTTTTCGAGGGCCGTAGCGCGCGCGAGGATGCGGCTGACGGAGTCGATGCTGAGGTCCATGACGGAGAGCAGCGAGCCTGGATGTTGAGGAGTCGGCAGGGCGGGCGCGGGAGGCGGATGAATCTGGCGGCGAACAGGGGTTGAGGCTGGGGTCATTTGGTTCGGCTTCTGGGTAACGTAACGAGGCCCGGAACAGAGGTTGGTGAGGCGGTTTTTGTGTCAGGAATGAAAGCTCACTTGCGTTGGATGCGCGTTTGTGCGGCTGACGTCCGCACTCACGCGAGAAACCTTGATTCAGCCGACGCGTTCCACCAGAAGGACCTGGTCGCTGTCGTCGACTTCCTTGAACTTGACTTCGATAATTTCGCGGCTGCTGGTGGGAATATTTTTGCCGACGTAGGTGGCCTCAATGGGCAGTTCGCGATGACCGCGATCGATGAGGACGGCGAGCTGGACGCGCCGGGGGCGGCCGTGATCAAAGAGGGCGTCGAGCGCTGCTCTGACGGTGCGGCCGGTGTAAAGGACATCGTCGCAGACCACCACGTCGCGGCCTTCAATATCGAAGCCGATGGCGCCGGGAGTGACGAGCGGACGAACGCCAGCGGTGGACAGATCGTCGCGATAGAACTGGATGTCGAGGACGCCGGTATCGACGGGGCGCTTTTCAATCTGTGAGATGAGCTTGCCGAGGCGCTCTGCCAGGGGAATTCCACGGCGCTTGATGCCGACGAGGGCAAGATCGGTGCTGCCATTGCTTTTCTCGACGATCTCGTGGGCCAGGCGCACCAAGGTCCGCTCAATTTCGGAGGCGGACATCAGGCGGCCCTTCATCCTCAAGCCGGGAATGTCATTGGATTCGCTCATGGAAGGCTCTTTCGCTGCGTGGCTTGTCTCTCGACGGATGATACGAGGGGGCGGGGGGTGGGGGCAAGTTGTGGAAATGCAGGGTTCGAGGGAACAAGGGAACGAGGGACCAAGGTGAGCGGATGTTTCTTAAACGCCGGGGCGACGGGTTTTTGCAGTCAGGCGGGCTCCGATGGCTCCGCCGATGACGGAGAAGAACAGGAGGGCCAAGGTGAGGAGGATCACAGCGGCGAGGAGCCAGCCGGCGCGGTCTTCCGGAGGAAGGAGCCACGATTTCATCAAGGTGATGGCCTGGGCGTCGGCCCCTGCGGTTTGCCATTGCGCGGTCAACTGCTGGTTGACGAGATTCGTCCAGAGGTCGTCGTAGAAGTTTCCCTGGTGAAACCAGAAGCGCATGGCGAAGAGCGTGAAGCCGGTGCTAGCCGCGGCGATCCACCCGCCGAGCACGCCGGTGACGAGACCAATTCGCGCGCCGGCTCCCATGGTGATCCACGCGGGGCGTTGGCTGCGCACGTAAAGGACGACGGCCCATGCTCCGGTGGCAGCCATGAGCGGCATGCCGAAGATGCTGAGCGGCGAGAGCATGGAGCTGAGAAGACCGGCAGGAACGGCGAGCATGAAGGCGGAGCGCAGAGCCGGTTTCCAGTCGATGGTGCCTGCATCGCGCACTGCCTCGTTCCAGCGCTCATTTTGTCCGGGTGCGGCGGAAGTGTCGGCAGTGTAGACGAGCTGGGGCAGTCCGCAGACCGGGCAGAAGCAGTTCTCCGCCTGGACGGACTGATGGCAGCGTGCGCAGGTCGTCTCCATATCTAAAAGCCTATCGTATTTGGGCGGAGTTCTGTTTTCAGGCGGGTTACCGCTTGAATCGCGCTTCCACGATGGCTTCGGCAGCCTGTACGGCTTCTTCGAGCGTCATGTTGGTGGAATCGAGCAGGACAGCGTCCTCGGCGGCCTTGAGGGGCGAGTCGGCACGATTGCGGTCACGCTGGTCGCGGGCGCGCAGATCGGCGATGACTTCTTCCGGCTGTACCTGCGGGGTACGGCCGCCCTGGCCGAGCTGATCGAAGCGGCGCAGGCCGCGCACTTCCGGCGCTGCGTCCAGAAAGATTTTGACCTCAGCGTGGGGAAAGACGACGGTTCCGATATCGCGGCCTTCCATGACCACGCCACCGTCTGCGCCAAGCTGCTGCTGCAGACGCACCATCCATTTGCGAATGGCGGGGAAGACGCTGACTTTGGAAGCCGCATCGGTGACGATTTGATTGCGGAGTTGTCCGGTCACGTCTTCGCCGTCGAGCAGGACGCGGTTTTCCCGATCACCCGGCTCAAGCTCTATGGAGGTTTCGGCGGCAAGGGCTTCAAGGGCTTTGGGGTCGTCGAGAGGCAGATCACCGCGCATCGCCTTGAGGGCGAAGGCGCGGTACATCGCACCGGTTTCGAGATTGAGGAGGCCGAAATGACGGGCCAGATGCCGGGCTATGGTGCTTTTACCGGCCCCGGCCGGCCCATCGATTGCGACGATTACCTTCCGGCCCAGTTGCAAGGGCTGAGAGGGGCTTTCTTCCGGGCTCATCCGCGCTTCTTTGTGCCGGGCTTGCGTGGGGCGGTAAAGCCAAATCGCTTGCTGTTGCCGGCCTTGGTCCCGGCGGTAAGAGCAGGCTTGCGGCTGCCATGCGAGGAACGAGCGTCGGTGCGGGAGTCCTTACGCACGAAGCTTCCGTTACGCGCGCCGTTCGCGGGCTTGGCTGCCGGTTTGCCATTCTTGCTGTGACCGTTGCCGCTGTGGCCGTTGGCCGTGTGCCCATTGCGCGGGGCCTGGGAGTTCGACTTGCCATGGCGGGCTGCTGAGTCGATTTTGCTGTGGCCGTTGCCATTCCCGTTGGAACGTGCGCCGTTGGTTGAGCCGTGAGTGCCGTTGGTGCTCTTGGGGCGGTTTGCGGTCCAGCGAGAGGCTGAAGAGGGGCGAGCCGAACTGGCGGGACGCGCACCGGACGGGCGTGCTCCGGCAGGACGGGCCGACGAGCTGCGTGTATCTGGACGTGCACTGGCAGGGCGCGAACTGCGAGCGCTGCGGCCATTCGAGGAACCGGCGGACTGCTTGCGGTCGCGCGTGTGCGCAGCGGGCCGCGTAAAACGGGGCCTTGCTGCCGCGGACTTTGCGGCAGGCGTGGCTTTGCGCGGAGCCGGAATGCGTGGTGTGTGCGCTTCAGGCGCCTTGGCAACCGGAGCCGCAGCGGCAGGAGCCGGAGTGGCGTGAACCGGAGCCGCAGGTGCCGGCGGAAGCATGGACTGCAACGGCACGGGCAGAATGGGCGAAAGGTTCACGACCGGCGCCGGGGGCATACGGTCGTACCGGTCTTCCTCGTGCGAATGCAGGAAGTAGGCCGACGCCGGCATCGAGGAGCTGGAATAAATGGTCGAGGGCACAGCGAACTCGGGCAGGGTACCCGCCACGTAGAAGTGCGGGGCGTGGCCCAGCGAGATGGTGTGCACCTGGCGTGTTGCCACCAGGCCGCGAAGCACTTCGCGCACCTTGCTGCGCGCCGTGAGCGGGGCGAGGAACATCTCGACCTCTTCCATGCTGGCGGCGATGACGGCCTGCAGATAGATGGAGGCGAGGACGGAGATGGCGGTGACCTGCGAGGTCGACGCGCCTTCCGCAATTGCTTTCTGGAAGCGGGTGCGCAGGAGCTGCCACTTGGCCGTCTCTCCGGGCGCCTGGATCACAGGAATGATGCGCAGTTGCTGCCAGAGCTCCGTGATGGCGCGGAGCACGGCCGTCTCGGTGACTTCGCGTCCCAGGGTGTGCTTGAGCGAAGGAATGGTGGTATCGCCCGTCTCAAGGATCTTGTAGGCCTGGACAGCGAGTTGCGAAACCTGGCGAGAACCAGTGAGTTGCGGGCTGCGGCGCCAGTCGCGATCGCCGCGCAGCGCATACACGTATGGGAGAACCCAGGCAGCAACGATAAAGTCAGGATGCTCGCCCGGCTGTCCGAGCAGGTTGAGACGGACCGCGACGCCATCAAGCTCAAGGCGTACAAGCAGTTCCTCTGCCAGTTCAATATGTTTGGGGTCTGGGTTTGGACTGTGTTGACCGGCTACGGCCTCAACAAAGGACGGGGCAACCGAGGCAGAAAACTGCCGTTTCGGCAGGAAAAGACACAAACCGGTCTCTTCAATCCAGGTACGGGCGTCCTCAAACGTGAGAGTGCCGTGTCCATTCAGGCGCATCCTTTCGGAGCGCGAAGCTTCCAATTGCTCTGCTGTCAAAGAAAAACCTCACTTCCAGGCTGGCGATCGGGCAGGATCCTAGGGACTTGGCAAGTCGCCTGAGCTCTTTTTTGGGCCGTTGTTGACGTGTCCCCTTCTACTGGGGGTTATGACGGCTTGACTCTTTGGCCTACCTGAATTTGTTCCGGAAACTGCTCCGAATCGGGCTGCACGCGCTCCTGAGAGGGGGGCAACCAACCACCCAATCATTCTAAATGCGAATTAGATTCGATGGAAGGCCCGCTGAATATCCTTCCAGGAATACTGCAAAGCTATTGGACGTCCGTGAGGGCAACTTGTTGGGTGCTCAGTCTTTGCAAGTTCCTGGAGTAACCATTCCATGCGGCGCAGGTCGAGTGGCATGTTTACTTTGATGGCGGAATGGCAGGCGATGGATGCCGCGATGCGCGTGCGGACCGCAGTAAGGTCTTCATTTTGCTTGACTTCGTCCGGATCTTCGACCGACTGTTCGATGACTTGGGCGAGCATCCGCTCCAGCTGTGGCCCTTCCAGGCCGATCGGAGCCGACTTGACGGCAAGTGTTTGAGGACCAAAGGGTTCCACCTCGAATCCGTTCCGCTCCAGCTCCTCGGCGATGGAGGCGAAGACGACCATTTGCTGCGGTTTCAGCTCCACCAGCAGGGGCATTAGTAACCTCTGGCGTTGCACTTTTTCCACTTGGCGATCGCGCAAAATTTTTTCAAAAAGGATGCGTTCGTGAGCCACGTGCTGGTCAATGATCCACAATCCGTCGTCTCCGGTGGCCAAAATAAAGGATTCGCGGAGCTGGGCCAGGGGCTTGAGGGAGGCAAGGTGGTTTAGGGTGGCGGAGGCCTGTTCGGCTTCCACCAGGGTAGTGGCGTCGCCGGCTTGGGTAGAAGCCGCAAGAAAAGGGTCAGGCTCGCAGTTTTCTAAGCCGGCTGCTCCAGAGGGGCGGAAAAGGGCTGCGGCTGCTTCGCCCCAGGCCCGAGTGTCGAACCCGGCTGCTCCGTGACTGAAGGGCAGGCTTCCGGGGACAGGGGTCGGCAAGCGCGGAGTGAGCTGGAAGGGTTCGGCGTCAAAGCAGACGGCTTCCAGGGTTTGTGGGTCGGAGTCGGTTGGCAGCGCTGAACCGGGCGCGCCGGGAAGCGGCGAGGTGGCCGGCGGCATGAGCGACGGGCTGGCAGTCGGTTGCGCGTCGAGAGCTGCGAGGAAACCAGCGGCGGGGCGGGCCTTGATGAGCGCCATGCGAAGGCTGTCGCGCACGAAGTCGTGCACATGGCTCTGCTGGCGGAAACGGACCTCGGTTTTGGCGGGATGCACGTTGACGTCGACTTCTTCCGGCGGCATTTCAAGGAAGAGCAGCACGACCGGGTAGCTGGTGGGGGGAATGATGTTGCGATACGCCTCCACAATGGCATGCATCAGGAGCCGGTCGCGGATGAGGCGCTTGTTGACGAAGATGTAGATGGAGTTGCGATTGAGCTTTTGCAACTCCGGCTTGGAGAAGAAGCCGGTGAGGCGGAGCGTGCCGGGATCGCGGACAGGCTCGTCGGGGTCCTTCTTCCACGGAGGCGGCTCGGGAAGGCCAGCGCGATCGAGGGGGACCTCAGCAGCGACGGGCAGCAGCTGACCGAGGGTGTCTTTGCCGAAGACCTGATAGATGCGTTCGGCGGTGCGGGTTACCGGAGGCGCGGAGAGAATGGTGTGCGTGGCCGAGAGCAGCTCAAAGTGCTTTTCCGGATGGACAAGCGCGTAATGCGTGACAAGGGCCGTGACGTGGGCGAGCTCAGTGGACTCGGCGCGGAGAAATTTTCGGCGGGCAGGCGTGTTGAAGAAGAGATCGGCGACGGCGATGGTGGTTCCGCGCGGCAGGGCGACGTCGTCGACATGACGCATTTTGCCGCCGGCGATCTCGATGCGGGTTCCGGTAGGCTCTTCGCCTGAGGCTGTGTCGAGCGTGAGGCGAGAGACGGAGGCGATGGAGGGAAGCGCTTCTCCGCGGAAGCCGAGCGTTGCGATGGAGAGCAGATCGTCGGCGGTGCGGAGCTTGGAGGTGGCGTGGCGCTCGAAAGCCAGCAGGGCGTCATCACGGTTCATGCCGTGACCGTCGTCGGAGATGCGGATGAGCTTGCGGCCGCCGGCTTCCACTTCCACCCGGATGCGGTTGGCGCCAGCGTCGAGGGCGTTTTCCAGGAGCTCTTTCACGACGGACGCGGGCCGGTCGACCACTTCGCCTGCGGCGATCTGGTTGGCGACCTGGTCGGAAAGAACGCGGATGCGGCCCATAAGAGTTCAGGGTAAATCAGAGAGGCAGGGACCAAGGGACCAAGGGACCGAGGGAACAAGGGTACGAGGGACTAGGGAGCGCCGAAGTAGTCCTTTTCGCGCGCGGCTTCCAACTGAGGCGCCAGATAGTCCCAGAGGGCGGGGCAGCCGGCTTTCACTTCGGGCTCAACGCGCTTAACGACGCGCTCGTAGCTGATGCCGTTTTCGCGCCAGCTTTGGCCTTTGTTGTTGAGGTTGAGCAGGACAGGCATAGCACGATCGACGGAGTGAGCGAAGCGGGACTCGGGGGTGATTTCATCTTCAAATTCCTGCCAGAGGGCAAGGTACACTGCGCCCTGCGTGGGAGGGAGAAGGCCGAAGATGCGGGTGACGGAGGCCAGCTCGGCAGCTTTGCGCTGATCCCAGCCGCCTTCGACGAAGACCATGGTGTCGCCGGCGTCGATTTCGCCAATGTCGTGAACGAGAAGCATGGAGATGACGTGGTTGATATCGATGGAAGGCTCGGCATACGGAGCTAAGGATGCGGCGAGGAGCGCGATCTGCCAACTGTGCTCGGCAGAGTTTTCGTACCGATCGTGAATTCCGAGCGGGCGCACCTTGCGGGTGACGGCCTTGAGCTTGTCGAGCTCGAGGATGAAGTCAATGATTTGCTGCATGGTTTCTCCTTCCCCGGTCCCCAAATGCGAGGGACCGTGGGCACTCCTGTTGTGATCGATGAGAAGTGATTTGTGATGGCGCGCACAAAGCAAAAGATGCCGCGCGAGGGCGGCATCTTTTAAAGATGGAGCGGGCCGAGGGAGTTAAATGCCGACGCCGAACTCGCTGGCCTGCGCCTCGCCTGCGTTGGCGTAAAAGTCATAAGGTGTGCGCCGCTTGAACTTGGAGCGGCTGCGGAGTTCGACTCCGAGATATACGGTAAGGGCCGCCACGGCCATGCCGATAGAAAACCAGCCAATGACTTTCAGTGCGCGCGAGGCATTATCGAGTTCGAGTTCAGTGTCTTCGACGGGCATGAGAGATTCGGATTCGTTAGGCATGACGAGAGCTGCCTCCTGCACGATCATGATACCTCAGAAAGTTATCGGTTGGCCCGCATCGCGGTGTGGCTTTGGCTTGATATAGATCATTCAGTTGAGTCGATTCGGGATAACCATTGAGATTTTTCCGAATCGGGCAAGAAGCTCGCCCGAATAGAGTTGGATGCAAGCTGGCGTAGTTCGTTGCGCGTGAAGGCCTGTTGTTTGTGGGCGAGCAGGTATTCATTAGCGAGATCGGAACCGAAGAAGGCGGGATCGTCGGAGTTGATGGTGACTAGCAGGCCGGTATCGAAGCACTCGCGCAAGGGATGGTCGGCGAACGAAGTGCAGACGCCAGTGCGCACGTTCGATGTGGGGTTGAGCTCAAGGGGCGTAGCGCTCTCGACCAGCTCGGCCACGAGTGCGGGGTCCTTCAGTATGGACAGGGCGTGGCCGATGCGTTCGGAGCCGATGGAAAGTGCTTCGCGGATCGCCTCCGGGCCAGTGGTTTCGCCGGCGTGGTTGGTGAGGCGCAGCCCGGCGCGCTGGGCGTCAAGATAAAGAGCGCGAAACGGTTCGGAGCCGGTTCGTCGCTCGTCGCCACCGAGGCCGATCCCGATGATCGAGGGGAAGTTCTTCCGCATTTCGGCGGCCTTGCGGAAGACGCGTTCGGCCTCTTCGACGGTGAAGTGGCGCACGGCGTCGAAGATCCAGTAGATGGAGAGGTTGAGTTCGCGGGCGGCTCGCTCGCGGGCTCGTTCGAGCGCTTCAAAGATCGGTTCGAAGGCGCGCGGATCGAAGTTGCGCCACATATAGATGACGCCGACGGAGATGTATACCTCGGCGTGGACGATGCCTTGCTTGGCGAGCTTCTCCATCATGCGCCAGGCGACCAGTTCATAATCTTCAGGATCGAGAAGGCGGCGGGTGACGGCCTTGAAGGCTTCGATGAATCCGGTGAAGTCGTCGAAGCGGTAGTAGGCTTTGGCCCCGCGCAGGGTCATGGGGCGCGGATCGTGGCGGGCGCTCAGGTCTTTGAGGGTGGCGGGCGTGATGGTGCCCTCGAGATGCAGGTGCAGCTCGGCCTTGGGAAGGCGGCGAATGAAGGATTCAATCGACGTCATGTACCAAGTTTACCGGGTGGGGCGTGAAGAGAGGACAAAGGGGACAGGCTTCTTCGATGCAAGGTCCATTACGGAACACTGCCCGAGAGTTTATTGAATGCCCGCTTTGAACTGCCGAAGGATGTCGTAGACCACGATCGGCCATGCTAAATCGGGCTCGCCATCGAAGGTCTCAACCCAGATGAGTTGTTTCCCAGCTCCCGAGGATCCGTGCGAGTAAACCAGAAAGGATGCCAGCTCCCGATCGCTGGGACCATAGTTGATCCCTTCCGCCTGGGTCCTGATGAGCACGAACGAGAGGTCGGCAGCGCTCGAAACCTCTGACTTGTTGAGCGTCCGGACGAGTTTTTCGAGAGAATTTGTGGTGGCTTGATCGAAGGGTTTCGATTCGACGGCCACGGTCCTCGCTTGATTAAGCGTAGCCCGAAACGCAGCTTGATCGCAGTGGTAGTAGCCCTTCACGAGCGTGCAACCGGGAGACGAAGGAGCCTGGCCCGGAAGTACGCATGCGCTGGAGAGAGCGAGACAAAACGCGGAGACGAGGCGAGGGAAGCGCAAGGGGGGATTCTACTCTCCTGCCGGATGGATGCGTGCGCTGGAGAAGAAGACGCGCGGTTCGCAAATCCCAGCCGGATCGCTGAGCGCTTACCGCTGCGGGGCGAACTCTGAGCGGTGGCGGCTGTAGAGGAAGTAGATGATCAGACCGATCACGAGCCAGAGGAAGAACGCCATCCAGGTGAGGACTTCAAGGCCCATCATGAGCACAATGCAGAAGATGATGCTGAGGACGGGAAAGAGCGGACCAAAGGGAGTGCGGAAGCCGCGCGGGCGTTCGGGCTCGCGATAGCGAAGAATCAGCACCGCGATGGAGACGAGTACGAAGGCGAACAGGGTGCCGATGTTGGAGAGATTGGAGACGGTACCGATGTCGAGCAGGCCGGCGGGAATGCCGACAGCGAATCCAGCGACCCAAGTGGCGAATGCGGGTGTGCGAAACTGCGCGTGGATGCGGCTGAAAATGGTTGGCAGCAGCCCATCACGGGACATGGCAAACCAGACGCGGGCCTGGCCGAGCTGAAAGACAAGGATCGAAGAGATCATGCCCATGAGCGCGCCGATCAGTACGAAAAGGCGCACCCAGTGAAGTCCGGCGCCGCCAGGCTCGAGGGACAATCTCTTGAGGGCGTTGACGACGGGCGCCGCGTCGCCCATGACAGACTGCCAGGGAACGATGCCGCTGAGGACGATGGCTACTCCGCCATAGAGGATGGTGCAGGCAATGAGAGTGGCGAGGATGCCGATGGGCATGTCGCGCTGCGGATTCTTGCATTCCTCGGCCGCAGTGGAGACGGAATCGAAGCCGATGTAGGTGAAGAAAATGATGGAACCGCCAGTAAGGACGCCGGTCCATCCGTTGGGCATGAAGGGATGCCAGTAGTGCGGCTTGATGAAGCTGGCTCCGGCAAAGATGAACACAAGAATAGCGGCGATTTTGACGAGAACCATGATGTTGTTGGCGCGAGCCGACTCACGAATACCGCGGACCAGGATCACGGTGAGGATCATGACGACGAGGAAGGCGGGGATGTTGAAGCCGAAGTGCCAGCCGGGATCGTAAAGGTTGTTTCCGGCGAGATCCTGCAAACCGGTGGGCAGGTAGGCGGGCGAGATCCACATGAGCGGCATGTGCACGCCGAACCAGTCGAGCAGGTCGACAATGTGCGCGGCAAAGCCGACGCTGACGCTCATGTTGGAGAAGGCGTACTCGAGAATCAGGTCCCAGCCGATGATCCACGCGGCCAGTTCTCCGAGTGTGGCGTAGGTGTAGGTGTACGCCGACCCGGCGATGGGAATCATCGACGAGAGTTCGGCATAGCAAAGGCCGGTGAATGCGCAAACAATGGCGACGAGTACCAGCGAAAGCGCCAATGCGGGTCCCGCGCCCGGACGTCCGGCCATGGCGGAGTGAGTGATGAGCCAGTGGATGAGCGGCGTTGCGCCAATGGTGGGCTCGTCAAATTTTTGCCCAGCCATGGCGGTGCCGATGACGGTAAAAATGCCCGAGCCTATGACAGCGCCAATGCCGAGCGCGGTCAGCGACCATGGTCCGAGACTTTTCTTTAACGAGCGCCCCGGCTCTTCCGATTCCCGGATGAGCTTGTCGATCGATTTGCGGGCGAGCAGTTGACTGAGCAGTTCAGTTTCTCCTCACGCCGCTGGGCACGGAGCCACTGGCGGAGTTTTGTCACAGAATACAGTGCATCTGGATGGGGAGGAGGCGGGAGTACGAGCTGCTAGCTCCTAGCTTCCAGCCTCTAGCTCATATTCCGAGATCTCAGATCGAGCCGGAAAAAGGAGATAGAGGCTGGAAGCTAGTTGCCAGAAGCTGATTTACCGCTTCGACTGGCCGCGAGCGAGTTTCTTGACCTTCTTCTTCTTTTCTCCGCGTGCTCCGGTGCGGGGCGCCTTGGGGGCGGCTTTCTTGCGCGCTGCGCGCTTCAGCTTCTTGCGTTCCAGCTTATCTTCCACTTTGGTGGTGTCTGCCACGTGTAACCTCTTTCCCTCTAATCTCTTCACTCGTCCCGTTTCCCGGGCTGTGCGAACTTTATGGTAACAGGGAATGGATGGTGTTGAAAGCGGGGCGAAACGGTTCCGGATGCGGATTTGGCTCTATTTCAGCGGGTTTGAGCGAATTTCATCGTACAATGGAATTTGGACGGTCCCCCGTTCATCCTGCTCGGCTCCGGCCGTTTCCATTTGCTTCTGACGAGCTCAGTCTCTCCACGCAACAACCACCTTGTTCGCCGGAGTTCGTCCATGCGTTCCAACAAAATTCATAAAGCCCTTGCCCAGGGCATGAACCGTTTTGAGGTTTGCCAGCTTGTCGCCAAGGGTGTGAAGGCTACCCACAAGACTGGTTCGCGATTTGAAGATTCGATCAATGATGTTCTGGAATATCTGGGAACCCATGAAACAACCGAGGCAAGTATGCGCCCGGCGGTTCCCCAGGTGAGCGTAAAGAGCATGAAGTCAGCGGCATAAGGTAGTCGCGGTGGTGACCGCAAGGTTCATCCTGGCGCACGATACCTTGCCGGGTTCCTGTACGACTTCCGATTCGGGTTAAAACCCAAAACTCATCAGACGCAGAAAAGGGACGGCAGATTTGCCGTCCCTTTTGCTGTTGACGCTTGAACCGGTTGTACGGAGTTATCCGTTAGACAACCTGAACGTTCTCTGCCTGCCAGCCCTTGGGGCCCTTGGTGACATTGAACTGAACGCGCTGACCTTCCTGAAGCGAACGGAAACCGTTCGACTGGATGGCGGTGTGATGAACGAAGACGTCCTCACCGTTTTCACGGCTCAGAAATCCAAAACCCTTGGCGTCATTGAACCACTTGACTGTGCCTTGTTCCATTGTGGTGCTCCTCATTACTGATTTACCGCGAACGCAATGTGGAAGTGTTGCGTGACGGCGGTAACCGGAACAGGCAAGTACTTCAGATCGAATTCTACGATTACATGGAGTGTAGCACGGAATTGGCAAATAGCTTGTAAATCATTTGTGATCAGAGAGAAAAAGCCATCCAGACCGCATTTACATGGTGTGATGCGTGCCCACGCCTAAGAAACACGAGTGACGCTAGACTCGTGGTTGCTGTGAGGTAGCCTTGGCCCTCGAACCCGCAACCGCCGATACTGGGAGTTCCGGTCGCACCCGTGTGCTCGCCATCAATCCGGGATCTATATCCACCAAGTTGGCGCTTTATTCGCGGCAGGGCGCGGTGTGGGTGCGCACCGTTCGGCATGGCGACGAGGAACTCGCACGCTTTGGCGGTCGGCCCATGGTGGCGCGGCTTGAGTATCGCGCGGGCCTGATTGCGAAAGCGCTCGAAGAGTGCGGATACAACTCGACGGAAGTGGCTGCGGTTGCCGGACGCGGCGGCCTGCTGCCACCCGTGACGTGTGGCACCTACCTGGTGGACCAGGCGATGGTGGAAGAACTCCATCGAGCGAAGAGGGGCGAGCATGCTTCCAACCTGGGTGCACTGCTGGCATTGAAATTCGCGGAAGCCGCGGGGGTGCAGGCCTACATTGTCGACCCGGTGACGGCGGACGAGTGGCAGAACTGTGCGCGGCTTTCGGGTTCTCCTTTGTTGGAACGCTCGCCGATTGGGCATGTGTTGAACACGCGGGCCGTGGCGCGGCGCTATGCGAAGGAACTGGGCCAGCGATATGAATCGATGCGGCTGATCGTGGCGCACATGGGCAGCGGGATCACCGTTTCGGCGCATCGTGAGGGGCGGCAGATTGACAGCAACACGATTGAGGAAGGCCCCTTCGGACCGGATCGTACGGGCGGCTTGCCGGCGCGGGCATTGATCAAACTCTGCTTCAGCGGCAGGTTTGTTCAGAAAGAGATCGACCACAAGGTGTTTGGGGATGGCGGTCTCTTTGCGTACCTTGGGACTCGAAACCTGGAGGAAGTGGAGCGGCGGATCGACGCGGGGGACGCGAAGGCTGCGCTGGTGTTCGACGCAATGGTTTACCAGATTGCAAAAGAGGCTGGAGCGATGGCGGCGGTGCTGGAAGGCAAGGTGGACGCACTGCTGTTGACAGGCGGTATGACGTACTCCGAGCGCGTGGTGCAGCGTCTGCGCGGATACCTGGAATGGATTGCGCCGGTGCGCGTGTTTGCGGGCGAAGATGAACTGCAGGCGCTGGCGGAGGGCGTGTTTCGGGTGCTGGACGGCGAGGAAAAACCCAAGCGACTGTGGGAAGAAGGTCGCAAACCTTCTGGGCCACAGGAATCCCGCGAACCGCTTGTGATTGGCATGGAATAAGTGACAGGGGCAGCGGTGAGTCTTCTGTGAAGACTTCGTCATAAACGATTTACGAAAGTGTAGGGGCGCTCACAATTCATCGTTGACACTCCAATGGAAGAGGATTATCGTCCAGTCCAAATCCGGCACACCTTCCTTGCGCGTGCGCAAGGAGAGTATTGGAGACGAGCCCATGACCTCCCCCCGCTCCTGGACGCTCCGTGCGACTTTGCTCGTAGTTTTGTTCGCAGCAGTCTCACATGGCATTCCCGCGACTGCTCAATACGGCCAGCCGCAAGCGCGCCCGATGAACGTGCGCCCCATCGCAAACTCTGTGATTCTGCAGGGCGGGTCTCAAGCGCAGACGTTGCAACGCCTGCACGTGGTGCGTCCTTACGCGCTGCAAGAGCTGCGTTCGAATCCGCGCGTCATGCTTGGACAAACCCAGTTGGACTTTACGCCGGTGCTCAACAACCCCAAGGCGCTGCCCAACATGGCCGCGCGGCTCCAGGCTTTGCCGCAGCATGTCCAGGTGCAGGCCAGCACCTCGGAAATCAATGAGGTCGACCAGGGCCTTGTGATCCACCATGTGCTGACATACCAGATTCTTCCCGGCAAATGCGCCGACCCCGGAGCGAAAGCCCAGCTCGCCGCTGCGGGACTGAACTGCTTCACGCGCGGAACGATGAATCAACGCATGGCCGAGTTCAGCACGCCGCGCAGTGCGCGTTATGTTGCCGATCCCGGCAGGCGTCAGGCCGCCATCGCGGCCTACCAGCAAAAGAGCGCCGCGGCGGATGCCGACGCGAGCAAGCAGATCGCGACACTGCGCGCGTCGTTGGCCAATCCTTCGCAGCGCGCGGCCATTGTGGCCAAGGTCGGCCCGGCGGAAGCAACGCGGATGAGTTCTCTGAGCGACGACGACCTGAAAGACGAGCTCATCAATATGAGCACGCAGACAGTGGAAGAGACGATGTTTGTTCCCAGGCTGGAGACCGCGAACTACGCGCACCCGCAACATCCGGTGAACGCAGTCGCCAGTCCCGCGGAAGTGGCGGCTGCCCAGAGTCTCATGCGAAGTGGCAGCGTCGACAATGCAAGTCCAGCGGGTTTTCCCAAGCTCCTCAAAATCGTTCCGAGTTCGGCGCTGCACCTGACGGGCTCTGGCCAGCCGCGTGGTGATCAGACCGCCAATCTCACCATTGGCCCCTACTACTATTTGACGGGTTTCACGATTGGCCACGACTACGAGTGGCAATGGGGCGTTTCAATCTCGATCAATTGGTGTGTCGTCGGCTGTACGTCGACCTACGGCATTACGCTCAACGCCGGATTCAACTACGCCTTCGGCCTGCGCTTCCCGATTGAGGCGACGATGCAGTATCAAACCATCGTTCACCCCAACAACACAGCCGAGGCGAAGGTGACCACGAAGTTCGTACCCATTGAGGGTGATCAGAACGCTTTCGAGGGCGCCGGACTCGATGCAAGCGAGTGGTACAACGAGCAGGAGATCGTCGCTCAAGTGGGCGCCAATGCCGGCTTCAGCGTGAACCTGCCCGTCTTGAGCAACAGCCAGAATTTCCAGGTCGGCGTAGACTTTACGCAATTGCTGCCCGCGCCGTACACGGGTGGACGATTCCAGCCGCCTGCTCCCGGCGCGCACGGTATCGATTCTCCTTACGTGTTCAACACCATCGATCTGCTTGGTGGACTTCTGGATTTCGGCGTGGTCGCGGGCACCGTGTATCCCGCGATCAACGTCAATCTGCACTCTGACAGCTTGCAGTTCACGCTCAATGATGAGCTGCAAAAACGATCCACCACCGTCAATTCCGGTCAGACCATATCGTTGGGCGATGCTACCAGCCAGAACGGCGCTTACAGTCACTTCAGCGTTGGGAACCCCGTCTACAACCTCGGCTTTACGTTGACGCCGGGCCTCGCTCCCACCGCATCCGTAGATATCGCCATCTGGTCGGATCAATGGCAGTGGATGGTCTGGTTCCCGCAGCTAGCCATCAGCCTGCCGCCGGGCGGCATGAACTTCAGCTGCCACGCCGGCACTACATGCGTGAATGACTTCCAGCCCGTCTACAACGCGGCCACGGGGCAGGTACAGGATATGAGCAAAGAGCGGGACGTCGCCGACCGCACACTTACCCAGGGTGGCTGCAATCGGAATGGCGCGGAGGGTAATTATCTGTGCCCGGTCAACGGCATGCTAGGCCTTTGCAACGCGATGCTCAAGAACAGCGCGGTGCTCAGTTGCGGGGCGCTCATTCCTACGTCGACGGATCAGATTCTGCGGCGCGGAGGCTGCACGGAAGACGGCCAGACGGGAACGTTTGCGTGCCCGTCCGGCATGATGGGCCTTTGCCAGCTTTACGTGAAAAACAAGGTAGTGCTGTCGTGCCGCCCGAAGTGAAAGTGGCAAGAAATGCCAGAAGATGCCAGAAGGTGTTTTGCATTGCGGAATGATAGTCATTCAGAGAATGCAGTGACGTTAGTCACATCCGAGATGCAACTTTCGGGGGACGATGGCCTCATCAAGCAAGAAAGGGCCCCATTGTCATGGATGCTGCAACGTTACTCCTACGGTTGATTGAGATTGAAAGGGCAGTTGAAAAACATGCGACGCCGAGTATCCGATCGATGCTGATGGAAGCTCAGCAATGCGCATTGCAGATGCACCAGGATCGAATAAAAATTCTCAACGAAAATGTGAGACTGCGCAGTGATGCGCTGGCCGTTTTTGTGCGCGCCGAAGAACCGATAGCGGCGCTTGAACAGTAGCGGTAGCAGACAAGAGGCTGACCGCAGCTGCAAACCCGATGCAGGCGATCTACTGAGGGTTGCGCCTCCAAAGGCAGTAGACGTTTCTCTCCTCAGGAAAATCCAGAGATGCATGCCGGCCAATTTGGAGTTGCGTCCGAGACACGATTCCTGTTTGCCTCTAAATCCTGAGCGTCTCCCGCATTTACCATCGAGCAATGGGAACCACGGCGCTGGTGCAGGTAAATTCCGTCTCGAAAAGTTATGCGCGGCGTTCGAGACTGCGCAGCACCGAGCAGACCGTGGTTGAGAACGTCTCGCTTGAGATAGCGACGGGAGAAACGCTGGGGCTGGTTGGCGAGTCTGGCTCGGGCAAGACGACGCTGGCGCGCATGATCCTGGGGCTGGTGAAGCCGAGCTACGGCACCGTTCTGGTGGATGGCACGGATGTGGCGAAGGCCTCGGGCGCCGCGATGCGGAAGGTCCGGCGGCAAATGCAGCCGGTGTTTCAGGATCCTTACGCGGCGCTGAATCCCCGGATGAAAATTCTCGACATTGTGATGGAGCCACTGGTGATTCACCACGAAGATGCCGGGCTTGGGACAGGCGGGGGCAAGCGGAAGGCGCTTCGCCAAAAGGCAGTGGAGTTACTGGCGGAGGTGGGGATGGACGAATCGGCTCTCGATCGGCATCCTCATGAATTTTCCGGGGGGCAGCGTCAGCGGATCAACATCGCACGGGCCTTAGCGCTGCGGCCGCGCCTGCTGATTCTGGATGAGCCGGTGTCGGCTCTGGATGTAAGCGTGGGCGCGCAGATTGTGAACCTGCTGCGCAGACTGCAGCGCGAGAAGGCGCTGACCTACCTGTTCATTTCGCACTCCATGCCGCTGGTGCGCTACTTGAGCACTCGGATCGCTGTGATGCAACGCGGCCGGCTGGTGGAGACGGGGGAAGCGGTAGCACTATGCGCGAATCCGAGGGAGATCTATACACGACAACTGCTTGCAGCAACGCCGGAGCTGCCCGTTGCTGAGGGCTGAGGGCTCCGGCGTATTTCTTTTTTACTTCGGTTGCGGTTGCGCAGACTGCGGCTGAGCGGGCTGCGGTTGAGCTGGTGCCGGCTGGGCAGGCTGGGCCTGCGGCATTGTCTGGGGCAATTGCGGATGTGGGGGCTGGACAAGGGAACCACCGGGCGCACCTCCGGGACGTGGAGCAGGGATGCCTGGATGATTGGCCGGCATAACAAAGTCCTTTATATCCAACAGCTCAACATCGAAGATGAGGTCGCTTTTTGCGGGAATGCCGGGATGGGCCGCATCCGGGCCGTCGCGACCGAGTTCTCCATAAGCCATTTGCCAGGGGATAAAGATGCGCCGCTTGCCACCGACCTTCATGCCGGTGAACCCCTCGTCAAAGCCGGGAATGGCGCGGCCCGCTCCCTGGATGAAGGTGATGGGCTGCGGAGGGCCAAGCTTGACCTGGTCCTTTTCGTCGCGAACCATCTTGCCGTCCTTGTCGGTGATCGGCGGCCCGGGATGGTCATACGAAGAATCGAACTTGCGGCCGGTGGATGCAAGCCAGCCGGTGTAGTGGACGGTGTAGATCTTGTGGGGGCCCGCGTCCGCGCCTGTGCCGACGACGATGTCCTGATAGCGAAGAGAAAAGGCGGTGACGAGGCGCCCTTTGACCGGCGGCACGCCGGGAGGGAGCTTGACCGCCGATGAAGCCGCAGGAGCCTTTGCGGCAGTTGCAGCCGGCCTGGCGCCCGTGGCCGCATGGGTTGAAGGTTTGGCAGCCGGTTGCGCGAATGCGCTTGCCGCAATTAACAAAATCAAGAATTTGCCATTCATTGTTCTTATCCTATGCAACTCGTCCCTTATGGGAGTGTTATGGGAGACTGCGCCGATTCAGCGCTCGCAATCTTCGTCTCAGTACCTTTAGCCGTCACGGTCCAATGCACATTGTCCAGGGAGAACTCCTGCCTCGACTCGATCCGATCAGGGGCGCGAAAGACATTCACGACCCGAAAATAGGTAGTTTTGTCGCCCTCCCCGATCTTCCATGGGAAGGTCCACACATCGCCTTCAATGATGAGCTTTCCCGATCCCGGCTCTCCACCGTCAAGGGGAATCTGGTAACTGGTGTAAACCTTCGCCTTCGCGTTATACGTAAACACAATCAGTATCTTCGAATCGCCGTCGACATATTGGTTGCAGGCAAGATACGCTCCGTTCTTCCAACAGGCATTGCGCAGCGTGGTTTTTTCATGTGCTGCCTTGCTCTGGGCGGTGTCGAAGTGTTCCATTTCGACCTTCCACACACCCGCATAGGCCCAGACAACGTCGATCCCTGTCGCCTGTTCGGGTGCGGGCGAAGCGCCCACTCCCGCCTGGCTGAGGCAAACCGCGAGAACCATTGCAATCGAATACGTCATGCGCCGCATCGTTCGAACCCCTCCCAATTGTGGACTATCCTACCCGATTCTGATTTCGCAATCAGGAAGAGACCGGCTTTGCAAGCAGGCCGGCAAGCAAGGCGGTTCGCGGCGCCAGGTGCTCAATCACGATGGATTCGTGGGGTGCATGTGCGCCATCGCCAACGCCGCCCAGGCCGTCGAGAGTGGGAATGCCGAGGGCTGCGGTGAAGTTTCCGTCGGACGCCCCGCCGGTGGAGGCTTCGTCAAGCGAAAAGCCCAGCTCCGCGAAGAGCGCCTGTGCTTGTTGAAAGAGGCGGACCGTGCCACGAAGCCGCTCCATGGGAGGCCGGTTGATGCCGCCCGCCAGTTCGAGCGAGCAGCGCTTGTCGTTCGGCTTCAGGCTGGCGAATTTGCGCGCGATGCGTTTGCCATCTACGGCTCGAGTGATGCGGACGTCGACTTCCGCCCAGGCATGCGCGGGAACGACATTCGTTTTGGTGCCACCCTGGGCCACATCTACGCTGACGGTTAGTCCGCGCTCCAGGTCCGTCCAGCTGCTCACGGTCTGGATGACGTGCGCCAGCTCGAGCAGTGCATTGGCTCCTTTTTGGAAGTCGACGCCAGCATGTGCGCCAACACCACGCACATCGATACGCCAGTTGCCGGTTCCCTTGCGCGCAGTTTTGAGCGCGAGTCCCTGAGCGGGCTCCAGAACTAGTACGGCTCCGCACTCCCGAGCCAGCTTTTCCGTGATGGGCCGGGAGACCGGGCTGCCGACCTCCTCGTCCGGGTTGAGAAGAAGAACGATTTCCTTCTGAAGTGCCTCCGCCTCGATGAGCATTTCCATGGCGGTCAGGGCCATGGCGACGCCGGCTTTCATGTCGAGCGTTCCGGGGCCGTGAAGCCGGCCGTCAACCACTTTGAAGGGCATCGTTTTCAGAGTGCCGAGCGGCCATACCGTGTCGAGATGCCCCAGGAGGAGGATGCGGTTTTTGGGTCCGACGGTGGATTTGGGTCCGAAGCGGGCCTCGAGCACGTTGCCGAAGGCGCGCTGGCGGTGCAGCTTGATCCGTCCTCCGAGAGCTCGGATATGGCTCGCGGCCAGGTTGACGCACGCATCGACGGCCGATTTGTTGTCAGACGGAGATTCAGCGGCAACGAGCTGCCTCGTCAGTTCAAGGAGGGCAGGCTGCTTGCGGCGAGCACCGGCGAGGAAGGCTCTCATAGTGACGGCGGACTCTGTTTGGCTGGCCACGGAACCATTGTTGCAAATGGCGCTGGAGTTTGGTTTTCTTCGGTATTCATGCCATTTTTGCCGGAAATTGTCCTGTATTTATCAGATTCGAAACCAGTTACGCACAGGTTTTCAACAGGGGAATGATTGCGATTTGGTGTATTTAAATCCGCAGAGTGTGGCGAAAATGCTACAGTGCGGATTTGGGATTTGCAGTCTAACCTAACGCATACAGTATTTCCTTAGACCGTTGGAGAAAGTTATTTTGGCTCATCCCGCCCATCTGGAACAGACCATTGCCGCACAGATCGAGTTTACGGGGGTAGGGCTGCATTCGGGTGCACCGGTCACCATGCGCCTGTTGCCGGCGCCAGCCGGATCGGGCATCGTGTTCCGTCGCACGGATCTGGATAACTTCGAGATTCCCGCGACCGGCCGAAATGTCGCCAAGGTGAGCTACGCAACGAGCCTGATGCGGCAAGGCGTGCTGATCTCGACGACTGAGCATCTGCTTTCCGCGCTGATCGGCATGGGCGTCGACAACGTGATCGTGGAACTGGATAACCTGGAGCTTCCCATCCTGGATGGCAGCGCGCTGCCGTACGTGGATGCTTTTCTTGAGACAGGCATCCGCACCCAGCGGAGGCGGCGCGAGACGATTCGCGTGCTGCGGCCAGTGGAGGTTCGCGAGGGCGACAAGTTTATCGGCGTGTATCCGGGCAAGGGATACCAGATTCATTACACCATCCAGTTTCCGGCGCCGATCGGGCAACAAACGGCATTTGTGGATCTGGCCAGCGAGACCTACGGCACGGCCATCGCTGCGGCGCGCACGTTTGGATACATGGCCGACGAGAAGCGGCTGCGCGATATGGGCCTGATCCGCGGAGCGTCGAGGGAAAACGCGATCATCCTTGGTCCGAATGGTCCTGAGAATGGGCCGCTGCGCTACGTAGACGAATACGTGCGGCACAAGGTGCTTGACCTGATCGGCGACCTGGCGTTGGCGGGACGGCGCATCGAGGGTCACGTGGTGGCAGAGCGCGCAGGCCATGCCATGCACACGGCGTTGGTTTCGCGTCTGATTAAAGACCGCTCGGCATGGGAACTGGCACACGTGCCCATGGAAGCCGAACCGGCCGAGCCGGAGCGCGCGGTTGCCATGCATGGAGCGCCCATCGGTGCTCATGCGATGGCGGGCATTTAGGTTCTCGGCATCCGCCGCAATAACTAAGCAAACAAAATGCGCATTGGTGTTTCGACGGGGAAGTTCTTGCCTTCTTCGGCGAGTGCGCCCGTTTGCGGATCGCGCTTGAAGATGCTGATGTAGTTGGAGTCCTGATTGGCGACCAGCATCCAGCGCTCGGAGGGGTCGAGAACAAAATTGCGCGGAATTTTTCCGCCGCAGTTCGAGCGTTTGATGGCGGTCAGGCTGCCCGTCTGCGGGTCTGCCTTGAAGGTGTAGAGAAAGTTGTTGTCGCGGTTGGCGAAGTAGACGAATCGGCCATTCTGCGAGATGACGGTGTCGCATCCGCGCGTGGGGCCGGAGTAGCCCTCGGGCAGCAACTCGATTCGCTTCATGAGCGAAAGACTGCCGTCCGCCTTGTTCCACCTAAGCACGTCGACGGTCGAGGCAATCTCATTCATGCAATAGGCGGTGTGGCCATTGGGGTGGAAGTGGAGCGTGCGCGGGCCTGAACCGGGAACGCCTTTGTAGGTTCCGGCTGGGCTCATCTCCGCGGTTTCGATGTTGGGCTTGTAGATGTGAATGCAATCGCCGCCGAGGTCGTTGATGTAGGTGAAGCGATTGTCGGGCGAGAACGAGATGAAGTGCGCGTGCGCGGAATTCTGACGGTCGGCATTGGGACCGTGAAAGGTGTAGTGCTCCTTCCAGACCGGGCCTGAGAGCTTGCCATCGCGAATGGTGAAGCTGGCGGCGCTTCCACCGCCGTAGTCGGCCGAGACCAGCATTTTTCCGGTTTGATCGATGGCCACGTGGCAGGTGCCCACGCCGGCGGAGTTCGCGGTCGTGATGGGGTCGAGTTTTCCGCCTTCCACGCGGAAGCCTGCCACCTCGCCCGTGGGCTGACCGTTGAACATATCCAGTTCGGAAGCGGAGTAGAGGAACTCGTTCTGGTGTCCGAAGGCGAGCCATGCAACTTTGGGAGTGTTGGAGACGACAGTCGGCGGAGACAGTTCTCCGGATGCGGGATCAAAGTCGCAAACGAGGATGCCGTTCGAAGAACCCGAGCCAAGGAACACTCGGCGGCGATGGGCCCCTGCAGCGCTCGATTTGGCATCGGGCGCTGCGGAGGCGAAAGAAGAACTGGCAGCGAGGGCGGCTGCTGAGGCTGTAGCGAGAAATTCGCGGCGATTGAGATTTTCCATGGCAGACAAATTGTCAATCATGGTGGCTGATATGCGCCAGTGCCGGGCGAACGTTGCACCCTCAGTCCTGAAGTTTGAATACAACGTTGACGGTGGTTTCCACTTCGACGGGTTCGCCACTGAGCAGGTAGGGGCGATAACGCCAGGCCTTCACGGCATCAATTGCAGCCTGCTGCAGCATTTGCGAGCCACTGATGACGCGAAGATTCTCAATTGTTCCCGAGCGGGAGATTGACGCCGCGAGTACGACGGTTCCCTGCGTACCGGTCGCTTTGGCGATGGCCGGATAGACGGGGAGCCGTTTGTCGATCAGCAGTCCTTCAACCACCATTCCGGAAATGCGGACGGGGCCTTGCGTCTGCTGGCGGACGATGGGATGGTTGTGCGCCGTGCCAAAGGGATCATTGCCGGTGCCGGGTCCATCTTCGAGCTGGGCCACGTTCGCGCCTTCGATAATTTCAGGCCTGTCGGTCATAACGATGGTCGGCGGAATTGTGCGCGGCATGGTGAAAACATCACCGGGAAATTGCGTTTTGACGACGACGGCATTCTTCGGGACAGGCTGCGGCTTGGCTTCCGCGATGGGTGGAGGCCGAGCTTCGATGAAGCCGACAATAGACATATGCGGCAGCGTGGATGGACACAGGAGTGGAATGACAATGAGCGCCAAGAGGATGGATCCGTTGAAGGCGCTGGTGGCGATCATCCATCCGCGGCTGCGCGTGCGGATTTTTCCGAGGGATTCAAAGGTGGAGTCTTCAAACATGGCCTGCCTCCCGAATTCGATTCAGGGAACCGGATGGGAAGAGGCGCAAGGAGCCGGCTGCGGCACGCGATGACACTGCGCGCCGCAGGCTGCTAAGGATCGTGGCCTCTACGACGTTGACCGGTGGCCAGGAACCTTGATCCGCTGCTTATTCCATCCAGTACCACTGTGCTGGTGTAGACACCGCGTTGCCAGAAAGTGTTCCCGCGAAAGTGCGCGAGCGCGAAAGACATGGGAAGCGATACACTCCGAATCGATGAAGCTATTTCGCTTTCGAAATTTCTTTGCGGTATTGCTGATTGGCGGCGCCGCAATCGCGCCGGAGATTCACGCGCAGCAGTCCGCTTCACCCGATCCGGATGCGACGCTGAACTACATTCATGCGGCGTGGGACACCCTGACGCGCTCAGTGACCGATTGCAATTCGCTTACCGATGTGAAGGTGGCAGGCGGCGCAGGTGGTAGCGATGCCGCCGGGAGCAGTCCGGCGACGGTGCTCTACTTGCCGGCTGATATGCCGACACCGGCAAAGCTGAATGAGCTTACGCGAACCTGCCATGTGCGCGTGCTGCTGTTGCCGAAAAAGATTGAGAAGCTGGGCGACGTGCAGCCGGAAGACTTGAAGGCTCCAGGCTTGTTGTACCTGCCGAATCCTTACGTTGTGCCGGGTGGGCGCTTCAACGAGATGTATGGCTGGGATAGCTATTTCATCGTTCTGGGACTCGAGGCTGACCATCGCGAGGATCTTGCCAGAGGGATGGTAGATAACTTTCTCTTCGAGATTGAGAACTACGGCGCGGTGTTGAACGCGAACCGGACGTACTACCTGACGCGATCGCAGCCGCCATTTCTTACGTCGATGATTCGCGCGGTGATTGAGAGTCCCGCGAGCTTTGAAGCAACGCCTGCAGGGCGGAGGAAGGCGCACGATTGGCTGGCACATGCGTACACGCTGGCGCTGAAGGACTATGCGACGTGGGAGCGGCAGGAACACAAAGCCGGAACAACCGGACTGTCGCGGTACTGGGATTACGGAAACGGGCCGGTACCGGAGATGGCGGACGACAGCACGTATTACACCGATGTGATTCGCTGGCTGGTCGCGCATCCGCATCAGGGTGGCGATGGATTCCTGCTGAAAGCCGCGGAGCATCCCGATGCGGCGGAAGCGGCGCGTTTGAAGCAGACCAGTTGTGATGTGCAGGCGAACGTGGTCTGCGCGCGAGCCTGGTTCGGCGGCTATCGGCTGACGCGAGCGTTTTACCAGGGCGATCGAGCGATGCGCGAGTCGGGATTCGATCCGTCAGACCGGTTCGGACCGTTCTCTGGCGCGACGGAGGAGTATGCGCCGGTTTGCTTGAATAGCCTGCTCTATCGCTACGAGCGGGACCTGGAGCACCTGGCGCTGCTGCTGGGCAACGATCGGGATGCGGAACACTGGGACCGGCGATCGCAACAGAGAGCGGCGGCGATTCAGCGGTATTTGTGGCGACCGAAAGATGGCGTGTTTGCAGACTTCGACTTTGTTCATGCAAAGTCGTCGAACTATGCGTTTATTACGTCGCTCTATCCGCTGTGGGCGGGATTTGCGACGCGGGAAGAAGCGACCCAAATGGAAGCGACGCTGAATTTGTTTGAGCGCGCTGGCGGATTGTCGATGAGCAATACGAATACCGGGCTGCAGTGGGACGAACCCTACGGATGGGCCCCCACGAACTGGATTGCCGTAGCTGGGTTGCAGGCTTATGGATTTCGTGTGGATGCGGCGCGGATCGCCGAGCATTTCGATGCAACGGTGGATGCTGGGTTTGCGGCCGACGGGACGATTCGCGAGAAGTACAACGTGGTGAAAGGGAATTCTGACGTGCAGGTGAGTACGGGGTATCGAACAAACGTGATCGGGTTCGGATGGACGAACGCGATTTATTTGAAGATGAAAGAAATTGCGCGGAAGCCAGCGGTGACTTCGGCTCCTTGATCTGTTGACAACCGCAGAAAAGAAGAGGGGCGTTCGCCGTGGCGAACGCCCCCCTTCTTTGCAGAGCTTTCCTGCTCTTATTCCGGCAACATCAGCTTGCCTTTCACGTGGAAGGTTCCGTTAACGCCGGGAGCGCCGGTGCCCGGCTGCCCGCCGCCAACAGAGATGCTGTAGGCGCCTTCAGCGACAACGGGCTCGCCTGCCGCAGTGACGATGCTCATGTCGCGGGGCTTGAGCTCGAAGCTCACTTTTTGCGATGCGCCGGGCTCAAGGTGAACACGCTGGAAACCGCGAAGCGCTTTCAGCGGCGCGCCGGGTACCTTGGGGAAGTTGAGATAGAGCTGAGCCACTTCGTCGCCGGCCTTGCTGCCCGTGTTGGTGACGGTGACTTCCGCCACGAGCGGAGAACCTGCCGCTACCGAAGCGGGAACATTGAGCCCGCTGTAGCTAAAGGTTGTGTAGCTCAATCCATAACCAAACGGATAGAGCGGCGTGCCTTCAAAGTAGCGATAGGTGCGGCCCTTCATGGCGTAATCATCAAAGGGTGGGAGCTGATCGATGCCGGTGTAGAAAGTGACTGGCAGCCGGCCTGAAGGATTATTGCTTCCGGAGAGAGTCTGCGCTACAGCTGTTCCGCCTTCTTCTCCCGGATACCACGCGTCGATGATGGCATTGGTATGCGTCTTGGCCCAGTTGACGGCCAGGGCGCTGCCGTTGGTCAGCACGACGACCACTGGCTTGCCGGCGGAGACGACGGCCTCTAGCAGATCCTGTTCGGGCTTGGGCAGATCGATGCTGGTGCGGTCGCCGCCGAGGAAGCCGGGCTCGTTGACCGGCATTTCTTCGCCCTCAAGCTCGCTGGTGATACCCACCACAGCCACCACGACATCGGCACTCTTTGCTGCTTCGATCGCGGCGGGATCTACTTCGCGGTTGATCTTGGCCCAGATCAACTTCAGATGCAGAGCAGTGGTGTCGGTCGGGCTGTAATCGACGACGAGGTTGTAGGATTTTCCGGCTTCAAGATGGACCTGGCCGGTGATTGACTCAACACCATGAGGGTAGTTGGCAGTGGCGACGCGCTTGCCGTCGAGCGTTACGTGAAAGAAACCGTCGGTTTCAACGCCGAGCCGGTAGTTTCCCGTTTCTTTCGGCGTGAGCGCTGATTCCCAGCGCACGGTGATGGGATGAACCGTGGCAGCCTCGGCGGGTAACGGCTCCGCCGCAACGTCGATAGTGGGCTCGATGCGGGTGGCGAGCGGCGCAGCCTTCTGCTGGTTTCCGGCCGCGATATCTTCGGCCACGATGTCCTGCTTAAGGTACGTGACCTTGACGCCCGGCTTGCCGTTGGTCAAGAGCACCTCGGCAGGCACGGGCTCGGTGTGCTTGCTGAGGAAACCGGTGCCGGGAACGTAGTTGATCGTCGCCCCGGCGAATTCCTTCTTGAGGCCATCGAGGATGGAAACCGTGTGTGTGGGAATGCCGTTGTAGTTGCCGAGCAGAACGTTGGTCTGTTCAGCGAGGGGACCGACGACAGCGATCTTTGTGCCTGATGTCTTGAGCGGCAGCACCCCGTCATTCTTCAGCAGCACCATGGACTCGTTGGCGAGCTTAAGCGCAAGGGCGCGGTGCGCGGCGCCGTCGAGCAGGCTTTCGTCAATTTTGGTATACGGCACCATCTCCGGCGGATCGAACATGCCGAGCTTCATGCGCGCGGTAAAGAGGCGAACGAGCGCGGTGTCGATTTCGCTTTCCTTGAGAAAGCCCTGCTTCACGGCATCGATGTAGGGTTTGTAGTCGTGATCGTCGTGCACCTTGGCGCGGAAGTCGATGCACTCGTTGTCCATGCCACGCTGCAGGCTGACGGCTGAACCCTGCGCCTGTGTGGGCTCGTAGTGGTGGCCATCCACGATATTGCGAACGGCTCCGCAGTCAGAAACGACATAACCCTGGAAGCCCCACTTGCCACGCAGCTGATCCTGAAGGAGGAATTCGTTGGCGCAGGCAGGCTGTCCGTTGATGCTGTTGTAGGCGCACATGATGGAGTCGGCCTTGGCCTCCGTGATAGCTGCGCGGAAGGCAGGCAGATAGGTGTCGAGCTCGTCGTGCTTGCTGACGGTGACGTCGGCAGCATGGCGAGTGGGCTCGGGACCGCTATGCACCGCAAAATGCTTCGGCGTCGCAATGACGCGGTAGTAGCGCGGATCGTCGCCCTGCATGCCGGTGACGAAGGCTACGCCCATACGCGCAGTCAGGAACGGATCTTCGCCGTAGGTTTCCTGGCCGCGTCCCCAGCGTGGGTCGCGGAATATGTTGACGTTGGGCGCCCAGAAGTCGAGGCCTTCAAAAATGTCGCTATGACCAGCGCGCACGTCCTGAGCGTGCTTGATGCGGCCTTCCGTGCTGATGGCGACGCCCATCTTGTGGATGCCCTGCGAGTCAAACGTGGCTGCCAAACCCACAGGCTCGGGAAACTCGGTGGTTCCATTCACGGCCACGCCATGCAGCGACTCACTCCACCAGTCGTAGGCGGGCACGTTGAGGCGGGGAATGGCGCGCGCCTGATTCACCAGCTGCGTGGCCTTCTCTTCCAGAGTCATTCTGTGGACGAGGTCGGCTGCGCGCTGTTCGGGCGGAAGCGACGGATCGAGGTAAGCGGCTTTCTGCGAATCCTGCGCGAATGCGGTTGCGGGCTCGGAAAGAGAGCTGAGAAACAGAGTGGAATAAACGACGCCGGCTCCAACTGCCGCCAACATAGGTAAAGAGAAAACTTTCATCGTGAACCCTCGCAGGCGGTCAGGCTTGCTAGACGGCCCTCTCGGCCGACAAAGGTGCGGACCGCCCTCCGCGCCCAACTCTAAAGGGCGTGGGAATGGGCTGTCAACCCAACGAACGTCATAGAAAATCGCTTTATTTACTGCTCTTTAACGGAGTTGAACACGTTGCAGGGGGCGATTGCAAAGAGCGCGGAATTGGGCTGCGTTCCGCGGCAAATGAAATGGCTTGCAGCTAGGCAGTCGCGGGCTGGAAGAAGTCCTTGAGACCCGCGCGTTCGGCGTGGGCAGCCATGGAAGTCTGAATCTCCAGCGCGAGTTCCAGCGCGGCCCGTCCCTGGCGCGCAGTCACCTTGGGAGCCTGCCGTGTGCGAACCGAGTCCAGGAAGGAAAGAATCTCGAGTCGTAGCGGCTCGCCCGGTGTGACTTCCGGCTTCACGAACGAAAGCCCCGGCGCCGGGCCATCGTGCGTTCCGCCCAGGCTCTTTGCAATCTCTTTCAGCTTTTCAGGATCGTTCTTCGCAACCATGATTTGCATCAATGTTGCGGCGGGAATCTGACCCGAGGCGAGCAGCTTCTGGATCACGGCTGCGTCCAGTTTTCCCGTCGTCAAAAATTCCGTTGCCGCCTGGGCCGGTAGCGGGGAAGCGCCTGCGCCATCTGCCGCAGCTTCATCGATGCGAATCACCAGCACATCCCTTCGGGCATAGTCGATTGAGACGTACTGCCGTGGCTCAAAGAAGCGCAGCTTGCGCACGCGCTCCGTGGAGACGCGGGATGCGGTGAAGTTGGCGACGCATCCTGACTCGAATTCGACACGCACGTTGGCGATGTCAACCTTTGGCGAAAGAATCGGCAGGCCGACGGCGCGCACTTCGCGAACCGTTGAGTTGGCGAAGGTAAGCACGATGTCGAGATCGTGAATCATGAGGTCGAGCACAACATCGACGTCGAGCGCGCGGGGCGTAAAGATGGAGAGCCGGTGCGCCTCAAAGAACATGGGCCGCTTGATCTTGTGCTCGACAGCCAGCACGGCGGGATTGAAACGCTCCAGGTGGCCGGGCTGCAGGATGCGATTCCCTTTCTGAGCGCGTGCGATCAGATCGTCGGCTTCAGAAAGGCTGGCCGCAAGGGGCTTTTCCACCAGCAGGTCGAGGCCGGCGTCGAGCAGGGCCGAGGCCACCGCATGATGATGCACGGTAGGAACGGCGACGGTTGCGGCGTTGAGCTTGAGATCGGCGGTGAGCAGTTGCTCGATGGAGGAATAAACCGGGATCGAGTATTTCGACTCGGCTTCGGTGGCCCGGGCGGGGTCGGGCTCAACCGCCCCGACCAGAGCTACGCCTAAGCCGGCATCTTCCAGTTCGCGATAAACGCGCAGATGGTTCCGACCAAAGGCGCCAGCGCCGGCAACAGCGACTCGCAGGATGATTCCGCTTGCTATTTTCCCGCCCCTTTGCCTTCGACTGCGTTGAGACACCGACCGTAAAGCTCAAGCAGGTGGGTGACCTGTTCTTCCGGCTTGGCTGCCGCTGTTCCGGTGAAGCCGGTGGAGGGCGTCGTGGTCTTGCCCACTCCGGTTGTTGCGGCCACAAACTTCAACAGATCGAGTGCGATATCTTCATTGCGGCGAGCGCCAAGGCCCGCACCGTTCAGTGCTTCCATGCGTTTAAATCTCCAATAAGGATGCTAGCAGAATGGTTCGGTTTTCCGCGTGTCTGCCCTCACGCCCGGCGGGTTCGGCGTCTCAAAAAGGCTCCGCCGGCTCAGCCTTTTTTCTGGAAAGTGAATATGTCCGGACGGTTGTAGTGTCCCGCGACGTCCAGGTCAAATTTGCCGCGGGCAATGTCGCCGATGTCGATTTCCGCTGTGAGAAGGCCTTCCTGTTGCATGGGGCCGGCAATGACGGCGCCTTGCGGAGAGACGATCAGGCTTCGTCCATCAATGACGCCGCCTTGTTCGCAGAGATCATCGGGCCAGTCTTCTTTTGTAAGTCTTTGACACGCGCTCAGCACGAAACAGCGTCCTTCGTAGGCAATATGACGCATGCTTGTCTGCCATATCTCACGCGAATCGACCGTCGGCGCGCACCAAAGTTGAACACCCTGTCCGTAAAGATGCTGGCGGTACAGGGGCATGTAGTTTTCCCAGCAGATAGCCACGCCGATTTTCCCGATCTCGGTATCCACTGCGTCCATCGTCGATCCGTCGCCCATACCCCAGAGCAGGCGTTCAGTCCCGGTTGGCATGAGCTTGCGATGTTTTGCGATCAACCCAGCCGCAGGCGAAAACACCAGAGACGTACAGTAGAGGGTGCCGCCTGCGCGCTCAATCACACCAATCACAATATGCAGGTCCAGTTCGCTGGCCCATCCAGCCAATGATTCAGTCTCCGCGCTGGGGCAGGGGATTGCGGAGTTCCAATAGCGCAGGAAGAGATCGCGCCCCTCGTCCGTCCGGTTGCCAACGGTTGCCCCAAAGGTCAGCCCTTTCGGATAGCCACCGATCAACGCTTCAGGGAAAACAAGCAACTTGGCGCCCGATGCTCCCGCCTGCCGGCACATCCGCTCCACTCGCTGGAGCGTAGCCTCTGTGTCAAACATCGCGCTGCCGACCTGTGCTACAGCCACCTGCATCATGTACCTACGATATCTTTCCATCTGTTTTTGTGCATAGTGCGTCTGGGCCGAAGATTTCCACCCCGCGGCGAATTCGCGTACCCTGTACAGGATGCGGACCGCATCCATTGGATTGGGCGCGAACCTGCCAAGCAAGATCGGCCCACCGGAGTCCACGCTGGCAGCGGCCTTTGCGCGCCTTGAAGAACTGGATGCGGTGACGGCCTGCTCGGCGCTCTACTCGACAAAGCCGGTGGGATTCGCCGACCAGCCGCGATTTTTAAATGCAGCGGTAATGATGGAAACGGATCTGACACCGATGCAGCTTCTGGTTGCCCTGCTGAAGATTGAAAGAGAGTTCGGTCGCGATCGGACAGATGTGATCCCGAACGGCCCGCGGACATTGGACCTGGACATTCTGCTCTATGACGATTTTGTGGTTGGCGGGTCGAATCTTGTGATTCCCCACGGACGTTTGGCAGAGAGGGCGTTTGTGCTCGTCCCATTGAACGAGATTGCGCCGGACGTGATCGATCCACGAACGGGAAACAGCGTGTCACAATTACTCAAGCAGTATTTGGACGCCGCATCCTCAGGGTCGAATGAAGACAACATGGTGGTTCGAATCAAGAGCGATCTTTGGCAGCCTGTGGCTGCTGGGCACCGTGCTGCAACCGAATGGCCTCTGCGCTCAGGCTACGAATAGCGCGCAGCCCGGTACCATTGCGCAGGCGAGCGCAAGCCCTCAATCGCAAATGCCCGCACCTGCAACCACCACCGTCACAGTCACGGCGTACCGCACGCCGCTGAGTGAACTGGAAAGTCCTGCAACCACGAGACTGATCACGAGCCGCACGTTGAGCTCGGCCGCAGCAGTGACGCTCGATGGGAAGGTTCGGCAGATTCCGGGACTCGAGCTGTTCCGGCGATCAAGTTCGCTGGTGGCGAATCCGACGTCGCAGGGTGTGAGCCTGCGCGGTCTTGGGTCAACTTCCGCCAGTCGCACGCTGGTGACGGAAGACGATGTCCCCCTTGCGGATCCGGTGGGGGGATGGATCCAGTGGGAAGAACAGCCGGAGCTTTCCGTGCAGTCGATTGAACTGGTGCGTGGCGGTGCAAGCGATTTGTACGGATCGAGCGCGATTGGCGGCGTCATCAACGTCATTCCTCTGCGTCCGACGCAAGACCAGGTCGAAGTGCGCTCGAGTTACGGTGGCGAGGGAACTTACGATTCCAGTCTGCTGGCCGAAGCCAAGCGCGGTCCATGGGGTATGTTGCTGGCGGGCGGCTTGTTGGGCACGGATGGGTTTATTCAGGAGTCTCTGCTGCAGCGCGGACCTGTCGATGCGCCAAGCAATGTGCACGCACAGAATGCGCTGCTCCTGGCCGAGCACGATCGCGGCGCCTTGAGGCTTTTTACCCGTGCGAGCGGCTTTAATGAAGCGCGACATAACGGGACGCCTTACCAGTGGAATGCGACGCGCGATGTGCGTTACGCAACTGGCGGAGATTGGCAGGCGCCGCACGGCGCGTCGCTGGTGACGCGGCTTTACGGATCATCGGAGCGATATCGGCAGACTTTTTCGAGCGTTGTGAATACTCCAAATGCGGCAAATCCCGCGTGCACGTATCGCTGCGGCGAAACGCCGAGTCGATTTTCCTACGATCCGGATAATGAGTTGGGCGCAGCGGCACATTGGAGTCAGCCGCTTGGCGCGGGGTTGTTGCTGGTGGGCGGCGCAGATGCGCATGATGTGCGCTTCTGGGATCGCGAAAAGACTTATGGAAGCACCGCGGCGCTGAGCAATCTGCGCGATCACCAGCGGGACTCGGCCGCTTACGTGGAAGCGATGGGTGTGCGCGGCGGTTGGACGATTGCCGCATCAGGCCGGATGGACTGGTTTCAGAATTACGATGGGCTCCTGGAAGCATGGAATGGATCGGCGTTTGTCCCGGTGCCGGGTGGCCCGGCGACGCAACCGAGCCAGCGCGACGAACGCATCTTCGATCCACGCCTCGGGATCAGCCGCAAGATCGGAGCGCACTGGGCGCTGAACGGATCGGGTTTCAGGGCGTTTCGTGCGCCGACACCAAGCGAGCTTTATCGATCGACGCAGGTGGGCAACAAGCTCACCAATCCCAATGGGAATTTGCTGAGCGAGCGCGCGACGGGCTGGGAGACAGGCGTGGCGACCGAGTGGAAATGGGGCAGCGTGCGCTCGAGCTATTTTCTGACCGAAGTGAATCGCCCGATTGTGGCGGTGACGGTGAATCCGACTTCGTCGCCGATTCTGCTGGTGCGGCAGAATCTTGGACAGATCGCGAGCAAGGGCGTGGCAGTGGATTTTGAATTGAGGCCGCTGTCTTGGGTTGACGTGGATGGGGGCTACCAATACGCGCATGCAACCGTGTCGCGTGGCAGCCAGGATTTGGGCAAATGGATCCCGGAAGTGGCGCGCAACATGGCGACGCTGAATCTGCGGGCGTATAAGCCCGCGATCGGCACGCTGAGTTTACAGAGCCGGTTGAGCGGTCGGCAATTTGACGATGACGCGAACGCCTTCCTGCTGCACGGATATTTTCGGCTGGACGCGTACGCCTCACACGAATTGGGAAAGCGCGTGGAGCTGTTTGCCGCAGGCGAGAACTTGCTCGACCGGCAGATTGAAGTGTCGAAGACGCCGACGACCACACTGGCGACCCCGCGAACGGCAAGGGCGGGATTCACGGTGCGCATCGGCGGAGGCAAGTAGGCGCGCGACTACCGGTAGAATCGACGAGTGAGTTCAAGGTTTGAAGTAATTGCGGAATCGGCGGGCGGCGGGCGGCGCGGGCAGCTCCATTTGCCGCACCGGACGGTGCAGACGCCTATGTTTATGCCAGTGGGCACGGCGGGAACGGTGAAGGCCGTCACGCAGGATACGCTGGAGTCGCTCGGTGCTGAGATGATTCTCGGCAACACCTACCATCTCTATCTGCGGCCGGGCCATGAGCTGATTCGAGGGCTGGGCGGTCTGCACAAATTCATCAGTTGGCCTCGGGCAATGTTGACCGACTCCGGCGGGTTCCAGGTGTTCTCTCTGGCCGCGTTGCGCAAGGTATCGGATGAAGGGGTGCGGTTCCGATCGCATCTTGACGGCAGCAGTCATTTCTTTACTCCTGAACACTCCATGGATGTGCAGATTGCTCTGGGAGCCGATATCGCAATGGCTTTCGACGAGTGCACGGAATACCCTGCGGAACGCAGCCGCGCAGAAGAAAGCCTGCGATTGACGATGGCATGGGCGCGACGATCGCTCGACCACTTCCGAGCGCATCGTGACGAGGTTGTTTGGCGCGAGGAACTGGGCGGGCAAACGCAGAACCTGTTCGGCATTGTGCAAGGCGGCATGTACACGGATCTGCGCAAGGCGTGCGCGGAGCGGCTGGTGGAGATGGACTTTGACGGGTACGCGATCGGCGGCCTGAGCGTCGGCGAGCCGCGCGATCTGACGCTTGAGATGATTGCCGAAGTGCTGCCGCTGCTGCCCAAGGACAAGCCGCGCTACGTGATGGGCGTCGGATATCCCGACGAAATTGAGCAGTACGCGCGCATGGGCGTGGACATGATGGACTGTGTCTTGCCGACGCGGGCCGCGCGGCATGGGTTGTTGTTCACCAGTGAAGGCCGATTGAACATCAAGGCCAAACGATATGCAGAGGATCAAGGGCCGCCGGATGCGGAGTGCAGTTGCGCCGTTTGTCGCCGCTACTCTCGCGCATATCTTCGCCACCTGATGCAGTCAGGCGAGGCGCTCTCGGCGATCCTGAATACCGTGCACAACCTCGCCTATTACCTTGGAGTAATGGAGCGTGTCCGCCAGAGCTTGAGCAGCGGGATCTGACGGAAACACTCACGACTGGATGGCGCCCCCGAGCAACTGCCTGAGGGCCTGCACATATTCCGAAAGAGCCGCGCGGCCTGAAACCGTGATGCGGTAAATGGATTGTGGCTTGCGGTCGACGAACTTTTTTTCGACAGCCACGTAGCCCGCCTCTTCCAGCTTGAGGAGTTGCGCGCCCAGGTTGCCATCGGTTGACCCCGTTTTCGCGCGAAGCCAGGTAAACTCCGCTTCCTCGACCGCAATTAGGAGCGACAGCAGTGCCAGGCGCAGCTTGCCGTGGACCACAGGATTGAGCTCCGGCAGCTCAGGCATGGGCCGCCCCCTGCTTATGCTGACGCGAGACAGCAAGCATCCCGTAGATGCCGAAGACAATCTGGCAGAAGAAGATGGCGGCCAGAAAGATCGTGGTGCACACGCTGTCAGAGACGAAGCATGCCGCGATCGCGGAAGACCACCAGACCAGCGCGCAAGCGAATTGCGCCTTCCAGCGAAGAACGATGCTTGAAGTGGCGTTGGCCATTCCCAACATGGCACAGATTATGGCGACGGAAGCGTGGGAATCGACGTGTCCGCTCCAGGCCAGGGACATCAGGAGCAGAGAGATGGAGATGCCGAGCGAAATCCAAATCGCGGTGATGGCGCGGCCGAGAGTTGTTGAGGGTTTGCTGCGTTCCCGCCTGCTGGCGATTACGCCCGTGATGACGCTGGCGGCAACCATAGTAACTGGCCAGGCGAGGGCGGGGTGGCCTGAGGCGGCCCAAGCGATTGCGACGTAATAGGCAACACCCCACAGGACGAAGGTCCATCCCCAGTTCTGGGTGGTGCGGCGCCCTTCGGCGATCATGGTTTCGATCAGGTTGAGCCTTTCGGCCAATTCGTGTTGTTCAAATTTGTCTGTCATCTTGATCCTCCCGAGGGCTCGACGTTATCGCAGAGCGTTCCTCTATGAAGAGAACTCTATAAAATAGAGCTAAGAATGTCAAGCAATATTTTTGCCTTTCAAGCAAGAATGTGACGGCAAGGGTGGAATGCCGTTACGAAATACCGCATAAGGCATTCATTAATAGTGACTTGGACCGAGTTCGGCTGGATGCCATCGCATGAGTTCGGCGACTGCACGCTCCATGAGGCCGATCCAGTCACCGGCCTTTGCCTGCCGGAAGAGCCGCGCCGTCGGGTACCAGGGGGTAGTTTCCCGCTGCTCCATCCAGCGCCAATCGGCCAGATAGGGCAAAAGAACCCAGGCAGGCTTCCCCATGGCGCCTGCGAGATGAGCGATGCATGTGTCGGTTGTGATAACGAGATCCAGCGTTGCGATGAGAGCCGCGGTTTCCGCCAGGTCACGGTCGTTGCCTGAAGTGTCAAGTACGACAACGTCCCTGGGCAGCGCTGCAATCTGGCGGGCGGCGTCGCCTTTCTGAAGCGAGAACCAGGTGCAATTGGGTGTGCACAAAAGAGGGAGGAAGGTTGACAGGGTCGTCGAGCGAAGAGAATCGGCTTTGTAGTGAGGATTGCCTGCCCAGGCAAGGCCAATGCGGTGATTTTGGGCGGGCGAGGAGAAGAGGCGGACTTTCTTGCGGGCCCCTTCCGGATCGGCCGCCAGATAAGCGCCGGGCCACGGAACCGTTTCCACGGTGGTGCCGAACACAGCGGGCAAACTCATCAGCGGGCATTCCAGGTCGAACGAAACGCGCGCCTCGCTGTCTGCCGTCCCGAGCCGGGCAATCTCGACGAAACCGGCCTGCGCAACGGCGAGGGAACGCATGAGACGCTCGACGGGCTCCTGTACCTGCAGAATTGCTTGTCCCCCGTGCGCGGTCACCAACGCGGCATAGCGGCAGAACTGAATCGTGTCGCCAAGGCCCTGCTCGGCGTGGAGCAGGACTCGCCGGCCGTGGAGGCCTTCCCCATGCCACCGGGGCTGCTTGAAGACGCGCGGATGGGGATGGACCTCGCGAAACCGCAGGCGCGCCTCATAGTCCCGCCAGCCGCGTTGCCAGTCACCCAGGCGCAGGCGTGTGAGCGCAAGATTGTAACGAGCGCCAGGATGATCAGGATCAGCCGCAACAGCCTGCCCGTGGGAAAGCAAAGCATCGCTCATGCGGCCAATGTCCAACAGCGAGTTACCGCGGTTCGAAGCGGCGGATTTGCTGCCAAGCGCTTCGGCGCGATCAAAAACGCCGATCGCCTCGGCACATCTGCCCTCCACGTGGAGAAGTATGCCGTGCGTGTTGACCGCCTCTGCGTTGAAGGGATCGTGCAGAAGTGCCCAGCGCAGCCAGGACCAGGCGCCGGCGAAATCCTTCTGTGCGATGCGGAACTGGCACCAGGCGATAAGTGTTTCAAATTGTGCTGGATTCAGTGCGAATGCCTTGCGGAGGTGCGCCTCTGCCCGCTCCGGCCTGCGCTGCTCGCGACAAAGAATCGCCAGGTTGATCCAGCCGGCAATCATGTCGGGGCGAAGCTCGACGGCTCGATCGAGCGCGGCCGCCGCCCACAGGTCCTGGCCGTGATCGCGAAGCAGGCAGCCAAGACTGACCCACGCTGCCGCAAAGTCAGGACGAAGTGTCAGGGCTCGACGGTAGCGAATCTCAGCTTCCTGCGCCCTGCCGAGCCGCGCAAGCACGAAACCTGCCGCGTATTCCGCTTCGGGTAGTCGGGGCTTGAACGATAGCGCCCGTTCGTAGCATTCGAGAGCTTCCACGTTGCGGCCCTGAAGCGCGAGCGCATTGCCCAGGCCGAGATGCGCGGCCACCAGCATCGGCTGGCTCCGCAGCACGAGTGCAAACTCGCGGGCGGCCTGCTCGCCAAGCCCCTCGGCGATGTGCAACTCGCCAATCCCCATCCGCGCAAAGACATTCATGCCATCACTGCGAATCGACTCCTCGTAGGCGGCACCTGCTTCGGCGCAATGGCCCTGAGCCTTGAGAGCCTGGCCGAGGCACACCCAAGCGGAGCCTTGCAGCGATGAGCCTGCGGCCACAGATATGGCAGCCTTCGCCATTTTCACTGCGGCCTCCAACTGACGACTTGCAAGCGCGATCAGGCTCATGGCAATCAGAGCTTCGACGTTGCACGGATCCGCAGCCAAATTCCGCTGATACGGGAGCGCCAAATCTGTCAGCTGGCCACCGAGAGGAACCCATGAGTTGCAACCGGATGCAGGAAGGGCAGCCACGCGTCCTCAGCGTGCAACCCAAGGGCCGATTTGAAGAGTCTCGCTGGAACGTTTCTGAGATTTGTCCAACCCTAGGGCCCCGCGCTGCATGGGGAAACGGCATGGCAGACTATGATGATGCCGTGCCTGAGCACGATCATCTGGGCGATCTTCTGGCCAACGCAATCACGCATGGGATTGGCGCGGTGCTGGCAATCGCGGGCGCCGTGTGGCTGATCGTTCAAGCGGCGCACAGGCCTGCCCTCCTGGTCGCAAGTTGCTCGGTCTACGCCGGTACCCTCATGCTGGTTTACGTCTGCTCCACGCTTTACCACTCGCTGGTACGCACGCGGGCGCGCAAAGTGCTGCAGATCCTCGACCATTCGGCCATCTATCTGCTGATTGCCGGAACCTACACGCCCTTCACGCTGGTTTCGCTGCGCGGCCCGGTTGGCTGGAAGATGTTTGCCATTGTGTGGGGACTGGCGATTGCGGGTGTGGTATCGAAAAGCATAGCCATGGAACAGTTCCGAGGCGGCAAGCTGGCCATTGTGTCGGCGTGCGTCTATCTGCTGCAAGGATGGCTGATTGCGTTTGCCATTCTGCCGCTCTACCGCGCCATCGGCATGCACGGCATGGTGTGGCTGGGCGCGGGTGGGTTGGCTTACACCGTTGGCATCGTCTTCTTCGCGCTCGACCGGCTGCGCTACTTTCACGCAACGTGGCACGTGTTTGTGCTGGCTGGAAGCGTGGCGCATTACTTCGCGGTCTTGTTTTACGTCGCAAGGTAAGGGCAGGGAACGGGGGAACAACATTTTCCCAAGATGACGGACGAGTCCTTACGGCGTTTTGTTTTGCCAGTTGGTCAGTTGCTCGCTGGTGAAAAGGCCCTTGATGTGGTTTGCCGCGACCACCCAGGGAACCGCGACGGAAAAGACAAATCGCGCGGCAACGGCTGCTGCTCCAAAACGCATGAGAGAACGCAGATCTCGATGGTAGGCGTACCAGGCCTCGAGAAGAAGTACGAACTGGAGCGGGAGGACGTTCCACGGCAAGGGCAAGGTGCGGGATACCGCAAGGATGATCGCGGCGACCTCAAGCAGGCAGCGAGCGGCGTTGCGGAACAGCCGTCCCCAGCGAACGCGCGCCTGTCCATCGCTGACAGCGTAACGTGCCATCTGGTTGGTTGCGGCGCGAAAGGTGTTGCGCGGGTGGTAGAGGGCTTTTGCATTGTTCACGAAAGCGGGTTTTGTTTCGCGTCGGGCAGCCATGTCAAAGAGAGTGTCTTCAGCAAAGAAGACACTCTCAGGAAAGCCGCCAATCCTTGCCCAAAGGGATTTTGTAAAAGCCATCGACCGCGCGGTGCAGGACTTGGTGGGCTCAAGAGGTGAGAGCTTGATGCTGAAAAAGGGCGCCGAGGCTACGTCCCAGAGCGAGTGATCGGTCGAGTCGAGACAAGAACCGCCCAAAGCGTACTGCGCGGTGCCGGCAAGGAGCGGCGCAGTGAGATTGCGAAGCCAGTCCGGAGCATAGGTACACCCCGCATCGGCGGTGGCGATGAGTTCTGACTTTGCCGCAGCGATGGCAACGTTGCGGCCCCGTGAGATGGGGCCCGAGGAGCGCTTGAGGCAGCAGCTCTCATCGCGGATGGCAACGAGGCGCGTGTCGCGGGCCTGTGCTTCAACCAGCCACTCCCATGTTCCATCCGTCGATCCGCCATCGACGATCACGACTTCCGCCGCAGCAGGTTCCTGCGCCAGAAGACTGGCAACAACTCGTGCGATCTCGTCGGCTTCATTGAGCTCGGTGACCACGATGCTGACAGGCTGCATGGGGAAAGTATAGCGATGGCAGCCTGCGCGCCACGCCGGGTGGAATTTATGATGAGGGCGAGCGAAATGAGGAGTGAGAAGGAGGCGCGATGAAGACAGTTGTTGTCGGAGGCCGGACAATCTCGGCGCTGGGCCAAGGGACCTGGAATATGGGCGATACTGCGGACAAGCGCGCGGCCGAGATCGCCACGTTGCGTCGCGGCGTTGCACTGGGCATGACGCTGATTGACACGGCCGAAATGTATGGAAGTGGCCGTTCCGAGTCGCTGGTGGGTGATGCGATTGATGGTCTGCGCGACCAGGTGCAGTTGGTGAGCAAGGTCCTGCCGTCGAACGCCTCGACCGATGGAACGATGCGCGCGTGCGAAGCCAGCCTGAAGCGGCTCGGCGTGGATGCGTTGGATTTGTATCTACTTCACTGGCGAGGTCGATTTCCCTTACGCGAGACGGTGGAAGCCCTTCAAAAACTCAAGAAACAGGGGAAGATCCGAGCGTGGGGCGTTTCGAACTTCGACGTGGAAGACATGGAGGAGCTTTTCGCCGTTCCAGGCGGCGAGGAGTGCCAGGTGAACCAGGTCCTCTACAACCCGGAACACCGAGGCATTGAGTTCGATTTGCTGCCGTGGTGCCAGCAGCATGGGGTAGCGGTGATGGCTTACTCCCCGGTAGGCCAGGGCGGCAAGCTGCTGGCGTCTGCGGCGATAAGGGCGGTAGCCCAGCGGCATGGAGTTTCGCCGGCTCAGGCGTCGCTGGCCTGGTGTTTGCGGCAGCCCGTCCTGGCCATTCCCAAGGCCAGTTTGATTCCTCACGTGGAGGAGAACGCGGCAGCCGCCAAACTGCGGCTCGACGAGCAGGATCTGGCCGAAATTGACCGGTCTTTCCCAACGCCGAAACGCAAGCAGGCACTGGAAATGCTTTGAATTGACCCCAAGGTTGTTTTAACGGTAGAATTGTAGAGTTTGGCGATGCACTCCCTTGTGGGTGTGCGGGTTTAAGAGGGTTCACCGCCTCAAGGCGTGTGTGCGGCCCTCGTTCCGATGCAGTTACTGTCTGTATCCGCCCCAATCGAGCACACAGGGATAAGATTCGCACCTGGTTTTCTGACCAGCGTGCCGGAGGGTTAGTTATGTACGCAGTGATTCGGACAGGCGGCAAGCAGTATCGCGTGGCACCAGGCGACGTAGTGAAAATCGAGAGCGTGGTGTCTGAGAACGAGACCATCGAGTTCAGCGACGTGCTCGCCGTGAGCGGCGATGCTGGAACCGTGGCGAAGCCATCCACCGCGAAGGTGACGGCGGAAGTGCTCGGCGAGGGCCGCGGCGAAAAAATTCTGGTCTTCCACCTGAAGCGGAAGAAGCAGTACAAGAAGCTGCAGGGACACCGGCAGAACTTTACCGAGGTACGCATCAAGGCGATTGAGGCCGACGGCGTCACTTACACCGCAGAAGCCAAGTAGGCGCGGACCAAATTTTGAAAAGGGGATTCGGCAATGGCACATAAAAAAGGTGGAGGCAGCTCCACAAACGGACGGGATTCCAATGCACAGCGGCTTGGCGTGAAGGCTTTCGGCGGCCAGCTTGTGACCGGTGGTTCAATCATCATGCGGCAGCGCGGCACGCGCATCAAGCCAGGCTTGAACGTGGGCATCGGCAGCGACGACACGCTCTTTGCGAAGGTTTCAGGACGCGTAAAGTTTGTGGACCGCGGCGGACGCGGACGCTTTGCTTCGATCGAACCGGTAGCAGCCGAGTAACTCCGGCTCCAGACCAAATACAAAGGCCACGGCGTTTGCCGTGGCCTTTGCTTTCACTGGCCTCGTCTACAGGTCAAACCTGCTCGGAAGCCTCCCCCGAAAATCAAACTGCGTGCCTGGTACTCGCGCTTGCAGACGCCGCCAGTCTCTCCTCAGGACTCGGACTCGCGCCCCTTCAGATTGCGCGTCAGCACCTTCTCAACCACTCGCTCGACGTCCGTAAGGAAGAAGCTGTTGGCCGGCTGCTGGACGGCGATCTGCGTCCCTGTGTGGCCTAGCGCGGAAGCGATCTCGTTCCAGCGGTAGATGGTGGAGTTGGCGGGCATCATGACGGGCTTGCGAACCGCCTCAGGAAGCACGCAGTAGAGTACCCAGACAACAAGTCCGCCGAGGATGACGCCTTCATAGACAAGCTGAAGCATCGAGTTCATGCTGGGCTCTCTTGGGATCAAGGCTGCAAAGACGAAGTCGTTGGTAGACATGAAGCCGAAGCCGAGCGCGATGCCGAAGGCCATGTCGCGAATGGTGAGCCGGAGGGCGTTCATGCTGAGACACAGGAAGGCCAGTAGGCAAAGCTCGAGGATGCTGACGGAGCGCATAAGGCCGAGGGCTACGTCGGGCACGGCTTGCAAGCCGCGGTGCACAAAGGAAATGGAAGAGAACGTGAGGACCACGGAGACCAGAATGGCCCAGCGGAAGATCACGATGCCAATTTTCATCAACCCGGGCAGCGCCGAAAGAGCGGAGCGGAAGACCTCAATGGAGACAAGCAAGAGAAGCACCGCGCTAGCGATGTAGACCGCCCAGTAGGGAAAGAAATAGACCCAGTAATAGTCCTGACCCCACGGCTTGGACTGCACATAGAGCGCAGAAAGAAGCATGGGAGTGGACGCCACCCGAACGGCGAGGTATGTGGCCATGTACGGGAAGCGGCGATACAGCTTCTTCTTCCAGAACAGGAGAGCGAGCGAAGCCCATAGGCCGAACTCCGCCACGCTCATGACCGACATTGCGAGTTGAGAAGACATTTTGGCCTACTCGCGATTCTAAGAACCCTCTCAGAATAGCGCCTATGACCGGTGTCACTCAACCGCAAAAGCAGCTTAGATTGTGCCACTTTAGTGTTACCGAAAGGGCCTAGCGAAGGTTACTGTGCGCGTTTCCACTGGGGTCGGGCGGGCAGGGCTTCCATGGTCCGCAAATGGGCACGGGCAGGGCGGAGTTGGCGGCCTGGCGAGAGGCGAGCGCGCGGGAGGTAACGGGCGACAGCGAGGCGGCTGCGGCACCGGTGATGACAAGACAAATGGCGAGTGAGCGGATAGCGAGTTTCATCGTTGGTAACCCTTTCTAGGTCGAATGGGGATGGAAATGGATTCCAAGCCTGTGGAAATGCTAGACTATTTTCTTAGACAAGTCTACTATTTTCAATTAGTTAAGAACTTAGTAACTATATAAGTTACTAACGTCACTAAAAACGAACCGACACAACCCCAGTTTGTGACCCCTTGAATCGCCAATCAGGAGCTACTTATGCACCTTTTCCAGGTATCCCGCATGCTAAAATAGAGTCATGTTTCAGGGCATAAAAACCCCCGCTTCTCAAACACCTAACCCCTGACATTTCTGACGGATCCCCATCCGGGTTCGTCCCCGTTTGCGAACACGGAATACCCAGTAACGACAAAAGCACTGCAGGTGGAAATCTATGGCGACTAAGACAATGGCGATCGATGTTCCCGAGGAAAATCCCCAGGGGACCGGCAACGGCGACAACGGAAGCTACACCGGCGAGAACATCAGGATCCTTGAGGGTCTTGAAGCCGTGCGCCTGCGCCCCGCCATGTACATTGGCTCGACCGGTGAGATGGGGCTGCACCATCTGGTCTACGAAGTCGTCGACAACTCCGTCGACGAAGCATTGGCAGGCTACTGCAAAAGGATCGAAGTCACGGTTCACGTGGACAACTCCATCACGGTCGTCGACGATGGCCGCGGCATTCCAGTGGACATGATGCCCATTGGGAACGGCAAAATGATGCCTGCCGTGCAAGTAGTGCTCACCAAGCTGCATGCGGGCGGCAAGTTCGACGCATCCACGTACAAAGTTTCCGGCGGACTGCACGGAGTGGGCGTGAGCTGCGTGAACGCGCTGTCGCAGGAATTCAACGTGGAGATCTGGCGCGACGGTCACACGTGGGAGATGGACTTCAGCGCGGGCGCTCCGGTCAGCGATTTGCGCAAGGCAGGCACCAGCAAGCGGCGCGGAACCAAAGTTCACTTCCTTCCCGACAAGACCATCTTTACCGTGACCGAGTTCAATTACGACACCCTGGCGCAGCGGTTGCGCGAGATGGCCTTCCTGAACAAGGGGCTTGAGATCACGCTCACCGATGAGCGCACGGCCGATCCCAAGACCGGCGAAGCGCGCCGCGCGGAGTTCCGCTACGCTGGCGGCATTGCGGAGTTTGTAAAGCACCTGAATCGCGGCAAGACCGTTCTGCACGAAAAGCCGATCATGATGGAAGCGATGCGCGATGGTGTCGAGATCGAGATTGCGCTGCAGTACAACGACAGCTATTCGGAAACGGTTTTCAGTTTTGCCAACAACATCAACACGGTTGACGGCGGCACGCATCTTTCGGGATTTAGAACTTCACTCACGCGGACCATCAATGCCATCGGACAGCAGCTCGGCCTGTTCAAGGATCTGAAAGAAAACCTGAGCGGCGACGATGTCCGCGAAGGACTGGTCGCCGTAGTAAGCGTGAAATTGCCGCAGCCGCAGTTCGAAGGACAAACCAAGGGCAAGCTGAATTCCGATATTGCCGGAACGGTGCAGGCGTTTGTGAACGAGCGCCTGGGCGCCTTCCTTGAGCAGAATCCGCCGGTAGCCAAGCGCATCATCAACAAAGCGATTGAAGCGGCCCGCGCGCGCGAGGCTGCGCGCAAGGCACGCGATCTGACGCGGCGCAAAGGCGCGCTCGATGGCGGCGGACTGCCCGGCAAGCTAGCGGATTGCTCGGAGCGCAATCCGGAACGTTGCGAATTGTATCTCGTCGAGGGCGAGAGCGCAGGTGGAACCGCCAAGCAGGGCCGCGACCGGCGCTTTCAGGCGATTCTTCCGTTGAAGGGCAAAATCCTGAACGTAGAGAAGGCGCGTTACGACAAGATGCTGGGCCACGAGGAAATTCGCGCCATGATTACGGCGCTCGGATGCGGCATTGGCAAGGACGACTTTGACGCGACCAAGATTCGCTATAGCAAGATCATCCTGATGACCGACGCCGACGTCGACGGATCGCACATTCGCACGCTGCTGCTGACGTTCTTCTTCCGCCACATGACGGAACTGATCAAGCGGGACAACATCTACATTGCGCAGCCGCCGCTTTACAAGATCAAGAAGGGCCGTTTCGAGCAGTACATCAAGGACGATCGCGAGTTTGTAAAGGTGATGGTGAATCGCGCGTCCGAAGGCATGGTGGTTCGCCACGGCGAAGCGGCAAGCAAGATTGAAGGCGCCGATCTGACGAAGTTCATGTCGACACTGAATGAGTATCTCGGCTTTGTTGAGAAGGTGGACAAGCGCATCCGCAACGAACGGCTCACCGAGCTGCTCGCGCG